>Ga0181527_1001935_pt1 | contig 20328 bp, 16 predicted proteins | sample PEATcosm2014_Bin_30_FD_119762 | JGI IMG/M metagenome (GOLD analysis project Ga0181527, IMG submission 119762) | Peatland microbial communities from MTU Mesocosm Facility, Houghton, MI, USA - PEATcosm2014_Bin06_60_metaG | ecosystem: Environmental > Terrestrial > Soil > Wetlands > Peat | place...
ACTTCTCCGGCGAGGCGAGGCTGGGCGGCCAGTCCGTGGCTTGCCAGCCGGTGCTCGGCGCCCACACCTATCCGAGTTCGTGGCAGGCATGGCGAATTCCGCTTGGACCTTCGGCCGCGCGGCAGGCGGTGGAACTGCGGATCACGACCTCGCTGCCGGGGGGTACGAAGTGCGTGTTCCAGGGGCATTTCATTCCCCGCTAGCCCATGTTTGACAGGTCTCGTTGTAAGTCCTTGCGGCGCAAGGGCTGAATTTTCTGTTGGTCACTACATCGTCGTTTCTTCCCCCCCTGGAGGGGCAGGAGGGCGTGTGTCGGAAAGCTTCAGGACCTTGAGGACCTGACGGGCGCGGGACGACCCCGGCGTAACACCCATGCGGAGGTTCCCGGCCACACGAAAACGTACGTGTCGAACCGTCTGGAGCGCCGTCAGCGCCGCTTGGGCCGAGAGCGGTACGCCCGCATCTTTCAAGGCACGTTCCAACATCCGCTCCACGAGAAATGCCAGCGCGGCGACAAAGATGTGCGCTCGCACGCGACGTTCCACCCGATGCCAGATGGGACGCATGCCAATCGGGTCCTTCAACGAGTGGAAGCCGCGTTCGACCTCATTCAGTTCCTTGTAATGCGCGACCGCTTCCTCCGGCGTCATTTCCATCTGGTCGGTTTGAATCAGATACTTGCCTTCGTACTTTTTCTCGCGCGGCAGGTTCAGCGGATGCTCGAAATATCGGAATTGGCCGTTTTCCAGCTTCCAGGCGTAATAACGGTAGCCGTGGTGGCGCTGCAAGACGCGTTCCACGGCGGCGCCGATCTTCTCCGCCTTCTTCAACCGCCCCTTTTCCACGCGCGCTTGCACCTTCTGCAACCCGGCGCGCACACGCTCCATGACTTTCTCTCGCATACGCTGTTCGTAGGCCCGCCGCTCGTCACTATCGGCCACGAACACGCGCACGCCCGCGCGGTCGCAACGGACCTCTTGGACGCGAGTCCGGGGCGGCTCCCCCTTCTCTCGCGCGTTGATGCCCGCCTGGCACTCGATCCAACACCCTTCCTTTACGCGGTCGATCAAGGTTTCCGCCTCTGGATTCTGGCGACGCGTCATCCCCACCAGGAACCCCCAGTCGCCGTCCGCCTCTTCGATCGCCGCGAGGTTCTTCTCGGTCACCATGCCCCGGTCGCCTACGAAGACCACCTGGCGGAATGAGAATCGCTTGGACAAGTCGGCGATCACTTCCGGCACCGTCTTGCCGTCGCGCGTGTTGCCGGCCCAGACGTGATGAGCGATCGGCCACCCCGCCACCATCACCACGCCCAGGACGACTTGCACGTTGCGCGGCTTCCCGTCGCGGCTGTAGCCATGCTTGGCGAAACCCGCCGGGCCGTGACCCGCGAAGTACGTGCTCGTCAGGTCATACAACACCAACTCCGGCTGGAAATCGAACAGGTCGCGCAAGCGGTGGTAAAGAGCCACCTCGATCTGATCCTTGTTCAGCAAGAGGTGGTCCAGCGTGCGATACCACCGCTGCAACTGCGCCGGATCGATCTCGACCCGTCCTTGCCGTTTCCAGCAAGCCACGTAGCGGCGACCGCGGCGATCGCAGACGTAATCCGTCTCCAGCCACGCCCCCAAAGCGTGCTCGCTGCCGGGCCGCACCAGCCGGTTGGCCATCAAGGCCAACACGCGGCTGGGCCAGTCGTCGTTGGGGTCTTCGTCGGGCAGCAGCCGGGGCCAGCGCCGGCCGGCGTCCAGGATCGGCCATAATCCCAACCGCTCGAAGAAGTGCCGCGTCACCAGCATCGGTCCCCAGGTGCTCGCCTCCAGCACCTCGATGGGCCCCTCCTGCGCCAGTTGCTTGGCGAGTTGCCCCTCGGCGCCGTCGCCTTGCAGAAAGCGCTGAAGCAGGGGCAGCACCGCTTCCAGGGTGTCGCGTCTTCCCAGGTTGGCGACGACCTTCTGTTTGACGCGTCCTTTCTCGCGAACCGAACTGACGACGCGGATGTACTCGTGAACGGTCCCCGCCGAACTACGGACTTGGATGGAGCGAATGAACATGATGCCATATTAGCATCACTATTTATCGCCGGGTGTCAAGACGTGTCTCGCATAATGTGATGCTAATTCGGGGGCCCTGGGTTGGCTTCTGTTAAGATGTTGTCACTACGCTTTTCGCCAAAACAACCCCCGCCGCCTTGCAAATCAAGGACTTGCGTCAAAACCCGCCCTCCTACCTGTCAAACATGGGCTAGGCCGGAGAATCGGGAGCTGAAACTACTTAGAAATCGTGCTTCAGGATGCGGAAACGACGCGGCTGCCGCGACTCCCCAAAAGCTAGCGGCTTTGGGCAACGATGTGAGCAATTCGCTCCGCGGCATGACCGTCCCAAAGAGCGGGGCAGCGGCCCTGTTTATAGTTGCCGTCGAGCACGGCGCGAAGACAGCCTCGCAGTTTATCAGGGTCGCTATCGACCAGCGTGCTCGTGCCCTGCTGGACCGTGATCGGCCGCTCGGTATTCGGCCGTGCGGTCAGGCAAGGTATGCCCAATGCCGTCGATTCCTCTTGCAAACCACCGGAGTCCGTCACAATGATGGCCGCCTGTGACGTCAGGGCAAGGAAGTCCAAATAACCCAGCGGCGGCAAATCGAGGATCCGGCCTTCGCGAAGCTTGCCGGCCAGGCCGAACTCCTCGATCCGCCGCCGAGTCCGCGGATGGATGGGAAAGGCGAGCGGTAATTGCCGCGAGGTCTCCACGAGGACCTCCAAAAGCGAGGAGAGCGTCATGGCCGCGTCCACGTTCGCCGGGCGGTGCAGTGTCACAACTCCGTACCGGCGGGGTTGGAACCCATACCGGGTAAGCGTGTCGCGAGCACGGGCTTGCGGCAAGAGCCACACGAGCGTGTCGATCATCACGTTGCCCACCAAGTGCATGGAGCCGTCGGGATGGCCTTCCCGGTGCAGGTTCTCGATTCCGGCGGGTTCGGAGACCAACAGCAGATCCGCGATCGAATCGGTCACAATACGGTTGATCTCCTCCGGCATGGACCGATCGAAGCTCCGCAGGCCGGCTTCGACGTGTCCAACCGGGATACCGAGCTTCACGGCGGCAAGGGTGGCCGCCATCGTGGAGTTGACATCCCCCACGACGAGCACCCGATCGTACTTGGCCCCACCGGGCGGGCCTTGCTCAAGGACGGCTTCCAGACGCTCGAGTACCTGTGCCGTCTGGGCCCCGTGTTTGCCCGAGCCCACCTCGAGGTTCACGTCAGGCTGCTTCATCCCCAGTTCCTGAAAGAACACGTCGGAGAGGCTCTGGTCGTAGTGCTGCCCCGTGTGGATCAACGTGCTCTTGACGTGCGGGTACTGTTGGAAGGCACGCAGCAGGGGTGCCATTTTCATAAAATTCGGCCGGGCGCCGACAACACAGGCCAAGTGGTACTCAATCATTTCGTACCAAGCAGGCTCGCCGCAGGGAGCTTCATTGCACCGAGCGCGGTCGGGCGACGCGGAGTGTTGTGGAAGCGGGCTCACCGAATGTCGGCTCTTTCGCCCCTGCTTCCGCCTGGTGGACAAGGTCGCCCATCTCTCGGGCCGTCAAATAGTAGTAGCGCAGCCAAGGGTGTCTTGCGGCGTAGGTGGCCAGGTCTTGATGGAACGTCTGCATCGGCTCGCCGAGCAGCATGGCCGCGTTGCGCTCCGGGGCCCCATGGGTATGGAGTTTCACGAAAACCCAATGTGGCTGTCCGACAATCCCCACGCCGGCCCGCAGCCAAAGGTCAAATCGCGCCATCGTGGGGGAAAAACCGGCGTGCAAGGCGGCGTTTTCGAGCCTCGGGAGCCAGCCCCATTTCCTGCGGCCCCAATCGAGCCCGAGCGGGCCCTGGACCAGAAGAAGGCTGCCCCGGGGCGGCTCAACGCCGACTTGGGCCGGAACGCCGACGTCATGCGCCTTAGGCCGCGATTCGTCTCCGCTCGCGTAATAAATGCGATTGATAGTGCGTGTCTGCGTCGGGCTGGGGGCTGACGGCATGGTGAAATCGGCATAGCAGCCCGTCTCGCGGAGCACCGTCAGCTCGTTGTTCACTCCGCACCAGCGGCCGTCCGGCCGGGAGTTGTTCAAGGCCCAGTTCCCATGGACGAATCCATAGGTAATCTCCCCCTGCCCATTCTTTCGCAGCAGGCCATGTTCATGGAACAAGCGTTCCTTGAAGCCCTCCAGGGTGTCCCGCAGATGGTCGGCCGTGTCGTTGTCGTGGTGCAGGTGGACTTCCACGTCGCCAAGATTCTGCCGGCAAAGGCCTGCAATCTTCTCGATGTGTTCGGGGTTGTATTCCTCGGCCGGATAGAAAAACGTATGCTGCGGCGGCCGGCCGCGCGAATCCTGGATGCCGGCGACCGACCGCGGATACTCCCGCACCCAGCGGTCCACACGCTCCCGCTGGACGTGCATGGGCGCGCCGCCCACCATCGGCTCGTGATGGTCCGCCAGGCACAAGAACACATGGAGCATGTCCGCGGACGGCACCCGCTGCCGCCGGGCGAAAAGCAGCCGGAGAACATTCCACCAGTGAACGCCGCGCGGGCGAATCATCGAGTCTCCATCCGTCTTGATGTTTCCACCAGGGTAAATCCCATGTCCGTATTACAGCGCAGGGGCTTCTCAGGGCCGATCGAAGCGATGAGGTTCTTCGAGTTGGGGTGCACCGGCCAATCGGACACGACCTGGTTCCATGGGTTGCCGGGCGGAAAGACCTCCAGGGCAGAGAGGATTGCCTCCGCCTCCGGCGTGCCGAACATCACCGGCCCGGTAATCGGCGGCATCTTCGCGGCACGAGTTCGGGCCGGCCGGGCCGGGTCGCCCGCAGGTTAGAGCCCAGTGCGGCCCGGCGGCGGCGCCGCGGCCGAGGCTGCGGGAGCAAGGTTCTCCCCGGGCGTGACGACCAGGTCCACGGGCATGTCGCCGATCTTGCCTGTTACGCGGTACCTCTGCGCCGGCACAGTGACCGTGGCGGTTGCCGCCGGAGGCCCATGCGTCCCGGTCGCGGCCGCGACCCCCGCCTTGACCAGCCAGAGACTGCTGAGGTAGAACGTCGCGGCCCGCGGCGATTCCAAGGCGAAGTACCACTTGCCGACCTCGCTCAGATTGGGCGCCGAGCCGTCGACGTTGACCGTCTTGTCCAGCGGGATCCGCACCATGGCCTTGCCCGGCCCGAGCACGACCGGCAGGTCGACGCGGGTCCGGTAGTTGGTGCTGCCGCGGTGCCGGACGGTCAGCGTCAGCCGGATGTTCTCTCCACCGGGGTTGAAGGCATCGAACTGCAGGCTCCCGAATCCTGTCCAGTTCTGTACTCGTGCCTGCCGGTCCCCGAAGCTGTCCGGGCTGGCGAAGGCGACTTTCAGGGCCTTTCCGCCCAGCTCCGCGCAATCCTCGATCGTCATCTTGACATGGTCCTCGCGGTCGCTGCCGACGTCGTCGGGAATCCGCCCGCGCGTTACGTCCAGCAGCGCCTTCCGGCCGTCTGGCTGGTCGGATGGCGGCGACTCCCGACCGGCTCGCCTGTGAGCCATCTTCACGGCCACGTATCCCGCTCCCGCGAGCATCCCCAACCCAAGCAGGCTAAGGACGACAAGTCTGGGTCTGCTTCGAAAGAACATGGAAGCCTCCGTTATGGCACTGCCGTGCCTACCGCCCATGAACCACGCTCCGCAACGCCGTCACCACGCGGCGAACGGGATAGAACACCCGGTCGTTGAGCAACAGGTTCCTCGTCAGGAACGGCGACCTTGCGACCAGATTCAGGGTCTTGATGGCCCAATCTTCGACCGCCGGCTCGGCGGTCGTCCGCAACTCGGCAAACGGCCCGTCCACCTCGATCTCCGACTCCGCCCAAGAGCCCAAGCCGATCTTGCCGGCATGGACGACGTGCTTACAAACGGCCGGGTCCAGGCCGATCAAACGCATGGCCGTGGCATCCAGGGCCACGGGGTCGCGGCTGGCTGTGATCCGCAAGCCGTCAGGGCCGCGGTCGGCGCCCTGGCGGTCCAGCGTCGCGGAGAGTCGAATGGGCGCTGATGTTTCCGCCCGCGCGAGGGGTCATCGCCAGGACCGGCGCCACGGACAACAACCTCCGCTTAGTTACGTACCTGAGGACCCGGTCTGCGGTGTGAGGCTGCCGAAGCTGGAAAAACAACTCACCCGGTCGCATTATGTGGAAAAGTGGCATGCGATTCCATAGCAGCTTCGCGACATACTGGCGTGGGGGATCGACCAGCACTACCCCTTTCCCACGGCGTTTGAGCCATAGCGCCTCGGAGAAGCCGGACCCCATGACGATACAAAGCGAGCACCGGCGTATGATCTCCAACTCCAATCCCCAACTGAGCCCCTGTAAGTACGTCGAGTTCTGCGCGGGCAGCTCAAGGGCCAAGCGGGTGTACTTGTTATCGGTTCTCTCGCGGTTCTCGTCGGTCGTGATTACGCCCATCCCGCAGATCAGTACATGGCAGTCCAGCTCCGCTATCACTCGCTGGAACAATTCCGAGCGCATCCGAATCAAATCCGCCGCCGCGACTTGCCCCCGATCGGACACAGGTCCGCCGGGGCGTCGGTGCCGCCACAAGAACGCGATCGTGAGCTTGTTCTCGAATACCCGCGGGGGCACGCGGTTCTGAGCCACGCAAGCCGGGAGCCGGCAGCGGCCGACATCGCTGAGTCCAATATCGCAGTCGTCGGGACTTTCTCGCCAGATCCGGCGAATCTGCGTCCACGGCTTGAGATTTCGCGTCCGGTCGATCTTGGCCAACACGGCGGCCGGCAGTCGATCGAGGACGTCGGCCTTGAGTTCCGGGTCGAACACCTGAAACTGCAGGAACCGGTCGACCGGAATGTCTGGGATCGCTGCCCGTGGATGGACCTCATCCGCGAAGGACAGGTCGAAGACCGCGAGTTCCTTCTTTCGGAGGTCGTTCGCAAAAAACAGAACCAATCGCTCCCCGGGATTCTTGCGTTTGAAGTCGCGAAGGGCGATCATCTGTTCATAGTAGTCCCCGTACGCTCCATGTAAGATGCTTCCCGTTGTCCTATTCATCACTGGCGCACCATGTTGCTCGGGGTCCGGCGTCCGGCCGGCTCACCACAGCCATGCGGGTATCCTACGATCCGTTGGCCACAGTGGCGACCGAAGAGAGGGCTTGCATCTTGCTTGCGAGGGAGGCCTCCACTACCTCAAGCACTTCTGCCACGCGGGCCTCCCAACTCATCGAGGCAACGCGGTCCATCCGGCATCTCACCGCTTCCTGGCTGTCGGGCTGGCCCATGACCTTGTCGAGCTTGGCGAGAAACTGCTCACGGCCCCGGGCGACCTCGATCACGTCGGCGAACTTCTCCGTTTCCGGCGTCCACACCGATACGATCGGCTTGCCCATCGCCAGGTACTCACGGAGCTTCAGCGGGTTGGCGTGGATGACCTGCTGAGTCAGCTTGTACGGGATGATGGCCGCGTCGAAATGCCGGCCGTAGCCGGGCAAGTCCTCATACCGTCGCCTGCCAAGGAAGTGCAGGTTGGGCAGCCGGGGCGCCGCATCCTCGGGCACGGCCACGCGTCCGATCATGACAAACGACCACTGCGGCCGTCGCTCTGCCAGGTAAGCCACCAGCTCAAGATCGATCCAGCTCTCGATTAGCCCGAAGAAACCGATGATCGGCCGCGGCAGGCCCGCAATATCGTCCGGAGCTCGCTCCCCACCTGCGCATGCACGGCCGAAGTGCTCGGTGTCCACGCCGTGAGGGCTATGGAAGGTGTTCGGGTTCACGGCCTTCTTGCCTGCCAACAGGGTCTCCGACGCCACGAAAACCAGGTCCGCCTTGCGAGTCAGAGTTTCATCCATGGCCCGCACGGCCTCCGCGTCCACGCCCGGCAGCGAGGCGTGGTCGTCGGTGACGTAGTACACCGATAGTGACTCGCCGAGCCGGCCGACCAGCGACGACACGTGAGGGACGACGAACCAGAGGATCGGGCGTCGAATCCCGTGCCGCCACATCAGCCAGCGAACGGTCCAATAGATCAGCCGCGCGTTCAGCCAGCGGATGAGAGCAAAGCGGTGTAGCGGAACCTGCGCGAGCGTCTGCACGTGCAACCCCGGGCCGGCCTCTCGCAGGCCCGTCAGGAACCGTCCCAGCTTCCGCGCGATCTTTTTCAGGTCGCGCCCGGATCGTTTGGGCGCCCGCATCCCGGGACACTCGATGTAGTAGACCTCGTACTGCTGGGCCAGGCACCGGGCGATGTGACGGCTGCACGTGCGGTTTTCCGCGTTCCAGTCGTTGCCAAAGTAGAGGATCGCGGGCCGGCGAGCCACGTTGTCGTTGACGGCAGTCATGGGTGCGGCGCTAGCCGAAAAGGGCCGGATCGTCGATCGTGGCGAACTCCAGGCGGCGCTGCCGCGTGCCTTCGATGATGTCCCGCAGCGCCGCCGCGGCGTACGGACGGTTGTCGTGCAGCAGCGCGATGTCTCCACCTTGCAGGGGATGCTGGCGAAACCACCGCACAAGCTCCTCGGGCGAGGCGAGCGAATAGTCCTTGGGATCCGAGTTCCAGAGCACGATTACCTGCCCGGCGGCCCACAGGCGGCACATCGCCGAGACCCGCATGTGGCCGTGGGGCGGGCGGAAGAACGTGGGCCGCTTGCCTACCAGATCGAACAACAGGTCCGAAGTCCGCCGGACTCCTTCGAGCAGTTGCCGGTTCGTAGTCTGGTCGAAGCCGCGGTGGAAGTACGTGTGGTGCCCGAGCGCGTGACCTTCCCGCACTATGCGGCGGACAAGCTCCGGGTGTTGTTCCGCCTGTTGGCCGACGACGAAGAACGTGGCGCGGACCCCTTGCGCGAGCAGCGCATCGAGAACCAGCGGCGTGAAATCGGGGTGCGGGCCGTCGTCGAACGTCAGCCACACCAAGGGCCGCTTGCTCGGCCCGTGGGTCGCGACCATGCGTCGCGGCATGGTGGCGGACATTACTTGCCGGGCCACCTGTCGCCACGACCACCGCGACGACGTGGTGCTGAGCCGCGCATGACTGTCGTCCGCCGACGGCGCCGCTCGGCACTGGCCGTCGCGCACCGCGCCCTCGATTACCTCCAGCAACCGGCGCGCGGCCGCGGGCAGGCCGGCCGGCAGAAAATCGCGCGCCGGCAAGGGGCCGTGCGGCGCTAGTTGCTGCTCGACGGCCTCGGCCAGCGCCACAGGATCATTCGGCGGCACCAGCCGGTCGATCCCCTCGGTCGCAATCTCCGGAACGCCGCCCACGCGGCTGGCCACGAAAGGCGTGCCGCAGGCAATGGATTCCAGGAGCACGTTCGGCACGCCTTCGGATAGGCTGGGCAAGACAGTCATGTCTGCGGCGCGGTACCAATCCGGCAAGTCATGGTGCAACGCCGTCCGCGCAAACCGGACGTGCTCCCCCAATCCTCGCTCAAGACAGGCCGCCTTCAATCGTTCCTCGAGTGGACCACTGCCGACAAGGGCGACATGGAAGTCGATCTTGTGGGCTTTCAGTATCGAGCAGGCATCGACCAACACATTCAGTCCCTTCACCAGCGCCATGCGCCCCACCCAGAGAAGCAGCGGTCGATCCAAGGACAGGCCCAAGCGGCGGCGGGCTTCGCGCCGCTCGCCGGGCGAGAACTGCTCCGTGTCGACTCCGCGATAGACGACGTGTATCTTGGCCGGATGCAGCGCAAACTCGCAGAGTTTGGCCCTTATGTCTTGGCTCACGGCCACAACCGCGTCCGCGGACCGGAGCACCCGCAGAATGCACCTGCGCCGCGCCGCCCGCTTCGTCAACACCAGCACGTCGCTGCCGCCCACCATGACGATACAAGGCCTTCCAGCTATGCGAGCCGCTCGCACTGCTACGGCCCCGTCCGGATGCGCCCAATACGCGAGGATTGCATCCGGCGGATCGGCGTGCAAGACCGGCAGCAGGGTGCGGCGTACCGAGCGCCACAGGAACCAGCCGTAGCAGGTCCGCAGCACCCCCGGCGTGTGCCAATAGCGCGGGTAATGGACCGGAATGCCGTCCAGAACGTCATGTCGGTCACGAAGGAAACCGTGGGCGCCGCCCCGCCTCCGCAGCGTCCATTCATCGGTCCAGGAAATGGGCGCGACCACCTCGATCTCGTGGCCCAATCGTTGCGCGGTGCGGGCCATCTCGAAGTTGAAGGTCCCCTTCGTCGGCTCAAGGCGATTGGGGAAAACGTTGGTGATTAGAAGAAGCCGCATTGCATTCTCGACAAGCACTCCTGGTACAGGCCTTCGTAGGCGCGGACCATTGCCCGCACGTCGAACGTGGCTTCGATGCGGCGCCGCCCCGCCGCGCCCATGCGGCGGGACAACTCGGGGTCGGCCGCCAGCCGGATGATCGCCTGCGCCAAGCTCGCCGGCTCCTGGGGGGGAACGAGGAACCCGGTTTCGCCATCCTGCACCACCTCGACGTTGCCCCCGACGCCCGTGGCCACCACCGGCAGGCCCGTCGCCATCGCCTCTAACAACGAGAGCGACACGCCTTCGCTCAACGACGGCAGCACGAACATCGAGGCCTGCTGCAACTGCTGCGGGACGTTGTTCGCCTCGCCGGTGAATGCCACGTAATCCTGGAGGCGAAGCTCCGCGCTGAGCGCCTCCAGCGCCGGGCGACAGGGCCCGCCGCCCACGATCCGCAGACGGAACTGAGGAATCTGCTCGATAACCGGCGGCATCGCGCGGACCAGGGCGTCGATGTTCTTCACCGCGGCGAGGCGGCCGACCGCGATGGCCGGGCCCCCGGGGCACGGCCCGCGGAAGGGGAACTTCTGCGTGTCGATCCCATTCCAGATCGTGGTGACCCGTTTCCCGGACAGGCCGGATCGGACCGACAAGGCGGCAGCATCCTTCGAGACGCAGACCACCCGGCCGGCAAGCCGCGCGGCCAGCGTAAACGCCCGTGCCCGCCGGGTCTCGAGCGCAGAACCCTGCCCATGCCGCGTGTTGAGCACCAACGGGATGCGGGCCAGTCGTGCCGCGGGGACGCCGTAGATGCAGGCCGGTTCATTGTGCGTATGGACCACATCGACGTCGAGCCGGCGGAACAGCATGGCCAGCTTCAGGATCAGCCCCGGCCGCACGCCCGGAGGCTTGCCCAGGGCCTCGACCGGCCAGCCCAGGGCCTCGACCTCATCGGCCAGTTTCCCGCGGCCTTCCAGGCAGATGAAATGCAGCCGGAACCGCTCCCGGTCCGCGTGGCGGGCGAACTCCACGAGCAACTTCTCCATGCCGCCCATCTCCAGCCCAAGGCTGACGTGGGCGACGCGCCACAACGAACCGTTGGCGCTGCGAGATTTCACACTTCACTTAGGTCGCCGCTTCGCCGCAGCCAGCGCATCAACGCGACAGCCAGTGCTTTGGCACGGAAGAAACGTGTTCTCGTCTCTTTTCGACGGAATGGCAGGGGCCACAGCGCCAGCGATTTTACGATCCGCGCCAATGCTTGTCCGTGCATGCCCCGAATTGAGTAGTCGGTAGCGAAACTTAGAGCGGCATAAGCAAGCCCCTTTCTCAATTGCAGCCTATGATTCCTGTTGCATTGCTCGGCTGCCGACTTAAGCACTTCGATTGTAGCCGCCTCTTGGTGCACGAACTGCCGGTTCGTTCCCGTATCTGGATGCATGCGGACGTACATCGGCGCGCAACCGGGACACCGGCCGATGTTGAACTGATCGACAATGCGGAGCCAATACTCGAAGTCTTCGGCCGTATCGTACACACTTGAAAAGCCGCCGAGAGTTTCCCAGACTAGCCGTCGCCACATGACGCACAAGCCAATATCGTTTCGGAATCGCAGCGCGTTTTCGCTCGCGGGCACCTTCCGATAACCGATGACGGCCCCTTGTGCATCGATGCACTCATAGTCGCAGTATACAAAAGCCAACTTCGGAAACTTTGCCAGAAAACCCACCATCCGCTCAATGGCGTCCACCCGAAATACGTCGTCCTGGGCGAGGCGCGTGAAGTAGTTTCCCTGTGCAGCCTCGAAACCGGTGTTGAAGGCTTTCGAGACGCCGCCATTTTCCCGCCGCTCGAGCACGCGAATGCGACTATCAGAGGCCGCATAGCGCCGCGCAATCTCTGCACAATCGTCCGGACTCGCATCGTCGACAACGATGATTTCCAGGTCCCTGTATGTCTGCGCCATGCAACTCTCAATAGCGAACGGCAGGTACCTGGCTCCGCCGTAGCAGGGAATCACGACGCTAACTGACTCGCCGTTCATCTGTTTGTCCACCGCGCAGTTGTCTCAGAGGCACTCTCGTAGGTGAGGGTGCCTGACCTACTTTGCTGTCCAGCGATAATCAGCACAATACGCGAGGCCGCCCAACCACCGCGAATTCCAGATACTGCACATCCGGCCCGAAGACCAGCACGCACATCGCCGCGCGAACCGCTGACCGCCAACCTTCTGAACGCCACGTTGCGAGCCCGGAATTGATTCCCCGTATTCTGACAACGTCATACTCCGTTTCGTCGAACAATCGACAAATGCTCTTCTTTGTGAAAAAGCGCAAATGGGTTCGATCAAGGATACCTGTGCCGCGGTATCTGAAGTCTCGATCGACCAGAAGCTCGTAGAGCGTGTCGAAGTACCGAATGTTCGGTATGGACGCGACCAAAACACCCTCTGGTGAAAAACACCGACGAATATCGCGCAGGATTCTATCGGGCGAAACCAAGTGCTCCAAGATGTCATTCGCCACAATGCAATCAAATCTGCCACTCGGGACAGACTCTATTGTCTCCGAGGCATCACCGAGGATCACCCGATCCAGCCGGGAACTGGCAAGTGCAGCCGCCTGCGAGTCCACTTCAAGGCCCCACACCTCCGCGCCCTGTCGCTTCTTCACCGTCGAGGCAAATACGCCTTCTCCGCAACCAAGCTCCAATACACACTTCGCAGACAACGGAACGAACTCAAGCATTTCCCCGCGCTCCTGACGCCGGTAAGACGACGGCGCGGCAACGCTTGGGCCACTCGTTTGTCTGGCAAGCATCGTTACTGGAATCGCCTATACGCGCGGCAGGGCAGACCAAGCCCTGTTCACAATTCTTCCGATCCGAATGTCAGTACGACCCCTGCGCGACGAGATCTGAGAGGTTACCCAACGGGCGCAGGCACGTCCAGTAAAACAGGGCGCCGAACAGGAGCGAATAGAGCGCCATCTGCACGACAAACTCATACGCGAAGAGCGACGCCCCTGAGAAGAGCATCGCTGCGCCGGCCACGCCGGGAACGATGCACGCTGCGATGGCGGGGATCACGGCTTGACGGGCGTAAGCGAGCACCCGCACGTGCAGTGAGCGGCAACCGTGCCAGGCTACGGCCAACCCGGCCAACGTCGATACAATCGCCAGGGCCGCGCAGACCGCCGCGGCATCGCCGTAAGTCGCCGCAAGGAGCGCAAGGGCGATGGCAAGCACGGCTTGCCCGATTGCGATCACCGCGAGGAATTGATGACGCGCAGCGCCCAGCAGCACGCAACCTGTCAGCGACTGGGATAATGGGACGACTGCCCCCAGCGCGATAATGGCCAAGTACACCGGAGCTTGCGGGTATTTCGGGCCAAGCCAAGCCGTAATGAAGGGATGGCCGAAAAAGCATAGGCCCAGCGCGGTAAACAGGGCCATCGCCCAGCAGAGCCGGCCGCCTTGAACGAACAGGGCCCGCTGCCGCGTGGAATCGTCCAAGGCCGAGTAGCCGGCGCTCTTGGGCGTAAGCACGCCCGTTGCGGCGCTAAATAGTGTATTGACGACGTTCAGGAGCTTTTCGGCAATCGCATAGGGAGTGACCGCGGCCGGGCCCATGAACGAGCCGATGACGACGGCCGGAATCCGCGTGACGACTAGCGCGGCCAACGAGCGGACGAAGTTCCACAGGCCGAAGCCAAAAATGTCGCCGAGGGCCCCGCGGCTGATGAACCGCACGCCGACGCGCAGCCCGCCCAGCGCGGTCCAGGTGTTAGCAATCTTCAACGCGGCGGCCATGAGGGCCCCGGTCAAGGTGATCAGCGGAAGGCAGATCAGGGTGGCGGGCGACCTGAGGAAGAGGAACACCAAGCCGGCCCTCAGCACGGAGACCGAAATATCGATCTGGTTGAGCCGATCGAAGCGCTGCGCGGCCCAGAGCGTGGCGTCGAATGCGCTCAGGGGAAAGGAGAGGGCCAGATTCAGCCCGGCCAGCAGCAGCGTGATGCGGACCGTCCACTCCTGGTCGGGCGATACTTCGAAGAGCCGGAAAAACAGGAACTGCAATGCGACCACGCCCACGAGCGTAATGATGCACGCCGCGCTCAAGAGGGCGACAGCCGTATTGAGCGTGGCATTGACCTTGTGGGTATCGCGGCGGGCCAGGTGAAAGGCCAGTTGGCGACCCAGCGCGCCGCGGACGCCCAGGTCGAGAAAGCCGAAGCAGCCGGTCAGCGAGGCGATCAAGGCCCAGAGGCCGTAGGTGGTGTCGCCCAGGATATGCACCACGAAAGGCATCATGAAGAAGCCGATCAGCGCATCGCTGAGCGTGCCGGCGCAGTTCCAGGCGGCGTTGCGGCGGATTCCGGGCGGCGAGCTGTTCTTGCTTAGGCCGAACATCAGGGGGAGGGCAAGGGATTAGGGATTAGGGATTAGGGATTGGGGGTTGGGGGGTCAAAGCTATGACCAGCGGACCGTAACGCGGACAAAGATGTAAATTGCGGCCAGGAAGCACACGCCGCCCAGCGCGAGCCGCTTGAGAAACCAGGCATCGAACCGCAGCGGGAGCAACTGCGTTTGCCCGCAGGCGATTTGCACATAAGCGGTCGCCAGGCCAAGCACCAGATAGGTCGGCACGAAGTAGTTCCGCGAAAGCGAAAACATGGAAACGGCAGAGCCGGCGAGCAGGGCCGTGAGGTAGGGCAGCAGGGGAACGATTCGGCCGAGGGGGACAGTCCCATTTTCGTCGAACGAAAATTGGGACAGTCCCCGGAGGCGGTAGAGCATGACCAGCGCGGCCGCGAAGGCGCCCAGAAAAAGCGCGCCGCCAAAAAAGCCCAACTCAGTGAAGGCATGGAGGAAGGAATTGTGCGCGACGGCGCCAGCCTCGTCCGCATAGTTGCCGCAGCCGATGCCGAAGAGCGGCGATTGCTTGAACAACTGAAGCCCGGCGGACCAGAGTTGCACGCGGGACTGGCCCGTATCGTCGCCCATGGCGTTGCCGAAGCTCGTCATGCGGCCCTTGAAGGCCACCAGGAGCAGGGGCAGGGCGACCGCGGCGACCAGGGCCGCGCGCTTCCAACCCCAACGGGCGTGGCAGAGGCTCAAGAGGGCGGCCATCAGGGCCAAGAGGCCGCCGCGGGATTGGGTCAGAAAGATCGCGTAAGCGAAAACGCCCGCGGCGAGCAGGAACAGGGGACGCAAAACGCCGGACGCCTGGTCCGCGAACAGGCACAGCCCGATCACGACGCCGCCGACCAGGATCATCGCCAGGTCGTTGGGGTCGTTGAAGATGCCCGTGCTGCGCATTCGCGGCAGGATGGACTCCGCGCCGGTTTCACGATCGACCATTCTCTGTTGGAGCGCCTCCATGCCCGGAATCTGAATAACGTTGTACCAGGCCAAGAGGCCGATCACCACGACAACGCAGATGAACAGGAAGAGCCACCGCAGGAAGCTTTTCAGGCGCTCTTCGGAATCGACGACGGCCACGAGCAACAGGTAGTACACCACGATCTTGAAGAACATGAAGCCCGACTGCCACGCGCCGCCGACCCAGAATCGCGAGAGTTGGGAGAGGACCACGGCCGCCCAGAGGCCGAGCACACAGGCGGTGATGGGGTTCTCGGAGAGCGACTTCCGCGAAAGCTGCCTGAGCACGCCGGGCAACGACACGGCCAGGCAGGCAAGGATCAGGTACTCGTAAATCGGCCAGCCGTATACGGCGGGGACGATCTCCGCCGGGCGGACGAAAAGCGTGGCCGTGACGAGCAGGAAGAGGAAGTAGGACACGGGCGGGGAGGTGTCAGGCGTCAGGTGTCAGGGGGCAGGGGTCAGTGGGGAGCAGAAACACCCTTCATCCTTGGTCCTTCGCTTCCCCAATCCCCAATCCCCAATCCCCAATCCCTACTCCTGATGCCTAGCGCGGCCTGACCCCGCGGCGGCCCTTCCGACCCCGGCGCTTCTTGCCGTTCCGCAAGGCCGCCCCATTTCCGTTGCCGTTGCCGCCTGTGCCGTTGCAATGGCCGTTGCCGTTGCCATTACCGTGGCCGTTGCCGTTGCCGTTGCCCCCGGCAGAACGCGCGCTCGCCTCAAGCGGCGGGCTTTCTTGCCCACCGAGCTCAATCATGCGGGGCGCCGCTTCGGGAAGCGTCACCCTGCGGCGAAGCCCCAGCACGCGAACCAGGGAGATTTTGAACATCCGCCCCGACGTGCACACGAACAACCGCATGTCGAGAAGCGGACTCGCCCCTGCGATGTACTGCAGGTCGAGGACCAACTTTCGGCGAACGCTGTTCAGATCGGTGTCCGGCGCGAAATTGACCTGGGCCAGGCCGGTAACACCGGGGCAGACCAGCAGGCGATCCAGGTAGCCGGGGATTTGCTCCGCCAGGACCTCGACGAACTCCGGCCTTTCGGGGCGGGGGCCGATGAGCGACATTTCGCCGCGCAGGACGTTGAATAACTGCGGCAACTCGTCGAGGTGCAATTTCCGCAGGACCCTCCCGATCCGCGTGATGCGGGGGTCCCTGGCCTTGGTCCACACGGGGCCCGTCTTCGCCTCGGCATCGCAGCGCATGGTGCGGATCTTGTACATCCTGAAGAGTCGGCCGTTCTTGCCGACCCGCACCTGGCGGTAGATCCCCGGCCCCCGCGAGGTGAGCCGCACCAGCAGCAGCAGTCCGCCGATCATCGGCAAGCCGGGCAGCAAGAGCAGCGCCGCCACCACCCGGTCCAAGACGCCCTTCCAGCGGAAGTAGGGCGCCGGGGTCAGACGGGTTTCCGGCCCGACCTGCCGGGCAGGTGATTCTGTCGAGCCATGACCGTTTGGACCGATTGCCATCGTGTTTGTCGCCGACATGGGCCTCATCCTCCGGGGATTCTCCGTCTCGTTGCCAGTTCGGATTGGAATCATGGCGTGAACGGTACAACCAAATGGGATTTCACGGCAGGCAGGAAGTCTTGCAAGAACCTGTAGCAGGCGTCGTCTCGCGCCACATTGGCGCCCGGCGCCTGGTTGCAGGAGAGTTGAAGTTTATAGAGATACGGCCAACCCACGAATGCGAAACGGGGGGAGTCGGGGGCCGTCCACTCGCCGCCCGTGCTCCAGCCGTAGTACACCCGCAGCAGATCGGCCCGAGGCGGCTTGGAGCGAAAACCAAGCGTCCAGAACTGCCCCAGTTCCGTCGCGTGGGAATCGGCGATCGCAACCCGCTGGCGCTGGTCGCGGGTGGTGTAGTTCTGGGTGCTATAGCAGATCTCCGGCGTGTGCACGGAGATCGGTCCGGCAGGACCGACGATCAGCACCATGCTGACCAGCTCGCCGGTCCGCTCGTTCACGTAGCGGCGGCACACGTAGCCGGTGCACTCCAGCATTTGGACGGTACGCGGCTCCATTTCCTGGGAGGACTCCGGGCGCCAGTTGCCGAACTGCCCGGGGACCCCTGCGAGCTTCTCGGCGGCCGCGAGCATGGACTGCGACGGCCCCCAGCGATTGCGGATCCGCCCCTGGAGCACCCCGGAGGCGAGCGTCAGGACCACGATGAGAATCAGACTGAGGGTGAACCAATGGCGTTTCATGGCGATGATGTTACGCGGCAATGTGGGCCGGTCGGCGTCACTGGCCTTACGAGCCGAGCTTCTTGTCCAACTCCACGAGCAGTTTCCGGTCCGTCGCGGTGAGCACCTGGCGCTCCAAGTCCCCCGCGCGGGCCTTTTTCAGCGCGGCTCGCGCCTGCTGGGCGTCCCCAACGCGATCGTAGGCGACGGCGAGGTGGAAGCAGTAGCGGGGATCGGGCCGCGGGACCGAGGCCGCCTCCTTCAGGAGTTCCACGGCCAGGCCCGGCTTGCCGTCGAAGACCATGATCATCCCCTTGGTGTCCAGCAGGCCCGGTTGCGGCCCGATCAACTGGATGGCCCGGTCGACACACTCCAGGGCCTCCTTCCGCTTCTCGGGTTGCGGCTGCTCGGCCAGCAGCGTCGCCAGATTATTGAGGGCCCCGGGGTGCTTCGGCTGCTGCCGCAGGACTTGTCGGTACAGCTCGGCCGCTTCGTCGGCCCGATCTTCCAGGACGCGGATCGCCGCCAGGTTCTCCAGCAAGGCGAGATTGTCCTTATGTTCCTGCAAGGCCTTCTTGAGCTGCGGCTCGGCCAGCTTCCGGTCTTCGGCGCTCGCCCGGCCCGACACCAACACCACGGTCATCGTCAGGGCGGGCCGCGCCGACTTGTCCGTCTTGCCGGCCTCGTCACAAACGGCGATCGCCTCCCGGACTTTGTCTTGTCCGGCCAGGGCCCTGGCCAGCAACTCAAAGCGGTCCGGCGAGAGCTTGACGAGGCGGCGATACCACCGTTCGGCTGCCGCATACTGGGCGACGCCCTGGTAGAGATTGCCGATTTCCTGGGCGAGCTGCGCCTCCTGCCGCGGATCGTCCTTGGCGAGCTGCTTGAGGGCCTTTTCCGCGAGGCCCTCCACCAGCGGTTCGATGTCTGCCGAGCGGCCCTGGTCGCGCAACCAGCGGGCCCGCAGTCGGGCCGTGCCGAGGTTGTCCGGGGCCAGCTTCTCGAGTTTCTTCAGCCATCCGTCGACCTCCTCCCGCGGCCCGTACTCCAGCAGGAAGGTGATGTATGCCGCCGCATGAGCGGGGTTGGGGTGATCCCGGTCGACCAGTTCGCGGTACTGCTTCCGCGCCTCCTCGGGCTGGCCCCGCAACTGCTGGACCTGGGCCAGCAACAGGTGGACACCGGGCGCAAATCTCGTGGAATCCGCGAGCAGCTCCTCGCACAGTCGCACGGCTTTTTCGAGGTTCTCTTTGCCGCCGCGGACCATCAGGGTTCGCACCTGGAACAGGCGGTCCAGTTCCGCGTCACCGGCGACCGACGACTCCAGCAACCGCTGCGCCTCCTGCCACTGCGGTTCGCCCCCGCGTTCCACGAGGAGTTGCGCCAGCCGACGGCGGGCCGGGTCATACTGGCTCGCAATGCCGCGGAGGACCTTCTCGGCCTCTGCCACGTCGTCCGGATCGTTGCTCCGCAGCAGGAACTCGACCAGCCGCATTTGGACGGCCGGGTCTCCCTTGGACACCCCGACCGCCTTGCGATAGGCGGTGGCGGCCAGCTTGCGGTCGCCGAGCCGGGCATAGCCTTCAGCCGGCAACAGCGCGCGTTGCACCTCGGTCAGCTTCTCGTTATCGGCGGCCTTTTCCAAGACCTTGCGGGCGCGGTCCGCCTGGTTCGAGCCTGCGTAGAAGTCGAACAAGGCCAGCATTGGCCGGGCGTCCCCGGGCGCCAATGCGACAGCCTTCTGAAAAGCGGCTTCCGCCTTGGCCTCGTCCTTCTTGGCCCACAACGCCTGTCCCTCCGCAACGTGCGCCAGCGGGTCGTCGGGGCGGGCCTGGATGCCGCGTCGGGCAACGGCCAATGCCTCATCCGGCCGCCCTTCGCGAATAGCGCGGTCGGCCTCCTCCAAGGTGAGTCGGGCCGAGTCGGCCGTCTGCGACTGGAGTCGGGTACGGTAGCGGTCGGCCTCGGCCGTCTGTTTCTCCTGGTCCAGCAGAGCGATCAGTTGCTTGTAGATGGCCTGCCGCTGCGTCTCGGCGAGGCCCTTGGCCGACCCCGCGGCTGCGAGCGCCTTTTCATAGTACCGGATGGCCGCGGGGGTGCGGCCGGCGGCAGTGCACAACACCGCGGCCTCCACAAGCGGCGCAATCGCCTGCCGTTGGCGCATCGCCGCCTCCTCGTATGCCGCCAGCCCCTGGTCCCACTGCTTGAGTTCCCCGTAGGCGGCACCCAAGAGCATCCAGGCCTCGTAAATGACCTCCGGCGTGATCAGGGATGGGCCGGCGGCCTCCTCGTCCCCCACTACCTTTTGGCCCGCTGCCAAGGCCGCCAGCAGGGGAATCGCTGCGGCGTGCTTGCCTTGTCGCAGCAGCAGCTTCGCCCTCCGCAAGTCGGTCAAGCGCTGATACGAGACCTTGGCGGCGAGCTTGGCCTTCTCCAGTACGCCATCGGCCACGGCAAGGGCCTTCTCAGCCTCGCCGCCTTCGCGGAGGTCGGCCGGTTGCCCGCGGC
>Ga0181527_1001940_pt1 | contig 20298 bp, 15 predicted proteins | sample PEATcosm2014_Bin_30_FD_119762 | JGI IMG/M metagenome (GOLD analysis project Ga0181527, IMG submission 119762) | Peatland microbial communities from MTU Mesocosm Facility, Houghton, MI, USA - PEATcosm2014_Bin06_60_metaG | ecosystem: Environmental > Terrestrial > Soil > Wetlands > Peat | place...
AATAGCCGCTCCGTGATACTCCCAATGCTCGGCACATCTTCGTCACCCTGAATTCGGAGCGATACTGGTCCATAAAACAGTATTTCATTTCGGGTGCCTTGAGAAGATGGCCAACGCTTTTTTTAGGATATCACGCTCCTCTTTAAGGTTTGCGTTTTCCCTTTGAAGCCGCTTCAGCTCTTCATCATGAGGTTTCAGGTGACCTTTTCCTGGAAAGCTGCTGCCAGGATCATTCTCATACTCACGTTTCCACCTGTGTAACTGATTTTCGTGAATCCCAAGGCTGCGGGCAACGTCTGTAACTGCCCTGCCTCCCTCTGTTATCATTCGCACTGCCTCTGCCTTGAACTCCTTGTCGTACTTCCTCCGGCCACTACCATTGCTGTTTTGCATCTCACACCTCCGTAGGTTATATATTTTAACCTAACCTTTCGGTGTGTCCGCTATTCCGGGGGACGTCCAAACATTTTGTCCGCAGAAAAGGTTTGAAGTCCGACGGTGTTAACGAATATATTGATAGTAATCTATAAGATATGGATAATACCTTCCAGTAATAGATCCTGCAGTAATTGTTCTTTTCTCTATAATGTATCTCATTTTTTTTATGTGTATCGTTTTTTACACATACTACTTTCGGGTAATTGACAAACAATTTTAGAAAATGTAAATTAGACGCATCGTTGCTATAGTTTAACTCTCAGAATGGCATCTTGGGTGGAAGAAGATGAAAGGTGCATGAGGTTCCTGCTCGATAAGCTTAACAGGAATTTAATAGAGTCTTCATCGCTTTATAACAAGAATACGATTTAGTAGTCATACTTGCAAGTTTCTTTTCGGGCACTTTGCCGACCTTTTGAAGGTACCGGGAAACCCGGAGGATCGTGGTAATTTAACGATCGTTCCGGGTTTTTTTGTGTGGTTATAGCGGTAAACATAATAGAGGATGATATGGTGATAATAAATGCAACAAAATAACGAGTTGCCCGTTACGCAAGGACCTTGCAATGGCTCTTTCAGAGCGTACATCCCCTCATCGGCCATAATGAAACCTGTAGGGCAGGTGTGCAATCTTCGCTGCAACTATTGTTATTACCGCCATGGCGACCAGTCAATTACAAACCACTCACCAGGGAAAATGAGTTTGTCGTTGCTTGACCAAGCAATGCGTCAACTCCTTGATGTAAACGAGACTGCAGTGCGGTATGTTTGGCATGGAGGAGAGCCTCTTCTCGCCGGGAAAGATTTCTATAGGGAAGTTGTTAGTCTCCAGGAGGCCTATCCGAAAGGTCGCTTTCGTAATAGCATACAGACAAACGCAACATTGATTGACGCGGAATGGGCCGATTTCTTCGCAAAGTATTGTTTTGGTGTCGGCGTAAGCTTGGATGGTCCTGCAAAGGTCCACAATGTTCATCGTCGCGACAGCGAGCAGCGAGGAAGCTTCGACAGAACTATTGCAGGACTGCTCAAGCTCCGAGAGGCGGGCGTTAAAGTATCTGCAATCGCTGTGATCACAAAAGCCAGTCTTGCTTACGCAAAGGAAATTCTGCAGTTTTTCCTCGATATGAAGTTCCAGACGTTCAGCCTGAACCCACTGTTCGAATCCGATCTCGACTTTTCTGTGGCCCCAGAGGAATACGCTGATTTTCTTTGTGAAATATTTGACCGTTACGCCACCTTTGATGACCCTGCTATAAAAATAGAGCCGCTCGACAGCATTATTTCCCCATTCATTGGAAATCGGGTAAGTCGTTGCAGCCATACGGGTTTGTGTGCTAAGCATATAGTCATTAAGAATAATGGCGCAATAAGTCCATGCGACAGATTCAATGACAAAGGCTTCGAATTTGGGAATATTCTCATAGGTGGGCTATCTTCTGCCATAAAGAGCGAGAAAAGGCAGTACTTCATTCGTGCACTCAAGGAGAGATGGCAATCTTGTTCTATATGTAAATGGTTTGCGTTTTGTCACGGAGGTTGTACGATTGGGTACATGGATAAGCCTGGGACAGAAGGAAACTATTGCAAGGCAAACAAGAGATTACTGCAATATATTGAAGACCATTTCAGATTCGAAGTTAATGTCAATAGAAGCGAAAGGCAACCGCAGTGACTATCATGAGAAAAGACCTGAGCAATAGGGATAAGGGGACGTGAGCTTGTCTTATTAAGCAAACATTAAGGAGGAAAGATTTGAGCAAAGAGAAAGAAGTTGAGAAGGAGCATTCAGATCATAACGATATGCCAATTTTTGTCTTGCGCTATCGCAGTGGTGCAACACTTTTACAGTTAATCGTATTTATGTGGGGTGCAGTCTTGGGCTATCTAATGTGTTTCGCAAATCCCCCCGATATGAATGTACCGAAAGAAATATTTCTCAGATTGGGAGGTGCTTGGGTTCTCCTAGGATCGATTTTTGGCGTGATTGACCTTATTTTTTTCAAGGAGATCAGTCTCTACAAAGACAGAATCGTAAAAAAGTGGCATATTCTTGGATCAAAGGAAATACTGTTACGAAAAGCTAAATTGCGAGGACATAATTATCTTGTGCGGATGCGTAAGATATGCAATGCTAAGAAAGGCATACTTGGGCTCTTTGCCCTCTTATTTTACTCTGAAGACTTCATTACTGGCATATCTTACATCGAACAAATGGCAACCAAAAACGATGCACAAACGATGACGAGATTTATGGCGCAAGTGACTGGAAGGGATGAGCAGGAATTTGAAATGAATTTCTTGAATATGAACCCACTGATTAAGGAGAGAATCAAATGAGCACTGCAACGAATGGGGTTACAGCTTTTTTTGACGGGTCAACAGCAGTTATTTGGGGCTATGTTTCAAAGAATGGCGGCGGCGTGGGTGGAACGATTGGAGCAGTCTGCACATTGGTAAATGGTGTCGTTTCCGGGGCAATTACATATTTCGGTGACCCTTCCGCTGACCAAACTACATCGTTAAGCAAAGCACTTTTTTCTTTCGGAACGGGAATAGCGAGTGGGGCATTAGGACTTGTTGTAGGCGGCCCAGTTGGCAGCGGAATAGCAGCTGCGGGGAACGATTTGCTTGGAGATAACGCTTACAACTGGACTATGCAAGCAGTCACGCCACTCATTCAAGGCATAGTTGATGATATCGTCCGGTCGCCGACAGACCCGTCAGATATGAACAGTTATTTTTCAGCCTGGACAAGTTCTAATCCTTTGAGTCCTGCAACTGTATTATCACAACCTGCTAATAGTGGAAGCATATCAGCAAGTATCCCGCCAGGACAACCAAACATACCAGTAGCAGCCGCAGATATACAGCCGGCAATAAATGCTGGGGTTTATGTAGTCCAGCAAGGCAATGCTTTGTCGCTTATTGCGCAAGCATTTGGTACTACTGTACCAGCTCTCATGGCAGCGAATCCCGCCATAATCAATCAAAACATGATTTACGTAAATCAGAAAATAACGTTGCCTGGCAGCAAAAGTACTACCAACCCTAATCCGAGTGAGTATCAATTTGATGCCAACGGAAACCTTTTATTCTATACCGATGCCAGCGGAGCAGTCACCAAGTTCAAATACGATTCGAACAACAATCTGACATTAACGACCTACCCGAACGGTGAAACAATCGTCAACACTTATTATGGAAACAATGTTTTAAAATCGAGTACCTATACCGATACGAGTGGAGCGACTTCCACATATGCTTATGACACTATAGGCAATATGACATCGGCGACTTACACCGATTCAAGTGGAAATGTCACGGCCAGTGGAACATACACTTATAATGCAGATAACGACATAGCATCGAGTACTTACACGACCGGCACCGGCATTTTCAGCACAACAACATACTGCTTGTATAACACCAATGGTGATATCACATATATGTCCAACACATCCGACGCCACGGGCGGAGAATCATTCAGCTACACCTACAATCCAAATAACAGCATAGATTCGTGCACTTACATATCCCCAGGCAATATCCGAACTGTCTACCAGTTTGACCCATTCAGCGGCAACCTTTCATCAGAAACCGAGTCTTGCGGTAGCACCGTGTTATCAACAACGACTTATGGATATGAAAGTGGCACCCTGACATCGAGCACAAACACTACGGATGGGGTTCCAGGAGTCACCTACACCACCTATGGCACTGCCCAGGGCGAATCAATATCCATCGCTTCTACTATATTTAACGGAAAAGAAACGGGCTATGAATGGAACACAAATTTCAGTGATGGCAGTAATACTAAGGACAACTGGTCTTTTTCCCCTTCCGGTATACAGGAAATCCAGACCTCGACAGCTGCCGCCGGGGGTGTCACTATCACGAACAAAACATTTGATCCCACCACTTGGGCTCCCGGCCCAGTGAACGTAGAGACGATCAGTGCTGACGGGAATACCACCCAAAACACGTGCCTCATCGACGGCATTGAAACTAATACCGACATACAGTCTTCTAATAATGGGACCTATACCGACCAGCAAATTTCTTTCACTAACAGCAGCCCTACATCCTATACAATTGAGACCCGCACAACCGCAGGCAGCGAAGCGTACCCCCAAGAGATAGATGATACCTCCTACCGGGACAGCCAAAATAATCAGGTGGGATATATCAACAGTACGTATTACCCGAATGGCACGGGTTCCGTAACAGGATCTATTCCACCCAGCCCCGAGACTATAATAACAGTCTCTTCCCCACCCGTCCCCGCTAATATAATACTGGACAACGGGACTCTTAATGTCCTCGGTGACAGCCAGGTATTGGTAGCTGGTTCGAATGCCAACATCGACGTCGGCAGCGCCGCTAACGGCTCTACAGTTGATTTGAACCCTGGATTGACTCTGCAACCCAGCAACAACGCAATTAATATGACTGGTGTCAGTGGTGTTACCATCAACACTTCCATCGGTAACACTGTTAATATGTTTGCAGGTGACACCAGTGATAAAATCAATGGCAGCGGTGTCGATATTGTTGTTAATGACGGAACTAACGGTCTCCAGAACAATTTCTCGGCGTCGGGCGCCATCATCACTCTGGATGCCAACACTTGGACGGGTAATATCGATGGCCCTAACATCATCAGCGCGGCGAATGGGGCCGGTAATGTGCAGGTGGGTGTGTCAGGCGATGGCGGTACTGTTACTTTGAACGATAACAGCGGCAGCACCGTTGGACTGAATGGTAGCAATGGCGTAACCATCAATTCCAAATATAACAGTATCGATATGAGTGCAGGTAACACAGGCGAGAAAATCCTTGGCACTGGTAACGCAATTAACGTTAATGGCACAGGCTGCGATTTGACAACTAATAAAGCCGATATCGATACTATAAACGTTGCTAAGGGTGTCACGTTAACTTGTAACAGCTCCGGCTGCAATATCAACGTTGATGCCAGTGGCGATAATCTGACGGTCAACGGAACCAACACTCTCAACGTTGATACAGGTGTCGCTTTAACTTGTGACAGCTCCGGCTGCACTATCGTTGTTGGAGCTAATGACTCCCTGTCATTTGTTGGTTCAGGTACTGGGAATACAGTCATTGTTGCTGGTAATTCTGCAAGTACAGATAAGTTTACGGGCACCGGTTTTACGGAATCTATAGACCCAGGTTATCCACATGATGATACTCCACATGATGACACTCCACATGATGACACTCCAATTCCGCCGCATGATGACCATTCAGACACTCCGCATGATGACCATTCAGACCATGCAGATCATGATGACCATTCAGACTACCCAGACGAGATCATCGGAGGTATCGGGGCTATAACCACGCCTATATCCACCGTCCGCAGTTGGATGGCTATCAAGATCACTGACGACCTATCAGATACCGGCTATACGGTTACAGCCACTAATGACCAGGATGAAGTCACCGGTGAAAGAATGTACGGGAGTAACGGAGAGCTCCTGTACAGTGAAGCAAATAGCTACCAGACAGACGGCACCATAGTGCAATCCAGCAGCACAACAAATACCTACGGGACTGACGGCACCACACTGCTATCCAGTACCACTAATACCTACGGGTTAGATAACATTGCACTACAATCCAGTAGCACAACAAATACTTATGGGGCAGATGGTACCACACTGTTATCCAGTGTCATTAACACCTACGGTCCGGACGGCGCCACACTGCAATCTAGCAAGACAACAACTAACACCTACGGGGCAGACGGCACCACACTGTTATCCAGTGTCACAAAAACCTACGGGTCGGATGGTACTTTGCTGCAATCCAGTGTCACAACAAACAGCTACGGGTCAAATGGCACTACACTGTTATCCAGTGTTACTAATACCTACGGCCCGGACAGCACTACTCTGTTATCCAGTGTCACAAAAACCTACGGGTCGGATGGTGCTTTGCTGCAATCCAGTGTCACAACAAACAGCTACGGGTCAAATGGCACTACACTGTTATCCAGTGTTACTAATACCTACGGCCCGGACAGCACTACTCTGTTATCCAGTGTCACTAATGCTTACTGGTCAGACGGTGCCACACTGCAATCCAGTGTAACAAATACCTATGGGTCTAACGGCATCACACTGTTATCCAGCGTCACAAAAACCTGCGGATCGGACGGGACCACATTGCAATCCAGTGTAACAACAGACACCTACGGGTCGGACGGCACCACACTGCAATCCAGTGTAACAAATACTTACGGAGCAGACGGCACCACGCTGCAATCCAGCGTCACAAAAACCTACGGAGCAGACTCGATCACCGACATCTCGGCTCAGATTAGCTCAACCACAACTGACGTTTCGTACAGCCTTGTTAACAATCAATTTACAGGCAGTCTGACCATCACGAATAACGGCCCGGCCATAACCGGCACAATCGACGTCGCCCTGACCGGCCTTTCCTCCGGCATCACCCTGCTCAACGCTACCGGCCAGAACAGCGGTGCCCCTACGGTTGCGGCTTCGACCAGCGGATTGGCGTCAGGCGCATCGATTACAATCCCGGTGCAGTTCAGCAACCCTAATGACATCCTCATTAACTTTTCGCCTGCGACATTAGCGGATGGCACCACACTGTTATCCAGTGTAGCCAATAACTACGGACCGGACGGCGCCACACTGTTGTCCAGCGTCACAACAAATGATACCTACAGAGCGGACGGCTCCACACTACAATCCAGCGTCACAGACACTTACGCGTCGGACGGCACCACACTGCAATCCAGCGTCACAGACACTTACGCGTCAGACGGCACCACGCTGCAATCCAGCGTCACAGACACTTACGCGTCGGACGGTACCACACTGCAATCCAGTGTCACAGACACCTACGCGTCAGATGGCACCACACTGGCATCCAGTGTCACAGATACCTACGCGTCGGATGGCGCCACACTGTTATCCAGTGTCACTAATACTTACGAGTCAGACGGCACTACGCTGCTGTCCAGCGTTAAGACACTTAACTCCTACTTGTCGGACGGTGTCACACTGCAATCCAGCGTCACAAATACTTACGGGTCGGACGGTGTCACACTGCAATCCAGCGTGACGGATACGTACGGGTCGGACGGCGCCACACTGTTATCCAGTGTCACAGATGCGTACGCATCGGATGGCGCCACACTGTTATCCAGTGTCACTAATACCTATGGATTAGACGGTACCACACTGTTATCCAGTGTGAAAATACTTAATAACTACGGGTCAGACGGCTCCACATTGCAATCCAGTGTCACAAATACCTACGCGTCGGATTGTAGCACACTGATATCCAGCGTCACAAATAATTACGGGCCAGACGGCTCCACACTGGTATCCTGCGTGAAAACAAACAATACCTTCGGCTCAGACGGTAGCACATTGCAATCCAGCGTCACAAATACCTACGGGCCAGATGGGACCACACTGCAATCCAGCATCACAGACACTTACGCGTCGGACGGCACCACACTGTTGTCAAGTGTGACAACAAACAATACCTACGGGTCAGACGGTAGCACATTGCAATCCAGCATCACAAATACCTATGGGCCAAACGGCGTCACACTGTTATCCAGTGTCACAAATACCTACGGCCCAGACGGCTCCACACTGGTATCCTGCATGAAAACAAATAATACCTATGGATCAAACGGCACTACACTGCAATCCAGCGTCACAAATACCTACGGCCCAGACGGCACTACACTGTTATCCAGCGTCACAACAAACAATACGTACGGGTCGGACGGCACCACGTTGCAATCCAGCATCACAAATACCTACGGTCCAGACGGCATCACATTGCAATCCAGCGTCACAGATACCTACGGAGCGGATGGTAGCACATTGCAATCCAGCGTCACAGATACCTATGGTCCAGACGGCACTACACTGCAATCCAGCGTCACAGATACCTATGGTCCAGACGGCGTCACACTGTTATCCAGTGTCACAACAAATAATACGTACGGGTCGGACGGCACCACGTTGCAATCCAGCGTCACAAATACCTACGGGCCAGACTCGATCACCGACATCTCGGCGCAGATCAGCGCAAGCACCATCAGCGTGTCATACAACCGCAGAACTAAGCAATATACAGGCAGTCTGACCATAACCAATAACGGCCCCGCTATAACCGGCACAATCGACGTGGCACTGACCGGCCTCGCCTCAGACGTCAATCTGATCAATGCAGCCGGACAGAACAACGGCTCCCCAATGGTTACGGCTTCGACCAGCGGATTGGCGTCAGGCGCGTCGATCTCTCTCCTGCTGGAGTTCAGCAGCGACCCGGATGCCCCTCTTACGCCTGTGACATTAGCGGACGGACCAACGCTGCAATCCAGTGTCACAGATACGTACTGGTCAGACGGAACCACACTGCAATCCAGCGTGACAAATACCTACGGGTCAGATGGCGTCACACTGCAATCATCCGACACAGTCACCTACAATCAGGCACGTGAGGTGCTGACAGATAGCAATACCGCTGCAAGCGGGGCAGTCATCATCGGCAGCTATACCTATGACTCAAACAGCAATTTAGTATCAGGCACGTACACTTATGCAGATGGTGAAGTTGATACCGACAACTATAACGCTGCCGACCAGTTGACGTCTCAGGTGCAGACCGATGCGAACGGCAATGTCGTAAGCACATTCAGCAACACTTATAACACTGCAGGCATACTAACGTCGAGCACACTGACCGCCAACGGAGAGGTAACGACATACACATACAACTACGATGCAAACGGCAACCCGTTAGGGTTCACCGAAAACGAGTCCGGCGGAGCAGCGCAATCTTATACCTATAACAACTCGGCAGGCACAGTTATAAACCAGGTAAGCCAGCTTATCCAGGCAATGGCTACCTTCGGCACGGAAACCGGCATGAGCGGAAGCATGGAAAGCACATATGCGTACCAGAAAGATCAGCAGGTTCTTGCGCTGACCGCTGTTAACAAACATTCAAGGGGCTGAATAGCACATAGATGGAGAATTCTACAGCCAATAGCGCAACCCCTGGGCCGGAAGAAACGGCCCAGGGGCAAGCTGGTCCAAGCTTGGATACCGGCTTGAGTTGCCTTGTCATGATCGCTCGTTTTCATAGTATTGCGGCAGACCCCGCGCAGATCAAGCATGCCTTCGCGGTAGGGAGTGACGGCATGAGCACGCTTGATATTATTCGGGCAGGCAGGGAACTCGGTTTTAAGGCCAGGTCTGTTACCGTACCTGTTGAAAAATTAGCCAGTCTCCAGGTCCCTGCGATTGCAGAGGTTACCGCAGATTATGGGCAAGCCCCTGCAACTGGGCGAATATATGCCTTACTTGCTAAAGTCGATACAGACAAGGTTCTTGTCCTATATCCTAGCGAAACCAAGCCGCGCATCCTTAAACGGGACGAGTTCTCCAGGATTTGGAATGGCAACCTCATCCTGTTTGCCCAGCGCGGCATTCTTAGCAAAGAGGAGACCTTCGGTCTAAAGTGGTTTTTGCCATCTGTCTGGAAATATCGGAGGCCGCTTTCCGAAGCCTTGGTGGCCTCGCTGGTGCTACAGATATTCGCCCTTGTATCGCCTATCTTCACACAGGTAATAATCGACAAGGTCCTTGTCCACAGAAGCCTTACAACGCTTGACGTACTGGCAATCGGTCTTTTAACCATAGCGTTATTTGAAGGCGCATTGAATATTCTCAGAACCTATGTCTTCACTCATACTACCAGCAGGATAGACGTGAACCTCGGCACCCGGCTTTTCAGACATCTCTTTGCACTGCCGCTCAGGTATTTTGAAGTGAGAAGGGTCGGGGACACGATTGCGAGGGTGCGCGAGCTTGAAAACATCCGCCGCTTTCTGACCGGTTCGCCGCTTACACTTGTGCTGGACCTCATGTTCATCTTCGTTTTCGTTGCAGTCATGCTTTTTTACAGTGTCAAACTTACCTTGGTAGCCCTTGCCTCATTGCCTTTTTTTGCGGCCCTCTCTTTCATCGTCAGACCCCTCCTGCGCCACCAGCTAGACAAAATGTTCAACCATGGCGCCGACGCACAATCCTATCTTGTGGAAGCGGTCTCTGGCATTCAGACCGTCAAATCATTTGCCCTTGAACCCGAGGCTCAGAAGAAATGGGAGGGTCTCTTCTCCAAATACATAGCCGCAAGCTTTAAGACTTACCAGCTGTCAGGCATAGCAAGTGCCATAGGGCAGTTGATCAACAGGGGGTCTTATCTCGTGATCCTCTGGTACGGGGCGCATCTCGTAATGAATGGCGAACTCACCGTCGGCCAGCTCATAGCATTCCAGATGCTGTCCGGAAGAGTGAGCGACCCTGTGATGAGACTGACACGAATGTGGCAGGACTTCCAGCAGGTGGGCATTTCCCTAAAGAGGCTCGGTGATATCTTCAACGCCAAACCAGAACCTTCTATGAACCCTACTAAAGCCCGTCTTCCTGCTGTCAAAGGCCACATTAGGATGGAGGGAGTACGGTTCAGGTACCGCCTGGATGGCTCGGAAATACTGCGCAACGTTTCGCTTGACATAGCTGCCGGCACTACACTAGGCATTGTGGGTAGGAGCGGCTCGGGCAAGAGCACCCTTGCCAAACTCCTTCAGAGACTTTATATCCCCGAATGCGGCAGGATACTCATCGACGGCATTGATATAGCCCTTGCTGATCCCGCATGGCTCAGACGTCAGATAGGTGTAGTGCTTCAGGAGAATTTTCTTTTTAACGGGAGTGTCCGGGACAACATTGCAATCCATTACCCCTCGGCAAGCATGACAGATATCACGAGAGTGGCCCATTTAGCAGGCGCACATGACTTCATTCTGGAACTGCCTGAAGGCTATGACACAATGGTAGGCGAAAAGGGGACAGCGCTCTCAGGAGGGCAACGGCAGCGTGTCGCTATTGCACGCGCCCTTTTGACCAACCCCCGCCTCCTGATCTTTGATGAGGCAACCTCTGCTCTTGACTATGAATCCGAAAGCATCATACAGCGTAATTTAAGGAGCATGTGTGAAGGAAGAACAGTGTTGATAATCGCTCACAGATTATCCACCCTGCGAGACGCGCACAAAATCGTTGTCATCGACAGAGGTGAAATCGCCGAATACGGCAGTCATGAGGAATTGCTGGGCCGGGTAGGCCTGTACCACCATCTTTACAGCCAGCAGCAGAGGGGCCATTAAAAACGGCGTCAAATACACAAAAAAATGAATAGATCGGATAGGTCATTGAACAAATGAAAAAAGCGTTTTCAGCAATCTGGAATCTTCCGGCTAGGACCAGGGCGTTACTACGAGAGATCAAACAGGAATATACTAAGGATGATCTCGAGTACGAGTTCCTGCCCGCAGCCATGGAGATTGAAGAAACACCTCCTTCACCAACCAAACGGATACTCATCTGGATGATATTTGTAATCCTGATCATCGCATTTTTGTGGTCATACTTCGGGAAGGTGGATGAAGTCGCCGTAGCACGTGGCAAGATAGTCCCTGACGGAGAAGTCAAAGTAATACAGCCGCTCGAAATAGGTGTTATCCGAGCCATCCATGTAGCGGACGGACAACAGGTCCGGCAGGGACAACTGCTTATCGAAATAGATCCTACAATCAATGAGGCTGATATCGAAAGCACGATTAAAAACCTCTCGATCCACCTGACTGACAAGCGGCGTCTTCAGGAAGAACTGACCGGACAAAGCATACCTCTACCCAAAGCAATTGAAAACAAGGTCCCTCCTGAAATGAGCGCCTTCCAGGAGCAGCTGAAAATCGCCAGAAAAGAGGAATATATGGCAAAGGAGGACGCCCAGCGGGCAGTTGTGGAGCAACGTGCCGATGCGCTCCGAAATGCCGAAGCCACGCTTGAGAAGTATAGGAAAACGCGGGACATTATACGTGAGCAGGCGACGGCATATGAAGGAGCTTACAAGGAAGAATACATCAGCAGGATGGAATACCTGGAAAAGCAGAAAGACCTGTTCACGGCTGAGCAGGAATACAAAGCCCAGACAGACGCTGTCGAGCAGGCCAGGGAAGGTCTCAAAGAGACACAGCACACGCTTATGGCCTTGAGGGGCGAGCGCCAGAAAAGCATACTCGGAGACATCATGGAAGGGGAAAAAAACATAGCATCGCTTGAAGGCGATATGATCAAGGCGCGCAAGCGGTACGACCTCGAAAAACTTGCATCTCCGGTCTCGGGCACTGTTCATGGGCTTCAGTCATATACAATCGGCGGAGTAGTTACACCTGCGCAGGCGGTTGTGACCGTTGTGCCCGAAGGGACACAACTGATTATAGAGGCAATGGCGGAAAACAAGGATATCGGATTTATAAAAGTAGGTGAGACGGCAGAAATCAAGATAGACACTTTTCCGTTTCAAAAGTACGGGACTATTAAAGGTGTTGTGACATTAGTCAGCGCCGACTCATTTGAAAACAAAGACAATAACAAAGACAACAACAAAGATACGGACAAGGATACGGATAAACGGGGGCTTGTCTATAAAATTAAAGTGGACATGGAAAAGACGACTATGGTTGTGGATGGCAGGCTCGTCCACTTCTCACCTGGCATGGCTGCATCCGTTGAAGTCAAAACAGGCAAGAGAAGGATCATAGAGTTTTTCTTATCTCCGATTATCAAATATGCAAAGGAGAGCCTGACGCTAAGGTAGTGAGAAGATGCATCGCGTTATTTATATTATTATGTTTCATTGCGGCTGAATCCCAATATAACTATGCCTGGGCGCTGACCCTGGAAGAGGCGCTCGCTCTCGCAAAAGAGACTGTACCTGCATACAGGGCGGTAGCGCTCAAAGTAAAGGCTACGGATGCCCTGGCAACGGCATCATTGGGTCCGTATTTTCCGCAAATCGATGCCCAAGCATCCTCTACCCGGCATGATATCGGTCCTTTTTTCCCCGACTACTCTTTGACAAACTATCAACTCTCTGGAAGTTGGACGCTTTTTGACGGCGGCAAGAGATTCGCAAACAGGCAGATTGCTCTCCTCAATCTGGATAATGACGGTGAAGAGCTGAGGAGAACGCTTATCAACCTTGAGTATAACGTCAAAGTTGCGTTTTACACTGCCCTCTCAAAAAGGGATTCACTACAGCAGAGACAATTGCAGCTCGCGGATGCTCAAAGAGACTACGAAATAGCTCAGGGCAGACATAAATATGGTCTCGTTAAACTGTCCGACACACTTCAGGCCTCGGTGCGTCTCGACCAGGCCAAATACAACGTTGTCACTGCTGACGGCGACCTGAGAAAGGCTGTAGCCGACCTGAACTCTTTGGTTGGCTATGTACTTAATGCAAAGCCGCCTCTTGAAGGGTCACTTGAGTTCTCCTCAACTATGCCGGTTCTTTCAAGTTTGTACGAAGCTGCCCTCCAAAAACCGGAGCTGAAACAGGCGGCCGACGCAATCAAAATCGCCAGTTTCAACCGCGCTGTTGAGTTAAGTGCGTTCTGGCCGTCTGTTTCAGCTGATGCCGGATACCTCAAGACGAAGGGAGTGATGCCAGGGTCTTTGGAAATCCCTGAAGACAGGACTGTCGGAGTGTCTTTAACCTGGAATATTTTTGAATTCGGGAAGTTTTTCCGTCAAAAATCCGCCGCAATTTCAACCGAAGCCTCTGAGGCTACTCTGGAAGAGACAAAACGTACACTCCTGCTTGCCGTGCAAAAGGCGGATGAGGATCTAGTTACTGCTGCCAGCAAGATCATTGTTGCCCGTGAGCAGTTGAGCCAGGCAGAACACAATTATAACCAAGCGCTAGGAGAATACAAGATTGGGAAGGCGGATATCCTATCTCTGGTCCAGGCTGAAACTCTGCTTTCGGATGCCCGCAATCAGATGATTATTTCAAAGCTGGACGTTCTTACTGCCAAGTCACAGCTCGAGCAGGTGGCTGGGGTGCAGGAGCTTGAAGCATTGCCTTTTGAAAAAGGTTTGCAAGTCACAGACTAGGGCAGCCAACCCTTTTCGTAAATGCCGAAACATTGCCCTTTTTATGCTTGTCAAACTTCCAGATAAAGATGTATTCTTTCCATGGGAGAATGAAATGAATTCCATAATTATTTCTGAAATAGAACTTAATGATTGGTACTTTTTGGACAATGGCTTTGCCTCGACAGCTGGAATGGAATCAGCTCACAAACCCATCATCCAACTTGCAAGTGAGCTTCTTGTGAAAAAGTCAAGTCATATTCTGGATCTGGGCTGTGGCAATGGAGCCCTGTTACGAGAAATTATGAAAGCTAACGATTGCATCGTGCCTTATGGCATTGAAACTTCTCTGGAAAAGGTCAAACACGCAAGACTTTTGATACCTGAGCATGGAGGGAATTTCCACGTAGGTAATATGTTTTGTAAAGGCCTCCTAGGCCGCTTGGACAAATCTTTTGAGTTAGTGTTGCTTATGCCGGGAAGGTTGTTAGAAATAGATCGAGTTCATAGACATACCCTTTATAACTTCCTTAACAGAAATGCAAAAAATATTATGGTTTATGCTTATGGCGATTGGCTAACTAGGTTTGAAGGTCTTGGGCGGCTGGCAGGTTTGGCTGGATTAAGATTATTATGTAATTCAAAGGAACCCGTGGTAAGCCTAGCAGCAATTTATCGGGACTCCGAAGAATGCAGACTTCCATAATCAAAGGAGGAGATAAAAAGTAAAGCTCTGTGGGTCTGCGCAGAGGGGGTCATATAAGCCTCAAACTGCGTCCGTGTATTGCAATAAAGCAATGTAAGCGTTTAATAAACCCCATCTACCGCTGAAGTGGCCAGCCGTGTCATTGTATGCCTGAACAACAAAATAGAAGGAGGCATACGGCGATGGGGAAATCATGTCAGTATGTGGGCAATACTCAGCAGGTTCGCAATGAGCGGCGAGAGTACTGGACGTACCAGGTCCAGCGGTGGAGAGAAAGCGGGCTGACGCAGAAGGAATACTGCATCAAGGGAGGCATTTCAGTAGAGCGTTTTGGGTACTGGAAGCGCAGTCTCGATAGCGAAAATCAGGACGGAGCAAGAAGCCTTGTAGCGGTTCCAACCAAGACAGTATCCTCGGCGCTGTTTACAGCCCGTCCGGCATTGGGGCTGGTTGTAGACGAACGGTACCGGGTGGAAATTCCGGATGCGTTTTCGCCCTCTACACTGGAAGCGGTTCTTCAGGTTCTATCGCATCTGTGATGTGGGATTACAGTGCAGGTGTCAGCGTGTATATTGCTGTGGGCTCGACGGACATGCGCAAGCAGATAAACAGTCTTTCGATTCTGGTACAGGAGACAATGGAACTTGATCCGTTTTCGGGAAACGTGTTTGTGTTCTGTAATCGTCGTCGATCAACGGTGAAAGCTTTGTATTGGGATCGAAACGGGTGAGGTCTTGTCAATAGGTGTGTAAATAGCATTTAGGCGGCTATCCTTTCCAGTGCCTTTGATTGATGCTTCACCTTTACGCCATCGACAAACTTTTTTCCTGCATACACATCAGATAATAACCAGAATCCTTTTAGAGTCCGGAAGCTTTTTTCTGCAACCTGCAGGAGTTTCCAAATCATCGCGGTTGCATTCTGTACTTTCTTAAACCGCTTTGCCGCATCAGTTCTCAGCCTCACCGAACTGAAAGGTGATTCCACTATATTGCTTGTCCGAAGATGTACCCAGTGCTCCTTCTGGCATGAATAAAACGTAACGGTTTAATTAACACCACTGAAGCCCCACCCAGGCAGGTCGGCAAAAAACTCTGTGCGGTCCAGGTGCATCGGAGTAAGTTTCCGGTAGTCTTCCGGAGTTGTTGCATAAGGCAGTCGTTCAAACAGGAATCTCAGATATCTGTACGGCTCCAGTCCGTTAGCCTTTGCTGTCTCCACCAGACTGTATAACGCTGCACTGGCTTCGGCTCCTGCCGGGGATCCTGCGAATAACCAATTTTTTCCTGTTATGCTGAATGCCACATAATAGAAAAAACTGGTTATTCGCGGGTTCGCCGACGGGCGCACAGGCAAGCGCAACCTTGTACAGCCTGGTGGAGACAGCAAAAGCCAACGGACTGGAGCCCTACAGGTATCTGCGGTTCCTGTTTGAGCGGCTGCCGTATGCAAGGACGCCGGAGGATTACCGGAGACTCACGCCAATACACCTGGACAGGAATGAGTTCGAAGCAGCGCTTCCGCAGTGGGGTTAATTAAACGCTTACAAAGCAATAGGATGAAAACGCGACTCATAAATCTTCTAATTCCGTAGCCAGACTTCTCGAGTGTATGGGGCGAGTAATTCGGGTACTAACATTACATACAGTTGCGTGAATCCAAAACGCTGAGTATAAGTCGCAAATGATAACAATCTCTTATCGCCAAAACGTTGACTTGTGGCTGTAACAAACGTTTTCAGGTCTTTCAAACGGCGTTTGTTTCCGCCTGCAGTGTTTATAGAGTTTCGTTTTACTGAAACTATCGATTGGTCGGTGTACCCCGCATAAAGTTTCGCGAACTGCCCCATGATAGCCAATATAGATAGCCAAACGACTGGTAGCCAAATCACATTGCTTTTGACATTGTTGGCCATATAAGCTATAGTTAGCCAATTTATGTGTACCCATCTTGGCTCGATTCCATGAAAGTAGCCCGCATCTACCTGCGTGTCAGCACTGACGAACAGGATATCACTCGCCAGGCCGACATTGAGCATAGCTCACGAGCGGCTGGCTACTACATCGCCGGCGTCTATCGTGAGAAGGCGTCAGGAGCCCGCGCCGACCGTCCCGAGCTTCTGCGGATGATCGCTGACCTTCAACCGGGCGAAGTAGTTGTCGCTGAGAAGATTGACCGTATCAGCAGGCTGCCGTTGGTCGAGGCCGAGCAATTGGTCAAGTCGATCCGGGCGAAGGGGGCAAAGCTTGCAGTACCGGGCTTGGTCGATCTGTCTGACCTCGCGGCCGAAGCCGACGGTGTGGCCAAGATCGTGCTGGAGTCAGTCCAGGAACTGCTGCTCAAACTTGCCTTACAAATGGCTCGTGACGACTACGAAACACGCCGCGAGCGGCAACGCCAGGGTGTGCAACTCGCTAAGGCATCCGGCAAGTACACTGGGCGGAAATCTGATACCACGACACACCAGCGCATCGTTGCACTGCGCAGCGCTGGACATACAATCCAGAAGACTGCTGAGCTGGCCGGGTGCAGCCAGAGCCAGGTCAAGCGGGTTTGGGCCATACACCAAAGCAAGTCATAAAGGGGTAGTCATCCCCGGCAGGAGAACTCATGCCAGTCAGCTTTCTCTCCAACGTGCAGCGCGAGAACTACAAAGCTCTCAAATCGCCCACGAACACCTATTTTTTGAAATATACCTTTTCGTCCGTTTGTGCAAAAAACCCCAGATAGGTCGGAGTCGCAACACTCTCAGGCTAATTTTACCTTTTCGAGGGGTTGGGCAATAATAGCCAACTACTTCCGAAGGGCAGTAATCGCCGTTCCCGCACCCGGTGGTTATTTCAAGCTCTTTTAGCTTCTGTACATATGGGAAGAAACTGTCCGTTGCAGGAACGTCGCTGAAATAAGGTGTTGTTGATGCACAGGGTAATGACTCGCCGGTCACCCCTCCATTACAGGTGAAGCTTTCAGGGCTTAGTCCTGCTTGAACTTGCGTTGCCCTAACAAGGAAAGCAGCTGCCTGGGCCCTGGTGACATATTGGGAAGGACAGTAGTCACTGTTACCGCAGCCGGTGGTAATACCGTTGTTATGGATCGCCTCAACGTACTTTGCAAATGAATCCGTACCCGGAACATCGCTGAATGGAGTTGTGCCCATGACCACATAGTTAGCGGTGGCCGCTTGAACAGCGTTCATAGTGACAACGCACGTGTTGATCGCGCTATGACTCGAACACGCTCCAGACCAGCCGGTGAATGTTGATCCAGAATTAGCAGTCGCCGTCAGCATTACGCTAGTGCCACTGCTGTAGCTTGCCGAACAGGTGGAGCCACAACTGATTCCGGACAGATTGCTTGTAACTGTGCCGCTACCTTTGCCTGCGTTTGAAACCGAGAGTACAAAATTACCCGCGCCTGATAAGTCGTAAGAATTTGCTTGTCCTAAAGTGGGCAGAGTAAAAGCATAAGACCGCTCGCAATAGCAAAAGAGCAATACAGCTATGGAAAAAAAAATAAACACCACTCTCTGACGTTTCATATCAAATTACCCCTTCCTATAGATGCTGCTATATGCCAGCATCAAAATGTTATATTCTATGGCGTATTTCTCTCAGTGACCCATCTGTTATGATCTTCCGATGAATGATTAATAGACACATAAGGCCGGAACCCATTAACAGGACCGATGGAGGCACAGGAGCACTAGGAAGTGGCGCTGGAGGCGCAGTAACCGGAGGACCACCGGGACCACCGGGACCACCAACCGGTGCTGACTCGTTCAAAATCTCGGTTGACCCGTCTGCAAAGGTCCGGACATCGGCAACTGGCGTGGACCCACTCATGCTACATCATCCATGTAATAATAGAGAGTCTGGTCAACGTATCCGGTAGTTGCAAGGGCTGCCAGGTTTTTCTCAGCATCTCCATTAGGAGTGTAGCCTGCCATCTGGCCGTTGCCCAATCCACTGAGGTTCATATTGGTATAATAAGAACCTCCATTTGATGTAGCTATGGTAACCTGTGCACCGCCGGGGGTAGTTGAATAAAGGCCACCCATGGCCTCTGCAGCATTCGGGAAATTACTAACGGCAACAGAACCAGCGATACTTTGGCCTCCTTGATTACCGCTGGTCCATACGTTGTCATTATAGTTGCTGTCATTCACATATGCATAGTAGGCAACATACGAATTGGCGGTGGTTGCACCTGAGCCAAGTGCAGAAATGCTGAAGTTGTTAGTGTTGTAAGTAACACTTGACGTGAGCGATGTTGTCAGACCCGCGATAGAGCCCAGATCAGTGGCAGTTTCATTACCGCCGGTCGCGCTATAGACTATGCGGATCAAATCGCCATCTGCGAAATACGCCATGGCCTGTCCGCTGAGACCGAACATGAGCATGGTCGCTGCCAAAAGCATCATAATCCTTTTCATTGATATTTTCTCCTTAAGATTTAAAATTATTTCTTCCCTTTAGGCAGCCCGTCCATCCACCTTTAGGACTATGGCTTTCTGTCATCAGGTTACTCATACTGTTATTAAACAGAGTGACAGTGCCAGTACTGTTTTGAATCCAGTCTTCATTTTCACTTTAGCCTCTGCTCACGAGTTCGCCCCTTGCTGGTTCGATCACACATTGATCTAAACTCCCTTTTTACACAATTATATGCATGTTCCGCACATAAAAAACCCGGAATGATCGTTGAATCACCACGATCACGTCCGGGTTTCCTGGTCCCTTCATAAGGTCAGCAAAATACCCAATTCTAAATTTCTGAAAACGTCACAGAAACAGCCTATCACATTCACGATTTGTTTGAACATTACCCGAAAGTAGTAGTGCATGAAAAATGATCGTAAAAAGCAATAAAACACCCTGAAATTTATGGAGATTGTACTGAAATGTTACAATTGTGTTAAGAATTGGGGTCAGTATGAGGATTAAATAGGCACACCGGGAAGCTACAACGTACTTTAAATACCGAGTTCTGTCGTTGATCCCTATCGCGGTAGGGATAACCATTACTGAGTACCCCCCGCACAGATCCCGGCGTGCGTGTTTCACGCACCGGGCTCCCACCTTGGGTATTTGGCGGCAAAACGGACGCCGGGCCACGGATGAA
>Ga0181527_1001944_pt1 | contig 20261 bp, 16 predicted proteins | sample PEATcosm2014_Bin_30_FD_119762 | JGI IMG/M metagenome (GOLD analysis project Ga0181527, IMG submission 119762) | Peatland microbial communities from MTU Mesocosm Facility, Houghton, MI, USA - PEATcosm2014_Bin06_60_metaG | ecosystem: Environmental > Terrestrial > Soil > Wetlands > Peat | place...
CGTGACCCATGAAGCATCGCGTGGCGAACGGGGTATGAGAGTTTCACGATTCACGATGCGGCTGTGGATGGGGTGTTGGCTCAGTGTCCCTGCCGCGCTGCGGGGCGATGCGCCATCCTCCCCGCAGCGAGGGTATTGGTAAGCGTCACGCGCCGCTGATCCTTGCAGGGAGAGAATTGTTGGCACTGTGCCTTCCAGTCCTGGCGGGAGCGATGTGCACGCTTTGCAGGATTGGCGTGTCGGTGCCCGGCGCATAGGTGAGCTGCACGCGCTCGCCTTCCTTGAGGGCACTGGCGGTGGCGCTCTGGCCGCGCTCGGTGAACTGGGTCTGGTCATTCCATTGAAACATGTGTTCCGTGTTGTCCTTGCGCTCGGTGAACACCAGTGTGTGCGCGGCCATGTCCACGGATTTGATGGTCCCGTGTGCCACGGAAGGCTGCGGTGGGTCGGCAGCGAACAACAACGCCGGACCGAGAGAGAGGATGCAGAGGGCCGTGACGGTCGTCTTGTGAATGTGAGTATGAAGCTTCATGTTCTTTGCTTTGTTTATCGTCGTCTAATCTTCGTTGCTTGCCCGAATCTCGGGCGTCTGAGAGGAACCTCTGCACAGCCCATGCCATGAGCCGTGAGTATTGATTCACAGGGCTTTGCGAGCGTGTGGTGGGAGGAATGAACCGCGTTTGGGTAAACTGCTTACCATGCGCGCGATAAACGGCTGACCCGCTGCGGCCGGCAACCGGATGCGGCTTCGGCATCCGGGCCTGATTTTCAACGTGCTGTCGCAGCGCGACCCTGCCATGATTCCCGGCACGGCATCTGCGCCGTCTGCAAACGACCCGCCGGTCGCGGAATCGTCTGCCGACGACGCACCGTGCTTGTATGATGATGAAATCTCCAATGCGGCGCTTACTGGTGGGCTTATCGCGGTTACCCGGGCCGTGGACCCTGTTCCTGGCATTGGTGTTGGCGGTATTCGTGGGCTGGCTAGACTATGCCACTGGCTATGACCTGCACGTGACCGCTTTCTATCTCTTGCCGGTTTGCTGGGCGAGCTGGGCGGTGGGACGCAAGGCGGGCCTATCCCTGACCGCAGCTTGCACAGTTATTTTTGCAGCCGCCGGCTTGATGACGCGTCACCCCGACATGCCTCCAGTAATTCCCTTGTGGAATGCGCTGATGCTGCTAGCGGTATTCGTGGTAGCGGTTTATTCCGTCACGGGGGCCGTGGATGCGTATCGGTCATTGGCCGAGGCGCAGGCTTTGCTGCGCGAGGCGAATGAGGATCTGGAGGAGACTGTCCAACGGCGGACGGCAGCATTGCGAGCCGAGATTGCCGAACGCCAACGCCTGGAGCAGGTGAAGGTCCAAGCCGAGCGTCTGCTCGAAAGGCAGGAAAAGCTGGCCACGCTCGGCACGCTGACGGCCGGCATTGCGCATGAGATTCGCAACCCGCTCACGTCTCTCAAAGCGCGCCTTTATACGCTGGACAAACACTTGCAGGCCGTGCCCGCCGCGCGCAAGGACACGGACATCATCAGCGCCGAGATCTCCCGCCTCGAACGCATATTGCAGGACGCCTTGAGTTTTGCCCGGCCTGCCGATCCCAAGCTCGAATCCCTGGCCGCCGACACGCTGTTGCGCGAAGTTCAGGGGTTGATGTCCACAAGCCTGGAGAGCCGTGCAGTGCAAGTGGTGGTTGAATCCGACTCAGGGTTGCACATCCGCGCTGACAGCGGCCATTTGAAGCAGGTGCTCATCAACCTTGTTCACAACGGCGCCGACGCCATTGTCGGCGCGGGCACGGTCACGCTTCGCGCGCGCGTCGGACGTGCCTCGCTCGGGGGGCACGAAACCGACACCGTGATTCTTGAAGTAATCGACACCGGCAAAGGCATTCCACCCGCAGTCGAGAAGCGCTTATTCGACCCGTTCTTCAGCACCAAGGAAACCGGCACTGGCCTCGGTCTGCCGATTGCCGCTCGCATCGTTGAACGGCACGGTGGCATACTCCAATATGAGACCCGGCTGGGCGACGGCACGACCTTCGGAGTTGTCTTGCCGCGGGAATTTGCCAGCACTGTCATGAGTGCAGATTCGAGCCCAAACATCCAATCTGGGGGCGGTTAATCCACCAACAGCGGTTTTTCGCTGTTTTGGGGGTAATGGGGGGAACAGCGTCCCCTCCCGCCCGCTCATACCTCCGTAGCCCCATCGGAACACCACTGGAGCCTCCCCGTAGTACCCTCGATCCAGATCGAGGGTACTACGGGGAGCCTCCGGGGCGGGCCGCGGGACGGTCTGGTGCAGGATTGGAGGAACCGGGGGCCAGAGGCCTCGGCTGTTTAGGGCGCCAAACTGGGTTCGGACGGGTCGTCGAGGCGCGGGAGACGGGTAAAGGGCCAGAACCGGGGCATCGCTTGGCGCGTGATCCTTCAGGCACGCCCAGTAACCCTTCCATCGGAAAGAGCGGTGAACCGGCTTGGATAACGCCCTTACCATACGGGTGATAAGTGGCTGACCTGCTCTGACCGGCAAATGAATGTGGCTTGTGCAACTGGGCCTAATATTCAAGGGGCCGCAACCGCGCAGCCTGCCATTGTTCTCGGCACAGCACCTGCGCCATCCTCAAGCGAAGCGCCGGTCGCGGAATCGTCCGGCGATGACGCGGTGGGCTCGTATGATTATGAAATTCCCGTTTGGCATTCGTCTCTGGATCCTGATTGCCGCCCTCTTCCTGGTGGCTGGCGGCACGATATACGGACTTTTTTCCACCTGGCATCGTGTCCAACAGCTTGAAGCCAGACTCACCAGTTCCCAGATCGAGAGATTCCAATTCGCGGGCGAAGTTCGACGCGAATTGCAGAGCCTGAACAACTCCATACTCCGCTACGCTTTGGTGCGGGATCCCCAGCAGTGGACGCAGTTCGAGAAGGCCAGCAGCGATCTCGATCATTGGATTGATGACCATGATCCGAGCCTGAACCCGCATTCGCCGCTGACCACGGAAACCGAGCGCGAGGTGATTAAGGAACTGAATCAGGCCTACGATGATTACCTCGGCTCCGCCCGGGCCGTGCACTCCAACTCACTGCCCGCTCTGGTGAGTTCAGAGCAACTCGCGCAACTCGACGCCTTCAACACCCAGTCTGAGCGAATGCGCGAGCTTGTGCGGCGGCTGACCGACGCCCATCGCACAGCCGAGGCGGCGTTTCTTGCCAACGCAAGCGCTTCGCTCACCAGTCTCAGGGGCATCCTTACGGCGAGTGTCGTGATCCTCCTGGCCCTGGTCGCGGCGATGGGCTGGGTGATCTACCGTGACACCATCGCGCCGCTGCGAACCAAATTGGTGCAAAGCCAAACCCTGCTCGAACGGCAGCAGAAACTCGCCACGCTCGGCACGCTGGCCGCCGGCATCGCCCACGAGATTCGCAATCCGCTCACCTCCCTCAAAGCGCGCCTCTACACTTTGGAAAAACACCTCCAGGCCGTGCCCGCCGCGCGCAAGGACACCGACATCATCAGCTCGGAGATTTCCCGCCTGGAACACATCGTGCAGGACGTGCTGAGTTTTGCCCGGCCTTCAGACCCCAAGCTGGAAACCCTCGCAGCCGAGACGGTTCTCCACGAAGTTCAGGGGTTGATGTCCCCAGACCTAAAGAGCCGCGGACTGCAACTGGTGGTTGAGTCCATGCCGGAGTTGCTCATCCGGGCCGACAGCGGCCATTTGAAGCAGGTGCTCGTCAACCTCGTCCGCAACGCCGCTGAAGCTACGGAGGGCGCCGGAACTGTCACGCTACGCACGCGCGCGGCACGCGCCCCGCTCGGCGGGTGTGAGACTGATGCCGTTATCCTTGAAGTGGTTGACGACGGCGAGGGCATCTCGCCCGAGGTCGAGAAGCGCTTGTTCGACCCGTTTTTCAGCACCAAGGAAACCGGCACTGGCCTCGGCCTGCCGATTGCCGCTCGCATTGTCGAACGGCACGGCGGCGTGCTCCAGTATCAAACCCGGCCGGGCCACGGCACGACCTTCGGAGTTGTCTTGCCGCGCGAAATCAAGGACACTGCCGGGAGTGCGAATTGCTAGTATTCTCCTCATTGAAGACGACGCCAGTCTGGCGGCGAACCTGTGCGACGTGCTCAAGGAGGACGGCTTCAAAGTCACCGTGTGCAGTCGCGGCGACGAGGGACTGCGCCGCGCCAACAACGACGAGTGCGAGGTGGTGTTGACCGACCTGCGCCTGCCGGGACTCGGCGGTCTGGAACTCGTGCGGCAACTTCACGAAACCCAGCCGCGCTTGCCGGTCGTGCTGATGACCGCACACGGCACGATTGAGACCGCCATCGAGGCCACCAAGCTAGGCGCTTACGATTACCTGCAAAAGCCCTTCGAGATGCCGGGGCTGATCGGCGTTCTGCATCGCGCCGTGGAAGCCAGCCGCCTTATGCGTGAACCCGTGACTCTGCCCGACGCCCCGGTCGGGGGCCGGACGGCCCTGGTCGGCACCAGCCGCGCGATGCAGGACGTGTGCAAGGAAATCGGCCGCGTTGCCGCCAAGCCCGTCACCGTGCTCATCCGGGGGGAAACCGGGACGGGCAAGGAACTGATCGCCCGCGCGATTTACCAGCACAGCCCTCGCGCCAAAGCGCCGTTTATCGCGATCAATTGCGCCGCCATCCCGGACACCTTACTGGAAAGCGAACTGTTCGGCCACGAACGCGGCGCGTTCACAGGCGCTGACCAGCGGCGCATCGGCCGCTTCGAGCAGGCGAACAAGGGCACGCTCCTCCTCGACGAGATCGGCGACCTGCCGCCCAACACGCAGGTGAAACTCCTGCGCGTGCTCCAGCAACAAACCTTCCAGCGGGTAGGCGGGTCGGAAGCGATTTCCGTGGATGTGCGCGTCATCGCCGCCACCCACCGCAACCTGGAAGCGATGATTCATGAGGGGAAGTTCCGGGAAGACCTCTTTCATCGCCTTAACGTGGTGTGTCTCCAACTCCCGCCCCTGCGCGAGCGCCGCGAGGACATTCCGGTGTTGGTGCAGCACTTTGTCCGCAAATACGCCGCTGACTTCGGCATTGAAAGTCCGACCATCTCCTCCGATGCCGTGGCCGTGCTGCAAGCCGACTCGTGGCCGGGCAACGTTCGCGAGCTGGAAAACATGACCCGCCGCCTGTTGCTCGCCGCGCGCGGGCTCTCCATCAATGCCGACGCGGTTCGCCAAACCCTTGCCGCTCGCAATGCCGAAGCCGCCCCGGCGGGCCATTCCTTCGCTGGCTTCGCGGCTGATTTGCTGGCGCGCGCGCAGAAGGGCGAGCTGCAGGACACTCATGCCCGCATGCTCGCCGAAGCCGAACGCGAAATCCTGACGCAAGCCATCACGCTGGCAGAAGGCAATCAAGCGAAGGCCGCGCGCTGGCTTGGGCTGTCGCGGCTCACCGTGCGCGAAAAACTCAAGCCGCTTGGCTTGCATCCGACCTCAACCGAGGCCAGCTCGGAAACCAACGACTGAACACCTTGCACGGTGGGGTGTTTGTTGGATAGTTTCCGCAGTTTCCAACCAGGTGCTCCGCCGGGGTGAAGGCTAGAATTCGTCTTGATGTGTCATTCGCATCAGCCGCCTTCTTTCAAAGCAGGCGCCCGATTTGCTCTGGGCCCAAATGCCCCGGAAGCTTCTATCACGGCGGTTGCGACTTGGCTCCGTCACGGCCGAGGTGCTGTCCAGGTCGCTTGTCCCTGCCTCCCCCTGCGAGTGGCCTTCTGCCTTGTGCAGGAGCAATTGGTCCTTGGCTGAACTTTTGGGTAAAGGCCGAAACCAATGCGCCATTGCACCGAGCACTCGAAAAAGCATCAAAACCAGCGGTTTCGCTTCCGTGGTGCCGCAAGGGCTCAAGAGGCCACACCCCAGCGAAAAGTGGGAGATATTATGAGCGCTTCGCCTAAAGGCCGGCCTCGCCTCAGTGTGCCCTTCGGCACTCCGACCCAACGGTTTGCAGGGCTCCCGCGGAATATGGAGTGGCAGGCAGTTGTTCATGCGACATCTCTCGGCATTCGCTAATCAAGACTCCAAAGGAGGACAAGAGTATCCCCGAATGTGATGGAGCCGGAACAAAGCAGGATGAATCCGGCCAATCTTGAGATGAAAACTGGGGCCGTGAAAACCGGGGCGGGCGCGTGACTTCACCACGCCTCTCCCGTAATGTTGTGATGATGCGTGAAACCTCCGTGGGTTCTATATCGTCCCTGGGTGGGAAGATGGATGAGCCGCCAATACAGCCGAGCGTTCCTGATACGGGCCAGGTTTCAAGACCAAATCGCTGGCGCTTTTCCAGTTTTTGGTGGCTGGTGACGGCGTTTTGGCTCTTTATCGCGCTGGCCTTGGCGCTGGAAGCGTCGCTACTCCAGTCGGCCAATATTGGCCCGGCCTTGGTCGTCGCTTTGGTGCGCCTGGTGCCGTGGATCTTCCTGACGCCCCTGGTGGTGTGGGTCTCCTCCGTCTATACCCTCGAACGTTCCACCTGGAAGCGCTCGCTCTTCGCTTGTAATCCGCTCGTATTCCGCTCGTATGCCGCTGATTCCCCAGTGGCGCCTGCCGTAGCGCCACGGCGGCTCCCCCGAGCCTGTGCGTGGTTGTGGCGGGACTGGTTTGTCCGCTATTTAAATGAGATCGCATTCTTCCACGAGTCTTTACCCAGCTTGTGAGCGCGGTGTTTACTTGGCGAGCCCAGCACGGTAAGAATGGTACCTGCACATGAAACCTAGCTTCGCCTCCATCGGCGTCGGCGTGCTGCTCACAACCTGGTCCGGCTTTTCTGCTCCGGCGCCGACCGACACCAGCTTCTTCCCCATCATGGCCTGGAACTGGTCGCCCAAAGATCCAGGCGCGTTGCAGAAGATGCGGGAGGGCGGGCTGACTATCGCAGGATTCGTCGCCCCGGACGCGCTTGATGTCTGCTGGGCTGCCGGGCTGAAGGCGATTGTCTCGGACGCACGCGTGTCCGATTACGACTGGGGCAAGGTTGATGAGGCCAAGGCACGGAACAATGTCGCGAGCCTGGTAGGTGCGGTTGGCCAGCACCCAGCGCTGTACGGCTATTATCTGCGCGATGAGCCAGGCGCCGACATGTTCCCGGGTTTGGCGAAGGTGGCTGCGCTCGTCCGTGAGCTTTCGCCAGGCAAATGGCCCTACATCAATCTCTTCCCTGACTACGCCAACTCCGGCCAGCTCGGCGCCACCAATTATTCGGAATACCTGGAGCGCTTCATCGCGACCTGCCACCCGTCAATCATTAGCTACGACAACTACTCGCTCATGGACGATGGTTCCGTGCGGGAGAGCTACTGGTCGAATCTGGAAGCCGTGCGCGCCGCCTGCCAGAAAAACGACATCGAGTTCTGGAACATCGTCCTCTCAGTCGCACACTTTAGCTATCGCGAGCTGAATGCGGCTGACTTCCGCTTCCAGGTCTATACGACGCTGGCTTACGGCGGGCGCGGGATTTCCTACTTCACTTACGTTACGCCAGCCACGGGGAATTACCGCATGGGGCCGATAGATCAGTTCGGCAACCCGACGCCGACCTGGTACTTCATGCAGCATGTGAACCTCCAGATCCAGAAGCTCGCCCCGACGCTGCTCCAACTCACCTCGGATACCGTTTATCACTTTGGCCAGATCCCGTCCGGGGCCAATGGGCCGCCAACGAACAGCCTCGTCAGCAGCGTGGGCGGAGACAGTTTTCTCGTAGGCGATTTTACTCACCGGGACGGCTCGCGCTACCTGATGATCGTGAACAAGGACCTGGCGAAGTCGCGGCACTCCTCACCGCAATTCCGCAATGCGCCGCGCCGCGTGCAGCACGTGTCCGCCTACAGCGGCGGGCTGAGTCGGTTCGAAGGCGAGGATGTGTGGCTTCCGCCGGGCGGCGGAGTGTTGCTGAAAGTCGAGCAATGAGCGGTCATAAACCCGAAGGCCGAAAACCGAAACTCGAAGGAAATCCGAAATCCGAAGCTCGAATCCCGAGCCGACGCGGGATGCCAACAACCCATCGAATAACGACCTTTTCGGATTTCGGTTTTCGGCCTTCCTTCGGATCTCGGGCATCGGATTTCGGATTTCAACCCTGTTTCGGCGGCCCGTCTATTGAGCCTGCTTCTGTTTTATCTCAACTGGCGCCGCCAAATTTGCGGGCGCCGCAGGAATCTGCTCCAGCCCCGGCAGCGTGGCCTCAATGCCCCGGCCCGCTTTGACTTCAACCTCGAAATCGGCGCCCACCTTCTTGACTCCCTTGCAGTTCCAACGGGGAACACGTCCGCCGAAGTTATCGCGGACCCTGATTAATCCGTCGCGTCCGGCGACAATGCGAAACCAAGTCGTGGCGTTGTTCTCGCGCCGGGCGGAAACTTTGTGGCCGCCCTCGGCTCGCAAGTTCTCAAAGGACGCAGTGTGCCAGCGCCAGGGCGTGGCAGGAAACAGGCGGATTACGCCAGTGCTGCCCGAGCCCGGTTCGGCGCTCCAGCTTTGGAACAGCATTTCGTGCACGGCCTCCATCGCCAGGAAATTGCCTTCGAGCGTGAAGGGCCGCTAAGTGAAGTCGCTGAACCCCGAGCTCGTTTGGTCGCCGTTGGCATGAAATCCGTTCCGCAGAATAAACGCGCGAGCGAAGATATCCAGATTGCGCAGCGCGGCCTCGGCGTCACCGACGCGAGCGCGCAGGCACGCCATCCAGGAAAAGCTGTAACCGCACCACGCGCGAGTGCCCGCTTTGTCCCAATCCGCCAGGCTGGCGGCAATAAGCCGTTGCTCGCGCGGGCCGCCATCCGTCGTGATCAGGTTGAACGGGTAGATTGAGATGATGTTGGAGAGATGCCGATGGCTGCCGGGCAGCGGCGTGCTTTCATCCAGCAGCAACGTGCCGTCGGACTTTGCGTGGAACTCGCCGAGCTGCTTCGCAGTCGCGGCCCAATCAGCCGAGGCGCTGGCCTCGCCGGAGGCAGCCGCCATTTCGGCTAGTGCAAGGAACAGCATCTTCATGCTGGCAAGGTCGTAGTTGCTGTTCGGTTTGAGGAACGCGCGGCGGGTGTTGTCGAAGATCTCCGGCGAGCTGGAGAGCGGCAGGCGCAGGAGGCCGTCGGCGCCGGGCTTCAACAGCGCACACAAGCAGACGCCGATTTCGCGGCAGAACGGATAGGCGCGGTCTCGCAGGAAGGCGCGATCTCCCGTGTGGCGCCAGTGGAGATAAAAGAGGTGCGCGTTCCAGGCGCCCATCGTGGGTGAGAGACTGTACTGGCCCCACCCGCCGAGCGGTTGTCCGGCCAGGCTCATCACGCCGGGCACCGCAGCGCCAGGTGCGTTGTAGAACTCCCGGGCGAACTTGCGAAAGGTGGGCAACAGGTTCCAGAGGTAGTCGAGGAAACACGCGCCCTCGTCGAAATCGCCGGAGGTCCGGTAGGCGATGTAGGTCATCTGCGTGTTGAGGTCGTTGTGGTAATCGCCTTTCCAGGGCGGCAGCGAGCCCGCGTCCGCCGACCACACGCCCTGCAATGGCATGGGCGGGGCGCCCCGTCGCGACGCGGCCCCATAGAAGTAGCGCACCAGGTAGTATTGCTGACGGATGCGCGGCTCGGGGATGACCAGGCTGGACCGTTGCCAGAACCGCGCCCACCACGCAGCATGCGGAGCGGCAAGTTTGTCGTAGCCCTGCTTGAGCGCGTTTCGGACGCGGGCCTGGGCCACGGCCAATGGATTCTTGCCCTCGGCACGCGTGGCGACGGTGACGGCAACCAACGTTGCATCACCTACACGCTTCCAGCCAGCGCAGACCGCGTAAGAATAACCATCAGCGCATTCCTGCTCAAACCAGCAGAGTTGCTCAGCCTGGCCGGTTTGCGCGGGAGGGTAGTGCAGCTTTTTCACCGAGTCCGGCGACCGCAACCGCACGTCCTTCAGGGCGGGCCCAGGGATACGAAGGACGGCAACCGGCTCTTGAGTTTTGGCGGCGCTGATAAACGTGCGGATCCCGTCGCCACCCTTGAGCCGGGCGATGGCTTCCGCAGTGGCCAGGTTCAGCGCGAACGCTTCGATAGATTGGGAGGGGTCAAGTGTGATTTCAAGCCGGCCCGCCGGGAGCTTCGTGGGCGGGCCATCGTAGTCATAATTCGAGTCGAAGATGTCGTTAAACTCCGCCATGCGGTCTTCGGCGACGAGTCGCTGCATGGTCGCCCAATTGAAGCGGTCGTGAACGGCAACGAAAGCTTTCGACGGGCGCTCATCCCACAGGTCGCCCCGGTCCAGCGAGAGCCGGAGGATATTGTCCTCACCCCAGACCAAGCCGCCCAGCAGACCATTACCGAGCGGGATGGCTTCGTCCCAAGTCTTGATCGGCGCCTGGAGCTTCAGATTAAGCGAAGCATCAGGCAGGCTTGCGGCTGGCAGCGAGAGCGGCAAGGCTGCCGCCAGGAAAAAGCATTGACCGATGACAGAGAGTTTCAAGGCGAAGGTAGAAGGCATGGGAGGTCAGCCGATTGAGCGTTCCGGACAGATGGCGCGTTGCTTACTTGTTTCTGGTCAATTGCTTCGCCAGCCGGATTGCCGCCAGCATGCTCGACGGATTCGCTTTGCCCTGGCCGGCGATGTCATAGGCGGTGCCGTGATCGGGCGAAGTGCGGATGAACGGCAGGCCCAGCGTCCAGTTCACGCCGGTCTCGAAGCCGATCATTTTGAGCGGCACCAACCCCTGGTCGTGATACATGGCCACCACCGCGTCGTAGTCGCCTTTGAATGCGTGGTAAAACAAGGCGTCGGCGCTCAACGGTCCGACGACGTTGAGCTGCCGGTGGCGCGCGGCCCTCACCGCGGGGATGATGGTGGTTTGCTCTTCGGTGCCCATTTCCCCGCCCTCCCCCGCGTGCGGGTTCAGGCCGCAGACGGCGACACAAGCGCGCGGCAGCCCGAGGTCACGACAGGCTTGGGCCGCCAGCTCGATCACCATCTCGATTTTGGCCTGCGTCAGGTGGTCGGAGACCAGCTTCAGCGGCAAATGCGTCGTCGCCAGCGCCACGCGCAGCCAGCGGCCGCGGTCATCCTGGCCGAGCAACATCATCGCCGTGCGGTCAGTGCCGGCGAGTTGTGAGAGCATCTCGGTTTGCCCGACGAAGGCCTGCCCGGACCGCACGATCGCTTCCTTATTCACCGGCGCGGTCACCAGCGCATCGAGCTGGCCGCGCAAACAGCGCTCCGCGCCGTCCCGGACCCAAGCGACCGCCGCCCGCGCGGCGGCGGGCGATCCGTCCATCAAGTCAGCCGGCAAAGGGTCAGACAGCGGCTGGCACAGGAAAAACCGACCAGGGTCTTCGTTCCTGGCATAGGATTGCAGTGGGAGCTTTAGCCCGAGTTGCTGGTTGAGGCGGTGTGTGTGCTCCGCGTCCCCTATCAGCAGGTACTGCGTTTTGTCGGCCTGCGCCTCGATAGCGAGGGCTTTGAGCGTGACCTCCGGGCCGATGCCCGTGACGTCACCAAGCGAAATGCCAATCCAGCCTGTCATTTTGATTTGAGGGTTGAGGGCTGAAGGTTGAAAGTTGACGGCTGAGGTTTGGCCTCGGGGAACCTTCTGCCCGCAACTCGCAGCTCTCAACCTTTCAAAAGCGCGTCACAAAGGTCTTCTTCTTCAGCTTTTCAACCCACTGCTTTTCCAGGCGCGCTTTCTCCTCCGCCTTCATGTTTGTTTCAATCTGCTCCCGCACCTCGGTTATCGTTTTGAACCGTGCCGGGCGCTTGTCTTCCAACAGCAGCAGGTAGAATTCCATCGGCGGCGGCAGGTTGGTGACCGCGGCGGCACTTTCGAATTGGCGCTCTTCCACCATGGTCTCCTTCTTCAAAACGGTATCCGCTACGTAGTGACGCCCAACCGTTGCCATCCCGTTGTCGTATTGACAAACCCAGTAATCATCCCCGGCGGAGCGGCTCAGCACGCCGCTGCGCTGCCCGGCTTGCAGCGAAACGGCCGTGTCCGCCAAATACTTAGCCACCTGCGGGGTATCCTGGTTGCGCTGCGACCCCGACGAATCGGTGCCCGTGGAGGATAGGGCAAGCCAGCCCATATCGCCGCCCTGGTTACGCTGCGAGCCCTCGGAATGGATCGTCGCCATCTCCGCAAAGGTGGCTCCCGACTTGATCTCCGCCAAGATGTCCTCCGCCAGCTTTTCGGTCCGGGGCGCCTCACTCTCTCCGGGACACTTCAGCACGATCATCCGGAGCTTCACCTCATCCTGCACTTTGTATTCATCGCGGTGGGCCAGGTAATACGCCTCCACGCGGTGGGGCGAGACGATGATCTCGGAAGAAATATTCTTCTGGCGCAGCCAGGTAACGATAAGCCGGTCGCGAATTATCTGGCGATGCCGCTCCAGAGTGATGCCCTCCGCCTGCAAGGTCTGAATGAACGACGTCCGGTTGTCGCGGTAACGCGATTTAATTTCCGCTTCAATCTCCTGATCGATGTCCTTGTTAATCATCTTTTCGATGGCGGCCTGCTGTTCGGCCTTGGCGAACGTGGTCTTGAAATCGTGCAGGATCAACTGCCGCTCCACCAACTGTTCCAGGTTATCATTCCGGGCATCGTTCAGCTTCTTTTGGAACACCACCGCCTGGTCGCGGTACTGACGATAGAGCACATCCATCACCCGCATCGTCATATCCTGCACTTCTGAGAACGTGACGACGGAATCATGCACCACCGCGTTGATGCCGTTCACCAACTGCGGCTCGGCGCGCAGGCGCGGCGCGGAACCAAGAACAGCGCCGACAATCAGCATGACACAGAATACTCTCATCCGAAATCGCCCGCAGTATAGGTGCCGTACTTGGGCGGGTCAAGGGCTGTGAAATGAGCGGCGCTTGCGTGCAGCTTGCTCGTGCTACCCTGGTGGTCGCAGCGATAGCAGGGCGCGTCCGTCGCAGCGCGGCCGAGCCGCAGCCAAAGATGGCAAATGGCAAATGACAAATTCATGTTGTGCATTCGCATAATTAATTTGCGCAGGTTGCGCGAACTTTGCTGGATAGTAGTCCAACGCGCCGGATCATTATTGAGCAGAGTCTTTCGTCTTCGCGAAGACTTTTTGTGAGGGCACAGCATGCTGGCTATTCGCCGGTTAATTGAACCGACTGCTATTTCAACCCTTTCCGACCCGGTTTTCCACGCTGCCGCGTTTCAGCCACACCATCAGAATCCCGATATCCGCCGGAGACACGCCCGAGATGCGGGACGCCTGGCCAAGTGTCGCGGGCTGAATCTTCATGAGCTTCTGCCGCGCCTCGGTTCGCAAACTGGGGACCAGTCCGTAATCGAAGCCCCGGGGGATTTGTTTGTCCTCCACATTCCTGAACTTGATGACCTCGTTTTCCTGGCGGGCAATATAGCCGGCATACTTGATCGCAATCTCAACCTTAGTGATTATTATATCTGATACAGTAGTATTATGTGATACTATATCCTTATACTCTACACCGGGTTGACGGAGCATCTGGGCGAGCGTCTCCGTGCCGCAGCGGGCCACCTGTAAGCGCGCGATCTCTTCATCCACAGCCTTCTGCCTGGCCTCGAATTGGAGGTAATGGCGCTTGGGCAAGAGCCCGATCTTGAATCCCAATCCGGACAATCTGGAATCGGCGTTATCCTGGCGCAACAGCAGGCGGTATTCGGCACGGGACGTAAACATCCGGTAGGGTTCCGTAGTGCCTTTGGTTACGAGGTCGTCGATCAACACGCCGATATAGGCTTGGTTGCGTTGCAGGATCACCGAGTCGAGTCCCTTAACCCGGCGTGCGGCATTGATCCCAGCCATGAGCCCTTGCGCGGCAGCCTCTTCATATCCCGAGGTGCCGTTGATCTGGCCCGCGAGGTAGAGGTTCTTGCAGAGCTTGGTTTCGAGCGATGGGTGCAATTGGGTTGGAAAGCAGAAATCGTATTCGATCGCGTAGGCAGGCCGGAGAATCTCAGCGTGCTCGCAGCCGACAATAGTCCTTACCAAATCAACTTGCACCTCGAATGGCAAGGAGGTGGAGAAACCGTTCACGTAGATTTCATCCGTGGCGATACCCTCCGGTTCGAGGAATATGTGGTGCCGATCCTTGTCGGAAAACCTGACGATCTTGTCTTCAATTGAAGGGCAATACCGGGGCCCAATGCCTTGGATTATCCCGGAGTACAACGGCGACTTGTGCAAGTTGGCGCGGATAATCCGGGCTGTGGCATCGGTTGTGTAGGTAATATAGCAAGGAAGTTGACCATTGATACGCTCCAGGATTGACCCGATGGGATATCTGGGCGGATGTTCCACGTGGAACTTCCTATCCGTGGCACTGTTCATTGCCATGCCAGTACTTGGTCCATCTGGATGTTCCACATGGAACAAATCGTCCCGCCAGTGCGTAAAGAAGGGGATCGGCTCGTCCCCGGGCTGGATTTCCGTCTTGGAGAAGTCGATCGACCGCCGCAGAAGCCGTGGTGGGGTTCCGGTCTTGAGGCGGCCGAGTTCCAACCCAGCATCCATTAAAGAAGCTGACAAGCCGAGCGCAGCCGACTCTCCGGCACGACCGCCAGATTGTTGATTCTGGCCGATGTGTATCAGACCTTTGAGGAAAGTGCCGGTGGTCACGATCACCGTCAGCCCGTGGTACTGAACGTCCAAGGTGGTCTCAACACCATAGACCTGGCCATCCTGGTGCAGAAGTTTAGAGGTTTGCGCTTGTCTTAAGTCCAAGTTCGGCTCTCGCTCGCAAACCCACTTCATCCTCAACTGATATGCCTTCTTGTCGCACTGAGCGCGAGGCGCCCAGACTGCAGGACCTTTCTTGCGGTTCAGCATCCGGAATTGCAACCCGGTCAGGTCTGTGGTCTTGGCCATTTCTCCCCCTAGCGCGTCTATCTCGCGAGCAAGGTGCCCTTTTGCCAGTCCACCTATCGCCGGATTGCAGGACATTTGGCCGACCGTGTCGGCGTTTATAGTCAGCAGCAATGTCTGGCAGCCAATCCTGGCAGCGGCCAAAGCGGCCTCAATTCCCGCGTGACCCGCCCCGACGACGATCACATCATATTTCTTCGGATAAACGAACATTTAGCTTCTCAAATCTGGAATACTCCAAGCCGTAAAGTGGCATACGTTAACGTTAACGTCAGTCTAATAAGGCCAGTTATGATAGAAAACATGAAGATTGAAGCCATATTCTGATGTGCATAATAATGCCTTATTGTTGTGTTAACTTTCACGATTTTTGGGTGAAAACACGACCGCGATTGCCATTGTGATTTGCTATTTCGCATAGCAAAGAAACGCCTTGGATTATCGCTTATTCTGGGTGAAACACCTGCATTCGACGTTACGTTATCGTTACCGAGACAAAATTGGTGCCGATATCTAGCATAAACCATCGCATCAATCACCTCATGTCTGTTTGAGCTGCGGCCAAAGGCATCATAAGGGCTGACATCGCCACCGGCTTCCCGGGTCCAGTTCGCTCGAGGCCCAGACCTATGGGGCTTGCGGCTTATATCATCGAATTCGCATCCATTTCGATGGTTGGCGCCAGGCCCAGCATTTCGGGTCTTCCAATCGAAGGCAAGCGCTCGGCAGTTCCCGTGAACGCTGGCGAATCGCAGTTTCCAGAGATTCATATCAGCGAGGGAAACCGTATCACACGCTGGCGCGGAATGAAATACCAACAATCGGAGCCTTACGGTGACGCACTGGTCGCGCCCCAGCCCCAGGGCAAGAAGCCATGCCATATAAACCTCAGCGGATCCGTGGAGCCTTTCCCGCCTGGAAGGCTGGCAATTAGGGAAGTCGGAGCGGGCAAGGCTTCTCCCGCTTGAGTGGGTCGGGCAGAGGACTTTTGCGCCTGGCTCACCTCCGCGGCACCAGCAGCAGAATCAACGGTAAGCGGGAGGCCAACCCGCATTTGAAACCTGCGCGGCCACCGGCGACCGAGCGTGGACATCCTTCTCCGCTGTACGCGGGCTGGAGCAGATTCCGTTGCCGGCGAACGTTGGACTCAGCTCACCTGGCGAACCATGTCCTGGCTGCCATATGGGTTGGGGACGCGGAGCGTGCACTCCGGATCATCCCGCCAATCACCGTCCACGATGAAGCGGTAGCTATGTTTCCCGGGCGACAGCGAGACCGTTGCCGTCCAGATCCCATCCTTGCCTTTCTGCATTGGGATGCCGCGTTGTTGCCAGTGACTGAAATCACCGACCAACAAAACGCTCATGGCTCCGGGTGCGGAGAAACGAAACGTCTGCTTTGAGGGAGTTTCCATTTGCCTTGCCATACATCACTGTCCTTTCCAGAACTCGGGTTGTGCGCTGAGCAGCAGCGGCCTTTTCCGGGCACACCCGCCAGCTCGTGGCTTCGCGCCGAGAGTTCAATCAACGCGCAGCCAACCACATGCGCTTTGCAGTCAACCCAGTATCTGACTTGTGATGGCTCGGTGTCAAGAAAAGAAGTTGTTGAAATATTGCGCTAAGTCAGCCGAAGGTCGGTCAATCATTTTCTCGTAATCTGCGGCGTCTCTGCGCGCGTGCATGTGAGGTCCCCCTCTGCGCCGCTGGCGCAGGTCAACGAAACTGCTCGTGTTGCAATAGTTTGTCCCAGGTGCCGGGGAAAAGGCGGGCTTGCCGATATACGGGCTCCCACATGGGCTCCGCGCTGCTGGAACGGTGTGCCCGCTGCAGCCAGCGGCGGTCGAGCGGTTCTTCGATAAGGTCCGCCGTGTTCGCCGCGATAGTGGTTTCCTCCTTCTCCCCCGTGGCGTGGCCGACGCCGACAAAGAAACCGGCGAGCAGGAGTGTGACGCGGAGCATGGTGCTGCGCGAGTAGGTCGGGAGGGAGCAGGGGCGGTCCGGGGTGAGGAGGCGGAACAGATCGGCGAACAGCGGCTGCGTCCACATCGCCGGGTTCTTGGCGGGGGAGAACGCGTCGAACATGATCGCGTGGGGCTTGGCGAGTTTCAGAGCGGCCGGTTGTGCCAGCAACCCGGGGAAGTCCGCCAGGTGCATGTCCCATTTTACCGTTTGCGCGCCGTCCTGGAACGTGCAGTGGTGTTCGTGCAGGAGTCGCTCCAGGTGCGGTTCATAGCCCGCCAGGTAGCCGAGCGCGTCGCGGTGCTGAAGCGCGAAGGCCAGCGGTTCGATGGTGTGATCGAAGCTGAGCAGGTGGATCGAGCACGGGATGTCGCGGGCTGTCCGCAGCGCGGTGAGCGCATTGGCCGCTGCTCCGAGGCCGACGTCCCACAGGACAAATTCGCCTGAGTGACACCGGAGCCGCTCGACCAAGCGCAGTTGGCGGACATATAATGCTTCGGCTTCGGCGACCGGGCCGATCACCGGATGAAAGGTCTCGTGATGGGCCAGGGAATGGACGCTGTGCGCCCCGTTGGCGAGCTTGACTATTCTGTATCCGGTGGCGGACTGCACGGAAGGACTTTCGAGCACGGAGCCCCAGAGGCCAAGCTCAAAGAGCGGGCGCGGCCAGCGACTGCTCCCTACACGCATCTCGGTGCTCGTTGGCCGCGGCGCCGTTTGCCTCTTTTCCTCTGGAGGAGAGGGACAGAATGAGGAGGTCGTCGTTCTCGGTCAGCACGCCAGATATATTGCTGCGGCCACCCGTTGTAACGTCGCCACGAACCGCAGCATCAAAAATGGTGACGGGCATCCTCTCCCCAACCCTCTCCTCCAGAGGAGGCGAGGGAGAACCACTCGCCCGTTACAAGAACCCAGGCGCGCCTACTTCTTTCCGCTTTTCAGTTGGGCTGAGACCTTTTCGACCTCGCGAAAGACGCGCAGCAGGTTTAGGCCGGCCACCTGCTTGACCTCCTCTGGGGTATAACCGCGCCGCATCAACTCCGCGAGCAGTGCGGGGTAGCAGGACACATCCTCCAGCCCGTCCGGTGCGCCGTCAAAGCCATCAAAGTCCGAGCCGATGCCGACGTGCTCGATGCCGGCGACTTTGCGCATGTGGTCAATGTGATCCGCCACGTCGGTCAGGCTAGATTCATGGAGGGACGGATGCTTTCGGCGCCAAGCGTCCAGCGCTTTCTGATAGCGTGGCGAGTTCTCCGGGTAGAGCTTGCGCAGGCGCGCCTTTTCGGCCTCCGACGCCGCCATGGCGATGCGCGCGCGCTCGGTCAGATAGCCGGGAAGGAAACAAACCATTACCACGCCGCCGTTGCGGGCCGTCATCTCGAGCACGTCGTCGGGGACATTGCGCGGGGAATCGCACAGGGCCCGCGCGGAGGAATGCGAGAAAATGACCGGGGCCTGGCTCACTTTCAGCGCGGCGCGCATGGTCTCATCGGTGACGTGCGAGAGGTCCACCAACATGCCGAGGTGGTTCATCTCGCGCACGACCTCTTCGCCGAACCGGGTCAGGCCGTGATGTTTGGGCTTGTCGCCCGCGGCATCGGCCCAATCGGTGTTCTTGGTGTGGGTCAGCGTCATGTAACGCGCGCCAAGCCCATAAGTCATACGCAACACCGCCAGTGAATCGTTGATCGAGTGGCCGCCTTCCATGCCGATTAGGGAAGCGATTTTTCCCTGGCGATGGATGCGCTCGATGTCCGCGGCAGTCAGGGCCAACTCGAACGTCTCGGGATAGCGCGCCACCATCCGGTGGACGACATCGATCTGTTCAAGCACTGCCTGGACTGCGGGCGGCCCGGCGGGTATCGGGGGGACATAGACCGACCAGAATTGGGCGCCGACGCCGCCAGCCCGCAAACGGGGGATGTCCGTGATTACCGTCGGGGTGAGCTTGCTGGTGTCGCGAGCCAGGTCGATGGCGGTGAGGTCGTTGGTGCGCTTGCGATATTGCCACGGCAAGTCGTTGTGGCCGTCGATAAGCGGCACCTCGCGCAACAGTTGGCGGACTTCTGCCAGGGTGGCAGCGTTGGGTTTCGGTGGCGATGTTTGGTCGGCGGCGGAACCGCTGATTGCGATCATAAAGATAATGCCGGCTCCAAGCTTGGCTGGTGGCAAGAGCCAGCGCAAGGCCAGGGCAAAGCCACAGGCAAGGGCACTGCATACAAGGGGGATACAAGGGGTATACAGGAGGTATACAGGAGGTATACAGGGGGTATACAGGGAGTATACAGGGGGTAAGCCAACCACTTGGGAGGTAATTGCGACCCAGAAGGCACCCCAAAGCCACCCTGATGCGAGCCTCAGGCTACGATGAAGCCAAGGGCGGAGTTTCCTTGGTTACGCCGGCAGTCCACTGCCGGGAGGGTGCCCGTCTTTTGCCTCGCGCTTTGGCTGAGGCAGCCGTGCATGCTTCACTCCTCGACATGGGTCAGGCGGGCGAGGACGCCGAGGTCTTCGAGCGTGGTGGTGTCGCCTTTGATCTCAGTGCCGGCGGCGATTTGCTTGAGCAGGCGGCGCATGATCTTGCCCGACCGGGTCTTCGGCAACGCTTCGGCGAAGCGGATGTCATCGGGCTTGGCGACGGGGCCAATCTCCTTCGCCACGTGCAGACGCAGTTCCTCGCGCAGGGCGGCATCGGCGTGCACACCAGTTTTGACCGTCACGAAGGCCACCAGCGCCTGGCCCTTCATGGCATCGGGCCGGCCGACTACCGCGGCCTCGGCGACTTTCTGGTGGCTGACCAGGGCGCTCTCTACTTCGGCGGTGCCGATGCGATGGCCGGCGACGTTGAGGACGTCGTCTATGCGGCCAACAATCCAGAAGTAGCCGTCCTTGTCCTGGCGGCTACCGTCGCCGGTGAAGTAACTGTTTTCCACTTCACCCCAATAGACCTGCTGGTAGCGTTGCGGGTCGCCCCATAGGCCGCGTAACATGCCCGGCCAGGGTTTACGAATGACGAGCTTGCCGCCGGAATTGCGCGGGACCGGGCGGCCGTAGTCGTCCACCACCTCGGGCACGATGCCAAAGAAGGGCAGAGTAGCGGAACCCGGCTTGGTGGGCGTCGCGCCCGGCAGCGGCGTGATCAGGATGCCGCCGGTCTCGGTCTGCCACCAGGTATCAACGATGGGGCAGCGCTTGCCGCCGATGAACTCGTTGTACCACATCCACGCCTCGGGATTGATCGGTTCGCCGACGGTGCCAAGCAGGCGCAGGGAGGATAGGTCATGCTTTTGCGGCCACTCGACGCCCCACTTCATAAACGCGCGAATGGCGGTGGGCGCGGTGTAGAGGATCGTCACGCCATATTTCTCGACGATGCGCCAGAACCGGTCGGGCTCGGGGAA
>Ga0181527_1001951_pt1 | contig 20163 bp, 9 predicted proteins | sample PEATcosm2014_Bin_30_FD_119762 | JGI IMG/M metagenome (GOLD analysis project Ga0181527, IMG submission 119762) | Peatland microbial communities from MTU Mesocosm Facility, Houghton, MI, USA - PEATcosm2014_Bin06_60_metaG | ecosystem: Environmental > Terrestrial > Soil > Wetlands > Peat | place...
AAAATCCGGAAGGCTTACAAAATAAGCAAACCCGTTGGGAAAGGTCAGCGTGACCGCGTCGCAAGGTCCGTGGATATCGAGAAGATTGTAGCGATTCCTGGCCATCATGCCTAGATAGCCTTGCCAGTATTCATCGGACCAGAACGCGCCGCCGGGGTTGTCAATATCTTGTGTTGTCAGGAACATGTTGACGCCGCGCAGGGCCAGGAAGGGAGACTTGGTGACAGCGTGGACCTCACGGAAGTAGGCAGCGTTGCTTGCCCAATCCACTTGTTCCGCCAAATCCATGGCGCCGTACATCGCGCCCACAGAGTCGCTGCCCTCAACGACGATCGTCTGGGGTGAGACCACGGAAACAGCGTACGACTCCGGGCCAGCGGGGGCGTGAGTGGCCCCCGAGCCCTGCAAATCGCGTTCCGCGGCCGTCCCAATGATCACTTGCACGCCGTGGGCAGACGGCTTATTCGATACGCTCACCGTTACGCCCTTCAGATTCAGCGCTCGCTGCAGTTCTTGCATCCCGAACGTAATGGGCGCGGGAGCATTCTTTGATACGACGATGTTGGTGCTCTCCGTCTCCGCGAGGCATGGGTTGGGCCAAATCAATACCGAAAAAACGATCGTCGCGATGAGGACGGGAAAGGCTTTCCAGTAAGCCAAAATTGTACGCTGAAACATATGCCCCTCTCGATGACGAGAACAAAGTGGATAAACCACTAATCCCCGAATATGCCCGCAATTGCGCAATAACCGGCGGATATCTTCACACGTTTCCCCTTTGTTTTCAATGATTCATCTGGCCAGTCAGATTCTTCGGACAAATTTACTGTGACCCTGCTTCCCGCCCGCTGCCACCCACCATCTCCATTGTCGCGAAACCACCCTCGTCGGAAACAAGACCATAAGTTGATCGAAAATTCAAAGACACGGGTCCTTTGCTTCGCTCCGGATGACAGCATGAGAACGTATTTCCGCAGCCTGCTAGTGAACCAGAAATGTGGCTGACGGCGTAATGGTCCTCCCGCGAAGTCTGTCCGTGATTTTGATCTGGAGCGTGTACTGACCGGGTGGGAGCGATTGCAGGGGAATTCTCTTATCGAGCGTGACCTGTAGGGTCGCTTGAGTCAATTGGGCGGGGTCCCCTGCCTCCCCGATGATCGGCTTGCCGTCCCTCAACACCTCGTACTGAGCGTACACGGATGCCCTGTGTGTCGCGGGGTCCACCGCGAGGTTGTAAACCTGCAAGTAGGCGCGCAATTCCTCCTGGCGCGAAAAGGCTTGGCGCGGATTGGGAATGAACTTGTCTCCCCCCAGGGTAATCGCGCTGTCCTCTTGCCCGGCTTGCGGTTCAGCGGCGCTGGCCAGAATCAGGGGACTGCTGGTAATCAAAGAGTCTCCAAAGCTTATTGGTATTATGCCCGTATCTAAGATTTCCAGGCGACCACTAGCGGCATCTTTCAGCGCGACTCTAAGCTTGTAATGCCCAGGGCGCAGCGGAAAGCTCTCCACAAACGTCGAAGTCCCACCGGCTGACCGCGATTGATCTTTCGCGCGCAAGTCCGCGGCAAAAGCTCTTTCAAACCGATTCACAATCCTGCCACCAAGCGATTGGACTTGGCCGTATATGTCCACCTCGGCGTGCATCACGTCACCCCTGTTTTGGAATTGGAGGTCGCGATTCGCCAATTCGAGGGCCACGTAGACGATGTCTGTTTCATCCGTTGCGTCGAAGTAGTACGTCCGGAGAAGAAGCGGCATGGGATTCGGAGCAGCAAGGTTCGAAGTCAGCGCTGCACGCAAGTCGGGAAATTTCGTAGTGGAGGGAGAGCATGAAGCCGCCGCTAGTGCTTCCAATTGATTCTTTGTACCCGCAGTAAATTCTTCGCCCCGGTCGTGCAGGGGAACATGCATGAGGGCATCCTTTTCTCCGCAGTCCATGGTCAGGCGATAGTCGCCGGTACTTGTGGGATCAACGAAAATCAACACCGGGTTCGATCCCATGTTTTCAATCCTCCGGTAAAACCATCGCTCCAGTGGATAATGGACCGTGACGGTTTGGGTTGGCCCCGGTTCTGCGCATGACGGCATGGTCCCGCCGCTGGGGCTGGATTCAATCCGGTCCGGCGGGCCGAATTGGACGTAGATCCGGCCCCGGTCGGTCTGCCAGCCGGGAACCGTGGTGGAAAAGCGCTCGTTGGCAAAAACAATCCGCCGGTAATATTCCTGCTTGAACTTGTTTTCAGGATTGCCAGGATCAGGATTGCGGCGCTCCCAGAAAGACTCGATGAATCGCTCGCGCTCTTCGTCGGTGGTCAGCTTATTGAAGGCAGCCTTTTCTTGGTCCGTGACGATATCCGGAACATCGGTCTTCAGCCACTGGTAGTAAGGCGGGTCAAATATCACCACCCGTTGGCCTTTTCGCAAGCGCGCTTGCGGCTTGCTGGTTTTCTCTTGTGGGGGCGATGAAGCTTGTAGAGGAAAGGACAGAGAAACGGCAGTTAGCAAGATTAGAATGCTTTGAATAATTACCCAAAATACGGGTTTCCACGAAGCACGGCGTGAGACGAGGCAGGCTCCGGTTTTCATGTTCTGCACCTGGCAGGGTTATCGTGACGTTCTGCACTTGTGCGATGAGAAGGCGGGGAACGCGGTTGCCCCGCAGACACCCCCGCGGTTCTCTTTGGGGTAACGGGTAATGGCTCAGTTTGACGTAGAGGCGGCCTTGCACCACCATTTGGCGAGGTAAACCCGCCGCTACGGCATCCAACTGAGCCTCTACCGGATAGCGCACACTTGACTCCCGCTTAAGGGAGCCTCAGAATGATAGTTTCGATAGGGGATATCCCACATTCACAAATGCCCATGCGCTTACCGCACCTGACCACCGGCTGCCTCCGACGGCGGATCGGCCTGCTCCTCACGCTCTTGGTGAGCACCCTTCTCGCGGCGCCCGCCCTGGCGCAAACCGGCGCTGCTCGCGTCGATTGCGAGTCCATATCCAGCACTATCCTCGGCCGCGCCGTGGAATACTGCATCGCGCTTCCTCCCGGCTACGAGGCAGGCGCCGACCGATATCCGGTGCTTTACTACCTCCATGGCCTCTTCGAACATGACCGGAGCTGGGGCGAGCACAGCGGGCAGCAAACCTGGGAAAGTCTGATGAGCCAGGGGAAGATTGGTAAGTTCATCGTCGTGATGCCCGAAGGCGGCAAGAGTTTCTACGTAAACTCCTATGACGGCCATGAGCGCTACGAAGATTTCTTCATCCAGGAACTCATCCCGGCGATCGATCACAAGTACCGGACAATCGCCACGCGTGAGGCGCGCGGAATTAGCGGCGTCTCGATGGGGGGCTATGGGGCGCTGCACCTCGCTATGCAGCATCCGGACGTCTTCGGGTCCGCCAGCGCCCACAGCGCGGCGCTGATGGCGAAATTTCCCAATCCCCTTCCCACCGAAGGCCGCTGGGGATTCTACGCGCGGGTCTTGCAGGAACCCTTCGGCGCGCCTCTTAACGAAGCTTATTTCGATGCCAACAACCCGCTGACCCTCGCCGAGCATCCGGAGCGATTTGCCAACTTGAAAATCTACTTCGACTGTGGCGATCAGGACCGCTACGGTTTTGACGATGGAGCCAAGGAGTTGGATCAGATTCTAACTTCCAAGGGTTTCCCGCATCAGTTCGCTCTGCGGCCGGGCAACCACGGCTGGAGCTATTTGGACCAGTACCTGCATTTCTCCTTGGAATTCCACTGGCAGGTCTTCGCCCAGGCGGGAAAATGATTTACTCTGTGTCCTCTGTGCTTGGAAAGGACAGAACACAGAGGACACTGAAACCCTCCGTGAACTCTGTGTGAAATTTTTCAGGGCACAGAGGACACAGAGAAATGAAAACCAGAAATCTTCCCGGCCATAGAAGAAGATGATTGCTTATAGAGGACACGGAGGCCACACTCGCTCGATGAGGAAACTTCGCTGCGCCGTCCTGTTGCTTGCGGTTCTCGCCGGAATTTCTGCGCCCGCGCTGGCCTCTTCCGACGCAGAGGCGCGCGTGCTCGATTACATCCGCACCCACCTTCAACCCGGCCAACCCTTGATGGTCACTGACCTCTATAACCGGGTCTTCACCCAGCCGGACGAGCGCCAAGCTCTTAACAAACTTTATAATGCTTTCTTCCGTATTCCACTTTTTGTTGCCAACTATCAGGAAAAATTCAAATCGCCTCCATCGCTCGCCGTTATTGCCGAGCAATTTGACCTGCGTTCGCCGGCTGCCGCCGATGTCCTGCTGCGGGTGATGGAATCCGATCCCCGAGTCCCGCGATTCCTCACCCGCGATGCGAAGACGGGCGAAATCACTCACGTGGATGTGGAGAGAATCAAGGCCGATCCGAAATTCGGCCAGGCCTTGGCCCGCCAGATCGGCGGTTGGGAAGGCAAACCCGCCGCGGACGTAACCCTGGCGCGCCTCGGTGGCGGTAATCTTCACATCGCCGACTTCCAGGGCAAGGTGCTGCTCCTGGAAGTCTGGTTCACCGGTTGCCCGCCCTGCATGCAGGAAGCGCCCGCGCTCGTGTCCCTTGACCGGGAGCTATCCCCGCGCGGCCTGGTGATTGTCGGCGCCAACGCCGACCGCACCCTGGGCCTCGATTACGACGATTCGGTGCGGCAACGTTATATTCAGGAACACCACATCTCCTATTCCATCGTGAACTGGACCAAGGAAGGCGTTCAGGCTTACGGAGGCATCGCCATTTTTCCGACCCTTTTCTTGATTGATCAAAAAGGGGTGGTGCGAGACCACTGGATCGGGTACGTCCAACTCGAGACTCTCCAGAAGGCGATCACCGAGGTCTTGAGCGAGAACTGAAGCGTGAGATAGGACCCATGCCCTCATCGCTCCGTGTTTTAGCACTCTTCGCTCATCCTGATGACGCGGAGTTCCTTTGCGCGGGTACCCTGGCTCATCTCGCCGACCGCGGCGCCTCCCTCCACATGGCCAGCATGACGGCAGGCGACTGTGGCAGTTCCATCTTGTCTTCGGCAAAAATTTCTCGCATCCGCCGACAGGAAGCGCAGCGCGGCGCGGCCTTGCTGCAAGCGCCCTACACGTGCCTGGGAGAACGTGACCTTCTGGTTTCATACGACCGCCCCACGCTCCGCAAAGTGATGGAGCTGGTGCGGCGCGTTGATCCGGCTCTGGTTTTCACCCACTCGCCGCAGGACTACATGGCTGATCACGAAATCACCAGCCGTCTTTGCCAAACGGCGTGCTTTGGCGCTTCGGCGCCGAACTTCCGCACCAGAGCGCGCCGCCCCGCCCCGGCCGTGCGGACCATCCCGCACCTTTACTACGCTCAACCCTTCAGCAACCGCGACGTCCTGGGTGATGAGATTCTCCCTCGCCTCGTCGTGGATATCGGCGCCACGCTTGAACGTAAGGAAAGGATGCTGGCTTGCCACGAAAGCCAGCGCGCCTGGCTCCAGTTTCAGCAGGCCCTGCGGAAGATCGACGATCCGCTGCGGCAAATGGCCGCGCGCGCCGGCGAACTGGGGGGCTTCCCCTGGGGAGAGGGTTTCCGCCAGCACCTTGGCCAGGCATTTCCTAAGGAAAACTTGCTCGCTTCTTTGCTCGGTGACCTGGTGCGCCCGATCCGCACGGGCATTCACATGGATGGGCAGGATAGACAGGATAAAAAGGCGGAATAAAAAGTCCTGAATACCCTGTCTTTCTTTGCCTATGGCGGGTGGCGGGCGGAAGTATAATGCCAGAGGAAGTCTGCAAGAACTTTGATGCCGGGTTGACAGGTAAACTACGGGGTGCGTTGCTACAGCCGAGTTTCTAGAATGTCATCCGCATATCCTCCGCGCCGATGGGCGAGGCGCTGCGCCCCCGCACACTCTGGCGGCAGAGCAGCCCATACGCTCATCCTTCTCGCGCTACTGCTTGGCTGTTGCTGTCGACAGAGCCTTGCTCAGAACACACCCTCTCTTTGGGGGAGGCCGATTACCCAACTTCATCTCCAATGCGACTGTAACCTTAAGCTCCAGAACTTCCCCGGCGCCGTGATACAACAGATCGGTGAACCTCTTGACCCCGCAAAGGTCTCCGAAAGTCTTAAGCACCTTTATGCCACGGGGCTCTTCTCGGAACTGCGCGCCGAGGGCGCTCTCGAAGGCAATGGGGTCGCGCTCACTTTTGTCGCCCGCGCCCAGTATTTCATGGGGATGGTAACTGCGGAAGGCAATCCCGGTCCCCTTGAAGCCCGCGCGCTCGTCACCGCTTCGCGTTTGCACCTGGGCCAACCCCTTACTGACGAAGATCTCAACGCCGCCCAGCAACGGCTGAGCGACCTGCTGGTTGCCAATGGCTACTACCAGTCTCGCCTTACACACGCAATCGAACGTAATCCTGATACCCTGGAAGCCAGCGTGAGTTTCGCCATCAAAGCCGGTCCTCCCGCGCGGGTGAGCGCTGTGCAAATCCTGGACGACTCGGGATTTCCCCCGGAGCGCCTGATGAAAGTCTCGGGCTGGCATCCGCACATGTATCTGACGGCGGTGCGTCTCGAACACGGGCTGGACCGCCTGCACCAATTCTACGTAACCCATGGACACCTTCAGGCCAACATCAGCATCCAACAAAGAATCTACGATGCCCAAACCAACACGGAGAAATTGGTGGTAAAAGCGCAAGGCGGGCGGCTGTTTCTGGTGCAAGTGCAGGGCGCAGCAATCTCCTCTTCCCAACTACAAAACCTGCTACCGTTGTATCGCGACGGCGTTACGGACGATCTGGCACTGACCCGCAGCGAGAGATTGCTGGAAAATCATTTCCAGCAACAGGGTTATTTCTTTGCCGCGGTTAAGGCCAGCCGCATGCCTCGTCCGGGTCCACAACCCCACGTCCAAATACTCTTCCAGGTCGAACTTGGGCGGCACGGTGATTTTGCCGGCTACGGCATAAGAGGCAATATTGCTATCCCGACGGCAGAACTGCTGTCAGCCATTGCGCCGCCCGTTCAAGGCCTGATTCCTCCATCTCCCATCTATACCCACGACTTGGTGGAACAAAAGGTCGCGACGCTCCTGGCGCTTTACCAGTCGCGGGGATATCTTGACGCCCGCATCAACCCGGCGATTAACGACAACTTTGGTGGTGTCCCCGGCCGGCGATATGTAACCCTCGTCATCCAGGAAGGCGCACGCACGACGGTGCACACCCTCACCATGGTGGGAATCGATGCCGCCACCGAAAGGAAGCTCTGGCCGTCCCTCCTCAGCAAGCCCGCACAGCCCTATTCGCTGGAACGAGCGCGCGCTGACCGCGACCGCATCCTGGATTATTTGGCTGACCACGGATATACCCATGCCGCTGCCAACTGGCGCACCACGCCGGCGAAATCCGCCCATCAAGTGGATTTAGAGTTCCAAATCGTGCCCGGAGCACAAGATCACATTCAGCACCTCGTGGTTTTGGGGAACGAACACGTCCGCCCGGGCCTGGTGAATCGTGAACTGCTTATTCACGACGGCGAACCGATCAGTCAAAGTGCGGTGCTCGAATCCCAGCGGCGCCTCTACGACCTGGGAATCTTCAACCAAGTCCAGATCACGCCGCAGGAGCAACCGGCTTCCGACACGGAAAAAACCTTGCTCGTGGGCTTGGAGGAATCCCGCCGCTGGGTCCTGGGTTATGGCGGCGGCTTCGAAATCCAAAAACTGGGCAGCAATGAGCCGCAAGGGCAGTACAAGGAGAGCCCGCGATTGTCGCTCAGCCTCACCCGTTTGGACGTCGGCGGGCGTGGCCAAACCTTCAGCATGAGCGGGCGGCTTTCCAACATCGACACGGGCGCGAACATGGGTTATTTGATTCCCCGCCTGTTCAATCGCGACGACCTCAGCTTGCGCATAAACGGCTTGATAGACCGCACGCGTGACGTTCTCACCTTCATTGCAGACCGCAAGGAAGCTTCCGTGAGCGTGGAGAAGCGCTTCAGTGCTTCCACGCTCCTGATCGGGCAGTACAGCTTCCGTCGCGTGGAAGCCCTCGATATTGCCAGCAAAATATCCGGGGTGGACAGTGCCGTGCTCAGCCAGCCCGCGCCGGTGGGGATGTTCGGCGGGAGCTTTGTGGAGGATCACCGCGACGACCCGTCGGACGCCACCCGTGGCGCCTACACCCTTGTGAATGCAGGAGTCTCCTGGCGGGACTTTGGATCCCAGGCAAACTTCTTACGGTTCACAGGCCAGAACTCCACTTACTATGCTTTGGGCTCCCATTTAGTTTTTGCGCGCAAAACGCAGTTCGGCGTGATATCTCCTTATGGAAGCCTGTACAGCATCACCGTCCCTGCAAGCGGCGACACACCCGCCGAGACCATCCTCACCAATTTGATTCCTTTGCCGGAACGCCTCTTCATGGGTGGCAGTGAATCCATGCGCGGCTTTTCCATCAATCAGGCCGGTCCCCGCGACCCCGATACCGGTTATCCCCTCGGCGGCAATGCGCTTTTCTTCAACTCCTTCGAATTACGGTCATCCTTCGCGCAACGGCGTTTGGGCTTGGTGCTTTTCGAAGACGCGGGCGATGTTTACGACAGCATTCGCAGGATGCGGCTGTTGAAGTTCACTCAGTCCTCCCCTACCGATTTCGATTACACCTGCCAAGCGGTTGGGTTAGGCCTTCGCTATAAAACCCCGGTGGGACCCATCCGTATCGACGTGGGTTACAATCTGAATCCTCCACGGTACAACGTGATCACTACTACGAACGGCGTGGAAAATATCGAGGTGCAACGATTATCGAACTTTCAGTTTTTCTTGAGCATCGGCCAAAGCTTCTGATCCCTATGGCCTTGGCGGTCGGTATCGCGGCCAGCGGCACGGTCTGCCCCGCCGCGCAAACCCTGGACCGCGTGGTGGCCTCCATCGGCCACTTGGCCATCACCGCCAGCGACGTGGAGCAGGAGTACCGGTTCGAGCGTTTCCTCGATGCTCAATGGCCTGCGCCACCGTCTAATTCCGCTGCACTCGCCAGCGCCCGCGAGCATCTTACCTACCAGATTCTCCTGAGCCGTGAGGAGAAGCCCGGGCCCGCCGAAGAAGCAGAGAGCGAAAAATCTGCCCTAGAGCGCCTGGCCGCGCTGCGTAAGGAATTTGCCCACCCGGAGGAATTCCGGAGAGCGCTCAAGGATCTGGGGATGACCGAGACGGAGGTACTTGCGCGCATCGCGCAACAAGAACTCATGTTGCGCCTGATCGATCAACGCCTGCGCCCTGCCGCGTCCCCCAGTGATGATGAGGTCGCGGATTATTATCGTTCAACCTTCGTACCGGAATTCCAAAAGAAGAACGGCGGTGCGGCGGCCCCGCCCCTTTCCGAGGTGGAAGACCAGATCAGGGAAGTCCTTATTCAGAAACACATCAACGAATTGCTCGATCAATGGATCGAGGAGCTGAAACCCACCACCAATGTGCGGTTTCACACGTTCTAAGTGATAGGTGTCAGGTGCCAGGTGTCAGGTGTCAGGTGTCAGAGGCCGAAACTCGAAATTCGAAAATCGAAACTCGAAACTCGAAATTGGACAAGGACTTTGTCACGCCCGCGAAAATGGGGTCCATGGATCTCCGCTTATGTAGGAACGACCGGTAGTGGCAAGTTTCCAGTTTCGATTTTCGAGTTTCGAGTCTCGAATTTCGATTTTCGAGTTTCGTCTTAAGGAAGGTTGCCTACGCGCTGGAAAGTTTCCAAACCCGTTCGCATCACCATCTACCTGGTGGAAAACCTGCTGGTGCTGGCGCTCGCCGCTCTGATGGTCATGAGCAGCGCGTGGTTCCAGCATGTGTTAGAGCGCCACGTCATCACCAGCCTGGAGGACCTTACCGGCGGTCGCGTGGAAATCGCCCATTTCCGCTTTAAACCCTGGCTCTTCCAAATCACCCTGCAAAAGCTCGTGATCCACGGTTCGGAGGCCGCCGGCGATCCCCCCCTGATTTCAGCGGGTGAGGCTGATGCGGGAGTGAGCCCCCAGCAACTCTTGCGCCGGCGGCTCCGCCTGCGCTACGTGGATATGGATGACCTCCAGGTGCACCTGCGCACAAACTCCCAAGGCGTTGCCAACCTTCCTATCTCTGGGCAGCGGACCTCCGCACAACAGAGCTTGACGGATTTGATGAATCTCTCCATTGGCCGCCTCACTATTTCCCACTCCGCTTTCTTCTGGAACGACCAACGGCAACCGGTGGAGGTGGACACAAGGGAGTTGGCGGTTCTGGTCAGCATGAAGCGGGGCCGCTACACCGGTGCGATTTCTTCTTCCGCCACCACCATTCGCTCGTCAAGTTGGTCGTCTCCACCCATCAAATTCAACAGCCGCTTTGAGCTCTCCGCTGCCAGCTTTGTTTTCTCCTCGTTTGCATGGCAAGCGCAAGGGACAACCGGCGATGCTTCTTTCACGATCATCCCCCACCCTGCCCTGCAAGGTTCGGGATCGTTCCACGCCTCGGTGGAGCTCCCCGCCCTGGCCAGTATTCTCCACGCGCCGGAATTGCGGGCTGGCACCCTGCAAGTCGAGGGATTGGCCGTTTATCAAGGCGGAATCATCTCGGCGCAAGGCCGCGCCCAAGCTCGCCAAGTGGCGATCCTCACACCCTCTTTTCCCTCCTTGCTCCTGGATGCCAAAACCAGCTATGCACTGGAAAAAAATCAACTAAATCTCACCAACCTCCTCGTCTCTGTTGCGGGAGGCACGGTCCAGGGAACGTTGCAAGCGAATTTCCAGGATTCGCCGGCGAAGTTTCGCTTGAACTCGCGGCTCCATCAGGTGCGACTGGATAACGTGCTGCGCTCCCCGGGCACGCCGCCCCTCCTCGCGGCCCCGTTGCATCCGGCCTCGGTGGCCGACGGCGCCCTCAGTGCAACTTGGTCGGGACGGGGGGAAGGGTTGAAAGCGGATTTTGATCTCGCTTTGCAAGCACCGGCGGGGACGCCCCCCAACGTGCTTCCCGTGAGTGGCGCGGCTCGCGGCACCCTCGAAGACGGACGCAGCCTGACCCTCCACCTGGCCGATTCTGAATTCCGGACGCCGCATTCCACCATCACGGCGCGCGGGACACTTACGCTGAGAATCGCGTCCCCCGCCGCGGCAGAACCGCTCGCGCTTACCGTCACCACCGACAACTTCGAAGAATGGCGGCCCTTCTTCCAATCGTCGGCTGCCGCCCCCTCGGTAATCCCCTTGGAACTGAAGTCGCGGGCGGAGTTTTCCGGGCAACTCAGGGGCAGCTACGAGGCCCCCTCCCTCGAAGGGCGCGCGAACATAGGCCAGTTCCGGTTTCAAGGTTGGACTTGGGACCGTCTAACCGCAACCGTCACACTCAATCCCGGGTTCGTCCAAATCTCGGGCGGGCGCGTCGAGCATGAGAAGAGTTCTTTTGAGCTGAACACCTCTGCTCAACTCGATCATTGGCGATTGACGCCCAGCTCCGTGATCCGTTTCTCTGCCCAGGCGCAGCACACACCCATCGAGGGCCTAAAGGCAGCCATCAACCTGGACCTCCCCGTCCGCGGCTCCGTCAGCGGCCACGTGGATATTGCCGGAACCGCCACGACCCTGGCAGGGTCCGGCTCACTGCGGATCGATGCCGGCGCCTTTGCGGATGAACCGTTTGATTCCTTCTCCACCCAATTACGGGTGGCGCGATCCATTTGGAAACTGCAAAACATCCAGTTGACGAAGAATCAGGGGCGAATGAGCGGCGAGATCACTCTGGAGCCCGAGCCCCGTTTTGCTTCCGGGCGATTGGAGGGAACCGGATTTCGCCTAGCTGACTTTCGCCGATTGGCGATGACCGCTTCCATCGCGCTTCCCAAAGGACGGCTCGACGGGAACCTGAACTTTGAGGCACGCGGCCAGGGAACCCCGGAGAATTTTCACCTGCAAAGTTCATGGAGGCTTCAGGATTTGAGCGTCGCGGGCACTCCGCTGGGCGAGTTCCACGGCACGCTGACGGGCGAAGGAACGCAGTTAAGGCTCGAAGGCGAGGACCAAAGCCCGGAGGGAAATTTGCACCTCAGCGCCAGGGCGACAGCCGAGGGTAATTGGCCGATGGAGGCTGAGGGCGAATATTCCAGCCTGCGCGCCGACCCGTGGATTCGCGCCTTCTTCAATCGCCAATTCGCGGCGGCGGTCACTCTGGGCGGCTCTTTCCGGGCCGCAGGGCCTTTGCGCACCCCGGCAAAAATCGACTTCCAATCCCTTGCGCATGATGTGGCGATAGACTTTCCCAGCATTCAGTGGCGTAACGTCCAGCCCATCGATGTGCATTATTCCGACGGCAGGTTGGCGCTCAGCCGGTTCGTCATGCGTGGACCTTCCACGGAACTTGCAATCGAAGGGGCCGTTCGTTTCACCGATGGCGTCACGCTGGCCCTCAGTGCCAACGGCACGGCGGATGCTACTTTGCTGAGCGTGTTCGATTCCAACCTCCAGGCCACCGGCCGCTCAGCCCTGCGCTTGCGCGTGACCGGCACGCCGGCCCGCCCCGTACTTAACGGGGCCATGGATATTCAAGATGTGAGCTTGGACTACAGCGGCCTGCCCTTTCGCTTTAATAACCTGCAAGGAACCATCCAGCTCGAGGGCGAGCGCGCCGTCATCAGTTCCCTGCACGGCACGAGTGGCGGAGGAACGGTCAACCTCAGCGGTTTCGTAACCCTGGTGGAAAGCCCACGCTTCGAAGTGCGCGCTGACCTGAGCCAAGTGCGCATGCGCTATCCGCCCGGCTTCACCTCCGTGTTCGATGGCAATCTGCGCCTGGGAGGAGGCGTCGAGGAAGGGCAATTGACAGGTGATCTCGTGGTTCACCAGATGGTTCTCAATGAAAACATTAATTTCATATCGAAGATCATTGAATCTTCCAATCCCATGCCGGACCAGCCGGTGGGCGTCAACTCACCCATCGCCTCTAAGATTCGGCTGAATGTTCGCGTCACTTCCGCGCCCCCGGTGCAATTGCAGACTCCCAATTTGCGGCTGGTGGGGGATATCGACCTCCGGCTGCAAGGTACTGTGGCGGATCCCGTGCAGGTCGGAAGCATCCATTTCCTGAGCGGCGAATCGGTCTTCCGGGGCAACCGGTACACTTTGGTGCGCGGTGACATGAACATGACCAACCCCTTCCGGACGCAGACCAACCTGGACCTGGAAGTCGAAACCCACGTGCAGAACTATGACTTGACGCTCGATATCTCCGGCCCCTTCGACCGGCTGAAGTTCGCGTACCGTTCCGATCCGCCCCTGCCCACAACGGATATCCTTTCCCTCCTGGCGCTCGGCTACGTGCGACAGGAGGGAGCGTTCGGGGCCGTCGGGGGAAGTCCCACCGCCACCATCGGCGCCTCCGCCATTCTCTCCGAAGCTCTCTCCAGCCAGACGACAAGCCGCATTCAGCATCTGTTCGGTGTGAGCCGAATTAACATCAATCCCAACGTAGGAGTGCCCGGCTACGGCTCCGGTTCTCTCGTCACGGTGGAGCAGCAGGTTACGCACGATCTCACCCTCACTTATGTCACCGACACTTCCTATTCCCAGTACCAGATCATCCAGTTCGAATGGAATATCAGCGATAAAGTTTCAGTGCTTGGAATCCGCGACCAGAACGGAGTTTTCGGCGTCGAATTCCGTTTTCGCCGGCGCTTCAAGTGACCGGATCGCCTCCCGGCATGAGGGCTGGACCCACGCCGCCGCGGAACTGTCCACAAGGTAGTTCCTTGCTGCCATTCTTCGTCTAGCCGCTCGGCTCCCCCGATGTTATACTGGTCAGGTCGCCGCGCATCTGAAGGGTGATCTGGGAGCCTTGCTCGGAGATGCGGGTGCGGCGCGAAGCCACGGAGAGGTGTCCGAGTGGCTGAAGGAGCACGCTTGGAAAGCGTGTTCACGAGCAATCGTGACGTGGGTTCGAATCCCACCCTCTCCGCCAGCCTATCATTTTCCGTAGGGTCCCTTGCTGGCCTCGCCCTTGCTAATTGGCCGGCTCATGTGTGCCGGGAATATTCGGCGCACGGTGAACCTCCCCTTCTACGGCTTCGTCCAAGGAGATGTTGTTTCGATCCAGAAGGGTTCCGGTTGCCTGCTCATACTGAATCAGGGCCTTGGCATAGGCGGCGCGATCTCTGACTACATTGCCTTCGGCGGTCGCCAGATTCCGTTGGGCCGTAATGACCTCTTCCACTGTGGCCGTACCCAGGGTGAACTTTTGCTGTTGCATGTCGAGCACCTGGCGCGAGACCGTCGCCAGTTTCAGCGTAGCATCAAGCGTGCTCCGGGCCTGCCCAACCGCGCTCACCGCCTTACTGACATCCCAAACGGCCTGGTTCTTCGCATCCTGAAGCTTCATTTGCAACTGGCGTTGTTCCAGCACCGCCCGGGCGGCGTCGGCTTGGGCCTGGCGGTTGCGAAAGGGGACAGCGACCTGCACGCCGAAGGAGAGGTTGGGGTAGTTGTTATCGAAGATATTCGCGAACGTGGTCCGCAACGCGCCCCCTAATCCGGCGAAGCTATAGGTGCCAAAAACCTGGACGGAAGGGAGCAGCGCATTGCGAGTTCCCTCTATGGCATACTCCTGGTTGCGCAGATTCAAATCGGCCTGCTCGATCTCCGGGCGATGGCTGGCGGCTTCCCGCATCGCCTCGGCCAGGGGGGGCACATCATCAGGATGGGGCTCGGGCAGCCGATCGGTGGGGGCAATCTCCACGGTGGCCAACTCTTCATTGAAACTCTTGGAGATTTTGGCCTTCAGGGATTGGGCGTCCTGAGAAAAAGTGTTTTGCGCTACCAGCAAGGCCTGCTGTTGGTTAGCGACCTCCTCCTGGCTCCGCAGCACGTCATACTGCGCCACCGCCCCAATCTTCAATTCGGCCTGGTTGCTTTCCAGGAGCTTCTGCGCATATCCCAGTCCTTCCTGGGCCACGCGAATGCTCTCCTGGTCGGCCAGCAGGTCGTAGTACGTGGTCATCACGTCTCCCACCTGCTTGATCACGCTCTGCCGGAAGACACTCATGGAAATCTTCAGATCATTTCGGGCAGTGCGGATAAACCGGGCGTTGGCGCGCTTGCCAAAGCCATTCAATAAGTTCTGGCTAAAACCCACAGAAAGACCCGTGAAAAATTCGGGATCGAACAGGGACGTAGTCGTATTGTCCGCATACCGGTAGCTATACTCGGATACTCCAATGCTCGTACCGGTTACAAAACCTTGGCTGTACCCAGTTTGGAAAACGGCGAAGTGGCTCGTCTCGGTCGCCACGCCGCTCACCACCGTATAATTCAGGGGCGTGGTGGCAACGGTACCACCATAGAAGGCGTACACACTCGGATCATAGGTTCCCCCTCCACCCACGCTGTTAATACCTTGTCCCCCGAGGGTGCCTCCCCCAAGACCTCCGCCCCCGCCGCCGCCACCGCCTACCCCTGCGCCTAGACTGCCGGAAAACAGGGTTGTAGACTGAGCGGCGCCCGTCACGCCTCGTGTTGCCCCACCCCCTTTTGCGTGCAGAAGGTCGGTTTGGGCGATGGGGAGTTCGTACCGGTTCACGGCGATGTCCAAATTGTTTTCCAAGGCCAAGGCGATGGCGTCATCGAGTCCCAGCATCAGCTTGCCGCCAACAATAAGGTTATCGAGGCGTCGCGAGTTGTCCAGACGCGGGGCGGGCACAAACCGGGCGGAGTAAGGAGAAAAAACGTTAAAGCCCCCGTGGTTACTCGAGTAGTCGATTTGGGTCACGTCTTTATCCGCCGGCGCTCCTCGGACTTCTTGGCAGGGCGTGGGCGGGGGGAAGAACAAAACCAATAAGGGAATTATCGCTAGCAACCGCCAAAATGGCGCTTTTGTCTTCATGCTTGCTTCTCCGCTCGATTTCAAGTGTCAAGTTCTGGGTGCTAGGTGCCGGGTTCTGCGTACTCGGTGTCGAGTCTTGGGTTTTCTGAGTCCCGAGTCCCGAGCCCTTAGGCCCTAGTCCCAAGTCTTCAACCGCACTCTCACTGCCATACTCAGGATACTTGGTAAATTATTTATAATCAGTGGTATGTGAGTTGTTTGCGGTATCTCGCCATACCCTCAATGCGTCCGCTCGTGGGATTATGATGGCCGGAATCGAACACCTGGGACTGAATCATCGGCCCGCGTCGGCCATTGGCCGCCACTGCACTTTCCATTTGCGATTTTCGAAGTCAGCAATCGGTATGAGCCGCGCCACCGCGCTAAGCTCATTTTTTTCAGTAACATTCAAGATTTTCCCCCGGTTATAGCGTAACTCGTTTGTTTTCAATAACTCATTAGGAGCACTTGTTTTGCCCCTTTGTTTTCAATAAACCATAAGGAGCACTCTTCATTTTTAACATTTCTTAGGGTCATCACGGCGTTCCTGAGCGGGCGAAGGGTCGGCACGTGCTGGGCTATAACTCAGCGCTACAACACGCCATGAATCTGCTAGACAACCACCCGCGGATCGCTTTTATGGGACGTGGCCTTCTGGAGGGGTGTAGGGTCCGTGCCGAAGCCGCACACCCTAATCCCACAATCGAACACTATTAATCAGACAATCCGCCTTGCGGGTGTCGTAACTCGTTGAATCCGCTGGTGATAATATGCCATGGCGATGGCATACAAGTTGCCAGAAGTAGCTCGATCCGGACCGTCGGGCCATCGGGTGATTGAGTGATTTAGCGATTGAGTGATTGGACGCTCGCAAACGAAACTCGAAAGTCGAAAATGCACCTTGCGAGCTGTCGACCGAGTTTCCAGTTTCGAATTTCGAGTTTCGATCTTCGTTGAACCGATGGCCCGATGGGCCGATTTGAGGTAAAGGATGAGCACTTTGATTCAAGACCTAAAGTACGGACTTCGAATGTTCGTGAAGGATCCCGGGTTCACGACCGTCGCGGTAATGACCCTGGCGTTGGGGATTGGGGCCAACACCGCGATTTTCAGCCTGGGCAACGTCTTCATGTTCCGCCCCTTGCCCGTGAAGGACGCCGATCGCTTGACCGTGGTGGCGGTCCAGAGCAAGGCGGACTCCGATCCCGACCAGATCTCGTACCTCGATTACCTCGATTACCGGGCGCACTCCTCCGCCGTCTTCACCGACATGACGGGTTACGGCATCAGCATCTCCGGGCTCGGTTACCGTGGCCATGCCGACCGGCTGATCATGAGCTACGTGCCGAGCAATTTCTTCTCGATGCTGGGTATTCGCCCGGCGCTTGGGCGCCTGATCAATCCTGGCGAGGGCGACGCTCCCAAAACCGGGCCCGTGGTGGTTCTGGGCCACACCTATTGGGAGAAGCGCTTCGGCGGCGACCCTAGCATGATCGGCCGCACCGTCAGCCTCGACGGCACGGCGGTTACCATCATCGGCGTGGTCCCCAAAGAGTTTCTTGGCCCCTACAACCTGGTGGAAATGGACTGTTACGCGCCCCTCGGAATGTTGGGGTTCGGCCCCAGGGCCCATTTCTTCACCTCGCGTGAAGAGCACGAAGTGCGCGTGCTGGCCACCCTGAAGCCCGGCGTGAGCATCGCGCAGGCGCAGGCGGCCCTCAACGTGGTGGGCCAGCAGCTCGCGGAAGAGTACCCTCACGCCGACCAGGGCCAGCGAGTGCGCGTGTTTCCGGAGCGCCTCGCCCGGCCGGAGCCCGCCGTAGCCGACTCCATGCCGTTGGTGGCCACCGTGTTTCTGGTGATGGTGGGGCTGGTGCTCGTGGTGGCCTGCCTCAATGTCACCAACCTGTTGCTGGCGCGGGCGGCAGGGCGTGAAAAGGAATTCGCGATTCGCGCCGCCATAGGGGCCGGGCAGAAGCGGCTGCTGCGCCAACTCCTCACGGAGAGTATGCTGCTGGCCGTGGCAGGCGGTGTGGGCGGCGCCATCGCCGGCAACTGGGTGTGCCGTCTGTTGAACGGTCTGCGCCCCCTGGGCGATTTCCCCCTGCGGCTCGCCTTCGCCTTTGACTGGCGCCTGTTCGCCTACGTCGCGGGCGTGGCGCTCGCGGCCGGAATCCTTGCGGGCCTCGCCCCGGCCTTGCGCGTCTCCCGCACCGATTTGAACCTGGGTTTGCGTGAGGGCGGCCGCGGCCTGGTCGGCGAAGGCGGGCGGCACTGGCTTCGTAGCGGCTTGGTGATCGCACAGGTGGCGGGCTCGCTGATCGTGCTGGTGGCCGCGGGCCTGTTCACTCGCAGCCTCACGCGCGCGGAGTCGATCGACGTCGGCTTCGATCCGCACAACGTCCTGAACGTGAGTCTCGACCCGGGCTTGCAGGGTTACACCCAGCCGCAGGCAGAGGCTCTCTTGCACGAGCTGCTGCGTCGCGCCCAAACGCTGCCCGGCGTGCAATCGGCCAGCTTCGCGTTTTCGATCCCGCTCGGCATTTACAACGATGGCGCCTCCGTTTACGTTGAGGGACAAGCCCCATCGCCCGACCGCCGCGTGCCGGGCGCGGGCTTGAACCGCGTCAGCCCTGATTACTTCACCACCATGCGCATTCACATTCTCGCAGGGCGCGCCTTCACCGACGCCGATACCGCCACATCCGAGCCCGTCGCGATTGTCAACCAGACGATGGCCGACCGACTCTGGGCCCACCGCGACGCCATCGGGCAGCATTTCAGCTATAAAGCTGCCTCCGGCCCGTTCGTCACCGTGGTGGGCGTGGTGCACGACGTCAAAAGCACCAGCCTCCTCGACGCGCCGGGGATGTACTTCTACGTGCCCCAGTCCCAGAACTACCTGTCGACTCACGTCCTCCAGGTGCGGACGGCCGTCCCGCCGGAGTCCCTCGCGCCGGCGGTCGAGGGCCTGGTGCGCCAGCTCGATCCGGACCTGCCGGTCTACGAGGTCATGAGCATGGAGAAGTCGCTGCAGGGCGCCAACGGATTCTTCCTCTTCAAGGTGGGCGCATCCTTCGCCGGGGCACTGGGTGGCCTCGGACTGCTCCTGGCGGTGGTGGGGGTGTACGGCGTGGTGTCTTACTCGGCCAGCCGGCGCCGGCACGAAATCGGCATTCGCATGGCGCTGGGCGCACAACGCGTCACCATCTTCCGGTTGGTCATCGGTCAGGCTGTTCTGCTGGTAGGCCTCGGCATCGCCCTGGGCGTGGTGGCCGCGCTGGGCGTAAGCCGACTGCTGGTGAGCTTCCTTGTGGGCGTGTCGTCCTACGACCCGCTCACCTTCATCGGCGTCTCAGCCATCCTGATGGCGGTGGCGCTGCTCGCCTGCTACCTTCCCGCGCGGCGGGCAACGAAGGTCGATCCCATGGTGGCGCTGAAGTATGAATGAGGAAATCAGTTCATCGGGCCATCGAGCCATCGGTTTCTCATGTGATCTGATGATGGGGTGACTGCAAGCTAAACTCGCGAACCAAAGGCCGAATTTCCAGTTTCGAATTTCGAGTTTCGGTCATCGATGAACCGATGACCCGATGACCCGATGGCCAAATGAACCGGTGGCCCGATGGCCCGATGACACAATGTCCCGACTCGACTTGCCCTGTTCGATATCGCCAAGCCGAATCCCAAAACCGAACACCACCCCACCCCGCGAACCCCCCGACCTTCCGTTTAATCACCTTTTTATCATGGGGTTAGGTGTAATCGCGCAATGGCACGCACCGTGCATGTTTCATCCCGGAGACTTAAAATGGATATCCCACGGGAGGACGCGATCCGGAAGCGACGCATCCGCCGGATCATTTATATTGTGGTAGGCCTTCTTGCCATCGGCTCCGTGACGCTGGGAGTTTACCGCCTCAAGCCCGCTCCCCCGAGCGTGGACAAGGCCACGGTATGGGTTGATGCGGTGAAGCGCGGGCCCATGCTTTTGGAGGTTCGGGGATTGGGCACCCTTGTCCCGGAAGAAATTCTCGTGGTTCCTGCCCCCACTGACGGGCGCGTGGCGCGGCGGCTCCTGCTTCCCGGCTCACAGGTTAATGCTGATACCGTCCTAATGGAGTTGACCAACCCGGAGCAGGAGCAAGCCACTCTTGACGCCGAATGGCAACTGAAAGCCGCTGAGGCGCAATACAAAAGCACGAAAGCGCAACTTGATAGCGCGCTGCTCGACCAGAAAGCGCAGGCAGCCACCGTGCAATCGGACTACACCGTGGCCCAGCT
>Ga0181527_1001953_pt1 | contig 20154 bp, 11 predicted proteins | sample PEATcosm2014_Bin_30_FD_119762 | JGI IMG/M metagenome (GOLD analysis project Ga0181527, IMG submission 119762) | Peatland microbial communities from MTU Mesocosm Facility, Houghton, MI, USA - PEATcosm2014_Bin06_60_metaG | ecosystem: Environmental > Terrestrial > Soil > Wetlands > Peat | place...
CTGGTCACGCGCCCCAGCGAGGTAGACGTAGCCCCAGTCGATCCGGGTGTCATCACCCATGGTGCCCAGCACGGGCTGCGCCTCGGTGCCGGCCCGCAGCACCGTTAGCGGCCCGTGGTCCTCTGATAGTCCCAGCACCCGCTGGTCCGGCTTGTTGACCGCCAGCAGCGCACTAACGCGCTGGCGGATGCCGACCTCGTGTGTCTTGCCATCCACGGAGCGAACCTCCCACGTGATATAGCTCAGCGGCCGGGCGAGGGCCTCGAGATCGTCGGGCAGGGCGGCGGTCATGAAAGTCATGGTGACGTGTATGTGGCCGTCATCGAAGTCGTAAATGGTCCGCGTCGGCAGAACCTTCAGGCCGGTCTGCGGCATGGCCGGCATTTGGCCCACCCCCCGCTCCTTGCGCATCAGACGAAATGGCCAGGGCTCCTTGTCGGGGACCCGGCGCGTCGGCCCTGGCTCCTTGCCCATCAGGCGAAACGACTTGCCGTCCACGCGGATCACACTTACCAGCGGGTGCTCGTGGTGGGTCCAGTGCTGTGTGTTCGTGTCGGTCAGCCGATCGGCGGGCGACCAAACGCTCAGATACGGGTCGAAAGTCACCAGCGGCACGGACGGGGGCCGGAAGGCCGTGGACTGGGGCTTGGCGCCAAGGGCCGGGGTCTGCGGCTCGGCCGCGCCGGCCACCAAGACCGCCGCCAGGGCCATCGCCATCGAAATGACTGCCATCTCCCCATGTTGTCGTACGCGCATTGCAAGGCTCCTCAATCATGGACTTTGCAGCCGCCAAGAATCCAAAGCACCAGTTTCACCAGCGGCCACGCGAAAGTCAACCGCCTGCGGCGATTTCTCGGTCTTTACAGGCGGCGGGCTCGGCCGCGCGGCGGTCAACGCGACAAAGAAGACTGGCGATGCAGGTATGCGGCAGGCTCCAGTAACGACCGATCGACAGCAGAAAACCTCCCAAGCCGAGTGCCACGACGTTCGCCCATGAGCGGTGCGTGCGACGCTCGCGGCCCGCCTTCTCCAACACGATCGGGTCCCAGAGGAACCGCCCGTCGATCAGGCGGAGCCCGTGCGGCCGGTAGAGTCGCGAGAGGTTGCCGCTGAAGCGGCGGTTGCTCAGCAAGTGCGTCTTGGTCTGGTCAGACAGGAAATAGAACGGCGCGTGCGCGATCAGCCGCCCGCCGGGCCGCAGGGCGCCGGCCAGCATGCCGACCAGGGACGGCGGGTCGGGAACGTGCTCCAGCACGTCCAGGCAGAGCACGGCGTCGAACTTCTCGCCGGCCATGTCCGCCACGGAAGCCAGCACGCGCACGCGGGCCCCGCTCTTCGCGAAAATGGCCCTGGCAAAGGTTTGGTCGTCTTGGCCCGGCTCCCAGTAGGAGACGTCGTAGCCGGCCAAGGCCAGGTACGCGCTATCGAAGCCCAGCCCGTCGCCGAACAGCAGCACCTTGGCCCCGCGGCCCAAGTCCCGCGCGAGGAAGTCCGCGATCCAGCGGCGCATGCGGTTCTTCACCGGAGTGCGGTTCCAAACCGTCGATTCGTAGAGGAACGCGTCGGTGCGGGCGTAGAATTCGTCCATCTGTGGACTCCAGACATGGGGCGTCAAGCCGCAGCGATCCACCGCCTCGCCCACGTTGCTCCCCACGCGCCGGTGTTCCCGCGCCCAGCGCTCCTGGACCTGCTGGGGCGTCTCGCCGGTAATCCGGGCAATCAGGTCCATCAGGAAACGGCTGTCTTCCAGGAGGGCCAGATCGGGCATGCCACTTCTTCTCCGAATTCGAGGGGCGACTGCGCGCGGCCACCGCTCCGCGCGCGACAGTGCAGTATCCGTTTTCGACGTGCGGGACGCCGTTTCATGCCGGCCATTTTATCCCGAACGCACCCTGCCGGACAGGCCGGGCAGCAGGACCTCGGCCGCGGCGGCTTGGCCCGACACTTGACACCTAGCACCTGACACCTAGCGTGGCTCCCGCGCGTGTGCGGACTTGACGGGGGCGATTCCGCGGTAAAGATCAAGGGCAATCGCCCGCGCGAAACTGTCCCTCACATGCGCGTTTATGGACCGTTTCAACTGCCTGCCCGGGCCTCGCTGTTTCGAGTCACAGCGGGGACGGGACTGGTTGTGGCTACCCGGTTTGCCGGTGCTAGCCGCGTCTCGGTGTCGCCGTGCGGAACTGAGTGTCCTGTCCGCGAGCGATGGACCCAGCCGAGAGGGGTACACCACTTCTGGACTTGGCACGGGGCGGTTCTGGGTGACCCCGGGAGCCTCCCCAAAGAGCCCGTGGAATTCCGCGGCAAGTTGGTAGCGGCGACTGCCGAAACTGTGTATATTCCAGGCTCTCTGTGGAGCGGTGGGCGCCGTCACAGCCCCCCCTCTGAGGTGGGTATCGCAGGTGTTGCCGTGGTGCAAGTCACGCAAAATGGGGAGGTTCACGACTGGTATCGCATCGGCTTTGGCTTTGACGAGCAAATCGTCGCCCAGATCCTTGACGAATTTGGCGCCCGCCGGAGTTGGACCGTAATCGATCCATTCTGTGGGACCGGCACGACCCTCGTTGAATGCAAGAAACGCGCAATTCGCTCGGTCGGCATTGACGCGAACCCCTCGAGTATCCTCGCGTCCCGAGTAAAGACGCGTTGGGACTTGCGCCCCGCGCGCCTAAAAGACCTCGCTGCCGCGGCCGTCCCCATCTTCCGGCGAGGGCTCAGAGGCCGGGCGGCTGTTCTCGGCGATCCCACGTACCGATACCTCGAATCCTCGGGGATGCTCTTGCGGGGTTGGATCAGCCCCGATCCCCTCTTCAAAGCGATCTCCCTAAAGCACGCGATCTATGGCCTCTCGGCCCCCCGCAAGTACGCGCAGGCGCTCCTGCTCTGCCTCATTTCCGAGGTTGTATACGGATCCTCCAACGTGAAGTTTGGGCCGGAGCTCTACTGCGCGAGCCCCAGGAGTGACTGTGACGTGCTCGGGGGATTCTTGAACCGCGTTGACACAGTGGCCTCGGACCTCGAAACCGTTTCGCAGCTTGAGCGAAGACCCACGTACGTGGTCCGCGGAGACTCACGCAACTGCCTGGCGCTGAATCGTGCCTTCATTCCGCGGCACTTCGATGCCCTGATCTGTTCGCCGCCGTATCCTACCGAGCACGACTATACGCGAAATTCTCGACTGGAGCTTGCGTTCATTGAGAGTGTTACGGACGTGGAAACGCTACGACGTATTAAACGTACCATGATCCGGTCGCATTCGAAGGGGATTTACAAGGGTGACGACGACGCAGCTTTCGTCGCAGACTGCAGAATGCTCCGGCCGATTCTAGCGGAACTTCGAGTGCGCGCCGCAAAGAAGGACTACAAGTTTGCTCCCCTGTACCCAAGAGTTGTGCAAGAGTATTTCGGTGGGATGCACAGGCACTTATCGTCGATGCTCTCACGGCTGCGACCGGGAGCCAGATGCGCGTATATCGTCGGCGACCAGATGTACTTGCAAGTTCACGTGCCAACGGCACGAATCTTGGCGTCAATTGCGCGCGAGGTCGGGTATGAGGAGATGGGCCGACGGGTTTGGCGACAGCGAACACCGACGACCCGACGGTCGTCGCCGCTAGACGAAACCATCGTCTTTCTCCGGCGACCTACCTGATCGGAAGGGACGATTCGATGCCGACGAGGATCAGGCTCCATGAGAAGGCCCTTGCCCATCTGAGCCGTGGTCTGTACCGCAGCCCCGCAAGCGCGATCCGGGAACTGGTGAGCAACGCCTGGGACGCAAACGCGAGCACGGTACGTATCGACACGAACTACCCAAACTTCTACCAAGTGGCCGTGACCGACGACGGCGACGGCTTTTCGAAAGACGAATTTGACTCCCTGATGGGGGCAATCGGCAACAGCGAAAAGCGGGCAACGTCGAAGCCGCTGGTGCACGGACGATCGACGATCGGCCGGCTCGGCATAGGGATGCTGGGCATTGCGCAGATTTGTGGCTCCTTCACGGTTGCCTCCAAGCCCGCCAAGGGCAGACCGTTCCGCGCACGCGTCAAGTTATACGACCTTCTTAAGCAGAAGCTTGACGTGGATGACGAAGCCATCGTCGGCGAGACTGCGAATGTCCCCTACAAGGATGAGCAAGTCTCGGTCAAGCCGGTCGACGTTGGCGAATACTCATTCGAGTCGTTCGATTCTGACGAGGCCCCAAGGAAGGGGACTCAGATAATCGCCGACGACCTTCACCCGACGTTCATCCGCTCATTCCAGTCTTCCGTCAACCACTCGCAGTTCAAGAAACCACCGCTTGAATGGGCGAAAGCAGTGCGCCTCGTTTCCAGGCAGGAAACTCTCCAGCAGCTAGGCGACTACTGGAAGCTTCTTTGGGAGCTTTCTGCCTCCTGCCCGGTTCCGTACCTGAGCGAGGACGCGCTCCCGGAGGGACTCGTCACGGATGTGCAGCGGAAGCTCCTGTCGTACAAATTCCGGTTATTCGTGGATGGAATCCAGTTGTTCAAGCCCGTGATGCTGGAGGGCAACGAGGCCGGCTACACCGTGCATAGGTTTTCCGAGCGGAAGCTGGTATACGGGCGCAAGCTGTCCTACCATGGGTACATTGCCGTCCAGGAGGGGGCCCAGCTCAGACCGGATGAACTCCGCGGTATCCTGATCAGAGTCAGGAATGTTGGAATCGGCGGCTACGATCAGACGCTCCTCGACTACCGGATCAACCAAGGGCCACGTAGCCGCTGGCTCACGGGCGAGGTCTTCGTCGACGAGGGGCTCGAAGACGCGCTGAACGTGGACCGCGACAGCTTCAATAAGTTCCACCCCGAGTACCGCGACGTCCAAGAGAAGGTGCATGCTGTCCTGAGCAAGGAAATATTCCCGCAAGTGTATAAGAAGATCGACGATCGCTCGAATAAGGCGGGCAAGAAGCGGGCTGCGGAGCGGTACGCCACCCTCGCGGAGGTCTTGTCGGAGGCACTGGGCAAGCCAGTTTCAGTGAGGGTCGAATCGGCCAAGGAAGGCAAGGAAGGGCGACCCGAGGTTCGCATTCTTGAGCGCAAGGCTGGCATTTCGGTTAACTTGCCGAACCTTGGCGACGTAAAGACGCGAAAGCCTTACAGGCAGTTGGCAGCCGCGACGCTCGCGATTCTTGAGGTCGCGATGAAGGGGCGGGACGGTGGCGGGCGACGAGCAAAATTCACCGAGTTGCTACTTCGGCTTCTTTCGAGATGGTAGGTGCGCGCCACGATGATCGACTACGATCACGATATTCTGAAACACTACGTGCGCACCCAAGGCTGGTTACCAGCCTGCAGGCGGCGGCTCAAGAGATTGCGGGAGGGGCGGAGCCTGAAGCAGCAACGCAGGCTGAAGTACTTCACTTTCTGCGCGGTTCGCGCCATCGATGTTCTCATGCTTGACGTTGCGCGCGTCGTGCGACCGTCGGCAGACGGTGGATTCGACACGGTATGTTTCTTCGATAGATCGCGAGAAGCTGTAATCGAGACGCAGAAGCGTATACCAGGCGCAATCGGTTTTCCCGGCGAGTTCATAGCCATTGTGCTCTCAGACGATCCTGACGAGGCGACGGTCGCCGACGGGGCGGAAGGAGAGGTGCTGATAGCGCCGGAGCAAGAGCCGGACAGGCGAGAAACCCGTGAAAGGCAGGTGCAACTGGACCAGAGGCGGGCCTTTATTAGAAAGTTTCCGTTTGACGTGGTCAACCTTGACCTGGAAGCGTTCTTGTTCAAGTCATCGCAGGAGATGCCAGGTCGTGTGATCAGCGCGCTGCGCAAGGTGCTCGAGTGGCAGCGAAGGCCCGTTACAGGGCCCAAGTCGCCGGCCGAACACCTCCGGGAGTTCACCCTGATGTTCACGACGCAGGTCGGACCGCCGAACATGGGCAATAACTACCTTGAGATGCTCGCGCGGCGGATTGATGAGAATCTAGCCCGTGACGGCGAGCTGCGGGCCGCATTACTCGAGAGGACGGGTGCGACGGACGGGAACACACTGCGGGGAAGCAATTTCGAGGCATTTTTCGAGTTTGCGGTCCCGAAGGTCCTGATGCACCTCCTCCTCGAGAACGACTGGCACGTCGACCCAAAATTCGGACTCAGAATATTCGAATTTGAACGACAATCGAAAGATGGCCCTTACAAGATGCTGCACTTCGTAATGGACGTCCTCCGAAATAATCCGCCACGTGAGAATCGCGCGCCAGGCGATCCCTGTGTGGCTGCCATTGACGCGTACCGGCAGGTTGCTAAGGACGTTTTCCGGCGTGAGCCAGTCCGGATTGTGCTCGAGGACATCGACGTAGCCGCGCTGAGGCCGACACTCGAGCAGATTGCGAGCCGTCGAAGAAAATACTGTCCGGAGTAGCACCTGCATGCGCTGTAACGTCGGGCGGCTTGACAACGCCGATTCGGCGGTCAAAATTAGGGGTAATCGCCCCGCACGACCTTGTCCCCCGCGTGCCCGCCTATGGACCGTTTGCGCCGCCCGGTCAGGTTTTCGCATGCTTGGGCCGTGCTCCTGGCCGGTTGGCTGGCTTGCGGCCCCGCCGGGACCGCGGAGTGTGCTCCGCCCATGAGCAAGATCGGCATTGAGAAGGACCCGTTCGGCACGACCGCCGACGGCGCCGCCGTGGACCGCTATACGCTCCGCAATTCGCGCGGGATGGCGGTGCGGCTGATCACCTATGGGGCGACGGTGACCGAGCTCTTGGTGCCCGACCGCGACGGCAAGCTTGCCGACGTCGCGCTGGGTTTCGATCGCCTGGCGCAGTACGAGAGCGAGAGCCCCTACTTCGGCAGCACCGCCGGCCGGGTCGCCTTTCGCATCAGCCAAGGGACGTTCACGCTGGACGGCACGCGGTACCACCTCACGATCAATGCCCCGCCGCACCATCTACACGGCGGCACAAAGGGCCTGAGCAAGGTGGTCTGGCGCGGCGAGCCGCTCGTGGGGGCCACCGCGCCGGCGGTGAAGTTCACCCACAGGAGCCCCGACGGGGACCAGGGTTATCCGGGCAATCTCGACGTTAGCGTGGTCTACACGCTGACCGGCGAGAACGAGCTGAAGATCGAGTATACGGCCGTGTGCGATCGCCGCACGCCGGTCAACCTGACCCATCACACGTACTTCAACCTGAACGGCGCCGGCAGCGGCACGGTGCTGGGTCACGTGCTCAAGCTCCACGCCGGCCGCTACACGCTCTTGGACGGCAAGGGCATTCCCAGCGGCCGCATCGCCACGGTGGCCGGCACTCCGCTGGATTTCCAGGCGCCGGCGGCCATCGGCGCCCGCGTGAAACCCGGCAGCCCGGTGGCTGGCGGCTACGACCAGAGTTATCTGGTCGATCGCACGGGTCCCGGGCTGGTGCGCGTGGCCACGCTCGTGGCGCCCGAGAGCGGCCGGCGGCTGGAGGTGCTTTCGACCGAGCCTGCCCTGATCGTCTACACCGGCAATTACCTGGACGGGACGCTCCACGGCAAGGGTGGGGCGGTTTACGGCAAACATGCTGGCGTGTGCCTGGAGACGGCCCATTTGCCCGACTCGGTCAACCGCCCCGAGTTCCCGTCGATCATTCTCCGGCCCGGCCAGACCTACCGCCAGACCTGCATCTATCGGTTTTCCACAGGAGCCAAGCCATGAAGCGCGCAACACGCAGAGACTTCTTGAAGTGCGGGGCGGCCGGAGCGGCGGCGCTTGGGCTGCCGAGCCTCATGCCTGGCGGTGCCCGGCTCGTGAAAGGGGCCGAGGCCAATTCCGCCGTCCGCCTGGGTATCGTGGGGATGGGCGACGTGGATGCCGTCGGCGGCGTCGGCGGGCGGGGACACCAGTTGATCCGGGCCCTGGAAAAGGTCCCGGGGCAAAGGATCGTTGCGCTGTGTGACGTGGACAGCGCGCTGCTCGACCGGGAGGCCAAGCCCCTGCGGGACAAGGGCGGAGAGGTCGCCACCTACTCCGATCTCCGCAAACTGTTCGACGACCAGGGCATCGACGCGGTGGTCGTGGCCGTTCCGAACCACTGGCACGCCCTGGCCACGATCTGGGCCTGCCAGGCGGGCAAGGACGTGTATGTCGAAAAGCCGTTCTCCTACAACATCTGGGAAGGCCGGCAAGCGGTCGCCGCCGCCCGCAAGCACAAGCGGATGGTGCAGGTCGGCATGCAGAGCCGTTCCAGCCCCGCCCTGCGGGAGGCCTTCGAATACCTGCGAAGCGGCCAGCTCGGTGCCATCCGTCTGGCCCGCGCCATCGTCTACCGGCCGCGGCAAAGCCTCGGCAGGGCGGACGGGCCGGTGCCGGTGCCTGCCACGGTCAATTTCGATCTCTGGTGCGGTCCGGCGCCGAAGACCCGGCCGGTCCGCAAGCAACTGCACTACGATTGGCACTGGTTCTGGGCGACCGGCAACGGCGAGGTGGGCAACAACGGCATCCACACCATCGACGTGTGCCGCTGGGCGTTGGGGCAGAACCAGCCGGCCCCGCGGGCGATCAGCGTCGGCGGCCGCTTCGGCTTCGACGACGACGGCCAGACCGCCAACACGCTCGTGGCGTTCCTCGACTACAGGCCCGCCCCGCTGATCCTAGAAGTCCGCAACCTCCGCGTCACCAAGGAGCCCAGCTCGATGGGCACGTTCCGCGGCCGGGACAGCGGCGTGGTGATCGACTGCGAAGGCGGCTATTTCGCGGGCGACAGCTCCGGCGGGACGGTCTTCGACGCGAAAGGCAAGAAGATCAAGAGTATCCCCCCGGAGGTCCCCTTGGAAAAGTACCCGGACGCCGCCCACCTGAGCAATTTCCTCGCGGCCGTTCGCAGCCGGCGGTCCGGCGACCTGGCGGCCGAGGCCCTCGAAGGTTACCGCTCCGTCGCCTGCTGCCACATGGCCAACCTCTCCTACCGGCTGGGGAAGTGCTCCGCGCCCGGGGCGATCCTGGAGACGATCCGCGGCGAAGCCGACCTCTCGGACGCCTTCCAGCGGTGCCGCGAGTACCTGCGGGCCAACGACGTCGATCTGGCCATCACGCAGGCGACGCTGGGACCGTGGGTCAGTTACGACGGCAAGCAGGGGCGTTTTACCGGCCCGCTGGCCGAGGAGGCCAAGCGGCTCGATTACCGCGGCTACCGCGCCCCGTTCGTGGTCGCCGAGATTTCCGCGTAGCTGTTGGCATCCAATGGGCAATTCCGGCTACACCGCCAGGAGGTAAAAACTATGTTTGATCGTCTGCCGATTCGCGTCCGCGCTCGCCTGTCCGCCGTTGCGGCGATGATCGTTCTGGGTGGGCTCGCCTCCCTGGCGGCAGCCGCGGAGCAAGCCGGAACCGAGGAAAAACCGGGCCTTCGCTACCCCCACGTCAATGCGGCCGTCACGTACCAGGTCGTCCCGCAATGGCCGCGGCGGCCGGCCGGCCTGGAGTGGGGGCAAACCCCGGCGGTCGCCGTCGATCCGCAGGACCGCGTGTGGATCTTCACCCGCGCCAAGCCGGAAGTGCAGATCTATTCGGCCGGGGGCGAATTCGTCCGCGCGCTGCGGCCCGACGTGCGCAGGGCACACGCTATCCGTTTCGATCCGCAGGGCAACCTGTGGCTGGTCGACGTCGGCGACCACGTCGTCATGCAGCTTTCGCCCGAGGGAAAGTTGCTCCGCACGTTGGGGGTCCGCGGGCAGCCGGGCGACGACGCCACGCACTTCAACCAGCCGACCGACGTGGCCGTCACCCCCACGGGCGATATTTTCGTCAGCGACGGCTACGGCAACAGCCGCGTGGTGCACCTGGACCGCGACGGCAAGTTCGTCAAGGCCTGGGGCAAGCGCGGGTCCGCGCCGGGCGAGTTCAGCATCCCGCACGCCCTCGTGATCGATTCCCGCGGGACGATCTACGTGGCCGACCGCAACAATGTCCGCATCCAGGTCTTCGATGAGAGCAGCAAACTCCTCGACGTGTGGGACAACCTGCTGGTGCCCTGGGGATTGTGGATCAGCAAGGACGACGCCATCTGGGCCTGCGGCTGCTCGCCCATGGCGTGGCGCGAGGAGGACGAGTGCCTGAGCTGTCCCCCCAAGGACCAATTGGTCATGCGCTTCGACCACTCGGGAAAGGTCCGCCAGGTGTGGACGTTCCCCAAGGGCGAGGACGGTAAGGAGCGGCCGGGGGACTTGAATTGGGTCCACGGCGTGGCCTTGGATTCCAAGGGCAGCCTGTACCTGAGCGACATCATCGGGAAGCGGGTGCAGAAGTTCGTCCGCGTGAGCCGAGAGGCCGGCACGGCCTATTCGCCGGGGTCTCCAAAAGCCCCGGCGCGGCGATAGCCGAAGGCATGAAACCCCTGTTGTGGCGCGGTCTCCCGACCGTGCCACCCTCTGGAGACCTTCGGTCAAAACCGTGGCACGGTCAGGAGACCGTGCCACAACAGGTGTGCCATAACAAGTGATTTCCGCGGGGTCACATCTTCAGGTCGAACCGCAGCACCGCGAGCGGCGGCAGGTCGATCTCCAGGCTGGTGCCCTGCGCGGTCCGCTCGGGTCATTGGCCGATGCAGTGCTTGTTGGCCGCGCTGTACTCGTAAACCACCAGCTTCTGCGGCGGCATGGGGGCGTTGAAGTTCAGCGTCACGCAGGCGCCCTTGGCGGCACGCTTGTTCACCAGCACCACGGTCACCCGGCCCGTCTTGCTGTCGCGGGCGGCGTGCAGCGACACGTGGTCAGCTCGCCGCGACGGCTCGGGCCGCTTCGGCGGCCGCCTCGTAGAGCCGCACCGCCCGGGCCTCCCAGCCGGAATACGGCCAGGACACGGCCGATTCCGCGGCGGGGTGCAACATCAACAGCCGGTGCCAGCGGGTCCGCTCGTCCAGCACGGCCTGGACCTTGGCGGCCAGCTCCGCGGGCAACCGCCGCGGGGGGAAAAAGGGGACAGTCCCCATTTGTGCGCAGCCCCCTTCGGGCCGTTCCGGCAAATGGGGACTGTCCCCTTTTTCCAGCAGCAGCTTCTCCAGGAAGATCCGCGCCTCGCACTCCTGGATGTTCTCGCGGAGCATCAAGTAACGGACGGTCGGCACGGGCCCGTCCGGCCCGCGATACAACAATTGGCCGGAGTAGATGCCCAGGTTGCCCTCGCTGGTGGCGGGGAAGCGGCCCACCATGGTGGACGTGGTCTGGCCGTCGGGGCCGGGGACGGGCCAGAAATCGGCGCCGATCTGCCCCAGCCCGTGCCGCTCGGCCAACAACGATTGCTCGCAGGCCAGGCGGAATTGGCAGATGGGCGAGGCATCGAACAGATCGCGGTCCAACCACGTCCGCAGGCTGGGCTTTACTGGGTGCTTCCAGCCGTAGACGCGGCGGTCGTCGGGATCCCAATTATCCCACCCGCCCCACACATTCGGCTGGTAGCGGATCGGCACGGTGCCCCCGCCAAAGGGCAACAGGTCGTTGCCGATGGGTGGATGCCGCGTGCCCTGCCAACCGGCGTCGGGAAGGATGTCGTGGAAGACGCCCACCGTGGCCGCGTCGGGCTGGCGGTCGGCGCAGTAGCCCAGCAGCAGTGCCTCGGCCAGCCCGCGCTTCGCAAGCAGCTCGCGGAGTCCCGTCAACACGGGCCGCCAGAAGGCCGCGCTCTCGGGCGTTCCGTGGGTGGGCCCGTCGGCGGTCGTGATCCGGCCGCTCTTGGGATCGAGGACCGAGAACCGCGGGAAGCCGCGCTGCAGGCCGTGCGGCACGGAAACGTGCATGCACGAGTCCCACACGCCCGCCACCACGAACCGCGGCCTGCCGGCGTGCTTCAAGGCCAGGTCCAGGTACTTCTCCACCCGGCTGAAGTCGTGCGTGAACTTGCCGTCCTCACCTCGCACCCAGAGGACCAGGGACTGCCGGTTGCCATACTGGCTCTCGGCGGCCAGCGGCAGGTACAGCACCTTGCCTCCCAACTTGCCGATCCAGCGGAGGCTCTGGCCCACCAGCCGGCAATGGTCCGCGGACCAGAGCGGCGTGTCGTAGGCCAGGGCCACCGCTTCCGGCGACTGGATCATGCCCATCCAGTACGAATACTCGGCCGGGTCGGGCAGCGTCCAATCGACCACCTCCAGCGCGACCGGCGCCTCGGCCACCTGCCGGCCGTCGGCGGTGATTGTCAGCACCGCGCGGTAGCGGCCGGCGGCCGCGTCCTTGGGAATCTCCACCACGAGCCACAGCGGCAATACGGCGCCGTCCCTGAGGCTCGCCGGCAGGCCGTCGGCCAGGCGGTCCTCGGCAGTTCCACGCGGCATTTCCTTCTTGCTGACCGGCACCTCCTGCGGGGGCGACTCCAGCAGGGCATCGTCGCGCAAGCGGGCCAGGCCGCCCCATTGCAGGGCGCCGCCGTCGTTGGAGCCTCCCCAGCGCGACGCCCGCGCCGCGTCGAACTTGCCGTAGCACACCTGCGCGGCGTCGGCCGGGATTGCGGCGCCCTGGGGGCCTGCCAGGCCGCTGAGCCTGGCGGACACACCCCGCAGCGGGCGGTCGCTGCTCAAGACCAGCCGCGCGGAGCACACGCCGTTGCGCGGGCCGGTCAGGCCGAGCGGCTTGAGGGGCTCATGCGGATCGCCCCAACTCACGTCAAAAACCTGCTCTGCCGTCGAGGTGTTCCAGACCTGGATCCCTTCCGGCCGGACCGCGTTGGCCACGATCCCTTCGGCCGGCTCGGCTTGTCCTACCTGTTCTACCTGCAGGTGCAGCTCGACGAGGCCGCAGGTGGACCATTGCGGCACGGTCTTGGCAAAGGCCGCGGGGTACGGGGCAGCGTGGATTTCCACCGCCAGCACGTTGGTCCCCTTTCGCAGCGCGCTGGGCGGGATGGGGACCTGCGCGAGCCGCCGCAGCCGCAGGGGATAGGCCGCTTTGCCGATCGCGTCCGCGTCCTCGTACCAGTGCCACGGTTTGCCGTTGGGTTTCAGATAGGCCCGCGCGGGATAGATTTCCGCGGGTGTTCCGGGGTCGAGCTTGCCGGAGGGCAGGTGCCCGCGGGCAATTTCCCGGGAGTTGAGATACACCGCCACCCCGCCGCGGTAGACCAGGCTGAGCCACAACCGGCCGGCCTTGGCCGGATCGGTCACCGTGAACTTGCCGCGGAGGGAGAGCTGGCGGAGATAGGGCGAGCCGCTGCCGCCGCCGGCCCGATCGTCCCATTCGCCGTTACTGAACTTGGCGAAGAAGTGCCGCCGGGCCCAGGCCGAATCGTCGAAATCCGCCGCCGTCCAAGCGGCGTCCGGGGCGAGGGTCATGAAGTGGAACTCCGGCCGCTCCACCGGCTCGCATCGGCTGTTGCGGCTGCGGCGTTCCTCGAGGCCCGCGGAAGTCTGCACCAGCGGGGCGTTCCAGGAGTGCAGCACGCGCCACACGCCGCTGCCGTCCAGGATGGTCACCGGCCGGCCGGCATCCTCCGCCGCAGTCGGCGCTGTGCAGGCCACCGTGACCACCAAACCAACAATGGTCGCAAGAAAAGCCGAGCAAATCCGAAATCCGAAATCCGAAATCCGAAACAATCTCATCAGCGGATCTCCACGCGGGCCGTTTCCTTTTCCACGACGATTTCTTTCTTCTGTTCCTGGCCGCCGGGCAGGCGCCATTTGATGGTCACGGGCCCGGCCTCGCGGCGGCCGAAAAAGGCCTGGCTGCTGCCGGGCAGGACGTTCCACGCGCCCAGGCAGCGTTTGCCGATCCAGCCCGTCACGCTCAGCGGCCCCTTGTAGCGGCCGCCGGCTCTCAGGGCCGCGATCACGCTGTGCGCCTCGTGGTCGTCGTTCTCGCGGTAGAAGACCCAGATCTCGCCGCTCTTCAGGGCCAGCACCATGTCCTGCGCGCCGTCGCCGTCGAAATCGCCCAAGCAGGCCGACTGCTGGCCCTGCTCCGCCGCGGGCAGCAACTGCCGCTCGGCCAGGTCCAGCGTATGGGCATGGCCGAAACTGCGGTAGCCGCGGTTGAAGAAGAGCTGCGGGCTCATGCCGCCGTAGGCGATCAAGGCGTCCTGCCGGCCGTCGTTGTTGATGTCGCCCACCGCGCACTCGATGCCGCCCGGTTTGCTGATGTAGGCGATTTCGCCGGAGAGGTTCAGGGTCTCGCTGAACTTGCCGCCGCCTTCGTTCTGCCACAAGCGGACGGCGTCCGTGCTGACCGCCAGCACGCCGAAGCGGCCCTCGCCGGCGAAATCGGCCACGCACGCGGCGGATTCACCCTCGCCCAGCTTCACTGCGCAAGCGGCCCCCGCGGCGAACTTGCCGGCGGAAAGGCCGCGGAACAGCACGCTCCCCGCGGCAAAGGGCTGGAGGATGTCGGCCACGCCATCGCCGTTGAAATCGGCCACCAGGCACGGCCCGGCCGGGCCCAGCTTCGCAAGATCGACCCCCGGGGCCGCGAGCGTCGAGATGGCGGGCTTGCCGGCGGGATTGAAGGTCACCAGCAGCGGCCGGCTGCGGGTGCTCACCAGCAGACCTGCCATGCCCGGGGTTCCGCAATCCAGCGCGGCTAGGGCGATGCAGCCGTTTTCCAAAGCGGCGGCAAGGTCCAGCGGCCGGGCGAGGAACGTGCCGTCGGCCTGTTGCGCGTGGAGAGACAACGCCCGGCCGTCGAAGGAGATCAAGTCCAGCCGGCCTTGGCCGCTGAAGTCGCCCCAGGCAAACGCCCGGGACTTCGATTGCAGTCGCCGGGCGGCGGTAATGTCGGAGAAGTTTCTGCTCTTGGGATCGCAGACCAACAGGTGGTCGCCCTGGTCGCGCGCGACGAACAGCAGCAGTCTTCCGTCGCCGGCCAGGTCGATCGGCCGCACGGCCCGAATCTCGCCGTCCAGCGTGGCGATTTTCTTCTGGTCGCTGCTCCAAGCGGCGCCGTCGGTGACGGGCACTTCCGGGTCGTCGTCCTCGAGGATGTAGTCCACGGCGCGGCGGAGCATGTCGGTGCCGCCGGCCCAGACGGCCTGGCTCTTGGAGTCGATCTGGCGGAGGGCCCAGCCGCCGTCCTGGCCGCCTTCGAACTCGGCCCACTGCCCCGCGAGGTGCAGCAAGCCGCCGACCCGCGACCCGCCCGCGGGTACCCCGGGTGCCCCGGCGGCGGCGCCGCCCCCGCCGTCCTTCTCCTCGGCGAACTCGCCCACGAAGAACAAGGCCGGCTTTCCCCCGGCCGCCAGCTCGCGCAGGGCATCGGCGTTTTGCACGTTGATTGCCTTGGAGAGATCCAAGCGGAGCGACTTCAGCTCCGTCTTGCCCTTGAGCACTTCGCGGATTGCGGCAAGGTACTGGTCCTTCGAGGACCCTTGTTTGAGGTCCACGGAGACAATCAGGCCCGCCTGCTTCACCAAGTGAACCGGCGTGAAGTGGGGATTGATCATGGCCCCGGCCGATGCCGCGCTCAGCACGACGGCAGCGGCCCAAGGAATCGGCAGCCAACGACGGGGATTCACGGAAGACTCCTTTGAACGGCCAAGCGGTTGGTGCTGGGGATGATGCGCGGCGCGGCAACCCTTGCCCGCTGCCAGAACACGGTTTCCGCGAAGGCAACGGGCTTCGGGCGGAGCGGGCAAGCCATAGCACACGAGCGTTCGGGAATGATTTCGGCGGTGGGGTCAAATAAAGGGGGGCAGGAAGGTATAGGCACAGTATAACCAGCCGGAATGGCGGCTACCACTGCCGCCTTTCACGTACCCGTTCCTGCGGCATAGTCGGCCGACCAGCCGGTTGGCGGCGCGACGGGCCTGGCTAACTTGTCCTGGCGATCCCGCCACTCGCCCACCCATGTCCCCGATGCAGGCGTTTCGCGGCTTAGGTCGGGTGGTGGGATCCTGGGCCCGAACGTCTGCAGAGCCCACGAGGCGCCGCCATCGGAAGTCTTGAGGACTGTGCCCCGGTCGCCCACGGCATGGCCGGCCTTCACGTCGGGAAAATGCACCGAGTACAGGTGATTCTTGGTGCCGCTGGTCTGCGGAAGCCAATGGGCTCCCGCGTCGATCGTTTTGAGGACCGTGCCGGATTCGCCGACGGCATAGCCGATGGCCCGGTCCGGGAAGTGGACGGCAGACAGCCAACTGTCGGTACCGCTGGTCTGAGAGACCCAATGGGTACCGCCGTCGGTGGTCTTGAGGATCATGCCGCGATCGCCCACCGCGTATCCGGTGTCGGCGTCGGTGAACCAGAGCGAGCAGAGGGTGTCCTTCGTGCCGGTGGTTTGCAGGATCCATGTTGCACCACCGTCGGTCGTCTTTTCGAGGAGCCCCAGCTCGCCGGCAACATATCCCGTCTCTCGGCTGGTGAAATGGACTGCGTATGAGAAGAATTCATAGGGACCGGGCTCGCGCCATCTCCTCGGCGTCCAACTCTTACCGCCGTCGGTGGTCTTGTAGACCGTGCTGCCCTCGCTTGTGGCGTAACCGGTGCGGGCATCCGGGAAATGGACCGCGTACAGCGTCCTGTCCTTCGTCCCGATCAACCTCCGCGCCCAGGCTGCGCCGCCGTCGCTCGTGTCGAAACCCGTTGCCAGGTAGCCCACCGCGCAGCCCTTGTCGGCCGTGGGGAAATGCAGCGCGTACAAGTGATCTCGCGGGCCGGCCGTTTGCTGCACGGCCCACGATGCGCCCCCGTCGGCCGTCTTCAGGATCGTGCCGCGGTCGCCGACGGCGAAGCCGGTCTGGAGGCTGGTGAACCAGACCGCCGACAAGCAGGGTTTCGCATTCCCGGTTTGCGGTGCGGCAGCGGGTTTTTCCGGCCGGGCCGGCGCCTCCGCGGCCGTCCACCGCTTGAGTTCCAGTTTCCCCGTGACCCCGGTTTCCCCATACTTGAATTTCGTCTGCGTCCGGTCGGCGTGGGCATAAAGAACATCGTGGATCGGATCGTAACCGAAGGAACTCCACAGGAAGCCGACTCCGCTGACCGCGGGGGGATAAGGGGCAAGTTTGTGCCAGGCAGCGCCGCCGTCGAAGGTTTCATAGAAGCCCGTGGCGGTCGCCACCACGATGTGGCGCTCGTCCTTGCCGAAATATGGGCCGGCTACGCCGAAGGTCGGCAGCTTCGAGCCGACCAGCGTCCAGGTCTTGCCGGCGTCGTCGGTGGTCAGGACCCCGCTGCCGGACATCCAGTAGGGCTTCCCCTTGAAGAACCAGACCGGACCGGACGCGCCGTGCTTGCCGATCTCCGTCCAGGTCTTGCCGGCGTCTTCGCTGCGAAGGGTTGCTTCGCCGGTGGACGTCACCAGGACGCGCGGGCTGAAAATGCCGAAGCCCTGGTAGAAGAAGCCGAAGCGCTGATGGAGAGTGTCCGCCTTGCTCCAATCGCGGCGGATCCAGTGTGCGCCGCCGTCGGAGCTGTAGAACAGCCCGCGGTGGTCCGGCCATCCCCCGCAGAGCACGACGCTGCAATCGCCGTCCCAGTTCATCGTTCCGGCGGTCGGCTGGCGTCCGAACTTGACGAACTCCTTCCAGGTATTGCCGCCGTCCAACGAGTAGCCGCACAGTCCCATGGGAACCCTCCAGTAGGAACACATGCTGTACACGGTGATCTTGCCTCCCTCGGGGTGTACTTGGACGGAGGCCCAACTGTGGGAATGCCGCGTGCCCTTGTTGATCACCTCCTGGCCGATCTGCTGGAAGGTGCGGCCCTGGTCCGTGCTCCGCCACAGGCCGCAGTCTTGGGGTTGGATGTACAGCCAGCCGCTGGTCCGGTCGACGGCCACCGCGCAGAGGGCGATGTCAAGCGGGTCGCGGGAGATGGCGGCGACCGCGGGCGTGAGGTCCCGCCAGGCGGCGGCGTCCGGCGGGACCCGCGCCGCCGCTGATGGCTTCGCCTCGGCAGCGGCCGCAGCGGCCCCCTGAAAACCCGTTGAAAGGGACACGCCGAGCGCCGCGGCGATCGCCATCGCGGGGCCGAAAGGTCTTGCAAAGCACATGGGATTTCTCTCCGGAAATTGAGTTCGTGACATCACTTCCCCGGCGGGCCCACCGTCTTCAGCACAAAGAACCAGGAGGCCACTGCGTCGCCGCCGGTCACGCCGCAGAAAAGGCCGTTTTCCGCGTCGAAGTCCACGTGCGCTGGGCTCCAGGCTTGCCGCTCCGAGCACTCGTGGCGATCGACAAACCGGCCATTCTGCGGATCGACGCGGAACACTAGCGGCGGCCGATATCCGCCGAAGAGATAACCCTCGCCGCCGGGCAGGAACCACAGGTGCGCCCACCGCCGTCCGGCGACTGGGTCCTTGTCTTGGGAAACGCTCTCTTGGAGGGTCAGCTCGCCGGTTTCGAGATTGCGCCGGAAGATGGCCAGGAAATTCTCGTTCACCGGGCCGTAGTCCTCGCAATACGCATAGAGCCACCGGCTGTCGGCCGTGATCCCCAGCGAAACCCATTGATAGTGTTTTCGGGGCAGCGGCTTGACGATCTCGGCCAAGTCCGTCGTGCCGACGTACTCGATGGAGCCGTCGGCGTGCCGCTTGATGCGGCCGATCGCTGCGTTGCTGCCGATGGTATACAGGAATTTCCCGTCCGGCGTGATCTTCAGCGAATCGAAGCCCAGGCCGGTGAAATCCACTCCGTCGCCGCCCGCCTCGCCGACGCGGACCGGCTTGCCGTCGGCAGTCAAGTGATAGGCCACCACGCACTTGCGCCGCGCAGCCGGGCTGGTCTTGAGGTACAGATCCTTCTGGTCGGGCGAAACCACCATTCGCGAGCACGGCAGCGACTCGACCAACCCCTTTTCGGTGAAGCGGCCGCGGTCTGCATCCACATCGTACCAGCCCAGGCCCGTGCCGCCCACCGTGGCCAGGTACATTCTGCCACCGATCAGTGAGACGACGGCCGCGCGGGTGTTATAGCCGCGTCGCTCGACGGTGGGGAAGGCATCGCTGATGCGGACGCCCAGGTCCATCACGTCGCCGGTCATCTGTCGAAGACACGCAACCCGGCCGCTGGGGAGGTCCCGTTTCGCGCACCACAATTGGTTCCGCAGCCACAGGAGCAGGTGGTCGCCCTGATGCCCGACGACGCTGCCGCTGCCGCGGGACCCGGGAGGAAAGACCTTGTCCAGCGGCAGGGCTTGCACCAATTTCAGCCCCGTTGCCGCCGCCTCGGCGGCGGCGCTCGCAACGGCCGCCGCGCCGTTGCCGGCGAGAGTGACCGCCGCGGTCGGAGAGACGGGCAGCGGCTGCGGGAAGGAAAGCGGCGCCCCGCCGGCTGACGATTTGCCGAAAGCAACAACGAACACCCCATCGAGGTTCACGGCGTACTCGTCGTTGTTGCACACGTAAAGCACGCTGTTCTTCCGGTCGCAAGCCATCCGTGCGGTACCATAGTCCCGCGTGGCTTCCAGCATTGTGGGACCCGTCAAGCGTCCGGTCTGCGCGTCGTAGTTGCACGTCACCAGCGGCCCGTCCCAGCTCGCCAGGCAGCCGCTCTTTCCATCCGGCGCGATTGCCAGGTTCCACGCCCGCAGGTTGGCCAGCGGGTCCTTGTCGCCGAAATACGCCTCCCGGAACCTCAGCGCGCCGCTGTCCGCGTCGCGCTGGAAGATGCCGTAGCGGTTCTCCGCATGTTTCGCGTTCCAGAGGCCGGCATAGAGCCATTTACCGTCGGGTGAGATCGCGAGCGAAGCCCACTGGTAGCGATAGCCGTTGGGGTCGCGCGGGGCGACGGGGCCGAGGGCCACGGCGCCGGAATAGGCGATTTTGCCGCTCGGCCGCCGCGCGATCACGGCAATGGCGTGATCTTCCGCCGAGATCGAGTAGAGGTTCTTTCCGTCAGGCGACATCTGCAGTAGGCCCGCATAATCGGCGTGACCCGTGGCCCCGGTTCCCTTGCCGCCGATTTCTCCCGCCTTTGCGGGCTTGCCTGCCGCATCGAGCTTGAACCACAGGATCTTTTGCTCCTCACTGCCGACGGTCTTGAGGTAGAGGTCCTTCTCGTCCGGCCCGGCGATCATTTGCAGGGCGGGAGGGCATTCCACGCTTCCCGCTCGTGCGAGCGCGCCGGTCGCCTGGTCCACATCGTACCAGGTGATTCCTTTGCCGTCGGCGCGCACCGCATACATTCGACCGCCGGCTGCGCGAAGTACGAAGCCAAAGCTCTTCCTTCCTCCGGTATTGCCCGCCAGCGTCGTTTGCAGCTTGCCCGTGTTCGGATCGCGGCGGAAGCAAAGGA
>Ga0181527_1001954_pt1 | contig 20149 bp, 14 predicted proteins | sample PEATcosm2014_Bin_30_FD_119762 | JGI IMG/M metagenome (GOLD analysis project Ga0181527, IMG submission 119762) | Peatland microbial communities from MTU Mesocosm Facility, Houghton, MI, USA - PEATcosm2014_Bin06_60_metaG | ecosystem: Environmental > Terrestrial > Soil > Wetlands > Peat | place...
CTACGAGCCCCGGGCCTGCGTGTCGCACGATACCACCGCGCGGCCGTCGGGCAGCAAGCCCGAATGCCGCGGCTACTTTGAAGTCTTCGACATGGACGGTAACCTTGCCGAATGGACGAACACCAGGTCGGACAGGAACCCGCAGTTCTATAATGTAAAGGGCGGGTTCTGGGAGAGCGGGCCGCACACCGGCTGTTTCGACGTTCGGTACAGCTACTACCCCCAGAACAGGCACAACCCGGTGGGGTTCCGATGTTGCAAGGATGCGGCGCCGCCGCGGTGAGGCGCCGCCCAAGTATCGCTTGTGTTACGTACACGTCCGGAGTCCCAAGGGGAGACGCTTTGTAGACATGGGTCGTTTGTGCGTTTTGTTCGCGTGCATCGTCGTTGTGTGGCCCCCATGGATCGCCGCGGACGGGGTCCGCCCTCCGCAGCGCGTCATAGGATTTTTTCACGCCCTCAGCGAGGAACCTGCCAGCCCCAGCCCGCTTTCCGTGGAAAACCCGTCGATGCTCGAGACCAAGACCACCCTGTTCGAAGACAGGGAAGTGGTCGATTTCGAGAAACGCGAGATCTCCTTTGAACGGACCGACAAGATTTACAATGTCGTCGTGTGGCAGTACCGGTACGACGAGCTGGACGCCTATCTCGAAAGCAGGCGCCACTTCGTATTGCTCAACGCCTGGTACAAGAGCGCGCTCACGCTCCTTTCCGCGCCTTCGGAAAAGAAAAAGAATCCCTTCTCCGCCCTGCAATGGGAGCTTCCGGTGCAGTATCCCGCGTGGGCCCAGCGCATACTCGGAAAAGATCCTCCCAAGCTGACCATAAGCGGGTTCGAAAAAATCATCGTATCGGACAACTACACAAAGACCGACATCCCCAATTCAAACGTGCAATTGCAGGGGAACAACGCGCTGGTGTTCGATCAGGACAACCAGTTTTCCATCACCGGCAGCGTGGGCAGGCTCATCGGCATCAACATAAAGGGCAGCACCAAGCAGGCGGTGAGCGCAGACGTGGCCAACAACCCGCTCAAGGACTTCAAGATCGATTACAAGGGCGAAGGCGACGAGCTCGAAGACGAGGTGGTCCAGCAGGTGACCGCGGGATTCACGGGGTTCGACATGCCGTCAACCGTGTTGTCGGGTTATTCGGAAAGTCACGAAGGGCTCTTCGGCATCAAGATAGGGTCCAAGATAGGCCCGCTGTCTCTCACCGGCATCGCCAGCACCGAACAAGGCGAGTCGCAGAACACCACGCTGAATCCCTCGGGCCAGGGCCAATCCGGGACCCAGAAGAGCGAAAAAGACTTCATGAGGAACAAGCTCTTCTTTCTCGACACGGTCTACCGCAACCATTACATCGACCCGACGGTTACCGTTCCCACGGTGACCCGCCTTGAGGTGTGGCTTTCCAACAGCACCATCCTCACCCAGGCGCAGGCAACCAATCTCAACAAGCAAACCAGCGATGTGTATCGCTATGTAGGCACCGCTCACCAGGTCTACAAGCTGCTCGTGCAGGAGCGCGATTATCACCTTGATGTCGCAAACGGTTTTATCCGGTTCGACAGCCTTGCTGTCCAGGACAACGACGTGCTCGGCATGTATCTGGTGACCTCGTCCTCCACCGCCAACTCCAAAGCCTCCCAATATAACCTTAACGACAACTCCGCTACCGATACCCTGGCGTGGCTCAAGCCCATGGACCAGGATTCCACTGCGCCCACGTTTCCCTTGATGTGGCGCAACGTGTACCAAATGCCGCAGGGGTTCGACCCTTCCAAGTTCCGCCTGCGCGTGGTCACGGTGGCCGACACCTCGATCAACAAGAACCCGCAGAACGGCCGGTTCTTCTCCGAGATCCTCGGGCTCACCGACGCCGTGGGAAATCCCCTCACCAGCAACAACCAGGTCTACGACGCGGACCACGGGCTCATCATCCTGCCGGTGAGGTTCAAAAAGAGCTCGGGCGGGCTCGGCAATGAGCCGTTTTCCAACGACACGCTCGGCCAGGGCAACACCAACCGCGACATCTACCGGATGCACGACCAGGACTGGACCAACATCATCGCGAAATACCAGATCATAATGTCCGGCTCGTCAAGAAAGACGACGTTTACCATCGGGTTCGGCGCCGTGATGTCGGGCACCGATGCGCTGTACATGGGGGGCAAGGGCGGCACAAGGCTCGACCGCCAGGTCGACTACACCATCGACTATCAGATGGGCCAGATAGACCTCATTTCCAAACGGGCCCAGGCCGCCGACCAGATCTACGTGGAATACCAGAGCGACGCGCTCTTCATGCCGCAGTCAAAGGTGTTTCTCGGCGCCCGCGGCGAGGTAAAGCTTCCCATAGGAGAAAAGTCGTTCATCGGCACCAGCCTGCTGTGGCAGGACGCCTCAACCCAGGACAGGGTCCCTAAAATCAACCAGGAGCCGTATTCCAAACTGCTCCTCGACATGAACACCCAGATCGACATGGAGCCCGAATGGATGACCAAGGCGGTCAACCTGATTCCGCTCGTGTCAACGGCCGCCAAATCGTCGGTGAACCTGGAAGTGGAGGTGGCGCACAGCAGCGTCAATCCCAACACCGACGGGTCCGCCTACATAGACGATTTTGAGGGCAGCAAGCAGAGCTATCCGCTCGGGCTCTCGCAGGCGTCGTGGTACCAGTCTTCGCCTCCCGCGCCGTGGCAATCGTCCGATTCCCTGCTGCACCACCCGCCTGCCTGGATCCAGTACTGGTATGCTCCGCTCGGGGACAGCGAGGTCTTAAAGACCGAAATATTCGCAGTGAATCCTGACTCGATCAACTTGACCCAGGCCGACAAGTACGAGGCCACCATGAGTCTTGTTTGCCAACCTGGCCCGCCGGACAGCGCCAGGTGCAGGACTTTGATTCCCCGTTTCCAAAGCCCCTGGGCCGGCATCATGACCTATTTCCCTGCCGGGCAGACAGACAGGTCAAAAGACAAATACCTTGAGTTCTGGGCAAGGAGCGACGCAGGAGGCAGGCTTTACGTCGATCTTGGAGACGTGAGCGAAGCATTGTCCATTGACGGCGGCCCGCCAAAGGACTCACTTTATAACGAAGACCCTACGAATACCGGAAACCTTGCCAATGACACGCTCGACATAGGTCTTGACGGCAAGCAGGACACATCCGAGTGGTACTGCGTTCCCAAGGCCGACTTTTCCGGATGGGACACGCTTTGGGATTACGTGCGCGATGACGCCGCGACCAAGGCGGCTGGTAAAAACGTGTGGCTCAAAACCAACGATGGAAAGACGGACAGTGTAGAACATCGACTGCCGATTCCCGGCGACCCGAGCAAGGACAATTACCAGACCTATAGCTGGACAAACACGGACCAGCGGGGCAACTATCGTTACGTCAACGGCACCCAGAGAAACGGGGTGCTCAACACAGAAGACCTTAACGGTGACGGGTTCCATACAGTCGAGAACTTCTACAGGAGGTACATCGATTTCGACAGCGCCGAAAACAACAACACCAAGTTCCTGGCTGCAAACGCCGGCAATTACATGGTGCCCGACACACTTGCCAACGAGGGCAAGCATATCGCGGCCCCGTATTGGCACTTGTACAGGGTTCCGCTCAACGATACCACGCATGGGCTGTTGAGCAAGGTCGGCTCTCCCCAATGGAACGACATGCATTACGTGAGAATATGGTGGTCCAATTTCTCCCCCTCCAAAATGCAAACAACCAACACCATCAAGTTCGCCGGAATCCAGTTTGTGGGAAACCAGTGGCTCGAAACGCCCAATTTCCTTGCGGATTCCGTGCAAGAGGTAAAGCTTGCGGTGTCCACGGTAAACACGGACGATAACGCGGGGTCCTACTCTCCGCCGCCCGGTGTGTACCGCGCAACCACGGCCCAGGGCAACCTTGCCCGGGAGAGCTCGCTCGACCTCGCCTACAACGATATTCAGTCCGGAGACGTTGCGCTGGTGGAGCGGAGCCTTGCGTTTCAGCCGCTCAACGTTTCGGCCTATTCCGATTTGTCGGTGATGTTCAACGGCGACACCGGCCGCGCGGGTTTCTGGTTCTTCCTGAGGTTCGGATCCGACGATTCCACCTACTATGAGGCGCGGACGCCCATCTTGGGCGGCGGCGGCTCGAAGCGCAGCTTGGCGTGGCAGACAATGGACATCCACCTCAAGGACATCTCCGACATGAAGCTCTTGTACCAGATACACAACGGCGACACGGTCCTGCTCAACACGAGCGTGCAGTCGGGGAATTGCATTCTTTCGGCCAGGGCGCCAAAGGGACGCTCGCCCAATTTCGCCAACGTCACCTGGATGGCACTGGGCGTTGCGCGCGATTCGCTCGGGCTCACCGGGAGCTGGCGCGGCGACATCTGGGTCGACGAAATGAAAGTGAACGGCATCAAGACGCTCGACGGGTGGGCCGGCCGCGTGTACCTCACAACCAAGTGGGCCGATTTCGTGAATTTCTCCCTGGGCATCGATTATGCGGACGGCAATTTCCGTCGAATGACGGACGCGAATATCGGCCTCGGCAACTCCCAGCTTTCCGCGAACCTCAGCCTCGACGGGAAGCTGAGCAAGTTCCTGCCCGACCGGTGGGGCGTAGACATCCCGCTGGGCACCAGGCTGCAGGAATCGCTCACCCGGCCGGAGATCAAGCCGAGTTCCGACATCTACCTGCTGCACGCCGACGGCTCGCCGGACGGCCTCATGGAGATGTACAAGGACGCCATCGACATGATCGTGGGAAGGCGCGTGTTCGATCCGGACACAACCGCCTCCAGGCATTACCAGACGACCTCCTTTCAGAGGGACTGGTGGACGGGATACGCAAAGAAGACGCAGTCTCCCAACCCCTTTGTCGACATGCTGCTCGACAGGACCGCCATAGATTTTTCCTCGTCGCTCAAGGCTTCCGAAACGGGAAAAGGCGAGCGCACCGAAGGCGGCGAGGACGTGCTCGACAAAGACACGCTCCAAACGTATCACGGCACGCTCAAGTATAATCTGACGCCCTCGCTGGACCCCAAGTACTACAAGTTCAAGCCGTTCGAAAAATCGACGCTGCTGTGGCTGCCGCAGCGTATCAAGAATTACGAGTTCAGCTACCTTCCCACCACGCTCACCTTCGACATCGCGGAGGTCACCTATTCCAAGGAGACGTCCATCCAGGGAGAAGCGTTCGACACCACCGTCAGCAAGAAACTCGAGCTCGACCACCGGATGAACCTGGTGTACGATCCCGTCAACATTCTTGACTTCAGCTATAACCTCGCCGTCACCAGGAACCTCGACAGCGCCGCCACGACCACCAACCTGCAAAAGAACTGGCACAGCTTTCTCGTCAACGACGTGGCGCAGATGGACCCCACCTGGAAGCGCTACGATATTCTGTACGGCGAGCGTTCGCGCACCCAGGGCGCGACCCTCAAGTTCGACCCTTCGTTTCTCGACTGGCTCAGCCACTCGTTCGACTACTCCGCAAACTATCACGAGAACGCCACCACCCTGTCCAACGACACCACCAAATACCAGAACATGGGGGTCGACCGGACATTTCATCTGTCAAGCACGCTCACCCTTGCGTCGCTGTTCAAGAACCTGGCCGGCGGGTTCGCCAATTTCAAGTCCATGGCCGCGGTGTTCAACTCCATTTCCGCGGCCATCAACAAAATTTCTTTCAACAGCCTCACGTTCGACTACAGCGCCAAGGCCTCGCTTGTCAACGACAACATGAGCACCAACGTCATGCAGAACATTTCCCGCGAGCAATTCTACCTGTATCAAGTGGGGCTTTCGGACCGCAATGCATGGGACATCGTGACCGGCAACATGTCCGACAAGGCGTTCGGCGGGATGAAATTCCGCCCGGACCTGGCTGCCACCCTCGCGCAGAACGACCAGCGGTCGTCCGACATGAACCTGTCCCTCAGCACGAATTTCAACATTCCCCAGCCGATCGACATCACGTTTTCCGGCATCAGCCTCAAGTGGAGCCGCAACTATGTCGTTCGTCCCGACACCACTGCAACCGACACCACCGTCACCTGGCCCGATTTTTCCGAAAGCGCAAAGTCGGGCATCCTCAACAAGCTCGCCTTTGTCCCGCGGTACATGCAGACCGTAACGCTGTCGCAGAACTTCAGTTACCAGCAAAAGGTGCACTCCACGGCCACCGCATCCGCCAAGGACAGGAGCATCAGCACTGCCTACAAGTTATCGCCGCTCGTCGGCTTCCAAGGCGTGCTCAAGAAGTGGCCCATCACGCTCGACTATTCCTACTCCTACGGGTGGAAATCGGATTCGAGCAGCGGGAGCAGCAGCTATTCCAGGACCATTGACAACAGCAACAAGGTAGCCATAAAGTACGAGGTCAGCAAGTCTTCCGGCGTCAAGGAACTCAAGCTCCTGATGTGGAAGATACCCATTGTGGGCAGGCTCGTGGCCGGTGCGGAAGGGGAATACACCACCAGCACCACCGACTCGAGGTCGAGCGGGGTCGCGCCCACCACCACCAATACCTCCCTCGTAAGCGTCACGCCGCACGCGTCCTACGATTTTACCGACAACGTCACCGGCGAATTCAAGTACACGGGCTCGCAAAATAAGACCACGCAGTCGACAACGACATCAAATATTTTCTCTTTGTCAGTCGAGATCCGCTTTAACCCCTAGCCCCCGGACCAGTCCATGGGAAAAAAGATCCTGTTTACCGCAACGCCGACCGAAAAACGGGCGGCGCTGCTCGAAAACGAGCGCGTGGTGGAACTCGTGGTGGAACGCCCCGACAGCCTGCGGTTCGTGGGGAACATCTACCGGGGGAAAATCGTTTCCATCCTTCCGGGCATCCAGGCCGCGTTTGTGGACATCGGGCTCGAAAAGGCTGCGTTCCTCCACGCGTCCGACGTGGACCCGTCGCTGCTCCTCGAAGAGGCGGATTCCCTTGCGGAACGGTACATGGACCAGGGCAGGAGCAAGCGCAGGAAAGTGATCCGTGTCCCCATAGAGAAAGTGCTCGAAGAGGGCCAGGAAATCGTGGTCCAGGTGATCAAGGAGCCCATCGGCACCAAGGGCGCAAAGGTGACCACGCAGATAAGCCTGGCCGGCCGGTTTCTGGTGCTGGTGCCCGACGCCGATTTCATAGGCGTGTCGAAAAAGACAAGCGACGACAAGAAACGCATCAAGCTCAAGAAGCTGATCGCGGCGCTCAAGCCGCGCGGTATCGGCTTTATCGTGCGCACCATCGGCCTCAAGGTGGCCGAACCCGAATTTGTCAAGGAGATGCAGTCGCTCATCGACAAATGGAGAAACACGCAGGAAGAGGCCCTCGCCGGGAGCGCGCCCAAGCTGGTGTACCGTGAGATGGGCATTACCACACGGGTGATCCGCGACCTGTTCTCCGAGGAGGTGACGGAGGTATACGTGGACCAGGACGACGATTTCGCCGAGATCCAGTCGTACCTGAAATCGGTTTCCCCCGATTTGTGCGGGAAGGTGGTGCATTACAAAGACAAGACGCCGCTGTTCGACAAATTCAATATCGAAAAAGACCTCGAACTTTCGCTCAAACGCAAGGTGTGGCTCAAGAACGGCGGCTATATCCTGTTCGACCACGCCGAGGCGCTCCTCGCGATCGACGTCAACACGGGCCGCAACGTGGGCAAGTTCAACCTGGAAGAAACGATTTTCAAGACCAACCTGGAGGCGGCGCACGAAATCGCGCGCCAATTCCGGCTGCGCGACATCGGCGGGATCATTGTGATCGATTTCATCGACATGGAGAAGGCCGACCACCGCAGGAAGATCGAAGACGAGATGCGTCGGCTCCTCAGGAACGACCCTTCCGCAACGTCAATCACCGGCCTGTCGAAATTCGGCCTCATGGAGATAACGCGCAAACGCGTGCGCCCCGAACTCCAGGAATTGTACACCGACGTGTGCAACGTGTGCAACGGGATCGGATGGGTGTTCTCGCCGGCCACGGTCACGGCCCGCATCGACCGCTGGCTCAACCGCGCCGATTCCCACGATACCCCCCGCGAGCTCAATCTCGCGGTGAATCCGGCGGTTGCCGCGTATCTCACCCGGGAAAGCAGCCAGATGCTCCGGAAGCTCGAACAGGAGCACCATTTCAGGCTCACCGTCCAAAAAGACGAGGACCTAGACCAGGACGACTACGAATTCTATCCCAAGGGCGGGTCAAAGCCGATCACCGCCAAGTACATCTGACGGGCACCTCTTATTAGGTAAGGACCTTCTTCGCCATTTCTTGCCTGCCCCCTCGCAGATCCCCCGAAGGGGGACTTATAGGATGTTGATTTTGCAAAAGAAGAATCTCTTCCAAGAAGTCCCCCTTCGGGGGATCTGCGAGGGGGCTCCGACCGAAAAGAGCGCGAAGCCGCCATCAGAATTTTGGTTGACTCAAAATTCGTCGGCAATGTATATTAAAAAATTTCCTATCCGGCCGGGAATGCCTCACAAAGAGTCCTCGAACGCCGGGAAAGCGGGAGTGCTTCAATGTTTTCCATAGTCGAACAGGACGGTTTTCAGTTCAAGGTGTCCCAGGGGGACACCATCCGGGTGCCGAGGATCGACGCCGAGAAGGGCAGCGAGATTGCCATTCAGAAAGTGCTCATGGTGGGCGAGGGCGGCACAATCAAGATCGGGACCCCGCTGGTCGACGGCGCCGTGGTCAAGGCCAAGGTCGTCGATCATATCAAGGGCGACAAAGTGATCATCATGAAGAAGAAACGAAGAAAGAACTATAAGAAAAGGACCGGCCACCGGCAGCTGCATACCACGCTCGAAATCGTCTCGATCACGGCATAGCCTGCGGCGGAACAATACTACAATAAGTAAAGGAATTCACCATGGCACATAAGAAGGGCGGCGGGAGCAGCGTCAACGGACGCGACAGCAATCCGCAGAACCGCGGCGTCAAGAAATACGGCGGGGAAAAAGTGGTGGCGGGGAACATCATCGTCCGCCAGAAGGGATCGGTCATTCATCCCGGCCTCAACGTGGGCAAAGGAAAAGACGACACGCTCTTTGCGCTGGCCGACGGCATCGTTCAATTCCGCACCGGTGCGCAGGACCGCAAGAAGGTGCATGTTATTCCGGCGTAGCCGCGCACGTTCAAATTTTGCTTTTCTTCCACACTCAGAAAATAAAAAACAGGGCATCAGCCCTGTTTTTTTTACCCCGATGCTTTCTGCACAATACAAGAGCGATGGGCGTTCCCTTCGCCATGCTCGGGTCGGCTCTCCCTTCGGGCCACCCCTTCGGGTGCTTCCAAGGGTCGTCGGCCGGCAAAAGGCAAACGGCATAATAAAATGCGCGGAGCGCAATTACGATACCTTACAAAACGAAATGGCAATCCCGCTCTGGCGGGACCACTCCGGTCCTGCCTAACGCGAATGCAACAATTGTGTATGTTGGTTCCTTTGTTATCGCCGCGAAGCGGCATTCTTATGAGGTTGCGCTGTGAAGGGTTGGCGCTGATGGGGGAAGAAAAACAACAATTCACGGCTGTCAACACAACAGCCGCTCTCACGTGGGTGCCCCCCAGCAGGGATAGGATTATGCAACTGTAGTTTCTAGGGGTGCACCCGGCTCAGCCATCCAAAAGCATTATACTTGCATTTTGATAGTGCGGCCGAATCCTCCAGCCTCAGGGTCGGCGCTGATGGGGGAAATCCAAGACAAGGTTTGAATGCTTGCTTTTTGCGCTAGGTGGACCGGAGCGGTCCCGCCAAAGCGGGAGGGCCGCCTGATCCCTAGCCGAAGGCGGTAGGGACAGTGCGGCACCGAGGCCATGTGGCCGAGCCCGGAGGGAGACCGACCCGAGCACAGCGAGGGGAACGCCCAAATATTTACTCAGGAATTGGGGTCACCCGGCACTGCTATCCAGAGGAATAGTAATTTCTAACCTCAGCGAGGGGAGCGCCCAGATATTTTTTAACCTTCATGCCTCTTAATTGACAAAAGCAGATAAATTGCATGCATCGTTTTTGAATACAGCGGCGTATTGAGTCGCTTCTGCCCTGCAAACCACTTTTCGCCCACGATGTACAGCGACGTAAGCGCAAAGCCCATGCACAGGAAGACCAGGCAGACCGTCGAGCGGTGGGGACGACTCTTTCTCTGGGGGACCTGCGCGTATTCGAGCACCTGAACGGCCGGAACATTGTTGGACTCGGAGAACCTTGCCTGCTCGCACAATTGAAGAACGAACTCGTACAGCGATTCCTGGACCTTTACGTCCCGCAGCAGGTACCCGTACCGCACCGCCTTTTCCGGCGCGTCTTTGAGCGCGATGATGAGGTTGCCCCCGCCGGACGCCATGAACCCCTTGATGTTCTTTTGGATGACGCTCTTCTCTTTTTGCAATTCGGCGATCCGCTGGTTGCCGGCGCCGAACTGGCTCCGCAGCTGCCCGATCTCCAGGTCGAGCGCCATGTTCTGCGCTTCGAACTGCGCAAGCGCTTCAACGGACGATTTGGTCTGCTGTTCGAGATCGATGTATTTGTTTTCCGTTTTGAAAAGGGCCAGCCGCCCGGCCGCCGTGTCGAGGTCCTGCTTGACCAGCGCGAGGCGTTCCTCAAAGAAGATCCGCGAGTTCATCGCGCTCTCCCGCGCCAGCTGGTAGGTGATGGTGTCGAGCTCCAGGAGCATGAAATTTGCCATGGCGGCGGCCATGGCCGGGCTCGTATCGGTGACGGCCATCTCGATGTTGCCGAAATCGTTTTGCGTCACCTTCGCGCTCTTCCCCGCCTGTTTCAAGACGTCTTCGATGTAGTACTTCTTTCTTTTGGCAAAACCGTAGTAGCGGACAAGGTTGAACCTGTCAATAACCTTCTCTTCCAGCCTCCTGCTTTTGAGGACGCTCATGAAGTTATCGGCATCGCTTCCCCCGGTAATGTCCAGCGACTTGAGCAGGCCGGAAACGGGAAGCTCCTTGCCCAGCAGCGCGCCGAGCCCCGGCATCGCGGAGGCCGGTTTCATGATGACGGCCGTTGCGGTAAAGGATTTGGCCATCATGCCGCTCACCGCGATCCCTGCGGCGCAGAATACCACGACCCCGGCGCACAGAAGCCATTTCCGTTCGAGAAGCACGATAAGAAGATCGAGCAGGCCTGCTCGTTTGGATTCATCCATAGCGGCAGTTCCAAAAATAGTTCACGAACCTGTTTGCCCAAAGTAAAAAAGTGTCAACTTGCCTTTTGCAAATATTCATGTGGTGGGGGAAGTCCAGCCTGTCTCAAATCTTTACAGTAGGTTTGGGCGTTCCCCTCGCTCCGGGCCACCCCTTCGGGTGCTTCCCAGGGTCGTCGGCTGGTCAGCCTGGGTGCCGGATCGCCCCTAACCCACGAAGATGGGCTGTGCAGTTGACACATGGAATTCTTGTCTTTCTTCCGCCATCAGTGGCGCAGCCGCGCACGGAGGTTTTAAGTGGCGAGGACGAGTCCTGCCTTTCCCGCAGGGAAAGGCTTTTCGATATCTTTCCATTGTTCCGCAGCCCACCGGAGTGCGCGGCGATCAGCGCCACTGCGGGCGCGGCGCGGGGTCCAGGGGTGCTCGCTGCTGAGCACCCCTGGCCAGGGTGTCGGGAGCGGAACTCCCGACTCAGTTGTGGAACGGCACAGAGGCGGGGAACGCCCAACCAGAATCTTAGGGAGATTTGCAGGCCATAAAGTATTTTTTCCATAGAAACTCGGGACTAGTCATCGCCAGTTCCCCGGGGCCAGGCATCGATGAACATAACCTTTCTCGGCACCGGCACGTCGCATGGGGTCCCTTCCATCGACTGCATGCTCAACAACCACCGGCTGTGCACAAAAGACGTGTGCAGGCTTTCTGCGACTGACGCAAAACACCGCCGCACGCGTTCTTCCATCCTGGTCGAGTTCGACGGCTCGCTCGTCCTCATCGACGTATCTCTTGATTTCAGGGAACAGGCGCTCAGGGAGAAAATCCCGGCGATCCACGCGGTGCTCATCACCCATTGCCATGCCGACCACATCGGCGGGATTCCCGATATCCGCTCGTATACCGCGCAGCGCGCGGCGCCCCTCGACTTTTTCGGCTCACCCGAAAGCATGGACGTCATACGGAAGTCTTTCCCCTATGTGTTCGATCCCACAGCCTTCCGGGGAGGAGGAATTCCGTCAATCGCAACCAATGCCGTGAGCGGGCCGTTTTCGCTGTTTGGAAAACAGGTCCTGCCCGTGCCGGTGGAGCACGGTGACCTGGCCGGCTGCTTCGGCTACCGCATCGGCGGCATGGCCTACCTGCCGGACCTGAAGAAGCTCCGGCCGCACGTGATGGAGTCGCTGGCCGGGCTCGACCTGCTCATTCTCAATTGTCTCAGGGAAACAAGGGAACATGCAAGCCATCTGGTGCTCGAGCAGAGCGTGCGGCTGGCCCGCGAGCTCCGGCCCAAGCGGTGCTGTTTTATCCACATGAGCCACGACATTCACTACCGGGCCGATGCCGCGAAGATCGAACCGTGGATGGAGTTTTCGTACGACGGAATGAAAATAGAAATCTAGAAATGCAAAGAAGTTGAAAAGTTGAAAAGTTGAAAGGTTGAAAAGTTGAAGAGTTGAAGAGTTGAAAAGGTAAGAGGTCTTCCTCAGGGGTTTTTGATGGAACAATACAAACAGGATTTCATCGTGTTCATGGTGCGCGCGGGCGTGCTCACGTTCGGCAGCTTTGTCACCAAGAGCGGCCGCCGCACGCCGTATTTCATCAACACCGGGAATTACAGGACCGGCTCCCAGATGGCCATGCTCGGCGAGTTCTACGCGGCCGCGATGCAGGCGCGCCTGGGCCGCGATTTCAACGTCCTGTTCGGGCCGGCCTACAAGGGGATTCCGATAGCCGTGAGCGCCGCCATTGCGCTTCACCGCCTGTACGACCACGACGTTTCGGTATGTTTCAACCGGAAAGAGGCAAAGGACCACGGAGAAGGCGGAAGCATTATCGGCCGCGCGCCCGCCGCGGGCGACAGGGTGGTGATCGTCGACGACGTGATAACCGCAGGGACGTCGGCAAAGGAGTCCGCGGCAATCCTGTCCGGCTTTGCCGGGATCGTGCTGCGGGCCCTGATCGTGTCGGTCGACAGGATGGAAAAGGGCCCCGGCGGGGCAAGCGCGCTTGCCGAGGCGTCCCTCGCCTGCGGCATCGAAGCCGCGGCCATCGTCACCATCGACGACATCGTCTCTTTTCTCTACAAACGCGAGATCGGCGGCGCAACGCTCGTCACCGACGCCGTGAAAGCGGACATAGACCGGTACCGGGCGGAGTACGGAGTGTAAAGAAGTTGAATAGTTGAAGAGTTGAAAGGTTGAGGAGATGAAGAGCTAAAGAGTTGAAAAGTTGAAAGAGTTGAAGAGTTGAATAGGCGTTGAAAACGCATTAACGCTCCAACGCATTAACTCATAAACGCATTCTATGATCCGAGTGAACGAAAATCCCCCTGCGCGGTTCCCTGCCGGGCCCATCGCCATGGCACAATCGCCGTGGTGGGTTGCAAAAGTAAAGCCCCGCCAGGAAAAGGCGCTCGCCTTCGATTTCATGAGGAACAACATCGAATATTACCTGCCGCTCGTGACGCACGTCACCAGGCGCAGGGACAACAACAAGCCCCGCAAGTCGATCCTGCCGCTGTTCCCGGGGTATATCAGCTTTTGCGGTCAACACCGGTCGGCCCAGGGGGTTTACAAGACAGGAAGGGTCGTTTCGATCATCCCCGTCAAATACCAGCGTCGTTTCATCGATGAGCTTACGCAGATCTATCAGGCCATAGAGACGGGCGCGGCCCTTGAGCCGGTCACCGTTTCGTATCCTCAGGGTACCGCGGTTTCCGTGATAGCGGGCCCTCTTCGGGGGCTCAAAGGGGTCATTGCAAGGGTCCGGGATTCCGACAGGCTTGTGCTTTCGGTTGCAGGGCTTGGCCAGGCATCAATGTACGTTGATGCCTCCATGGTTAAACCCGACGAGCCCTTGCCAGCGCCGCAGGTTTAAACATCTCTTGCAAGATATTGATTTTACTGTTGAAATTCGCAGAGATTGAATGTATTATATTCTTTTGGTTTGCTTAAGTAGTTAGAGCGGAACAAATCAGTCCTTTCCGGTTGAAGCGGAATTTTTTTTCAAAAAAGTACCGCCGACGGGGGTGAGGTATGTCCGGCCCGCATCGCGACACCGGCCGGGAATAATAGAAGTAGTGCTGGGCGTTACCTTTGCCTTCGTCTTGACGAAGGCAAAGGTCGGTTCTTCCTGCGGGCTTGGCCTAAAGGCCTCGGTGCCGCCTGTCCCTACCGCCTTCGGCCAGGGATCAGGCGGTACCGCGCCTTTGCGCGCCCTCCGGTCGTCCCTAACGCCGGGCAGAAGAGCGTCTCCGCAGTTGTCAAGATCCGCCGCCGCTAGTTTTGAATACTTGCTTTTCGCGTTAGGCCGGACCGAAGGGTGTGCAGAAGCACAGTGCCGGCCGACCCTCGCCGAAGGCGACTAGGCGGTCCGGCACCGAGGCTGACAAGCCGAGTCCGAAGGGAGGGCCGACCCGAGTGCAGCGCGGGAAACGCCCAACTCTTGCTCTTACTGAGCAGTTCATAAGTATAGTCACATACTCAATGAACGGCAAACGTGTCCTTACTAATGCACCGGAACTAAAGCGAGCATCCCATGAAAAGAAAAAAGGCCGCGCTGGTCCTCGTGCCCGCGCTCGTGGCGCTCGTTCTGGCCGCGTATGCCTTCTGCAATCTTGCCTTGTGGCTCGTGGTTTCCGACCCGCCGCCGCATTCGCTCGACGCGATCTTCACCTTTGCGGGCGAAACGCACCGGATCATCTACTCAAAAGAACTCTTTGCCGCCCACAAACAGGCGCGATGGCTCATCAGCTACCCGTCCAAGAGAATTGCAAAAACCCTTGGGAAAGGGGGCCTCGACACGTCGAGGATCACCATAGTTGACACCTGCAAAAATACCAGCTCCGAAGCCTGCTTTGTGACCCAGTGGGCGGCCAACGCCGCGCTGGAGAAACAGGGGCTGTCCGGCGACCGGCCGCTGAGCGTGGGCCTTGTGAGCACGCCGTTTCACATGCGCAGGATCCGCATGGAAGTTCGGAGAAAGTATAAGGGTGACGGCTGCAGGTTCTATTATCTGCCGGTCCCGTACGAACGCTACGGGGTGACGGCTCATGTCTACCAAACCTGGTGGCTCAGCAAACCGCTGCGACAGGCCGTGCTGCTGGAATTCCAGAAATATCTGTATTACCTCTTTACCTGAGGCGCTCCATGCTGCTGTCCATCGTAATCCCGTGCTATAACGAAAAGAAGACCATCGGCCCGCTCCTGGGCAGGGTGCTTGCCGCCGGGCTGCCCCCGGGCGTCGACCGCGAGGTGATCGTGGTCGACGACTGCTCCCAGGACGGGACGCGCGACATCCTGAAAGCGGCGTCCGACGCGCGCGTGCGCGTGGTGTACCACGATACAAACCGGGGCAAGGGCGCCGCGCTGCGCACCGGATTTACTCATGCGACAGGCGACGTGGTGGTGGTCCAGGACGCGGACCTCGAATACAACCCCGACGAATACGGCAGGCTGCTCAAGCCCATCCTCGACGGCAGGGCCGACGTCGTGTACGGCTCCCGCTTCCTCACCACCGACGAGCGCCGGGTGCTCTATTTTTTTCATTTCATGGGCAACCAGCTCCTCACGTTCGTATCGAACGTCCTGTCGAACATGAACCTCACCGACATGGAGACCTGTTACAAGATGTTCCGCAGGGAAATTCTCGGCAAGATTACCGTACGCGAAAACCGGTTCGGGTTCGAGCCGGAGATCACCGCAAAAATCGCGCGGCTGCACTGCCGGGTGTACGAAGTGGGCATCTCGTATTCCGGCCGCACCTACGAGGAAGGGAAGAAGATCGGGTTCCGCGACGGGTTCAGCGCGTTGTGGTGCATTGTCAAGTATAACGTGTTTAAGAGAAGCTAAAAGTTAAAGAATGGAAAGATCTGGTGGGGGAAGCTTCCCCCTGGCCTTGCATGTAGAGACGTAGCGCGCTACGTCTCTACATGCAAGGCACACCCCCTCCTGGGTGCACCCCTAGAGAAGGCAGTGGCAAGAAGCAAGCTCCAGTGCGGGGGCACCCGCAGGGAGCCGTTGGGAGCAGGCCGTTAAGAGGATTCGAATGGCGCAAGTAAAGGCGGCTGCCAGAATAAAGTTTCTCTGCCGCGCGTTAGTTTTACGTTTTTGCTTCACGTTGAGTCTAGAGTATTTTAGGACCGTGAACACCTTAGGCCAAGCGGCTAAAGTCTGGATTTGTCTTAATCTGAGAAACAGCCTATGAAACACACACGCGCCGAAATTCTACGCGAGCTTCAGTCACGAAAATCGCGGCTCTTCAGCCGGTACAAGGTAAAATCCATGGGTCTTTTCGGATCTTTTGCCCGGGGCGACAACAATGATGACAGTGACGTGGACATACTGGTAGAAGTCGACCCATCCATAGGCCTTGAGTTCGTCACCCTTGCGGAAGAGATAGAAGAGGGACTCGGTTTACCGGTGGACCTGGTATCAAAAAGAGCTCTTCAACCCAGAGCATTGGCGGTCATCCAGCAGGATCTTGTATATGTCTAAGAGACCGGTGAACCTGCTCGTTGAAGATATCTGGGACGCACTGATCAAGATTGACCGTTATGTCGTGGGCATGACGGGTGAGACGTTTGCCGCAGATGACAAGACCGTGGACGCAGTCGCGCGAAATTTCGAGATCATCGGCGAGTCGGCCGCCAGGCTGCCCGAGGATTTCCGCTCACAGCGCAATCCAATTAATTCGTGTTTCCTGAATCGGTCCGGCTATCAAAATGGTAGTATGGATTGCTGGGCGGGTGCAGCGATAACTAAATCAATTTAATTCAATTTTGGATTGCTGAGCGTGTGCGGCGAATATCAAGATAAAGAGTTGGGCGTTACCCTTGCTGCGCTCGGGTCGGTCTCCCTCCGGGCTCGGCAGGTTGCCTCGGTGCCGCCTGTCCCTACCGCCTTTGGCTAGGGATCAGGCAGCCCTGCGCTCTAGCGCACCCTGCGGTCCACCTAACGCTGGACAAAAAATAGTTGCCACAATTGTCAAGTTTCTCTATGCAAGATGCAAATGCATGAAAACGCGTTTCTTCCTTGGCCTTCACAACTGCGCCTCGCGGGTGCCCCACAGCAGAAGATTGGATTTTTGCAGCCACACCATCTATGGGGTCACCCGGCACAGCTATCCAAAAGATTGAATTATCTTTTGGGATGCGCGCAGCGAGAATTTTCCGCGCCCAACAAGAAGGGCGCACTGGGAACGCCCAAGTACTTAAAAAATAATCCATAGTAAAGGACATTGCATGCCCACCAAGAACTTCGCATTGACAGGCGCGGCGGGCTACATCGCCCCGCGCCACATGAAGGCCATCAAGGACACCGGCAACCGCCTCGTGGCGGCCGTGGACCCCAAAGACTCCGTGGGAGTGCTCGACAGGTATTTCTTCGACACCCGGTTCTTCCAGGAATTCGAGCGATTCGACAGGCACGCGGAAAAATTGCGGCGCAAAGCGGAGGACGAACGGGTGCATTTCGTGAGCATCTGCTCGCCCAATTTCCTGCACGACGCCCACATCAGGTTTGCCCTGCGGATCGGGGCCGACGCGATCTGCGAAAAACCGCTGGTCATCAATCCGTGGAACATCGACGCCCTGCTCGAGCTGCAGCAGGAGTACGGAAGGAAAATCCACACCGTGCTCCAGCTCCGCCTGCACCCGGCCCTGCGGGCGCTCAAGGAAAAGTTCGCGGGAGAAAAGACGGCGGCAAAGCACGACGTGGACCTTACCTACATCACCGCGCGCGGCAACTGGTACCTGGTTTCCTGGAAGGGCCAGTTGGAGCGGTCCGGCGGCCTTGCCACCAACATCGGCGTCCATTTTTTCGACCTGCTCATCTGGCTCTTTGGCCCCGTGGAATTCTGCGATGTCCACTTTGCAAACGAACGCAAGATAAGCGGGTATCTGGAACTCGCGCGCGCCCGGGTGAAATGGTTCTTGTCCATAGACATCAAGGACCTTCCCGCGCAGACGCAACAGGCGGGAAAGACCACGTTCAGGTCCATCGCCATCGACGGCAAAGAGGTCGAGTTTTCCGAAGGATTCACCGACCTGCATACCGAACTGTACCGCGACATCCTTGCAGGCAACGGGTTCGGACCCCAGGACGCGCGGGCGTCCATCCAGACGGTCTATAACATCCGCAACGCGCAGCCGACCGGCGTTTCGCCAAATTCGCATGAATTCCTGAAAAAGGCCCTTAAGAACACGTAACCAAGAAGGCAGCCATGCCCTATTTCAAACACGAGTCCGCGTATGTCGACGAACCCTGCTCCATCGGGGACGGGACCAAAATCTGGCATTTCTCCCATGTGATGCAAGGCGCCGCCATCGGCAGCAACTGTATCCTGGGCCAGAACGTTTCCGTCGCCGGCGATGCGGTCATCGGCGATAACGTGAAAATCCAGAACAACGTTTCGGTGTACGGCGGGACCGTCATTGAAGACAACGTTTTTCTGGGCCCGTCGTGCGTGTTGACAAACGTGGTAAATCCCCGGTCGGAAATCAACCGGCATTCGCAGTACCAGACAACGCTCATCGGGCGCGGGGCCACCGTCGGCGCGAACGCGACCATCGTCTGCGGGGTCACGGTGGGGCGGTACGCGTTCGTGGCCGCCGGGGCCGTGGTGACGGCAAACGTTCCCGATTACGCGCTCGTCAAGGGCGTGCCCGCCCGCCGCACCGGCTGGATGAGCAGGCACGGCTACCTGTTGGCCGCCCCGGACAAAGAGGGCGTGTACACCTGTCCCGAAAGTAAACTTCGATACAAACTTGACAAGGGCACAATGCACTGCGTCGATCTGAGGGAAGACGAGCCGCTGCCGGAGGCGCTCACAACGGGCGCACACGCGTATGTCGTTTCTAGACGCCGGTCTTCCAAAGAGTAAAGAACCGCGGCCTCCAGCAACGGGGATATCTCAAGCCCGGGTTCCTGGTGCAGGCGGTTGTGGACAGGGTTAAAAGAGTGGTACGCAGGTGAAGGCGTTGTACAAAGGTAAACGTACAAAGATATCCTGCCATGAATGCAAAGATTGACACATTAATCCGCCTTGGCGAGTCGGAGACGCTTGAATTCAAGGTTGGTTTTGGCAGGGACGTTATGGAAACACTCTGCGGTTTTGCCAACCATCGAGGCGGCACCGTTCTGATTGGCGTGTCCAACGATGGCAAGATTGCCGGTATATCCGCCGGTGCGGAATCGATTCAGAACTGGGTGAATGAAATCAAGCAGAACACATCGCCGTCCATCCTTCCGGATGTCGAAATGGTTCAGCTGAAAAACAAAGCCATCGTCTCAATGCATGTCAGTGAATTTCCCATCAAGCCGGTCGCATATCGGGACCGGTATTTCAAGCGGGTGGCCAACAGCAACCATCGATTGTCGCTGACCGAGATTGCCAATTTGCATTTGCAATCACTGCAGTTGTCCTGGGATTCCTATCCCGATGAAGATGCGACAATTGACTCCCTGGCTGCATCCAAAATAGAGCTGTTCCTCAAAAGAGTAAGAGCCGGCGGACGTTACCAGGTAACGGGACGCTGGAAAACGGTCCTGGAAAAATTCGGCTACCTTAAGAATGTACGTCCCACGCACGCAGCCATGCTCTTGTTCGCAAAAAGTCCTCCGCCCTACAATCTGCATATCGGTCGATTTAAGACGCCCTCGACGGTAATAGATGATCGGATGATCCGAGGCACTCTTTATCAGGTCGTTGAAGATGCTCTCAAATTTGTTCTGTCGCATATTAAAGTTGCTTTTACTATTACGACGGAGAAAGAACGAGGCGAGATTTATGAATATCCATTGCCCGCCCTGCGCGAATTGATTCTGAATGCGGTGGTGCACAGGGACTATATGAGTCCGGTTGACACTCAGATCAAGATATTCGACAAGTCCATCACTTTTTTCAACCCCGGCAGGCTTTTCGGCGATCTGACTGTTGACAAACTAAAAAGAGACGACTACCAATCGCGGACC
>Ga0181527_1001958_pt1 | contig 20117 bp, 14 predicted proteins | sample PEATcosm2014_Bin_30_FD_119762 | JGI IMG/M metagenome (GOLD analysis project Ga0181527, IMG submission 119762) | Peatland microbial communities from MTU Mesocosm Facility, Houghton, MI, USA - PEATcosm2014_Bin06_60_metaG | ecosystem: Environmental > Terrestrial > Soil > Wetlands > Peat | place...
GTAGCGCAGGGCCCGCCCTGCGCTACCTGGCACGTTGTCGAACCGCCTCGTAAAGCACTACTCCGGCGGCAACGGAAACATTCAGAGAGCTTACCGGACCCCGCAGGGGGATGTGCGCGCGTTCATCACAGGCCTCGCGCACCAGTCGATGCAAACCGCGTCCCTCGCCGCCCAGCACCAGCACGCACCCTTGCGAATAATCAAGCTCACCGTAAGACTTGGGGGCCTCCGCTTCAAATCCATACACCCAGAGGTTATGACTCTTCAAGTCCATCAAGGCTCGGACCAGATTCGGAACCCGCGCCACCTTGGTGTGTTCCAGAGCGCCGGCCGCTGCCCGTGCCACCGCTGGCGACAGTCCCGCCGCACGACGCTCCGGAATGACGACCCCGCCCGCTCCGGCCGCTACGACCGTGCGGATGATCGCCCCAAGATTTGCCGGGTCCTCCACGCCATCCAAAGCCACGAGCAGGGGATGCTCAGCCTGGGCGACCAAGTCAGAAATATCATCATAGGCCTTCGGCGTGCACACTGCCACCACGTTTTGATGCTGGGGAGTTCCGGCTGTGCGCTCCACCGCCGGGCGGGGGGAAAAGCGCAGCGAGATGCCCGCGGCGCGGCAGGCGTCCACAATCTCCTGCAAGCGTGGGTTGTGGTAGCCCTCGGTGATCATCACAAAATCCACTGGCCGGGTGCGCACCGCCTCCCGAACCGAATGGATGCCGTAGACGACCTCCTGATGATCTCCGCTTTCCCGATGGGACACGAATTTTCCTCCCCCAACGTTGCTTTCACGGGGCCCATTGTGGATAAAGGGCAAATAAGCGAAAAAGAACGCTAAAGCCCGCACGTGGCACCGGCCGCCAAAACCGACTTATTGCCCGATGGCGCTTCAAAATCCACCTGCCGGCTTGCCGCATGGATAAATTGTCGCAGTGGTGCAGTTTGGCGTCGTAACGGCGAGTTTACCTCGCCAAATGGCGGCGTAAAGCCGCCTCTACATCAAACTGCAACATTATCCAAATTGTCGCTGCCGCTGGTTCCCTATGGGTAAGGAAAACCCGCGGACCTACCGAACAGGTCCGCGCTACGTTCACAGTTTCGCCGCCTCGGTAAATTCCCTCAGCCGTTCGGCGACGCTTTTCACGTGTTGCGGCAGGGACAATTTCGCGCCTTCCTCGTAAATGGGAATCAGCTTTTCCAGTTCCGGTCCCGAACCTGCGCCGGTCACCGCCATGCGAATAGGATGATACAAATCCCTCCCCTTTTTGCCTGTCTCTTTCTGCACAGCCTTGGTGATTTCGCGAAAGCGCTCGTAGGTCAGAGTGGTTTCGGCCAAGACCTTTGGAATGAACGCCTTCAGTACCTCGACGGCGGCCGGGTTCGCAAGCAGCTCCTGAAATTCCGGCGTGGCCACGGCCTGCGACGCATCAAAATCGAAAACGATCCGGGCTGCTTGGGGAAGCTCCGACAGCAAACTGATATTCTTGAGCACGGCGTCGAGCACGCGTTCGATCCACGCCAGAATCTCCGGACCGGGTTGCGGGCCTATTCGACCCGCAGCTTGCAGCAATGGCGCCACAAGTTCCGCTAGGCGCCGCGGTGCACACTGTTTCATGTAGTGCCGGTTCAACCAATTAAGCTTGTCGGTATCGAAGACGGCGGGGCTCTTGGTGATGTGGTCGAGGGAAAACTGTTTGACCAATTCCTCCGGGCTCAGGATTTCCGTTTTCCCATCCGCGGGAGACCATCCCAGCAGCGCCAGGTAATTTCGCAGCGCCTCGGGAAGTATCCCCATCTCGCGGAAGCTTTCCATGGAAGTGGCTCCGTGCCGCTTGGAAAGGCGCGTGCGGTCGGGTCCCAGGATGGTGGACAGATGCGCGAACTCCGGCGCCTCCCACCCCAGCGCGCGATAGAGGGCAAGCTGGCGCGGCGTGTTCGAAATGTGATCGTCGCCGCGAATCACGTGGGTGATTTCCATCAAGTGATCGTCAATCACCACGGCATAATTGTAGGCGGGCAGCCCCTCCGAGCGCACCAGGATGGGGTCGCCGATAATATCGCTGGAAATGGTCGTGGGTCCATGCACGCGGTCATTCCAAAAGAAACTGCTTTCCGCGATCTTCAGGCGCACCGCCGCGGGCTCACCCGCAGCTTTGCGGGCCAGGACCTCCTCGGCAGCAAGTTTCCGGCAGCGGCCCGAATAGCGCGGCTGACGCCCGGCCTTCAGCGCTTCGTCGCGTTCGGCTTCCAGTTGCGGCGCCGAGCAGAAGCAATAGTAGGCGTCGCCCTGCCCGATCAGCTTCTCCGCGTATTGGGAATAAATCGCGCTACGCTCCGACTGGCGATACGGTCCAAACGGGCCGCCCGTGTCAGGACCCTCGTCCCAGTCGAGCCCAAACCAGCGCAGGTCTTCGAGCAATTGCCGTTCGTATTCCGGCTTCGAACGCTCCGCGTCGGTGTCTTCAATGCGCAAGACAAACGCCCCGCCGTGATGCCGCGCAAACAGCCAATTGAATAGGGCCGTTCGGGCATTTCCCACGTGGACGTAGCCGGTGGGGCTGGGAGCGAAACGAACTCGAACCTTGGACATGAATTCTTGACCCTTTCGTGAATCTTTGATGATAACACGCGAGAACGGGACACGGGACACGGCGTACGGGACACGGGGTTAGGGATCAGGGATTTGGGGCTTGGGGCCTGGGATTCGAGGGCCGTTGTAGGGCCGAACGGCGTTCGGCTTGGACGAAAATGTAGCGCAGGGCCTGCCCTCCGGCCTTGCGGTTCTTCCCGCGGCGCTGGGGTTTGCCGTTCCGCCATCTATATAATCCGAATTTCTGCGGCGCCGGGCCGAAAACTCCGTTCCTCGATCATCGTGGCCGAGCTGCCCAAACCCCGCGATTCACTTGAGGGCCTGCACGCTGGGCTGGAGCCACGAAAAGACGAAATCAGAGATCGAAGGGAACAAGGTTGTCAGGAGCCCGATCACCGGGCCGATGCCAAATCCCAGCAAACGCACCCAGAAGTCCCATCCCAGCTCTCCGGGTCGCGTATTGGTAATGTGGCTCAGGGTCGCATCGCGACACATTTGGGAATAGACGACAACCATCAAACCACCAACAACCACGAAAACCGTGAGGAAGATCCCGCCAAGCACGTTCAGTGGGTCAAAGGGGTAGCTTGATATGGCAAAAGTGGCGCTCACAAATAGCCAGAGGGTGCCCAGAGCAATGGTGCGAATCCGGCCGAGAGAATTCTGGATAAATGCCAGGTAAGGCAGCAAGAAAAACTCTTCCGCGGCCCGCACATGCGGTGCGAGCTTTCCGGTTGGAATAACAACTTCGGACCCTCCGTCCTCGTCCCCTTTTCCTTCGAGACTGGAGCGGGTGAAGATGAGGGAGTGCTTGTCGGTCTGCCAAGCTGGAAATAGGACCTTCTTCATTACCAATCCGGCTATGGATGCCAGTTCTTCCTGGAAATCGCGCAGTTTGGCTAAGTCTCTCACCGGTTGGTCTTTCGGAAGAGTCAGATACCATTTAACGAACTTGAGATTCTTCACCCGACTAGAATCGACTTTCTTCACCAACTCCGCCTTCTGTTCTGACTCATCGGAATTGTCCGGAACCCATGCATTAATCGTGTTTCTTAGGTGGTTCAGGCTCTCCAACTGTAACGAAACCACCCGATACCGCTCTTCAAGCACGTTCCCGCTCATCTTCCAGATCGATCCCCAGGCGATCCCCTTTAGGGCACTGAGTGTGCGCCGCAGTGGTAACCGATCGAGATAAACCAGCAATTGACGCAACTCGCTCCACACCCGCCACAGTTGGATGCCATCCGCCAGGGTTACTGAAATGTAAATGGACACCCAAAAAAAGATAAGCCAGCCAAATGCAAGCTCGCCCAGAGTGCGTACCCAGAAGCCGTGTAACGCTACCGCACAGACAATGATGGTGATAGGAAGGAGTGCGCCCAGTATCCCCAAATAACTCTTAGTTAAAGGACGCGCCTCGGCTTCAATGGACTTTTGAGCCTCTTCATAGCTGAACATCGGCATCGCTGGGGTATCTTTATCCAAATTCGGTTGGTCATCCAATTTCGGCAAGTTCGGGAGGTGTCCCTTTTTTGGCAAGAGCGGTCGGTCCTCACCGAAATGGGCGAGACCCCGCAGGCTGCACCAAAACCAAAAATACGCGCCAGCAATCAGCAGCACTTGTGGGAGAAGCGGCGACACGCCGCTCAACAGATTGACGCTACGCCAATAAGCAGGGATGCGATTTGCTGATGTCAACAAACCGATCAGAACGGCGTGAAGCAACGCGAACGCCCCCAGAAAAAGGACAACGGCCTTTCCAGCATGGCTTTGCCATCGGGTCTGACTTGCCTGGTTATTCTGATTCGCCTCCAAAGGTCCAGCATACAGCGCAAGCAGCCGGTAGTTTCCCTTGGCACTGAAGTATGCGGCGCAGAGCACGCACAAAAGGTACGCACCCAACAAAAATGGTGTCACAGGTGAGTGGAACGGATTCATGCACACCCACGCGGAGAAGAAAACCGAGCTTGCGCCGACAACGACTGCGAGCTTTGCGAGAAGGAAGCTCCCCAATGCAATGAGGGCCGAGAAGAAACCCGAAGATGTGGCGACAACGACAGCGACCATTGCGAGAAGCAAGCTACCCAATGCAATGAGGGCAGGGTGCTCCCACCCGGGTACGGGCGCGAAATAAGCTCGCGCGCGTGCCGAGCCTATGATGGAACCTTTCCGGCAAAGGTATAAATGGAGCGAACTCCAGAAAATGCACGCGATAAGAAACATCCACATGGTAATAGGCAGGCGCAAGGGCTCGCGGTCGCCGTCGTTGAGCGGGGATCTGTCACCTCGTTCGGCTGAGGATTGGAGTATTTCGCTAGGACTCTCCTTGGGCGAGGCGCTCTCCGAGCGATTGAAAGGCCAGAAATTCAAATGGCGCCATCCTCCCTCGCGGCCCTTCAGTGTATTGGAGTTAAGCACAGCGACAGGCCAAAATTGGCGGTGACCGCTAACACTTACCCACGTAGCTGGATGCTGGTTATCGGCATGATCGTCCTGCGGGTCGACCGCCCACGCCGGCGGAGTATAGTCGTGTATGGCAATCTTCGTTTTGCTATCAGGGTTACGGAACAACTCGCGCGCCGCAATGTACACCCCCTCAGAGAGGTCCTCTCCGAACGTCCTATAACTATGGTTCCCGTTGGCGAGCAACGATGAAGTCCAGTCTTGTTCTTGAGTCAGAAGTGGATACGTTGACAGCATCATGACACCGCGCAGCGAGCTGCCCTCTGATCCCCGGCTGATGAGTAAGTCGGCGCCGTCGATCACCACCCGCCCCCCCGGATATGAACGGCGCAGGAATTCGCTGAGGAAGATCTGGTCGAGGGAACTGGTGCTTCGCAGGACAATGAATTGAATTTGGTTATCTTTCAACCGGCTGGTGATGTCCAGCAGGACAGATTCCTGTGCCAGGGGCGTTAGCTGGCCGCCGTAGCTGCGCACCGTGTCGTGGTCACTGCTGGATGGTTCGCTAAGGTCTCCGCGCAACGTCGTCGAGGGAACGTTGGCGTTCGACTGCGGATTTGTCGACCTGAAAATCGACTGCCGCTCGTAAGCCGAGCGCAGCGTGGCAATGTCACGCGGGTAAGTTAAGGATATTGAACCACCGGTAACCGCGTCGTAGCAGATCGGTCCATTGTTTCCGCCGAACGCGGTCTCCCCTTCGGAAAGCAATGCAACATGATCCAGACGATACCCTTGGGAGCTCAGGTAGCGGCAGAAGCGGTCCACTATGAGGTCATCGTTCTCAATGGCAGTCTGGAAACTTCCAACTTTCTCTATATCTTCTATCCAATCGCGGAACCATCGATAGCTAAGCCCTGACGAAACAGTGCCGCTGGACACATGAATCCGTGACTTGCCCATGTACGCATTGAGCATCCCGGAAGTGCCGGGAGTCCCGGGGCCGGGAGCCAGTCCCCGCTCCAGAACACGCTGGAGAGAAGGGAGGGAGCCTGAGTATGTCGGACCCAGAATGCGCAGGTCCTCACTGAAGCCTCCCAATTTATGCATCCATTGCAAAGCATTTTCGAACTGTTCATCACTAATGCCGCGAGTTGGTTGCTCGCTCACCAAGAAGATGACCAAGCCGCCATTGTAGGGGGGGCAGTCGTGATCATTGACCAGCGCCCGCCGGAATACCATCACGCCAGGTTGGGCTTGTTGAATGTCTCGCAGGTCGTCCGCATCTAGTTGATCGGCAAGGAGAGGATACTCTTTACTGGCCGCGTCCCAAGGAAACCATGAGGCATCATAGGAGTAGTTGTCGTCCTGCGCAGCCTGCTGAAGAGTCTCGACAATCCGATCAAACTGTAGTTGCAGATGCGTGGTTACAGGATTGGGAACGATGGCAATGGCAAAGTGCACCTCGTCCAATGTTCGCACAGGTGTAGTTCGAGGTCGAGACGAAGGCTCAAGTTCGTAGCAGGAATTAGGGAGATCCCAATCTTCGATAAGCGCCGGGTCCCGGTGCTTCTCATCAATTGGCTCCGGATGAGCGTTCCGTACGAAGCGTTGCAGTCGCTTCGCGATCTCGGTACAAGGGGCATAGGCCTTGGCTTTGGTGCCCGGTACTTTTTTGGCAGGTGGGAGGGGGGATTCCTTGGACTCCGTTGCCACCGGGCTTTCGGAACCATTTTTCTGTAGATTCGAGACTCCAAAGAGCGCCAGGACCACCGCGAACCCGGCGATTAAACCAGAGTTGCGTTTCATGGACCCACCTCGAGTCGGTTTCTATTGCAAAGCACCGAGAGAGACCACCAATACAAGCGGAACCCTTAGGTCGATTGGATCGAGCACCAGAAGCCTCGCCAAACCACTGCGAGCCTGAGCCTCGCTGGTGATGAGGAGGTGCGGACTTCCCTAAGGGAAACCACTCAGATTACTGGTAATTATGAAAATACGGCGCGAGCGGGACTATTTTCCGCCTAGCCAGTATGCTTGTCAATATGTTTTTACAGCTCAATTTAAGCCTGTTGAACGTCAATATCATAAGTTAACGTGATAGGAAATAGGAAAAGGCCGAGCAATAGTCTTGTAAGGCGCTTCACATCAATAACTCCAAATTTCAATGCTAATCGCCGCCTTTGGATTCGAAGGCGCGAGTCAAAGGAAGAACCGCGCCAGTGGATCAGGGCGCACGCTTGCTGATGGCTTGTGGCGGGTCAATGGGTATGACTTGTGGATGGGTCCGGGAATACTCTTGAAATTGTGATGGTTTCGGGTCAAAAGTCGACAGTCATGTTGCAAGGCGTGGCTGGGAGGTCGATCCACACGCAGGTGTCCATCAGGAAGGCCATGGATTGCGAACGCCCTTATCGAGCCGGCTTCCCTTCCATCGCCCCTTGCGGCTATCGGCCTCCCACGTGGCGCCAGGGTCGTCCGCGAGGGTTCGCTAAAGGTCCGCCATGGCTTCCAGCGCGGTTTGTCGCGCCGGACCCGGGATGAGGCGAGCAACCTGTTGGCGTTTTCCTTCGATCACCACCCCCTCGCCCTCGACGGCCAAACGATACAATGCCCGGCGTAGATTGCGCGCCAAATGAGTTGCCGTATTAGTCTTCAATTACGCCGTTTAATGCGTATAGCATGATTTGATGCGTGCGAGGCTTCCACGGTAAAACCCGACCCATGAAGATGTCGCCCTCCTTAACCTTGGGGGATTCTAATGAGCAAATCTCCATATTCTCAACACCTAGCATGAGCAGTTGACATCGTTACCGAAGACGGCGCGCGGACCGGACATGTAGTCCCTTTTACTGGCCTCCGTCGATGGTTCTGAAACCATGCTTTGGCAACAATGTTGCTCCCCTCGCACCAGATGCCATCTCCCAGGAGGAGGTGCTATCCCTATGTTTGAGATTGTGCAAGCCAGGGGCTTCGCGCCCCGAGGCCATATGCTAAACTCCCCCTCAAGACGACCGCCACGGTGCACTCCGCAAACATGTCGACCCTTGATGACATACACGGCGGCATGGATGTTTTCGGTCACCGCTAATTCGTGCAGGATTGATGAAGAAGGCTTGCGGGCCATTCGGAGGATTTCATGAGAACGCGTTTATATCGAACTTCTGGTTTTCTACTTGGGGTTTCGTTAGCTGTCGCTCTCGTTGGGGTGATGCTGGCGGCGACGTCCTGTGGTGGAGGAGGTGGGGGTGGCAATAGTGGATCAACTTCCCCGCCCACCGTCACCGCGGTTTCGGTCTCCTGTAATCCCACCGCGCTCGGGCCCGGGCAAACTTCGCAATGCACAGCGGTGGTGGCGGGAACGGGAAGCTACAGCTCATCCGTTACCTGGAGCGCAAGCGCGGGGACGATCAATTCTTCCGGGATGTTTACCCCTCCCGCCTCGACCGGTGCGGTGACCGTGACCGCTACATCAGGACAGGATAGCACCAAGTCCGGAAATACCTCGGTGACCGTCATGACGACGGCGACGACCATCTCGGCGGTTGCGGTCACCTGCAATCCCACGTCGGTCGCGACCGGGCAGACTTCGCAGTGCGCGGCGACGGTTACGGGGACGGGAACCTACAGTTCGTCCGTCACCTGGTCCGCGAGCGCGGGAACCATCAATTCTTCCGGGTTGTTAACCGCACCTGCCTCGGCCGGTACGGTGACCGTGACTGCTAAGTCGGCCCAGGATGCTACCAAATCCGGCAAAACCTCGGTGACCGTCACGACGACGACCATCACTTCGGTTTCGGTCTCCTGCAACCCCACGTCGGTCGCAACCGGCCACACTTCGCAATGCACGGCGACGGTGGCGGGAACGGGCAGTTACAGCTCGGCGGTAAACTGGAGTGTGAGCAGCATTCAGGGCGGCAACTCGACCGTCGGCACAATTTCGAGCAGCGGGCTCTACACCGCACCCAGCGCTCTGCCCAGCACCAACCCCGTGACCGTGACCGCCACCAGTACCGCCGACACAACAAAGTTGGGTTCGGCGAAGTTGACTATCACTGTATCCAGCTCAGCGGTCGCGATTACTTCTCTTTCCACAACCTCCCCTCTTCCACTAACTCCCATAACTATCAATACGAGTGGGGTTGACCCCAACTCACTCTCAACAATATCCTTGCAGTTCTCCGATAGCTCCGGATTCTCGGTAACGGAGAGCCCCATTAGCGTTAACACCAGCGGCAGCATGATGATCGCCGGTGTTCCCCTCTATATCAGCCCCAGCACAGGCACGACTGGGCCAGATACTATGTCGCTTATCCTCACGCAGGGAAGTCAGTCTAGTCCTCCGGTGACAATCAATGTTCAGGACCTTCCATCAGTGAGCTCTTATGGAGCGACTCCTGGGCAGATTAGCCATGCCACCCTCGTCCTCGAAGCAATGATGATCGGACGGAGACTTAACCAACTGCAAGCCTTTCAAGCCCTGCCTGGCAATACGGTAGAAACTACCCAGGCACAGAGCACCCTGGGACAGCTTTTGAGCTCTGCTATCGGTGCGCGTAGCGATGTTGACGGGGTTACTGCGAAACCTTCCCTGGTGGTCCCCACGGGCGCTACCCTGCCCAATGGGTCACCGATTCAATTCGACCAAACGGCGCTCGACATGATGGATCGTATCAACGGACTCCTTGTGTCGGAGGTATTCACTCCGAGTCCGCCAGCAAGTCCGTCGGCACGTAGCCGACGAACTTCTCGCCGCCCGGCCATAGCGCGTTCGGGGCGGGTACAACGCAACACAGCTACGGACATCTTCACCGGCATCGATTTAATAACGAACATTCCCGGTTATGAGCAGGCCATCCTTGCGGCCTATAACGCCAACGGCTTCAACATCTATACCGCAGGGATTTATGCCAAGGCGCTATCTCAAACCATAGGTACCAGTCTCGCTTATTCGTCTTTGGCGCCGGGAGGTGAGGCACTGGGAGCTTACGGGGCTATCTTTAATATGCTCCCCACCCTCGGTATGTTCCTGGGCAGTGACACAGCGTGGATTCAGGCTTGGATTAATGGTGATACAGCGACGATGGCCGCTGCTGAATCCGCCATGCAAGAAGGCCAAGCGGATTTCTACGCGAATATGCTTGGCCTGTACGCCTCAGGAGTGCCCAACAGCCAAACTCTCTCAGAAATAGCGGGTCTGGCAACCGGCAGCGCCGGAGCTTCCACCGTCGCTGGTCTAGTTACAGCTTGGGCCCAACTTCAGAATGGCTCGGAAGGCGACCAGATAGCACCCATCGACCTCCAGTCAATACCCCTTTCAAACACCACTCCTCCTTCTTCCCCTACTCAGGGTATTGCCACAGTTGATGGCACGATCACCGTTCCAGACCAGGGAATACCCACGCCGCAAAGCGAGCTTGAATTCTGTTGCATCAATGATCTAGCCATCATCGGCATCGTTGACGCAGATGGTGACTTTGAGTTCTTTATGCCGCTCGGGGTAGCAAGCACCAATTACTCAAACCTTACCCTGAATGCGATCAACCCGCTCACGGGCGGTATCTTGGGGTCGGAGACGGTGGACCTATCCGGCCTTGACACAACCACGCCCATTGCCATACCGACGCTGACCACCAGCTCAACGCCTCCTCCCGCGAGCGGCTTCCAACTTACCACATTCACCTCAGGAGGGGGACAAGGGACTATCTACATCCAAAACATGACTGGAGGTAGCGACCTGGGGGCAAGTTGCGGTACAGGATGCTACACCTACCCAGCCGGGACACTTCTATCGATTACAGAAGCACCGGCCTCGGGTTCCACCTTCAATGGCTGGAGCGGTGCTTGCTCGGGAACTGGCGCCTGTAGCGTAACCATGAACTCCAACCAGTCCGTCACCGCAGCTTTCGACCTACAAGCCCTTTTAGACCTCGACTTAAGCACCGCGGGTACCGGCAGCGGCACGGTCACTCCGAATCCGGCGGGAGGAAGCTGTGGAACGGACTGTTATTCCTATACCTCGGGCACGGCGGTACAACTGACGGCAACCCCGAGTTCAGGCTCCACCTTCGCGGGGTGGGGCGGTGCGTGCTCAGGGACGGGCGCTTGCAGCGTGACCATGAACTCCAACCAGTCAGTCACCGCCACTTTCAACACGTCAGGTGGCAGTTCGCCCGGTGCCGGAAACTATGCCGGGACGTGCACGGCTACGGGCACCCCGATCACGTGCTGCGCGGACGGCATCTGCTCTACCGTTCCCGCGCCATCTCCGGTCACCGAGCCAATCAACTTCACGCTGGCGCCAGGAACCTCACTTTCGACATTCACGTCGGACATCTGCACCGATATATTTAACTCCTTAAGTGCGGCCGGTTGTGCAAGTCCGTCGTGTTCCAACACCGCGGCAACAAGCTCCTCGGCCAGTTTCACCCTCTCGTGCAGCAATCCGCCCGTGGCGGGTTGCACTACTGAAACCGTAACCGAGACTTGCAGCATGACCTTACAGTGATGGCGCCTGCGCCGGTGGTGTAAAATGGCCGGGAGACCGAAGGCAACCGTCTGCTCCTAGGGAGGTGGGAAATGGGAGAAATAAGCGGCAGGGCAGATTCGCCCGTTGGGTTGTGAACAATGGCCGATATCATAACTGCCGCAACATCGAATCCGGTGACCACGAGTAGGCGAGAAACCGAAATGCGATGGCGAAAGTTAGCCGCCGGAATCCTCTTTCTAACCCTTTGCCTGATCATCCTGGCTGCCCCCGCGGGAAGCCAGGAAACGCAACCCGTCGCAACTGTCGAGGGAGAAGCCATCTCCGCCCAGGAGCTTTCGAGCACCACTACGGGGCAGCTCCTGCCGCTGCGCAATCAGGAATATGATATCCAATCCAAAGCGCTGGAGAAGCTCATTCGGCAGAAGGTGTTGGAGTTGGCCGCCCAAAAAAAGGGCGAATCCACCGAGGCGCTCCTCAGTGAGGAAGTGAACCGCAAGGTTGCCGCCCCCACCGACGCCGAAGTGTTTGCTTATTACCTGGCGCAAAAAGACCGCAATCGCCAGTCTTTCGTGCAGGTAAAGGACCAGCTTCGCGAGACGCTGAAGCGGGAAGAGATTCAGTACGCGCGCGATGCCTACCTGGATCGTCTGCGGTCGCAGGCGGATGTTGTCGTCCTGTTGAAGCCCCCCCGCACCCAGGTGACTTACGATGCGGCGCGGGTGAAGGGCAATCCCCAGGCCGCCGTTGTGATTGTGGAATTTGCCGATTTCCAGTGCCCATTTTGCCGGCAGGAGGAAGGCGTCCTCAAAAACCTGCTGGCGAAATACGGCGCGGAGGTTGCCCTGGCCTACCGTGATTTCCCGGTGGCCCAGTTGCACCCGCTTGCCGAGCAAGCCGCGGAAGCGTCGCGTTGCGGCGGCGAGCAGGGAAAGTACTGGCAGGTTTATGACTTGCTGATGGCCGGCGGACTCGATTCTCCCAACCTCAAGCAATACGCCCACGATTTGAAGCTGGACGAGAAACAGTTCGCGAGCTGCCTCGCCAGCGGCAAGTACAAAGCCGCGATCGAAGACGACCGGAAGGATGCTGAACGCCTGGGCGTGGCCGGCACTCCGTCGTTCTTTATCAATGGGATATTGATGGTTGGCGCCGAGCCGGAGGAGAACGTTTCGCGGGTGATCGACCAGGAACTGGCGCGGCAAAAGTCCGCGTCGTCCCCCGTGCCAGGTGCCGCGCCACCTGCAAAGTAAATTGATCGCGAAGCCAAGCTCCGGCCCGAGGGCCCTTCCTCAGCGCTTCGTGCCATCACTTGCGGGTCTGGTGGTCCGTTTCGATGACGATACCCTCGCCCTCGACGGCCAGTCGATCCAATACGCGGCGTAGACTGCGCGCCAAATGGGTTGCCGTAATAGTCCTCAATCATCCCCCCTAAAGCGTAAAGCATGACTTAATTAGGTTTTACAAAAGTTCCGGTTGAGCGCAACCGCCGATGTCTGGCTTCAGAGTGCGTTACGCCCGGGGTGGCGGGTGGCTATCACCGAAAACTGAGGACGGACAACTGACCACGGGTCTAAGGTTTGTGGCCTGCCAATTGGTACAACCTGAGGCTGAGGCCGGGGATATCCTCGAAGTCGTGCTTATTTCGGGTCAACAGCCGGCAGGTGTGTTGTAAGGCTTGGCTGGCGAGCCAGAGGTCCTGAACGCGGTAGCGATGCTGCCGGCCAGCAGCCTTAATCTGCGCGGCTAGGCTGCCGAAAATACGCCCGGTCGTACCATCGATCGGCAGAATAGGCTTGCGCTCGAGCCGTCGGAGGGCAGCCAGCCGATTCTGGCGAGCTCCCGGGTCAGTGGCAATTTCCGCGCCGAAGCGGAGCTCGGCAAGCGTTACGGGAGACATGAAAATGGGTTCGCCCTGAGTCAGCGCCTCAACATCGGCTGGAGCTAGGACGCCCCGCTCCACGTCAATCCACACGCAGGTGTCCATCAGGAAGGCCATGGATTGCGAACTCCCTTATCGAGCCGGCTTCCCTTCCACCGCCCCTTGCGGCTATCGGCCTCCCACGTGGCGGCAGCGTTGTCGGGGAGGGTTCGATAGAGGTCCGCCATCGCCTCCAGCGCCGTTTGTCGCGCCGGACCGGGGAGGAGGCGAGCAACCTCTTGGCGGTTTCTTTCGATGACCACCCCCTCGCCCTCGACGGCCAATCGATCCAATACCCGGCGCAGGTTGCGCGCCAAATGAGTTGCCGTAATAGTCTTCAATCATCCTCCTTATTGCGTAAAGTATGATTCAATCAGATTTTACCACAGTCTGGGCTAATCGTAACCGCCCATCTCTGCCCGCGGGGCGAAACGCCCGGGGTGGTGGGTGGCTATTGTTGAAAACTGATGACTGACAACTGACCACTGTTTTTTAGAACCGGCCACGGAAGTCAAAGAGGTCACGGAGGGGCAATCGCCAGCCGGGAAAGAGGTCGGAAGTGAGAACTTGGTCGCCTGCGTGTGAGGCTTCCAAAATGTACTTCTTGCTTTGGAGTTTCAAAACCTCCAAGATTTTGGCCTGCGAGTCGATCAGCCACACTTGGGGGACACCCGCGGCGGCGTAAACGGGGAGCTTGGTGGCGCGGTCATAGGTGGCGGTGGAGGGTGACAAGACTTCGACAACCAAGTCCGGGGCGCCAGCAATCCAATTCTCTTGAATGATTCCGGCGCGGCCATTGGAAATAAAAACCAAGTCTGGTTGCAGTGCCGTCTCGCTGCTCAAACGCACATCCAGGGGTGCTGTCCACACTTCGCCCAGATGGTTCTTGATCACGTGGGGCCACAAGTTTCCAGAGAGGTTCTGGACGATGGCTTGATGCCGCGTAGCAGGAGCTGGAGTCACATGCACCTCTCCACACACAAGCTCGTAGCGCTTGCCGTCGCTGGGAAGTAGACGGAATTCCTCGAAACTCAGCTTGGGGATAACTTCGGCGCCCATGGAGGGATTATACACCTCGACCGTAACTTAGGAGCCATCTTGTCGCCATAGTTTAATATTCACGCGTGAAGGACGACAGGACCACCGAAGGGCACATTTATATCCGGTCTTTTCTGACGCATCGACAATACGACAATCCCACCTAATGGGATAAAGGGGTAACAGGATGAGCACAGCACTGGCGAATCCAACCGAGATGATCTGGCGGGGTTTTTTCCGGCTATTCCTTCCCCGCGGACCCGTGTACTTACGAGGGTCCTGATTTTGCTGGAGACATCCCAGGAAATTGCATTGGCCAGAGCTCGTGAAGCTCGGTCATTGTCAGGCGGATGTTAGGTATTGTGGCCGACTCGGTCCGCTCGAGGTCCGCGAAGGCCAGTCTCTGCGCCGCAGAGTCTATCTTCAGTCCCTCGAGGAAAAGTGCGAGGTCATCAAGGCTCGCGAAGCGCTTTGGTTCCATTGCGCCCACCGCACCTCCATCCGGAGCAAACATGACGGCAATAGGACCGCCCAGTGTCCGGGCCTCGCGCCGAAGAAGCAGGGTCCCTTCCTGCTTGCGTTCCACCATATCCAGAACGCTCAAGATTCGTAGAGCGGAGGAGAGTTGTATATCCCCACTGCTCAGCTCAAAACGAACCACGGTGGAACGACTGACCTTGGCAAGAGCTGCCAGGCGAAGCTGGGTCATACCTCGCGCCTTCCGCCGTCGTCTCGCCTCTCGGGTGACTACTTCCCAATTGACTTGAATGTTGCGTTCCATCGTTTCCTCATGAACACGACCAATTTCTCTTTAACCGTTTTGCTTCCATACGCGGACTCTTCAATGACGCGAGTAGCAATGGGCAAGCGTCGGCCCAAATCAGCGATCGCGAGCTTCAACGCATTCGAGCTGATCTCAAACGATTCTGCCAGAGCGCTAAGATGCTTGGAACCGAGCGAAGCCATATCGCGCGGGTTCTTGCCCGCTCCGAGGCGCAGCGCAAGCGAGCCCTTGTATTCCGGATACAGTGCCGCGGCCACGACATCATAAAACGGGGCCAGTCGAAATCCCTCCGTCGTATACAGGAGGCCGAAGTTCTTCATGTGAGCGTCATTATTGGCGAGCAGAATACAGACCAGGATTCGCCGAAAGAGCCGATCGATGTCTTCTTCACGACGGTATTGTTGATGGCGGAGCATAAACTTCGCCATCTCTCCATAGGCGCCTTCATATTTGGCGTCGGCGGGACGCTCCAAAAGCTGGTTGAATTCTTCGAAGTGAATCTTGTCTTCGGAGGGAACTCGATCGAACCGCCGCACCAGCAAGCACCTGCCCTGGATGTCCTCGACCTCCGCAATCTCCACTTCAACCACCTCATCATCCGGCAAGAAAGCTTTGGCAGCGGTTGTCGTCAGATATTCCAGCTCCACCAGCTCACCCAAATTCGGTGAAGAGAGCTTGGCAATATGAGTACTGAACTCCCCCGCGACCGCCGGACGAAAGCCACTGGCGGAGCGCACCGCAAGCAGCTTCCGCTGGACGCCCGAAATTGAGGCCCGATGGGCAAGGGCCGCAATCTCCTCGCGAGTGCCGGCGTGCAAATCTGGTGCGCGCGCGGGTCGAGGGTCCCTAATCGAGACGGCACCGGGGCAATCCGCCCCAAACGCCAGCAGACGCGCGAAACGGTCGTCGCCTCGAATGCCGAGAGCCCTCGCCTGGGCTCGGGCAAGCCACCCTTCCGCTAAGAGATTGTCGAAGAATGGATGAAGACCAGAGGAATAGTGGGGAGCATAGCGAAGGTAAAGCGCGTGGGCGATCTGCGGCTGGGCTGCCTCAATATAGGCAGGGTTATATGTGAACGCATACCTGCCATCAGGAACCTGTTCCAACATCCCCGCAAGCGCATCTTTGAAATAAACCGCTCCGTAGAGACTTATGGCCATGGCTAATATAAACGACAATTTGGAATATTGCCTGGATTGTGTCGTCTATAAGAGACATTACCCATCTAATGGAAAAAAGTCAATTATATTATACAAACATTTCTTCCCCCCTGAATGGCAGATACTTGGGACACGGGGACTAGAGCCATCGACCCTGGGGTCGGGAATCGGGGTTAGGTATTAGGCGGCGCCGCGGTTCACGAACCGGTCCTGCGACCGGCGGGGAAATTGCTGATCCGCCACTGGGAACACAATACTCTACCGCTGGTGCCGGGCGCCTGACACCAAACGCCCAACATCCGGCGCCTGCTCTTGCCGCCGCTACTTCACCACTTGCAAGGCCGGCAGCCAGCGGGAAAGGTGGTTGAGGCTGGGGTAATGGGTGCGGTCGACCTGGAGGGGCGTCACGGAAATCTCTCGCGCGCGGAGGGCGCCGTAATCGGAATCGGGCTCGACTTCATCGAACTCGATGGTCTCGTCAAGCCAATAGTGCGGACGCCCGCGCGGGTCCTTCTGTTCCACAACGAGGTTTTGCGAAATCTTCTGGCTCTGGCTGGTGATGCGCACGCCGCGCACTTCACCGCGCGGCACATTCACGTTCAAGCACACACCTCGCTCCAAGCCGTCTTTCAAAATCTTGGCAGCAAGTTGCGCCGCGAAAGCTGCGGCCGAGGAAAAATCCAGGTCCTTCCGCGACGCGAGGGATATGGCGAACGATGGCACTCCGTGCACCGCCGCTTCCATCGCCCCACCTACGGTTCCCGAGTAAACGACGTTTTCACCTAAATTCCCGCCAGGATTGATGCCGCTCACCACCAGGTCCGGCCGCTTCGGCAGAATCTTGTAGAGAGCCATGATCACCGAATCGGTGGGCGTGCCGCCAATGGCATAATGCCGGTCGTCAATCCGGTGGACACGGATGGGCGAATGCAGGGTAATCGATTGGCTGGTGGCGCTCATCTCGCGGTCGGGCGCGACGACGGTCACCTCACCCACCGCGGCCAGGCTATGCTCCAGCGCCTTGATGCCCGGAGCGGTTATCCCGTCGTCGTTCGTGATCAGAATGCGTTTCGAAATCATGCAAAATCCCAAAAGAAGCTGGGAGTTAGAAGTCAGGAGTCAGAGTGGAGCGCTCCACCCTGTCTTCGCCACCGGCCGCCATCCTCTGCCGAGGCGATAAAGCCGAATCCACTGGCGAAATTCCCTGCTCTTAAAATCTTCGCATGCGCGCGGAAGTTCGTCCAGATGATTCCGTGGCATGTGCTGCTCATTCCAAGATTCGTCTCGTGCCTCATGGAAAGGCTTCACCACGGAGACACGGAGGGCACAGAGAAAAGACCAAATAAGAACAAGGAGTCAAATGACTGTGCCGAAGGCACTTTGGACTGCGGCCGCGAAGCTGCCGCTTTTGCTGGGGTAGCAGCAGCTACCGCCTTGACTCTTTCGCCGGAATCGGAAACTGGCGACACGACGGCATTGGCTAAAACCCAAAGCGGCAGCTTCGCGGCCGCAGTCCAAAGCGCTTCGCGCATTTTCATCCATCTTGGCGCGCCAAAGGCTCACGGCAATCTGTAGTGAAGCCTTTCAGACCTTGCTCAAATGGCATGCATTTAGTGGTACCATTTCCGCGCGAACGAAATTCGGGTTATTCACCGGAAGGGATTTTCCATGCGAAAAATCGGCGCGGCCTCGGTCATCGCACTCATCGGAATCCTGGCGCTGATTCCCCGGGACCGATCAGCGCCCGCGCAGGCCCCGGGCCCGCTGCCCGACAAGACGCTTAGCTTCCGCATCGTGTTTGGGGAAAGGCAGGAGCGGCTGGAAGACTACTCCGGTTCCTTGACGGTGAATCAAGGCAAGGTCGTGAACGTGATGCCCTGGCGCCTTTTTAAAGAAGATACGGTGAACCCTGATGGCACCTGGAAAGTACACGTCAAACACCTTCGATTTGAAAACCAGCCCGATTCCCCTCGGCCTTTGGACACCACGGAAGGCGTCTTCAACTTTGTTCCCGCCGGAGTGACCGCGACAGTGGAAGCGCCGCCGACGGCAATCGCCCATGTCCACACCGTGCACGGAGACTTCATGTTCGCATTGCGGGACCTGGACTTCGGGCACGCGCTTTCCTTTCGCGACGGCGATGTGGCGGTCGAACGCGCCCCCACTCCCCAACAGATTTCCCCCGTGCCGCAGGGCGCGAATCCCGAGGAGCACGACTATCCCTCGATCTGCGTCACGCGCAAGGGGGTGGTGTGGATCGCCTGGCAGGCTTACCAAAATCTCGGCGATCAGGTTTACGTGCGCTATTCGACGCTCGCAGATTGGTCGCAGCCCGCGCGCCTGACGGAAGAAAAGGGAGACGTCTTTCACACCGCCGTGGGGGAAGATTCCGAAGGACGCATCTGGGTGGTCTGGTCAGAACGGACGGGCGAGGATTGGGACCTCTACGCGCGAACGTTTGACGGCCAAAAGTGGACAGCGCGACAAAAGCTGACCACGGCGGATCACCCCAACATTTTTCACCGGCTCGTCGCGGATAGAACCGGCGCGCTCCACCTGGTGTGGGTGGGTTACCAGGACGGCCAGTCGCACGTGCTGCTCAGCACGTTGCACGGAAATGATTGGTCGAAGCCCGCGGAAATCAGCGGCCCGAGCGCGTGGATGCCCGATGCCGCAGGCGACTCCGCGGGCAATCTCTATATCGCCTGGGACAGTTATCGCAACGGCAACTACGACATCTTCCTGCGCAAAGTGAACGCCGATGGGTCGATGGAACCAGTTCAACAGGTCACGCAATCGGGGAAATTTCAAGCGCACGCGTCGGTGGCCGTTGACTCCGCCGGACGCGTGTGGCTGGCTTGGGATGAGTCCGGCGACAACTGGGGCAAGGACTGGAACCGCGACGACCAATCGCGCGGCACCACGCTCTACGCCAACCGCCATCCCCGTGTGGCGGTGCTCGAGAACGGGGTATGGAAGCAAACGGTGGGCGACCTGAACGCCGCCATTCCCGTGCGCTATAACCGTTTTAACGAAACGCCGCGGCTGGCCGCGGACGCGAGCGGACGAATCTGGGCCGCCCTGCAAATCCGCACCGGCACGGATGAAACTCGCGTGGATCATTGGGCTAACAACGGGCGCTGGGAACACTTTCTGGCCAGCTATGAAGGCGACCATTGGACTCGCCTCATGCCCATCCCGGAAACCAGTTCGCGCCCCGACGGAACCTTCCAGATCAGTCCGGGCCCGCGCGGAATCTGGATGGCCTGGATCAACAATAACCGGCCGTTTGGCCCGGTCTCAGGCTTTCAGCCTTCCCTGAGCGCCACGACCGGCACGGGTCCGCATCGCCCCGGCGTGCTTGAGATCGACGCCGCAGCATTCGACAACCAAGCTGCCGCGCTGTCCCCGCAACTGGTGAAATTCGAGGATCCCAAGGAGGGGTCTCCTCCGGTGCATCCGAATGAGCGCGAGGATGTTGCCCGCGTGCGCGCTTACCGCATCACGGTGAATGACGCTTCGCTCCGCATTCTGCGCGGCGACTTCCACCGGCACACGGAAATTTCCGGCGATGGCGCGGGCGACGGCTCCGTGGAGGATTATTTCCGCTACATGATGGATGCGGCCGCGATGGATACCGGGATCATCTCCGACCACAGCGCCGGAGGCGATAACGAGTACACCTGGTGGCGAACCGAAAAGGCCATCGATCTGTTCCACATCAAGGACTTCTA
>Ga0181527_1001962_pt1 | contig 20092 bp, 15 predicted proteins | sample PEATcosm2014_Bin_30_FD_119762 | JGI IMG/M metagenome (GOLD analysis project Ga0181527, IMG submission 119762) | Peatland microbial communities from MTU Mesocosm Facility, Houghton, MI, USA - PEATcosm2014_Bin06_60_metaG | ecosystem: Environmental > Terrestrial > Soil > Wetlands > Peat | place...
AAGTTCTTTGGGACGACACGGTGCGGCTCGGCATCGAATTGCGCAAAAAACTGCGCGCGGTGCGCCGCGAATTCGACGAGAAGGAGAAGGATCCGGCGCGCCGCTGGTTTTTCGATCCCTTCGTGCCGGATCGCGTCTCCATCCCCGACGTCGCCCGACCCGGCGCTTTTCACGAAGTCGCCTGGGAGAGCGTGGCGACCGATCAGTTGGCGCGCCATGCGAAATACTGGGAGCTCGCCCCTGGAGCCGCCTGGCATGGCTTCACCCAGGTCGAAGAAGGCTTCGCCATCACCGACCCATGCAAGCTCACCTTGCTCACGCCCGGGTTCGATCGCAAGAGCGGCGCCTATGAGGCGCATGGAATTCCAGCGCCCATTGTCGCGCAATATTTGCGCGAGAACCGCGTCGTGCCGGAAAAAAACGATCTGAATTCACTGCTGTTCCTGCTCACGCCAGGGGTCGAGTCGAGCAAGGCGGGGACGCTTGTCAGCGCGCTCGTCGCGTTCAAGCGGCTCCATGACGACAACGCGCTGCTCGACGACGTCATGCCGGAATTCGTGGCCAAGCGGCCGCGGCGCTACAAGGGCGCGCGCCTGCGAGACCTTTGCGCCGATATGCACGCTTTCTTCCGCGACGCGAATGTCAGCGCCTTGCAAAAGGCGCAGTTTCGCGCCGAGCATCTCCCGGAAATGGTCATGACGCCGCGCGCCGCGGCGCGCCAGCTCGTGCGCAACAATGTCGACTATCTGCCCATCGACGAGATCGAGGGACGCATCGCGACCACGTTGTTCGTCATCTATCCGCCGGGGATAGCGACGATCGTTCCGGGCGAAAGGCTTTGCCAAAGAGCGCGTCCGATGATCGAATATCTCAAGACCTTCGAGCGCGGCGCCAATGCTTTCCCTGGGTTCGAGGCCGAGATTCAGGGCCTCTACCGCGAAGCGGACGAAAAGGGCGTGATTCGCTTTTACACCTATGTCGCAAGGGAATAGGACCAGCAGCGCCATGACCCTACAAGACATGGAATATAACGGAGGCTTGGAAAACAACGGCGCCGCGGCGCGCGGCGTTGTCGCGCGGGCCTCCCGCGACTCCGATGTCGGCGCCATGCTCGCGATCTATCTTCACCATATCCGCCATGGCGTCGACCCTTCGCAACATCACGACATCGAGCCGCCCGACGCCGACGATATCAAGCGTCGGCGCAAAAATATGCAGAAGCACAAATTGCCGCATCTCGTCGCCGATCTCGCCGGCGTCGTCGTCGGCTACGCTTACGCCGTGCCGTTCCGCAAGCGGCCGGCCTATCGCCATGCGGTGAAACATTCGATCTATGTGCATCACGAGCATCTGCATTCCGGCATAGGCCGGCTGCTGCTGCCCGCGCTGATCGACGCCTGCGCCGCGTCAGGCTATCGGCAGATGATCGGCTACATAGACGCGGCCAACAGGCCGTCGATCCAGCTGCACGAAACCTTCGGATTCCGACAGGTGGGCTATTTGCCGTCGATTGGCTTCAGATTCGGCCAATGGACGGATGCCGTGATGATGCAGCGCTCACTCGGGCTTGGCGACACGGCGCCGCCGGACGGGCCGAGCAATTCCGCAGGTCCATAGGGAGAAGCCATGCGGCTAGGCGCCTGTATTTTCTGCGACTTCGCGGGGCTAGCGCCCATCGCTCAAAACGAGCTGGCTTTCGCGATTCGCGACAAATTTCCGGTGCGGCCGTTGCACAGCCTGATTTTGCCCAAGCGACACGCCGCCGACATTTTCGAGACGACGCTCGACGAACGGAAGGCGATGCACGAAATCGCCCGGAAATTGCGCGAAGAAATCATGCGCGAGGACACGAGCGTCGGCGGTTTCAATTTCGGCTCCAACATCGGCGCGGTCGCGGGACAAAAGATTTTCCATGCCCATCTGCATCTCATCCCGCGCCGGGCGAGCGAGGAGCCGCCGCCAGCAGCCCGATGAGCCCTCACGTCCCCCGCGACAAGAACTCCGCCGCCTTATATCCAGAACGAATCGATCCCTCGATCGTCGCGGGCAGGCCCGTCGCCGTCCAGTCGCCGGCGAGCAGAAGATTGCGCCATCGCGTCTTCGCCCCCGGACGGCGCGCCTGTTGGCTGGGCGTCGCGGCAAAGGTCGCGCGTTTCTCCTTGACGATCCTGTATGTCGGCAATTTCGACGACAAGCCGGTCGCGACGGCGACCTCGGCCCAAATGCGCCGCGCGAGATCTTCCGCCGACTCGTCCATCAGCCTGTCCGCGCCGCTGATCGTCACCGAAAGGCGATCTTGGAAAGCGAACAGCCATTCGCTGAGCGAGCCCACCATGCCCAGCAGCGGCGGCGCGCCCGCGGGGGGCGGGATTTTGAAATGGGCGTTGAGAATGGCGCGAAATTCGTCTGGCGCCACGAGGCCGGGGATGAGTTCGGCCGTCGACCAGGGTGGAACCGCCAAAACGAGGCTGTCGGCCTCGCCAAGGTCAATGGATTCCTCGCCAAAATGCAGCCGATTGGCGCGATCCCCGGCGAAGTGGATCCCGCGCAGCCGCGCGCCAAAACGCACATCGGCGCCAAGCTCTCGCAGCTTTTTCAAGGCGGGGTCGATGAAGGCCGCCCCGAGCCCGTCCTTGGCCACCATCGGCCGGCAAGCGGCGCCGCCAGCGGCCAGAGTCTCGCGCAGCACGGCGCCGGCGAGCGTGGCGCTGGCCTCGCGCGGTTCGGTGTTGAGAGCCGAAAGCAGCACCGGACCCCACAGCCGCTCGTAAAGCGGCCCCGAGCAGTCCATCGTCTCGCCGATGGTCGCCCCCTCTTTCGCGCGGAGCAGCCGCGCCGCGCCAAGATAATCCGCCGGCCTGGTTCCCGGGACGCGGCGCGAGGACACGAAAATCCACCAGGGAAGCCGCGAGGCGTTGGGAGCCAGGCGCCAGCGCTCGCCGTCGCGCATGTCGATGAAATCGAACACGCATTGCTCCGGCCCGACCAGCGCGCCCGCCGCGCCGATGCACGCCGTGTAATCGCGCGCGGCCGTGTTGCCGGAGAGCAGCAGGTGATTGCCGTTGTCGATGGTCAGATCGAGCGTGGAATCATAGTAGGAGCGACAACGCCCGCCCGCCATGCGCGCGGCTTCGTAAAGCGCGACCCGCCTCCCCGCCCGCGCGAGCTTTATCGCGCAGGAAAGCCCCGCGAGCCCGGCGCCGACGATATGCGCGACGCCATTCATGCGCGAACGTCTCTCATGCGAAAGCGTAACGCAGCAGCGCCAGCACGATTTTCAATCGCGACGCGTGGACCTTGGCGCGTGGCGGCGCGAAGCCGCGCGCGCAAAGCCGTTCCAGAATCGAGTGATAGGCGGCGGCCATCAGCGCCGGCGCCTTCACGGCGCGCGCCGGGCTCGCGGCCAAAATCCGCTGGGCCTCCTCGTAATGTCCGCGCGCGACTTGCGCGACCTCCTCGCAAGCCCTTCCAAGGCCCTCATGCGCCAGAACGGTTTTGGGCGTAAAATCAGAAATTCCAGCCGCCAGCAGCGCCTCGCGCGGCAGATAAAGCCGGCCGCGCTCGGCGTCCTCGTCGAGATCGCGCAAAATATTGGTGAGCTGCAAGGCGCGGCCCAAATGATGCGCAAGCAGACGCGCGTCTTCCGGCAATTTCCCCGGCGGCGTGGTCTCGTCGACAAGACCGAAGGCGCGGATCGACAGCCGCCCCACCGCGCTCGCGACATTGTCGCAATAGCGGTCGAGCGTCGCCCAATCGGGCGCGCGAATGTCCTGATCGACATCCATCTCCATGCCGTCGATCACCGCCTCGAAATCGGCGCGCTCCAGACCGAAGCGGCGAACCGGCTCGGCGAGCTGGGCGCAGCGCAGGCGGATGCGCCCGGCGTAAAGTTCGTCGAGCTCGCGGCGCCATTCGGTCAACCGGCGCCGGCGCTCGTCGCGGTCGCCCTCTTCGTCGGCGATGTCGTCCACGGCGCGGCAGAAGGCGTAGATCGCGAACATGGCGTCGCGGCGTGGGGGCTCCAGCACGCGCATCGCGAGATAGAACGAGCTTTTCTTCGCGGTCAGTTTTGGCTTTTGCGCCTGCGCCGCGCTCTCGGTCACGCTCACGACGCTCCTCCCGCCGCTTTTCGGGGGCCGAACCGGCGCAGCAACGCGGCCGTCGCGCCAAGCGCGCCAACAAGCGCGAATTGCGCCTTGCTGGCGTGAACCTTCTCGCTCAGTGGATCGGCGACGCCGAGCCTCCGGGTCAGCAATTCGGCGAGACTTTGGATGGAGCCGACCTCCATGGCCAGGCGCGCGTCGGCGATCCGATCCGCGAAGGGGCGCGCTTGCGCGAGAAGATCGCCGGTTCGCCCGGCTAGCTTCTCGAGCGCGGCGCGGAGCGGCGCGGGCGCCGCGGGCAAGGCCAGCATTTCGACGCTCGCTCCAAAGGCCTGAAGCATGTCCAGCGGGAGATAGACCCGGTCGAGACCGCGGTAATCCTTGCCGCAATCCTGCAAATGATTGATGATTTGCAGGGCCGCGCACAGCGCGTCATTGGGGCCCCAAGTTTCGCCGGCGTTTTCGCCGTGGACGTCCAGCACGAAGCGCCCGACCGGCATCGCCGAATAGCGGCAGTAATCAATGAGGTCGTCCCAGTCCTTATATCGAAGCTGCGTCACGTCGCGGCGGAAGGCGGTCAAGAGATCGCAGGCGTGCCGCGAAGAAAGCCCACGCTCCCGCGATATTTCCCGCAAGGCGCGGGCGACGGGCTCGTCGGGGCCCTTTTGCAGAAGCGCCGCCTCCAGTCGGTCGAGCAGGGCGAGCTTGTCGGCGGGCGCAAGCATCGCGTGGTCGGAAATGTCGTCCGCCGCGCGCACGAAATTATAAAAGGCGAGAATCGGCGCGCGATGGCGCGGAGCGATCAGGAAGGACGCCACGGGGAAATTCTCGTGCCGGTGGGTCTTGCCCGAAGACGTTTCGGCTATGTCGATCGTGCTTGCGCCGCTCATCGCTCGAAATCCCGTCCAAAGTTTTTGCTTTTACGCATTTTCATCGACGAACCGGCGTTCGCTTCGGCGGAAATTGCGCTAGGACGCCTGGTAGCGGCCCTTCCAGGCGCCGCCGCGTCCCAGCATGTGCTGCCGCGCCGACTCCAGGGTGAACCACGTATAACAGGCGGCGACCAGGGGCAAGGCGAGCGCATAAGCCCGCGGCAGATTGTAAAAGCGCAACGACGGAATATAGGCCTGGACCATCAGCAAATAGGCGACCAGCGCCCCGTCGCGGGCGGGCGGTTCGCCAAGGAGGGCGATCAACGGCGGCGCGAGATAGACGAGGATCATCCCGAGGATCGCGCCAAAAAGCCGCGACGGCGAGTAATTCAGCTGAGCATAGGCCGAGCGCGTCACCATGCGTTCTATGTCCTTGAAGCCGGGATAGGGGCGCAGGCTGTGGACAACGTCGGTGAGGCCAAGCCAGATCGGCCCCTGCCGTTTCATCAGCGCGCCCAGCGCGCAGTCGTCGATCAACGCGCCGCGAATGGCGCCAAGGCCGCCCGCCCGAGCCAGCGCCTCGGGCCGGACCAGCATCACGCCTCCGGCGGCGGCCGCGACGGGGCTCCCACGATCGTTCACCCTGGAGAAGGGGTAGAGCATCTGAAAGAAAAACACGAAGGCCGGCACGAACCAGCGCTCGGCACGGCTTTCGCAACGCAATTTAACCATCAGCGAGGCGAGAACCGTCTTCCGCGCCAGGGCGCCGGTCGCGAGTCGCTCCAGCGCCGTCGGACCAAAGGCGATGTCCGCGTCGCAAAACAGCACGAACTCCGGGATCTTCGGCAGGCCCAGCACATGATCGAAGCCTCGTTGCATCGCCGCGAGCTTGCCGGTCCAACCGGAAGCGGGACCATTCGAAGTCAGCACCGTCAATCGCTCCGCGCCGCCCTCGGCGGCCGCGCGGACTCTGGCGGTCTCGGCGGTGCCGTCCCCGCTTTGGTCGTCAACGAGCACGATGTCGAGCCGCCCGGAAAATTCCTGCGCCAGCAGCGAGGCAAGGCATTGCCCGATCACATCCGCCTCGTCGCGCGCCGGGATAATGGCTGTCACCGCGACGCCCTCGGGCGCCGGCGCGCCGGACGGCGCGAAACGATCGTCCCGTTCGGTCAAGCGCCAGAAGCCTCCATGAAAAACAACGAGGTAGAACCAGATGAGAAGGCCGGCGAAAGCGAGAAGCGTCAGAATCATTGGGATCGCGAGGTTTGAAGTGAAGGGCTCGGGCGGGCGAAGTCGGTCTATTACCTCAGGCGAACGCAAAAAGCGCCGCCCACGACCCTTCGCGCGCCCCCAAAAGCGGGGGATGTTGCCTTTTTCGGGCAAAGACCGCTATTCCACCGCGAACGATCGGCCCGGAGACGCGCGGCGCATGGACAGATCACTCGCCTTGACGGCGCCCGCCCTCGCGAGGGCGGGTGAAGAGCTATGAGCGATCCCAAAAGGCCCGATCTAAAGGACCGCGCCCCCCAAGACCTCGACCCTTCCGACTGGGAAGCGTTTCGAACGCGGGCCCATGGCGCGCTCGACGCGATGATCGACCATATTCGCGATGTGCGCGAGCGTCCCGTCTGGCGCCCGGCCAGCGATGAGGCGAAGGCGTTCTTTCGCCGCCCTCTGCCGCTCGAAGGCCGGGATTTCGGGGCCGCGCTGACGGAATTCGATCGTTACATAAAGCCTTTCGCGATCGGCAACACGCATCCGCTGTTCATGGGCTGGGTGCAGGGAGCGGGCACGCCGGTCGGAATGGTCGCCGAAATGCTGGCGGCGGGTCTCGACTCCAATTGCGGCGGCCGCAATCACATCGCGCTGGACGTGGAGCGGCAGATCGCGCTGTGGATGGCGCAAGCCTTCGGCTTCCCGCTCGACGCCTCGGGGATTTTCGTGACCGGCGCGTCGATGGCCAATTTTCTCTCGTTGCTGGTCGCGCGCGAGCGCGCCGCCGGGGCCAGGAATGTCCGGCTCAACGGTCTCAACGCGCTCGATTCGATGCTGGTCGCCTACGCCTCGCGCGAGGTGCACAATTGCGTGCGCCAAGCGATGGAGCTTTCCGGGCTCGGCGCGCGGCATTTGCGGCTGATTCCTTCCGACGAGCGCCGCGCCATGCGGGTCGGCGACCTCGTTCACGCCATCGCCGCCGACCGCGCGGCCGGATTTACGCCCTTCATGATCGTCGGCACGGCCGGCACGGTGGACACCGGAGCCGTCGACGATCTCGACGCGCTGGCCGATGTGGCGCGGGAGGAAGACATCTGGTTCCACGTCGACGGCGCCTTTGGCGCCCTTGCGGCTTTGTCGCCCGCCCTCAAGCCCTTGGTGAAGGGGCTCGAACGGGCCGACAGCATCGCCTTCGATTTTCACAAATGGCTGCACGTGCCTTACGACGCCGGGTTCTTTCTCATTCGCGACCCGGAAATGCATCGACGGGCGTTCAAGGCCGACGCCGCCTATCTTTCGCGCGCGCCGCGCGGGCTCGCCGCCGGCGAAACCTGGCCCTGCGATCTCGGCCCGGACCTTTCGCGCGGGTTTCGGGCGCTCAAAACCTGGTTCACGATCGAGACCTTCGGAACGGAGTTGCTCGGCGCCTGCATCGAGCAGACCTGCCGCATGGCGCGGCGGCTCGAAAAGGCGCTGGAGGCCTCGACGAGCTTCGTCCTCCGGGCGCCGGTCACGCTCAACATTGTTTGTTTTGGCGTCGCGGACGACCCTGACGGCGATCTGGCGCGGGAGGTCGTGATGGAGTTGCACGAAAGCGGCGAGGCCGCGCCTTCGCTGACGATCCTCGACGGAACTCCGGCGATTCGTGCGGCGATCATCAACCACCGTACCCACGAGGCGGACATCGACACCTTCGTGGAGTTGCTGGAGGCGACGCTTCGGCGGGCGCGCCGCGAGCCGCACGAAGTCGAGCGAATAGCGGAAGCGCCCAAGGGTCCTGGCCGCACGCGGCTATCGCAGGATTGACGCCGCCGCGGGAAACGCCTTGCGGTTACGCCAATGTTGCTTCATGAAGGGAGATTGAGCCGATTGACGCGGAGCGCGCCGGTCGAGCCGGGTGGAAATTGTCAAGGTGCGGGAGCAGGATTTGATCGGGAGGGATCAACCCGCCGAAGGCGAAGGCATGGTCGAAGCCGCCCAGCGCTCGATCCTGGGCGCGGCGGTCGCGCCTGGCGTCGCCGCCCCGCCGGTTCCCAAATTTGTTCTTTCCCCGCCCACGCATTGCGTTCGCGACGCGGGTCATGTCTACGCCGCGCTCGATCTTGGAACCAATAATTGCCGTCTGCTGATCGCGAAGCCGGAGCGCCGGCCCCGCCGGCGGGACGGCGAAATGCTGCGGGTCGTGGATGCTTTTTCCCGAATCGTGCGATTGGGCGAGGGCCTCGGCCGCCATGGCCGCATCAGCGACGAGGCGGTCGAACGCACGCTCAAGGCGCTGGAAATCTGTCGCGACAAAATGCAGGCGCGCGGGGTCACGCGCGCGCGCCTCGTCGCGACGCAAGCCTGCCGCGGCGCCGAGAATGGCGACGAATTCATCGCCCGCGTGCTGCGCCAGACCGGGCTCGAACTTGAAATCATCGACCGCGAGACCGAAGCGCGCTTCGCCGCGCGCGGCTGCGGCGCCCTCGTCGACCGTGATTCCGACAGCGTGCTGCTGTTCGATATCGGTGGCGGTTCGACCGAACTCGTCTGGCTCGCGCGCCCTCCTGGCGAGCCGGGAGGGTCGCTGGAGCTTCACGACTGGACGTCGCTGGAGCTTGGCGTCGTCTCCCTGGCGGAACATTTCGGCGGCAAAAGCGTGAGCGCCGAGACTTTCAAGGCCATGACAAATTTCGCCCGTGACGCCCTGGCGCCCTTCGCGCGGGCGATGGCCGGCCGGCGCCGTTGCGCGCGCTTTCATCTGCTCGGCACCTCGGGCACGGTGACGACCCTGGCCGGCGTGCATCTTGGCCTAGAGCGTTACGACCGCTGGCGCGTCGATGGGCTGTGGATGTCCAACGAAGACGCCTCTCGGGCGATCGCCAGGCTGCGCGCCATGGATTTCGAAGAGCGGGTGGCGAACGGCTGCATCGGCCCTCAGCGCGCCGATCTGGTGCTCGCGGGCTGCGCTATCTTCGAGGCGATTCGCGAAGTTTTCCCGGCCGACCGCACCCGGATCGCCGATCGCGGCCTGCGGGAGGGGATGCTGCTCGAGCTGATGGAAGCCGACGGCGCCCTGCGGAGCCATTGGGAGCGGCCATAGAGCGCTTGTGGCAAAAGCGGATGGCGGGGTTTGCCTCGGAAAGCTCGATAAGACACGCGGCCCCATGAAATCCCGGCATTTCCGGGGCTTTTAAGACGGCTTATGATCGCCGATTCGATTTTATGTCTTGCGGAATATCGCCTTGGCTCAGCAAATCCTCGAAATATCCGATGGTTTTGACTAGCCCGTCGCGCAAGGCGATCGATGGCTCCCATTTGAGTATTTCCTTGGCCTTGCGAATGTCCGGCTGGCGTTGCTTGGGGTCATCGGACGGCAGCGGCTCGAACACCAGTTTCGATTTTGAGGAGGTCAGATCCAAGACCAGCTCGGCGAGTTCCCGGATCGTAAATTCGTTTGGATTGCCCAGATTGATGGGTCCAGTGGTTTCCCGACCCGTCGCCATCATCCGCATCATCCCGTCGACGAGATCGTCGACATAACAAAAAGATCTCGTCTGAGCGCCGTCGCCATAAAGCGTGATGTCCCTGCCCGAGAGCGCCTGCACCACGAAATTCGACACGACGCGTCCATCGTTGGGATGCATGCGCGGACCGTAGGTGTTGAAAATTCGTGTGACCTTGGCCGCCACCTTATGTTGCCGGACATAGTCGAACACGAGCGTCTCCGCGCATCGCTTGCCTTCGTCATAACAGGAGCGCAAGCCGACCGGATTCACATTGCCCCAATATTCCTCGGGTTGTGGATGAACGACCGGATCGCCGTAAACCTCCGACGTCGACGCTTGCAGCAACTTCGCCTTAACGCGCTTGGCGAGACCAAGCATGTTTATGACGCCCATCACGCTCGTCTTGGTCGTTTGAACCGGATCGAATTGGTAATGGATGGGCGCGGCGGGACAAGCCAAATTGTAGATTTCATCCACTTCGACGTAGAGCGGAAAAGTAACGTCGTGGCGCAGCAGCTCGAATCTCCGGTTGTCCAGCAGATGCGCGATATTGCGGCGGGTTCCGGTGAAAAAATTATCGACGCAAAGCACGTCGTGACCCGCCTCGAGCAAGCGCTCGCACAAGTGGGAGCCGAGAAAACCGGCGCCGCCAGTAACCAGAACCCGTTTATCCATAATCTCCCCTTCCCTGCTCCCCGAGGGTTACAACGTAGAGCGGAATTAACCCGCTTCTGTCCGCAACAATCTTGCTGTCGATAACAATTTTGATCTCCATCTTTTAAGTTTGAGCGGTTGGAGGTCGACAAAGAGTCAAGTCGCGGAATTTGAGATGGATGCGATTCCATTCAATGCGCGGGCTTCAAATACGGCGCGACAGCCCGGACCGAGATCGTTCGGCGCCCGTGTCGGCGAGAATGATTCGATGATTTAGAGGCCGCGCTTACGCATTGTTGGCAGCCGGCCTTTCATTCCCGAGCGAACTCCTTGGCCTTACGCCCGATCACCGCGCCGAGCGAAGCATTTTCGCTGGCGAGGCGCGAAGCCACTCCCTGCTTGATGCGAGTCACAAGCCCCGGTCCCTCATAGACAAGCGCCGAATAGAGCTGCAACAGAGCGGCTCCGGCCTCGATCTTCGCGAAAGCGGCCTGTGAGCCGTCGATTCCGCCGACGCCGATCAGGGGAAACTGTCCCTCGGCTCGCAGGAAAACCTGCGCCAGCCGCCGGGTCGAGAGCGCGAACAGCGGCTCTCCCGAGAGCCCCCCTGCTTCCGCCGCCAGTTTCGAGCGCAACGATGCAGGGCGCGCGACCGTCGTATTGGAAACGATCATGCCGTCGATTCGGGCCTCCCGAGCGACGCGCACGATGTCGTCGAGTTGCGGCAATGTCAGATCGGGCGCGATTTTGAGCAGCAGCGGGCGGCGCGTCGGCGCGCCCGCGCGGGCGTCGATGACGCGCGCGAGGAGATCGGCGAGCGCCTTCGGCTCCTGCAAATCGCGCAGCCCCGGCGTATTGGGCGAGGAAATATTGATCGTGAAATAGTCGGCCGCCTCGGTGAAGGCGCGCACGCCCGCCACATAATCCTGGACGCGGTCCTTGGCGTCCTTGTTCGCCCCGATATTGACGCCGACAATTCCGCGTCGCGGGCGCGCGGCGAGGCGCTTCAACGCCGGCGCGTGACCGTCGTTGTTGAAGCCATAGCGATTGATGACGGCGCGATCCTCGAGGAGGCGAAAGACGCGCGGGCGCGCGTTGCCCGGCTGAGGAAGCGGCGTGAGCGTCCCGACCTCGACAAAGCCGAAACCCAAGGCCAGCGTCGCGTCGAACGCCTCGGCGTTCTTATCGAAGCCGGCGGCGAGACCGACTGGATTGGGAAAATCGAGCCCGAAAACTTTCGTCGCGAGACAGGGATCATCCGGCGGAGGCGCGCGACTCGGCAAAAGCCGCAGCGCTCCAATCGTCAGACGATGCGCGTCTTCGGCGTTCAGCCGGCGCAGCAGGGCCGTCGCGGCGGCGCCGAGATGTCCGATCATGGCAAAAGGCCCGAAAAGTCGTGGTTTCCGTCGGCTTTCAGCGGCAGCGGCCTTGCCCAGGACACCGCCGAATGGGGAAGATCGCCATAAAGATGAGGGAAGAGTTCGCCGCCGCGCGAAACCTCCCATTTCAGGGCGTCGCCAAGCCTCGCGGCGTCGACCGCGACGAGGAGCAAGTCGCCCTGGCCGGCATAATGCCGCGCGGCGGTCGCCGCCGCCTGGGTCAATGTCGAGAAATGGATGAATCCGTCGGAAAGATCGACCCCGGCGCCGCGAAAGACTGGCCCAGCCGCGCGCCAAACCGGCTCCGCGACGATTTTATAGATGAGCGTCATTGGCGGCGAACCCTGCTCGCTTGCGTCATTCCGCGGCGCCGGCCTCGCCCTTGGCGCGGCGTGGTAGGCGCGCCGCCATCGAGATCAACGCGCGGTCGCCGAGCACGACGAGCCTTTCGCCCCGATTGAGCCATTGCACGGCGTCCTCGATCATCTCGGCGTCCGCGAGCTTCGCCTCGGCGACGGCGCGGTCGGCGGTAATCTGGCCGCGTTGACGCGGTCTCCGCGAGGGCAGCCAGGCTTCGTGCAGTTCGCGCAGCTCCGCGTCGCCGTGAATCGCGAGAAGCCCGTTCATCTCGTCCTCGCCCGCGCGGGCCAGCACTTTCGACAGCGCCCTGGCGCGCTTGGCGATGTGGGGCGTCGTTGTCTCCTCCGGAGTCGCCAGCACGCCGGCGCGGCGAAAAACCAACCCCAGCCAACGCTGGCTGGTCAGCCAAGAGATGGGGATCGCCAGAATGAGGCCGGCGATGGTGGGCGACATCCAGGCCACCAGCGACGGGGAAATCAACAGGCCCGCGACCAGCGAGAGAACGCCCAACGCCACATGCGAGCGGTGGCGCCGCACGATCGCGGCGAAGGGCACCGAACCGTCGTCGCGCCGTTGCGGATCCCAGCCCGTATCGAAACCGAATACGATATGCACGACATGACCAGTCTGAATCAGCATCATGATCGGCGCGAGCAGGGCCGAGAGCACCACTTCGAACAATGTCGAGACGAGCAAGCCCGTGACGCCGCCAGAACCTCGGCGCGTGTCCGGATCGTGGATCGCGACGACAAGCCCGAAAAGCTTGGGAGCGAGCAGAATGCCCATCGTGAGTTCGAACAGCTCCAGCGAGCGTTCGGCGTCGAAACGCGGCCACACGGGAAACAGCGTGAATTCGGAAGTGAAATACTCGGGTCGGAAATAGCTGGCCTGAAACACCAGCGCGATGCCGACCAGCAGTTGCAACAGCCACAAGGGCGAGGTCAGATAGCCGAAGATGCCCGTGAGAAAGTGCTGGCGCGTCGCCCAGTGAAATCCATGGCCGAACAACACGCGAATATGCTGCAGATTGCCCTGGCACCAACGCCGGTCGCGGATGGAAAGGTCGATCAGCGAAGGCGGACTCTCCTCATAGGAGCCGCCCAGCGTCGGCAGCATGTAGACCGCGTAGCCGGCGCGGCGCATCAACGCCGCCTCGACGAAATCATGACTCAATATATGGCCGCCCCACGGCGGGCGGCCGCGCAGATCCGGCAGACCGCAATAGCGCGCGAAGGCCTCCGTGCGGATGATCGCGTTATGGCCCCAGTAATTGCCGTCTCGGCCCATCCACGCGGAAAGACCGGCGGCGATCACGGGACCGTAGATCCGGGCCGCGAACTGCTGCACCCGCGCGAACAAGGTGTTGCGGTTGATGATTAGCGGCAGCGTCTGGATGATGCCGGAATCGGGGTCCGTCTCCATCGCGGCGGTCAGCTGAACGATGGTCGCGCCCGTCATCAGGCTGTCCGCGTCGAGCACGACCATATGCGCGTAGGCGCCGCCCCAGCGCGAAACGAAATCGGCGATATTGCCAGCCTTGCGGCTCGTGTTCTTTTCGCGTCGCCGATAAAACACGCGCGCGCCAAGCGCGCCAAGCCGCCGCCGAATCCCGATGAAAGCCCGTTCCTCGGCGATCCATATGTCGGGATTGGTGGTGTCGGAGAGAAAGAACCAGTCGAAACTCTCTCCGAGCCCTGTCGTCTCGACATCCTCGAAAATCGTTTGCAAGGCGGCGAAGACTCTGCTCGGCGTTTCGTTGTAGATCGGCATGACCACCGCGGTCCTGGCCGAAAGCTGGCGTGGCGCGACGGACGGCGGGCGTCGACGCAAGAGCATCGCCGTGCCGACGATGCTGCTCGCGAAAGACAGCGCGATCCATGAGAAGTTCAGCACGAACAGGCCCAGCAGCGCCCATTTCAAGGTGGTGACGCCGCCGACGTCGATGACCTTGTACATCTCGAGGCCGCCGTAAACGGTCAGCGCCGCCCCGCCGCCAAAGGCGACGAGCCGCGAAAGCCAAGGCGTGATCGCGAGTTGCGGCGCCGCGAGACGGCGACGCTGCCGAGAATCGAATTTGAACAGGTTCTGCGCCGGCATCGACAACCGGTTTTCGATCGGGGTCGGCGGAGCGCTAACGACGCTCGGGGCGCATTTCTCGGCGCCGACCGGCGACTCGATTTCTGCAAGCGCTTGATTTACGAGGTCCATCTATAAAGCCAGGTTTCGCTGATCGGGTCGTCGCCCGATTGGAGGACGAGCCGCAGCTCGCAAAAGTTCTCCCCGCCGGGGTCGACGTCGAACAACACGCGGCAGGTCTTCGCGGGCGGGTTGGCGTAGAGGCCGACGATCTTCGCCGATCCGGGCAAAGTGGTCAGCATTGGCTTCAACGTCGCGACACGGGCGGGGTCGCCAAGAATATCGCCGCTGAAAACGACCAGAAAACGGCGAAGTTTGGGCGCCGCCGCGCGACCGCCGCGCGCTTCCGCGACAATGGCCAGGGGCGGGCGCGCCGGCGGCTCCCAACACCAGAACTGACGGTAGGCGAAATTCGCTTCCGCGCCGGTGGTCAGCGTTTGTTTTGGCCGCCAATAGGCGATGATGTTTTGGTTGAAGTCCGATTCCGAGGGGATCTCGACGAGTTGGACCGCCCCTTCGCCCCATTCGCCGAGTGGTTCGACCCACAGGGAGGGACGTTGCTCCCAATGCGCGACGTCGTCCTGATAGGCGTTGATGTCCCGGTCGCGCGTCAGAAAACCAAAGCCCTTGGGATTGGCGTCGACAAAGGACGACAGCTGGAGATTGTTGCGGTTGGACAACGGCCGCCACAGCCACTCGTTCTTGCCGGTCAGCATTTGCAGCCCGTTCATTTCCGCCGCCGCGGGGCGGAGATCGTCGGAGCGGCGGCGATCAAGCGGCGTGAACAACGAGGCGCCGGCGAGCCCGGCGATGCCGACATGGTCTAGATCGACACGCGGAAACAGCGTCAACTCGGTGTCGATGATCGTGGCTTCGCCGGGGCGAAGCGTGAAGCGATAGGCGCCCGTCACGCTCGGCGAATCGAGCAAGGCGTGGATAACCAGGGTATTGCCGCCGAGCGCCGGCTTTTCGATCCAGAAGGCGCGAAAAACCGGAAATTCCTCGCCGCGCGAATCGGCGGTGCGCAGCGACAGCCCGCGAGCGGTCACGCCGAGCGGCTGATCCTTGGAGACGCGGGCGCGGAAAAAGCTCGCGCCCTGAAACTGCGCGATCATTTCCCCTTCGCCGGCGCCTTGGGCGCGGAGCACGCGAAATCCGGAAAATCCCATGTCGGGCAATTTCTCGGCGATCTTGAGCCCGCCATAGTCGAATTGGGTCTGGTCGTATGCGATCCGCTTCGACTCTCCGCCCTCGACGACGTTCAACTCCACGGGCGCGGTGAAAATCCACCCGCGATGCAGCGGCTCGATGGAGAAGCCCTTATTTTCGCTGGCCCAAACGGCCGCGCCGGGCTTCATCTTGATATCGAGGACATATTGTTCGTAAGTGAGGGTGGAGAAAGGCTCGCGAAGATCGTTGGCGGGCGGCGAGAACGGCTTTTTGGAGAGCGCGCGCGCGCGTTCCACTACGTCTTTCTCGCGGGAGAAATCCGGGGTCGCGGCCGGAGCCGACGAAGACTCCTGGGCGGCGTTGGCGGGGGTGATCGAGGCGGCCAACGCGCCCAGCGCCGCTTTTAAAACGTCTCTGCGTTCGACCATGAGCTTTAGGGACCTGGGAGCGGCGTATCGAGAGGACCGGGGCGCGCACCATCTATACAAGAACGATCGGAATTCGAAACGCCTTTCTTCAACCGGCCGCGAGATTTCGGATAATGTCACGCCCGACGACGCGAAATTCCGACGGGGGCGCTCGTCCCAGGGCTTCGAAATCCGCGAATAGCTGGTAAAAGGGCGTCGTCCCGCCGCCCGAAAATTGAGTCGAAAAGGTTATTGCGCTCCTATGTCCTCAGCAAAAAGCCGAAGCGCCCTCGCCATTGTCCTCGCCGCCGGCGAGGGCACGCGCATGAAATCCGATCGCCCGAAAGTTTTGCACGAGATCGCCGGACGCTCCATGCTGGCGCATGTGCTGACGAGCGTCGCCGGCGTGAAGGCCGACAGCGTCGCGGTCGTCGTCGGACCCGGCCGCGAGGATGTGCGCGCGGAGGCTTCCAAGCTGTGCGCGGAGGCGGAAGTCTTCGTGCAGGAACAACGGCTTGGCACCGCCCACGCGGTTCTGGCCGCCCGCGACGCGATCGCGCGGGGGCATGACGACATTCTGGTCCTCTTCGCCGACACGCCGCTCGTGACGACCGCGACGATTCAGGCCCTTCGCGCGGCGCTGGAGGGCGGCGCGGCGGTCGCGGCGCTCGGTTTCGAAGCCGAAAATCCCTTTGGTTACGGACGTTTGATCCGCGACGACGCGGGACGGCTCGTCGCCATAAGAGAAGAAAAAGACGCCAGCGACGCGGAGCGCGCGATCACGCTGTGCAACGCCGGATTGATGGCGATCGACGGCCGGCGGGCGCTGGAACTGTTGCGGGACGTTGGCGCGGACAACGCCAAGCGCGAATATTATCTAACGGATATTGTTGCTCTTGCGCGCGCGAAGGGCTTGGAGGCGCGCGTCGTCGTCGGCGCGGAGAGCGAGGTGCTCGGCGTCAACGACCGCGCGCAACTCGCCGAGGCGGAGCGCATCGCGCAGGACCGGCTGCGCCGCGCCGCGATGATCAATGGAGCCACGCTGATCGCGCCGGAGACGGTTTTTCTCAACTCCGACACGAAGCTGGGCCGCGATGTCCTGATTGAACCGCATGTCGTTTTCGGCCCCGGGGCGGAGGTCGACGACGGCGCGCATATTCACGCATTTTCGCGCATAGAAGGCGCGCGAATTGGCGCCGGCGCGCATGTCGGACCCTTCGCGCGTCTGCGGCCCGGAACGAACCTCGGACCCGGCGCCAAGGTCGGCAATTTTGTCGAGATCAAATCTACCACATTGGGCGCCGGCGCCAAGGTCAGCCACCTCACCTATCTCGGCGACGCCGAGATCGGCGCCGACGCCAACATCGGCGCCGGAACCATCACCTGCAATTACGACGGATTCTTCAAATACAAAACCCGCATCGGCGACGGAGCGTTCATCGGCTCCAATTCTTCCCTGGTCGCGCCGGTGACCATCGGCGCTGGGGCCTATGTCGGTTCGGGTTCGGTCGTGACAGGGGACGTCGCCGAAGACGCCCTCGCGGTCGCGCGGGGCCGGCAGGTCGAGAAGACCGGCTGGGCGCGGGCGTTTCGCGAGGCGCAGCGGGCGAAGAAGAATCAAAAGGCCTGAATCGGTGATTCCCCCGCCCGGCCCTCTAGGCCTTAACCAAGTCTGACGATACGCGCCTTGCGTCCGCCTCAATGGCAAGGCTTTTGTTATTTCATCCAAAGGTCGCTTCGGAGATTGTCTATGTGCGGCATCGTAGGAATTCTAGGACGCGAGCCCGTGGCGCCGGCTCTTATCGACGCGCTGAAGCGTCTGGAATATCGCGGCTATGATTCGGCGGGCGTCGCCACGCTGGAAAACGGCCGGCTGACGCGGCTGCGGGCGAGCGGCAAGCTGCGCAATTTGCAAGAAAAACTTAAGGAGTCGCCGCTGTCCGGCCACATCGGCGTCGGCCATACCCGTTGGGCGACGCATGGCCGTCCCAACGAGACCAACGCGCACCCCCACGCGAGCGACAAGGTCGCCGTGGTCCATAATGGGATCATCGAGAATTTCCGCGAACTGCGCGCGGAGCTGACCGCCAAGGGCCATGTCTTCGCCACCGAGACGGATTCCGAGGTCGTCGTGCATCTCGTCGCCGAGGAAATGCGCCATGGCTCCAAGCCGCGCGAGGCAGTGGCGGCGGCGCTGGCGCGGCTCAAGGGCGCCTTCGCGCTGGTTTTTCTGTTCGACGGCGAACCGGACCTGTTGATCGGCGCGAGGCGCGGTTCCCCGCTGGCCGTGGGTTTTGGCGAGGACGGCGTTTATCTTGGCTCCGACGCGCTGGCACTGGCGCCTTTCGCCAGCGAGATCGTCTATCTCGAAGAAGACGATTGGGTGACGCTGACGCGCGAAAAAACCACTTTCTTCGACGTCGCTGGGCGAATCGTCGAGCGCGCGCGCCGGCCGTTGCAGGCCGGCTCGCTGATGGTCGACAAGGGCAATTACCGCCACTACATGGCCAAGGAAATCCACGAGCAGCCCGAGGTCGTCGGGCGCACGCTGGCGCATTATCTCGATCTCGCCAACGGAACGGCGCGGCTGCCGTTCGAACTCGCCTTCGACGCCAAGAAGCTGTCGCGGGTGACCATCTCGGCCTGCGGAACCGCCTTTTACGCCGGGCTCGTCGCGCGCTATTGGCTGGAGCGCTTCGCGCGCCTTTCGGTGGAAATCGACATCGCCTCGGAGTTTCGCTACCGCGAGGCGCCGCTGCCCGAGGGCGGGCTGATGATTGTCGTGTCGCAATCGGGCGAGACGGCGGACACCTTGGCGGCGCTGCGCTACGCCAAGGCGCAGGGACAACATGTTCTCTCCATCGTCAATGTCGAGACCTCGACCATCGCGCGCGAGAGCGACACGGTGGCGCAAACGCTGGCGGGGCCGGAGATCGGCGTCGCCTCGACCAAGGCCTTCACCTGCCAACTCGCCGTCTTCGCCTGTCTCGCGCTCGCGCTCGGCCGCGCGCGCGGCGTGTTGAGCGAAGCGCGGGAAAAGGAGCTGGTCGCCGAACTTATCGCGACGCCGGGCCTGATGGCGCAGGTTCTGAAGGACGAGGCGCGGATCGAGCCCGTCGCGCGCGACGTCGCGAGAGCTTCGAGCGTGCTGTATCTCGGGCGCGGCCCGTCCTACCCGCTCGCGCTGGAGGGCGCGCTAAAGCTCAAGGAGCTGTCCTATATCCACGCCGAGGGCTACGCCGCCGGCGAATTGAAGCACGGCCCGATCGCGCTGATCGATTTCGCCATGCCGGTGATCGTGCTGGCGCCGCATGACGCGAGTCTGGAGAAAACCGTCTCCAATCTGCAGGAAGTCGCGGCGCGCGGCGGCCATCTGATCCTGATCGGCCCGGAAAGCGCCCGCGTCGCCGCCAGCGCGGAGCTCGCCGGCTTCATCGAAATGCCGGAAGCCGCGGCGGGCGCCTTCGCCGCGCTGGTCTACGCCGTTCCGGCGCAGCTGCTCGCCTATCATGTCGCGGTTTTCATGGGCAAGGACGTGGATCAGCCGCGCAATCTGGCGAAGAGCGTGACCGTGGAATAGAGGCCGCAAGCAAGGCGGCTACGCTCCGCCGCAGCATGTTTGGCCCGCCATCGAGGGGATGGCGGGCCGACTTGAAATCTGGGCTTCGCACCATCAGGGGCGCGGCGCTTTCGGCCACCGACTATTTCTTTTTACCGTCCTGAGTTGGCGCGCCAGCAGGGGCCGACTGGTTGCGCGAATTGGCTTTGCCGAGCACATATCCGGCTATCGCCGCCAACAAGGTGCCGATCTGTTCGTTTTTCAGCACGGCGGCGAGACCAAGGATCACGGCCGCGAAAATGATGATCACGATCGCCGTGAATTCGAGCACGAACTCTGGACCGCGCCCGCGGATCGCCGAAAGATCCACGGATAGAGCTTCATCCGCCGCGTCCTCCGCTGCTTTTTTACTCTCCTCCAAGTCTTGGCTATAGCAATAGCGTGCGCCTTCTCTTGTTTTCTCAGCCCAATCCCGGATTTCTTCACCGAATTGTTGGAACCCTGTCCAAAATAGTTTCTCCTTTTCTTGGTAATGCGAAGATATCTGAGCTTCGACGCGCTCATCAACGAATAATCCGGGGGGACCTCCGGGGCCATCGGGGCGACGGTTCTCGCTCCATCCCATTCCGCTAAGTAAGCCTCCAGTGGAAGAGCCGCCAAACGGATTGGCACCGCCGCCCAACAGGGTCGCGAACAGATATTGGCGCATGGAGCGTTCACGGTCTCGCACTTGATTTACATAAAAATCT
>Ga0181527_1001963_pt1 | contig 20088 bp, 12 predicted proteins | sample PEATcosm2014_Bin_30_FD_119762 | JGI IMG/M metagenome (GOLD analysis project Ga0181527, IMG submission 119762) | Peatland microbial communities from MTU Mesocosm Facility, Houghton, MI, USA - PEATcosm2014_Bin06_60_metaG | ecosystem: Environmental > Terrestrial > Soil > Wetlands > Peat | place...
CGTTGTGGACGCGCGCTCTTGTGCGTGGAGCAGCGCTTCACTGGACGAACTCACGACGCGCATGCTGCATTTTGGCAACCGGGTCATGCGGCAGATTGAGCGCATGCCCACGAATCGCCCATCTCTCCGCGGCACAGCCCTCAATCACAGACCTTTGAAAGAGATGATCCGCATGAGTTGTTCACTGCTGCCGGTCTGGTCCGCGGGTGATTCCGCCAGGCACTTTACTGGCGAGTATCTCGCGCACCTGGAATCCCACTCGCCCTTTCGCTTCGCCGCTCTCGCCAAGCGGCGCAAGAAGTTGGCGCATTGGACGATCCCCTTGACGCGGATGTTCGAGTCGTTCCTTGAAGAGGAAGAGGACGTCGCGGCACCTCTCCTTCTCGCAAACTTTTTGATGCCGCGCGCGGCCTTACCGTAAATTCTGGATTGGTCTTATGTGACAGATACGCTGGCACCTATCGGCCTCGCCGACCGGCCCCGCAGTCTTCGAGTCCCACGGCATCGTGCTGGGCGCGTTAATCCGCGAAAACCGGTCATTGGGCCAGCAATGTTCGGTCCCAGGCGCTGCACAACTTGCGGTCGTGTCACCTACTAAGCAGGATAGATCCCCTGTGACGGCGTAATGGCGAGTAATCCATTGATGCCGGATAAGTCTACCCTTGGCGACTTATGGCGACTAACCTGGGAGTCTGTCGAGGCGAACGATGCGAGGGGAAGATCACACTTCGTTACGGTGACTTCCCGCTCCTGATCTTCCTACCAAAAAAACGGATTGACCCAGCTGTTCTTGCCGCGATATACGCAAAGGATCAGCAAGCAAGGACGCCACTGGCATCGTGCTGGCGCGTCTCCGGAGTCAACGAACTGAGCGGAACGGGAGCTGGAGGAGACATATTACCGGCTGTTCACCGGACCCGCGCGCATGTCGGCAAGTTCTCCAAGCAGCGGAGGCTCACCGGGGAGCTTGGCGCCGAGCCGGTGAAAGGGGTTGTTGCGGGACACGGGGTAGGTTAGGAGCGCTTTGCCGCACTGACAGCCTTGTTGTGGAGACTCTCGCCAGAACTTGAGTGCCCCGCAGCGCCGTCCCTTGACCTCGTGCTCCCGGCATCATCCTGTTGGCGGGCCGAGCCGGAAGGCTCCCGCCCCGCGTCGTCGGGCTTGTGCCGGTCATCCCCAGCAGCTGCTGTTAGGTCTTGCCGCAACACATTGGTGTCCGCCTGATCTTCAGAATAAAAGGGCGACGCTGCCGGTCTTTCTGGCACCACACGTTCCACCAGAATGGCTCCGGCGGACAGCGCCAGCCATAAGAGGAGCCGCTCGAACCAGCGGCTGCCGATGAAGTAAGCCAGTGGAACTGCAATCCAGAGGCTGAGACAGTAGAAGCAATCGAGCAGGCTTGCCCAGAAACCTGTCCCGGCGCGCCGCCGGAGCCGAACCACGAAGTCCCAGGGTCCGTCCTCGGCATTCAGCAGATGTGTGACGCGCCAGACGCTCAGGATCCCGAGCGCCAGCCAGTAAAACTGCATTGTCGATCACTTCCTGGTTTTGACTTCCGGTTAGGACCTGGCCAGGTCGAGGTAATGGTGCCGAAGGACTTTTTCACCGTCGGGGCTTGGACTCGGAGGAGCTTGACGAGGTTCCTGGCGCTTTTCTTAATGGGGATTTGCAAACTGTGTGGCATTCTATTTACGTTCTCTTTGGCAAGGGCAACTCCCCCGACGATTGGCCACACTCTTAAGCCGCCGGACCGTGTCGAACGCGCCCATTCCTGTTTTCCTAAAGTCCTTATTGTAGTCGCCGAAGATTCGGCAAGCCTGCCATCGAAAAAACATCGCGCGAATCGATTTGCACCTTTGCCCCTGGCTGCCCGAAACGATACTTCAAGCCACTCACGGGGCCTAGCACCGTCATCCCCGTCGTTCCGGTATATTCGTAGAGCGCAGCGCGCGGAATCGGCCGAGGCGGCCGGTTCGCTTCAACCGCTCTCCCGTTGCCGGAAGCCAGCGCCCGCCTTTGTCCGCAGCATGCGATGTTCGTGGTCCTCCTCACAAACCATCGCCTGCTGCCCGGCGTATGCCGGCGATCACGTCCCAGGGGCCATCTTCGGCTGGGAAGAGATGCGTGATTCGCCAGACGCACAACACGCCGAGCAGCAAACGATAAAGGTCCGTCAAGTCAGTTCGCCTGTTATTCCCCAGGGCTCGGTGCCACAAGGCAGAAGCCGACGAACCTGCTGTTATTCTGCCAGGGTCCGTCGCAGTCCACGATTGTCCGGTCGTACGTGAAAAGCTCGATCGTGTAACCGCAAGCCGGTAGTCCGGCCGTGTTGTACGTCCACACGCCGGATTTCGTCCCACCCAAGGGGAGGAGCGGATTCGGATACGAAAGCCCGTTTCCGGACACCCCATCGATGGTGAATCCCGAGCTTGGCGACGCCGTGGGCTCGGCCTGGAGGTAAAACCCGCCGAGGTGTTCGTCGCTCACGCTATATTTGCCGCAAATCACGTCGCCGATCGTAAACGTCTGGCAATCTGCGGCCCCTATGCACGGCCCCACTCCACCTGGCATATAGCCTGTAATTGCGAGCGAAGCAACCGGCGCCAACTGGTCGAGATCGATCACCACACCCTGGCGAGTCGTTCCGTCCGGGCAGACTTCCGATCCAGCCGGGTACATCGTGGTCAGAGTTGCATCCCACGCTGTCACCGAAACCAACCACGTTCCCGTCTTGCCTGCTGAGTTCCACATGCCGAGGAGTTGCCCTGGAGAAACGATCCTCCAACCCGCGGCACTCGGATTCGTGTCCTGGTAAGTGAAGTAACCGCCCACCGCATTCTGCGTTACATTGGAAACGGTCGGCGTTCCGCCTCCAATTTGCTGCGTAATTGAGATGCCAAATGGGTCCGTCACGATTTGAGGGCTGCCCAGCAGGGTGTTAGTCGAAGTATCGATCTGCTGAACCGTGATCTGGTATTTGGGCAGCGGCGGAAGTGGCCAACTGAACAGCGGGGCACCCGGAATGTAACCGTAAATGCCCACCACAGCGCCGAACGGATCGTCGCCAGCGCCTGGATAAGCCCAGCCCGATTTCTGATCGATATTGCAAATAGACACGTCGCAGATATCGGTCAAGTAAGGCGTGAAATCGCCCACTGGGGCTCCCACGCCCGGATTAACGAAGATCAGTGTTTCCAGGCGATTTCCCCACATCGGGACGTAATTCGGGTCGGATGGTGGTGGAGGTGTGTCCCAGGAAAGAATCGCCCGCACCTTTGCGGTTACCGGCCCGTCGCCGCAGGGCTTTCGGTGCGAATTCAGGTCCACCGGCAGGTACACCGCATAGCTGAGCCCTCCTTTGGGAATGGTCGAAATGTCATAGACGATTACCGACGGCGTCCCGGCCCATTGCCAGCCACTGCCCCAGTCGATCCAGAACGCGACATACTCCTTGCTTCCCGCCGTGCACGGATTCCCCAAGTAGCCTGTCGGAAGCTTGATCACAAGGGTTCCCACCAGTGCGTCCGGTGACCCCGTGCCCTCATCCAGTCCGATGCACCCCAGTTGTTCGTAGTCGGTGTTGCCACTGGTGTTCTCTGATGCCTCAATCACCCCGGCAACATCGACGCCGAGCCCGGTAAAGTACTCGCTCATCGCCGTGAGGTTCGCCGGATTCAAGAGGGCTTTCTGAATCGATTTTTGCAGGAAACGGTGGGCGGGAACTTTTGACTTCGCGTATTGCTGTTTCAGCTCCGCCGCGGTGAGTGCTTTGGGGGCTTGCAACTGCACAGTCGCCGTCTCCGAGACCAAACCGGCAATGGCCGGCGGAAGTTTCACGTCTGCTGCCGTCAACAAATCCGGAAGGTCGACGAGCAACTGGAAGCCTTCAATCTGAATTCGCGTATCCACGACGTTCCCCCATACCGGGATCGTAGTCGGCCCGGCCGGCGGCGTACTCCAGGAAAGGATCGCCCTCACCAGCGGCAGGTTATTTTCAAAACAAAACTTCCTGTCCGGCTGGATCACCACGCTCACCGCGTACTCTAGCGGATGGGGGCCCGGAACGTCGTACACTGGGAAGCTCGTTGTTCCTTGCGGCAGCCAGGTCGCGCCGTTGTCGTAGGAGAGAAAGAAACTCACGTATTCGAGCGAACCATTCGTGCAAATGCCACCGTCGTATCCCGCGATCTGCTTGATCCAGACCACGCCTTCCAAGCGGTTGACCTGGGGGTTGAAGCCGACGCACTTCAATTCTTCATACGAAGTGTTGGAGGTGATCTTCTTTACGGGTTTCAGCGAACTGTTCTGAAGATTTCCAAAGTAGTTCGGGTTCGCAAGTAGCAACGATAGAAACCGCCTTCGTTCGAGTTCAACAAGCTGTTCCGCAGAGTTCTCTGTATTTGCCATCAGATCCTCCTTCTATGAACGCGCCACGGAGTACGGCTGGCGGCCCGCAGGGGTGCGGTGCAGTCCGTTCCGCTAGCGTTTGAACCAGGATTTCGATTTTGGTATCCCCAGGGACACCACTGTCGTTCGTCGTGTAAATACCCGGCCGTCTTGCCCCCGTCAAACACGCGCAGGGCCTTTACCCTTTGGTCCGCAAACCCAGCCTAGTAGCAAAAGAGTTTTTCCCGAATGTAACCATTAAACACGAAGCTAATGACCTTGTCAATATCTTTCTTAGCTTTACGACTACCTTTGGTTACGTTACAATTGGGTAAATAATTTAACAAAACTCGGGGGACACCGGCAGCCGGCCATACGAAGCCCCTTGACGGCGAAAGGGAAATCGCCGCTAAAGGCTTTCCGCTCAAAGCCTTCAGTTCGGAAACTCCTGCCGTCTTCCGTATAGGCAGGAGTTCACATCCGGTCGAACGGGCTGTGGCCCCCTCGCCCGCAACGATTCGACACACGTGCGTAGACCGTCGTGGTCGTCGCAGTCTGGTTCCTAGAGATCCTGGTTCTGGCGATACGGATACCTTGATTGGACAACCGCTTAACTTGCGAGTTGCGGGCAGAGCACCCGCAGCGCCTAGTCGCTGAGCTCATTTCAGCTCGTTGGGTGTTGTTGACATACCGCTTTGCCACCGGAAATCCGGATAGGTCCCCACTAACGGCGTACTGTTTACCGATGCCCAATCACTTGGCAGCGTAGGCATACCGGTGAAGTGAACCACACCTCGGAAAGTGGTTGCGGAATCCCGCAGCGATGCCCCCCCCGCGTCGAGCTATGTTCGGGCGGGGACCCCGCAGGTACATCCTTGCTAGATTAGGTTGCGATCCCCGCCCGCGCCCGATTGGGCGCTCTGATGCCTGCCGCGAACCACTTGCCCAGAAACCCCGCTCGTCGGCTGGCTGTAAGCGATTGATTCTCAAACGCCGGTTTGAGCAGATTCCGCTGCCCAGAATCAGATGGTTGTAGGCAACTTCCTCGCGCAAAGAGGTATGCAGGGTTGGTCTTCCGGTCAATCCACAACTTCTGATTATCTTTCCAAAGTTGCCGCGTGCAAAACAGCATCTATTTCGCGGGTGCACTCGCCGGTTGAGCGAGAGACACGTGTGCCTAGGAATCTCAGTACTCGGAACCCCATCGCCTGCAACTGATTCGCTTGACGCGTGTCATGGATCCGCGCTCGAAGGGATGAATGGAACGCCAAGCCATCTCCCTACCGCCCACAAACTGGGAGTTTTGACGTTGTTGAGTATTCGTAAAAATAACTGGACCCTTATCTGGTATTGACCTTTCGCGCCAACAATTCTATCTTAGAGGCGAAGGAAAAAAGATCATAAAAGAATGAAACACGTTCCGACGGTCCGAGAGAGAGACAAGGACACCATACTTGCTGCGGTCCGACGGTTCCACCCCATCTCGCGCGTCGGCATTCACCACCTGACGCGTATCCGACCGGCTACCATTTCCCTGCTGGTGCGAGAGTTGCTGAGGGAGGGAATGCTCAAGATTGCCGGCCATGCCAACAACCCAACCGGGCGCAAACAGGTGCTGCTGGAGATCAACGAGAAGTCTGGCTGCGTCATAGCGGTCGATTTTGACGAAGAATTCCTGGATGCTGCACTACTGGATCTTCATCCCCGAACGGTGTTTCAGTTCCGGGAAGCGACCATGCTTTCGGCGGGAATTGACGGGCTGATCGGGCAAATCGTGGGGAGCATTCAGAAAGTGATCGAGCGGTCGGGGAAGGATCGGGAGAAGATCCGGGGAATCGGGGTGGGCGTTCCCGGACTGGTAAATTCCCGTGAGGGCAGCATCATAATGTCTTCCACGATCGAGTTCTGGCGGAATATTAAGCTCAAGGAAATCCTCGAAAAGCAATTTGCAATTACTACGCTCATCGAGAATAACTCGCGCACCAAAGCTTCCGCGGAGTGCATATTGGGCGCCGACGAACTGGCTGACGAGATGATCTATGTTGAATACGGGAAAGGGATTGGCTCAGGAATCATCCTACACGGCAAAGTGTTGCATGGGCAGCGATTCAGTGCGGGTGAATTGGGTCACACCCACATTCTCGAAAACGGTCCGGCGTGCAGGTGTGGCAGTCTAGGGTGCTTGGAGGCGATTGCGGGAGTGAACGCGCTAGAGGCCCAACTGCGCAAGTTCGTTGCGGAGGGGGGCACGTCACGCTGTCTGGAGATGGCAGAAGGCGACCTCCAGCGCATTGACGGGTGGATGGTCCTCAAGGCGGCCCGCCTGGGCGACAAGCTCTCGCTGGCGATTGTCGAAGACTTGGCCAAACACCTCGGCTTGGCCTTGGCTAACTTGGTGAATTTGTTTAATCCCTCGGTCATCGTGCTCGACCATCGATTGGAGGCCGCTGGCCCTCAGTTCCTCGATAGCATCCGGCGTTTGGTTTGCATGCAGGCGCTCAGCCATGCGACAGAGAACCTGAATTTTCGGTTCGGTAAACTGGGTTCGGAGGTTGGAATTCTGGGGGCGGCCCTGCTCGTCACCGAGACAGTTTTTGAGATCCCAATGCTCAAGCCTCCGCGCTTCATCATCGAAGGCGTCACGCCCGCCTCCGCACGTGCCATGTTCGACGAGGTTACGAAGGCGGCGCTTGCCGATTCTTCTCCCGCCGCCATTCACTAAATAGATTGACTGTGGAACGGGATTGCGAGGAGCGTCGCGGCACACCGGAGGAATGGTGGCGCTGGCCCTTTTTCTGTTTGCAGCAGGTGGCGCCATTGGCAATCAGGAAGCTTCCCGATTCGGTTGGCGCGGTGGCTGGTTCGACCACAGCACATGACCTTCACGAAAATCTAGGCGGTGAGTTCTATGCGATCGTGGTTTTTCCTTTTTAGTTGCAATCTGATGTGGGCTCTTCAATTTACTTGCATCAAGTTGGTGCAAGACCAGGTGGGCACGCTGGCTACGGTGTGGGGGCCGATGACGCTGGCGACGCTGATGCTCTACCCCATGGTTCGCAAAGAAAAGCGGAGCGACACTGAGCCGAACCGCCGCAAAGCGAGCGATATACTGATCTATTTCTTGATGGCCAGCCTGGGAGTTTTTCCCGCCCAAGTGTGGACGACGTGGGGAACGCGAATGTCGACGGCCAGCAATGCAGCTCTGGTCGCTCTTACCGCGCCCATCACTATGGCGGTGCTCGCCGCCATCATCCTGGGTGAACGAATGACTTCTATTCGATGGTTGAGCTTCGGATTTGCGCTCGTCGGGGTTATTATGTGCTCGGTTTCAGACCTCCGGCACATGGATTTCCAACGCGGTTACTGGGCAGGAAACCTTCTGGTGTTCCTGGGTCTCACCGGCAGCGGTTTCTACAACACATTCAGCAAGAAAATGATGGAACGCTACACCCCCATGGAAATGCTCTTCTACACCTACATTGCCATGTTCGTTATTATGACGCCTCTTGTCTTGATCAAAGAAAGAGATGTGTTCGCCCGTATCCCGCAATTCACGCTTCACACGTGGACCGGATTGGCTTTATTGATTTTCTTCCATAACTTTCTCTCCATGGTGCTTTGGCTAAAAGCGTTGAAGAAACTCGACGCTATCCAAGCGGCCCTTTCAAATTATTTGATAACGTTCTTTGGAGTGCCGATCGCCGCCATCTGGCTTGGCGAGCGGCTGTCATTGGCGGGCCTCGTGGGAGGGATTTTGGTTCTAGGGAGCACACTTCTGATTACGTTGTGGGAAGCCAGGCGCGCCGAGGAAGCGGTGCCAACATAAATGGCACGGGCAGCCCCCACAACGCGCGTCACTTCCCGGCGGCGGCAGCCTGAATGACACTTCACAAAAGGGCACTGGCAGGAATCGCACCGGGAAGCCTGAAGCGTGCATCTCCCCGGGTGTGATCACCCGCCAGAGGGAATATTCACGGGAACACTAGAGTCTTCATAAACCCCGCCGGTTTTTCCATCATCATCGTGTAAGCTTGCATGATTTCGTCAAGGCTCAGGCGGTTGCTGATGAGGGGTTTCACGTCAATTTTGCCTGCCGCCAGCACATCTAGGGCGCGCGAGTAGCTATACGGGTTAACCCAGGAACCTAAAATGGTCAGTTCCCGCGAAAGCACGTTGAAAGGAATAACGGCGGCCTTTTGGCCCTCCGGCGCAAATCCAAAGATCAGAACCCGGCCGCCCCGCTTTGGCAGGTCTACCGCTAGTTCAAAGGTCTCCGGGCGACCGACGGCCTCGACCACAACATCCGGTCCCAGACCCTCTGTTTCCGCGAGGACCTGCTCCTTGACTTCCGCATTCTTTGGATCGATCACCACGTGCGCTCCGAACTTCTTAGCCATTTGGCGGCGGGTTTCTTCCGGTTCAATCAGGATGACCTTTCTCGCGCCGGACTGCACCGCAAACTGCAGGTGAATCTGGCCCATCGGCCCGCCACCAATAACGGCCACTGTTTCTCCGGCTTGGTAATTCACACGATCCGTCGCATGCACCACACACGAAACAGGTTCCGCGAAGGCGGCGGATTCGTCCTCTAGTCCTTCGGGTATGGGGTAGATGCCTTTCTCGCTGGCCGTACAGTACTCCGCAAATCCGCCATCGCGCAGCACACCGTAAGCCGCGAGATCCAAGCAGAAGCATGGCTGATGATTCCTGCACCAATAGCACTTTCCGCAGCTTTCATTGGGATCGCTCACGACCCTTTGACCGACCCTGAGGTTTTTCACCTTGCTTCCGATTTCGACGATCTCGCCCGAGTATTCATGCCCTGGAACCACGGGCACCCTGGCCGTGTACTGGCCGTTGTAAAGTTTCAAATCGGTGCCACACATCCCGCAGGTCTTCACTTTGATGAGTACTTCCTCATCCTTAGGAACCGGGGAGGGGATATCCTTGACAACGATTCTCTTTATGACTTCGAGCACTGCGGCTTTCATGGTTTCCTCCGACGCTGTTATGAATTTCGCAACTTGATGGGAATCGCCTTACGAGCTGACTCTTCCGCCGCAATGATCAATTGGGTGTTGAGCAGCCCATCTTCACCGCTGGTCAACGGTTGCTTGCCATCGCGCACGCATTCCACAAAATGGTACATGCTTTCAACTCCAAAACCCATCTGCTTATGATGGATTTCGGGAGTGATGAACATATCAGGGAATGAGGCATTGGGAAATCCCGCAGGGGTCTTCGCCGTATACTTGGCGATGGCGCCATTGTGCGTCGGATCGAGGTAGATTACGCCCTTGCTCCCAATGATTTCACATTTGTGGTCGATCAGGGAAGGCGAGGATTGCGGAAGCACCCAACTGTTTTCGACCACCGCGCTGGCGCCGTTCGAGAAATCGACCATCGTGATGTACATGTCCGGGGTTGCGATGTTTCGGCCGGTCAGGACGCCTTCTTTGCGCTGGCAGAAGATGCGTACCGGCTTCTCCCCCATGAGCCAGCAGGTGGTATCGAGAGCATGACTGCCGAGAAACAGCATTACTGAGGACTCCCCGGCCCAAGGCAACATTTTCGTCGGCACGTAAATGGTGTCACTCAGGCGATAGTAGATGTAACGGACGTCGCCCAGTTCGCCGTTCCGAATCGCCCGCCAGGCATAATAGTACGGCGGGTTCCAACGGTTGTGCCAATCGACCATCAGGTAAACACCTTTGGCCTTGGCCGCTGCGATCATTCGGCGGCATTCTGCCACAGTCGTCGCCAGGGGCTTTTCGACGAGCATGTGCACGCCCTTGGCCGCAGCCTTAATGGCAATGTCAGCGTGTGCGGCGTCGGGCGTTGCGATTGAAATACCGTCCAGGTTTTCCTCGAGTAACTCCTCGACGTCGCCGAAGGTTTTCGGCACCCCGAATTCCTCGGCGGTTTTGGTAGCGCGTGCCGCATCGAGATCACAGATCCCCACCAAGTCCGCCGAGGGATGTTGCAAGTAGGCCCGAATATGCATCCTTCCCCAGATGCCCGCACCCACAACTCCCAGACGGACCCGCTTCCCTTTCATAGCCCCATTCCTCCCATGATTCCAAACACTTCATCTACGGTGCTCAGGGTCTTTTCGATGTCGGCGTCCGTGTGCGCCGCAGAGAGATACCAAAGCCCTTTTTCGGTTGGGAAAATATGTATGCCATGATCCAGCAAGAGTCGGCGGAACATGAAATAGGACTCGTTCTCCTGCTCGAACGCATCTCGCATATCAAAGATTTCGCCATCGTGGAACGAGACACAGAACATCGAGCCCGGCCCCTGGATGCGCACGGTGAGCTTTTGCTTCTTTGCCATCCTTCCAATCTCTTCCATCATGTGCTTGCCGATCGCATTAATCCGCCGGATGATGGCGCAATTATCCTTTTTCAGTTGCGCAAGAACTGCCTTGGCTGCGGCGCAACCAATGGCATTCCCGTTGAACGTTCCGGCGTGGACGGCTTGGCGGTTCGAAACCACCTGCATAATCTCTCGGCTGGCGCCATAGGTGAAAATGGGGAAGCCACCGCCCAACGCCTTAAAGCCGCAGGTGATGTCAGGAATCACGCCGAGATACTCCTGTGCCCCCCCTAGCGCGCCCCTCAAACCGGTAATCGTCTCATCGAAGATCAACAGGGCGCCATTTTCGTTGGCCAACTGGCGCAGGCCCTCCAGGTAACCGGGCCGCGGCATGATGATGCCGCAATTACTCATGATGGGCTCCGTCAGAATCGCCGCGATTTCGCCGGGGTGATTCTGGAAAGCGTTCTTGACGTAATCGAGATTGTTCCACGGCAGAACAACGACGTTGTCGAGCACATTGCGCGCCACACCCTTACTGTACCCGTGGATGACTGGCCTGGGGTTCTCGCGTGTGCCGAAATCCTCCCCTTTGTCGGGGTGGAAGCTAAAAAAGACGTTGTCCATCCAGCCGTGATAATGGCCCTCGAATTTGATAAAATTCGTGCGCCCGGTCACAGCGCGCGCCAAACGGAGAACTGCCTGGACGGCCTCCGAACCAGTGTTGGTAAAGTTAACCACCTGGAAGCACGGCACCGCCTCGACCAGCAACTTCGACACCTCAACCTGGAGCGGATGGGGTTCTCCGAAGGCGGTGCCTTTTTCGAGCTGCTCACGAATGGCGGCGTTCAGCGCCTGCGGGCAATGTCCGAGGATCAGCGGTCCGTAATTCAAGAGATAATCAATGAATTCGTTCCCATCCACGTCATAAATCTTGCTCCCTCTCCCTTTAGCCATATACAACGGGTGGGGGCGCCCAAAACTCTGCACCTGAGACCCAACACCCATGGCGAAAACGCTCTTCGCGTCCTCATACATTGCCCGCGAGCACGGATATTCTTTCCATTTCCACATAACCGATCCTCCTCTTCTAGCAAAGCCTCACGACTCTGTTCGTATGGTATGACTCGATCAAGGCTTCAACGGCCTGCGTGGCAAGCATCCCATCCTCGCCGGAGACTGGTACTGGCTTGTCTTCCACGACGCACGTGATGAAGTCGCGTATGGGGGGTTCTTCCGTCACGTTCAAAAGGACAAACGGCGTCTGATACTTGTCGGCTGTTACCGTGATGCTCTCATAGTCGGCGCTCACGTCAATCCTTCCCGTTTCGCCCTGCACCGACAGCCACATGTCGTTCACCGGATTGCGCCAGTTGCGGCTGAGCACCCAGGAGGACTCAAAATGAATCACCGACCCTTTTTGCATTTTCATCGTGGCCTTGACAAGGTCCCGCGTCTTAAAGCCCTTGCTTGCGAGGAGACCCTCAACCGCCATGGCGAACACCTCCTGGGGACGGTCGTTCAGCATCCAAAAGGCAAGGTCGGCAATGTGGACCATAAGGAACCATTCCGGCCCCGTATGTTCGGCCCAGGTCATGTTCCCTTCCACCCAGGAAATCGTGTCCGAAAGAACAAAGTTGCCACACACAGGCCTTCCGATTTTACCCTCGGCAATAGCATCGCGCGCCGCCAAAAAGGCTGGATACCACCGGTTATGATAGTTCACCATGAGTTTTCGACCGGAAGATATCTGCGCACGAAGAATGGCCCTGCACTCCTCGGTAGACTCCGCCATCGGCTTTTCAAGGAGAACGTGCTTGCCCGCCTTCAGGGCCGCGACCGCGTACTCCGTATGGGCATGATCGGGTGTGGCGATCGAAAGTATCTCCGTCCGGCCATCGGCCAACATATCTTCGAAACGAGTGGTCCAAGCGCAGCCGTATTTTTGGGCAACGCTTTTCGCCCGCGCCTCGCTTCTGCTCCAAACGTGCACCAACTCGACCCGTGAATCCTTCTTATACGTCCGAGCATGAACCTCACCGTAGATTCCGGCCCCTACAACGCCCACTCCGATTCTCTCCATATTCAACCCCTTAATTCTTGGTATCTTCCAGTAAAGCTACGGATAATACTCTGGAAGGTAAGACGAAATGTCCAAAGCACCCCGTCTACCTACATGGCTTAGCGACTACTTCTTCTTACCAAACCGGCGGTGCCGAGTCAAGATTATTTTCATTATTGTTTCTTTCAATCAGCACTCTTACTTTGGAGAGTTCGACAGTTCCTGGCTATGTGTGCACGCGTCGCGCCCTTGCGGAGAATGTAATGAAATTACTCGTGAGCGGTCGCGCAAAAAAGCTTGCCCTCCCCCAGTTCTGCTGGTCAGGGCGAGACGGCAGGAAGCAGGACCACTCCACGACCCGGCCCCAGCGCCAGCCGCGAGAGAATCCGGCACCTGTGTTTTCGTGCGCCTTGCGCCCAACGCACGGTTCATGACACGGGCGTCTCGCCCGTGCAGGCCGGGGCAAGCCCGGCCCTATGTCACGAACGGATTGCGGCCCCGCACCGGCGAGGCGCCGTGCCACGAGAACGAGACTGAGCATTACAGGCAACGCAAAAAGTTCTTGACATTAATTTCGAAAAGGTATAAAAACGGCCTGAGTTGAAGAGTGCGCGCTCTTGTTTCGGGCGCTTGCGTTGGGTTACGGGTCGAGGTTTCCGAAAATCAGAACTTCACAACGGGTGTTCACTAGGCCGGAGGAACGTGTACCCGGTGCGACCGTGAAGGTCGCAAAGCAGAGGTGTCAAATAAGGAGGAGCCTGAGATGGCCTTGATCGATTGGTTGTCACGGCGTTTTGCATCACTCCCGATCTTTGCCAGCCTTGTGATCCTTACGGCGTCCGCCCTCTACGGTCAGGTTGATACGGGCGCAATTTATGGGACGGTCAAAGATCAGTCCGGAGCCGTGGTGCCCGGAACGAAGATTACAGCGACCAGCCAGGACACGGGTCTTTCAGTTACGACGTCCACGACGCCTGACGGCAATTTTGTTTTCACTCCGATCAAGATCGGCACATACACACTCACAGCCGAGTACACCGGCTTCGAAAAGCTGGTACAGAGGGACGTCACCGTCGAGGTGCAACAGCGCGTGGCGGTGGACCTGGTTCTTCACCCCGGCATGGTGAACCAGACGGTGGAGGTCTCCGGCGCGCCTCCTGCGCTGCAAACCCAGGATGCGTCGGTGGGCCAAGTGATCGGCGCGCGCGAGGTGAACGATTTGCCGCTGAATGGCCGGAACTTCACTTTCCTTGCCCAACTCACCGCGGGAGTTACTCAAGACCAGGAAGACACCCGCGGTCTGGGCGCGACGGGCAGTTTCGCGGCCAATGGTACGCGGCCCGCGCAGAACAATTACATTCTCGACGGTATTGATGATAACGCAGACTTGGTGGACTTCCTCAACGGCACGGCCTACGTTGTCCGCCCGCCCGTTGACGCCATCGCGGAGTTCAAGGTTCAAACGAGCGATTACACCGCTGAGATGGGACGCTCAGCCGGGGCGGTGCTGAACGCCACAATTAAATCAGGAACCAATCAATGGCACGGGAATGCCTGGGAGTTCGTCCGCAACGACAAGTTCGATGCCGCCAACTTTTTTGAGAACTCGCCAAGTCCTACCCAGAAGGGCGAGTACCGCCAGAACCAGTTCGGCGCTACGATTGGGGGTCCGCTTCGTAAAGACAAGACGTTTATTTTCGGCGATTACGAGGGCACGAGAATCCGTCAGGCAATACCCTGGCTAGCGACGGTTCCAACGGCCTTGGAAAGTTCGAGCGGATTTACCAACCTCTCGGAACTGCTCACTCAAGGCGGTACGCAAACCGACCCGCTGGGGCGCAACTTTGCACTCGGGCAGGTCTTTGACCCGGCCACCACGCGCCAAGTCTACTGCGGCGTAGCTGACCCGGTGACGTTGCAAACGGTCCCCTGCCCGACGGGCACGGCGCCCGGCACGGAACTCGCAGGAGAATACCTGCGCGAGCCCTTTGCGGGGAACATCTTGCCGGCCAAGCGGCTGGACCAGAACGCCATTAAGCTGCTCCAACTCTTTCCCGCTCCCAATTCCGCTGGGCTCTTCAGCAACTATTCGAGTGATCCTGTCCTTCGCAATACCGTCAACCAGTTCGATGTGCGGGGTGATGAGAACTTCAGCGACGCCGACCAGATGTTCGCGCGAGTGAGTTTTTCGAACAACCCGGAGTTTATCCCCGGACCCTTCACTGGTATCGCGGATGGTGGAGCGTTCGCGGATGGATCTCAGTCAGCCACCTCGATCAATATTGCCCTGAGCGAAACCCACTCATTCTCGCCCACCGTCGTGAATGAAGCGCGCCTCGGCTTTAACCGCATTGGTACTTCGCGGCTGCAACCTTATGCGAATCAACTGGGCATCCCGCAGCAGTTCGGTATTCAGGGAGTGCCGCAAGTCCCCCTAAACGGCAGCTTACCGACGATTATTTTTACGGGTCTCAACTCCCTAGGCGGCGAGGATTACTTGCCTTCCGTCGAATACAACTCGACGGCCCAGTTCACCGATAACGCGACCAAGGTGCGCGGGAAGCAGACCCTCAAGGCGGGCATTGAGTTCCAACACCTCAAGTTCTCGATTTTCCAGCCACCCGAGAGCCGGGGAAACTTTTACTTTCATGGAAACTTCACCGAAGTGGCAGGTTACAGCGATGGAAATACGGGATTGGCCCAGATGCTCTTGACCCCGATCAACGGCACGGTTCCCGGCGCCTTAAACATGGTGGGCGGGTCGGACGACGTTCAGGCCTCAAATATCGCGAACACCGACATGGGGCGCAACTACTACGGCCTGTACTTTCAGGACGACTGGAAGGCCACCAGCAAACTCACTCTGAATCTCGGAGTGCGCTGGGAGTACTTCGGGCAGATTGTCGAGAACTTCGGGGCGCAATCCAATTTTCTGCCCTCATTCACGAGCGCACCCTCGCAATTTATGCTCACCAAGCAGCGTTGCTCGACACCGCTTTCACCCGACTTCATGACAGCCGCTTCAACGGACAACATCAACATCAGTTGCTCGAGCGTTCCGGGACTTGGCTACTCGCAGCTAACGAACTTCTCGCCGCGCATCGGCTTCGCCTACCGCGTTACTCCCAAGTGGGTGGCGCGCGGTGGATTTGGCTTGTTCTACGGAGGTTTCGAAAACTCGGTCGTCGAAACTTATGTGGATTTCCCGTTCCAGTACTCACTAGGCTTTCCGTCGCTCACTCCCGGCCAACCCGTCACTTTCGCCAATGGCGCACTGGGGACTCTCGAGACCGGCCTGTCAGCCATTGAGCCTTTGACTTCTGTGGATGCAGAACCCGGCGGCGTCTCCTTCACGGGCGAAGATTACCATATGAAATCACCCTATACGGAAGGCTACAACTTAACGCTTCAGTATGAAATCACCCCCAACCAGACCTTCCAGATCGGCTATGTAGGCAACTCGGTTCGGCATTTGGGAGTCTACATAAATCCCAATAACCCGAGCGAGATACTGCCGCCCGGGCTCAATTCCTACGCCTACTCGCCTTTCCCAGACTTTACGAATCCAATCACCTATTCCTCGTTTGCCGGCGACAGTTATTACAACTCGCTCCAAGCTAACTTCGAACGCCGGCTCAGCCGGGGCTTGAACGTGCTCGCCAATTTCACCTGGTCGAAATGCCGTACGGATGCCTCCGATGTGCTGAACGAAACCGCGATCTTCTACCGCGCGCCCATGCTGCCGCACTTCGGCATTCAGGGCGACTATGGGCTTTGCGATTTTGACATTCCGAAAGTCGTGCACGTAAGTGGAACGTACGAACTACCGGCAGGTAACGGCCACCGCTTCCTCGGCAATAGTGGCGGCGTTGTAAACGGCATTTTGGGCGGCTGGAGGACCAACTGGATTCTAACTCTCGAGGACGGCCAACCCTGGACCGTACCGTGTATAACACCTGCCCCCTCCGGCTTCGGCTGCGACGCACTGCTGGTCCCGGGCCAAAAAATCACTGCCGGGCCGCATAACGTTAATCAGTGGATAAATCCGAGCGCTTTTGCCAGCCCCCCCGCGGCCACCACTATCGGCCAATCCGACTACAGTCCTCTGGGTGGAGCGCCGACACAGTTTTATGGTCCGGGATTCCATCGTATGGATTTCTCGCTCTTCAAAGAATTCCGCGCCACGGAAACGACGCATTTCGAGTTCCGGGCCGAGTTCTTTAACCTCACGAATCACCCGAACTTCTCGCCCCCAGGATTTGGAGGCAACGGCGTCGTTGCGGCCCCGGGGTCGCTCACTTACGGTCCCGGTTCGACCACTTTCGGCGCCATCAATTCGACGCGCGACGGCCAGAACGATCAGCGTGAAATCCAGTTCGCGCTGAAGTTCTATTTCTGAGCGTAGTTGGTTCTGCTTCCTGAACTGCCGGCAGCCGCTGGTGCCCGCTTCTAAGCGGGGGAGAGGGTTGGGTTTCCACGCGACTGGAGGCCCAGAAGAACGAGATTCACTTTCTATTCCGGCGGCTGTTGCGGGACCACGGCACAATATCTTCCCGACAGAAAAAGGATCGTGGTATCTCTCCGTGCGGCAGCGCGATGATTATAATTGTATCTCGACAAGTCATTTCAGCCGGAGGAATCATGGGATCACGCTCTCGCTGCGTTGCCAGGTTCGTGTGTGGGGTCGCGTTGATGCTGGTCTTTGGCAGGCTCTGTTCGGCACAAGGGGACAACCTGATGCCGCAGCCCGCGAGTCTGGTGAGGCAGGAAGGCAGGCTGGAAATCAATGGTGGATTCCGGGTCGCCCTGGAAGGTTATCTGGAGCCACGGCTGCAAAAGGCCGGCAGCCGCCTGGTCGATCGCTTGGCCCAACAAACCGGGATTCCCATGGACTCCGCTCTTTCCACTGATCCCGCGCAAGCCACGCTGATAATTCACTGCGAGCGCGCCGGTGAGCCTGTGCAATCAGTAAGGGAAGATGAGTCTTATCGATTGGTGATAACGTCGCGGCAGGCTCGCCTGGAGGCTGCTACGCCCGTCGGAATTCTGCGCGGGCTGGCGACCTTCCTCCAATGGGTCAACCTGGACCGAGGCGGCTTCTCGGCGCCCGCGGTCACCATCCAGGACAAACCCCGCTTTCCGTGGCGGGGCTTGATGATCGACGTATCCCGGCGTTGGATTCCGAAGGATGTGATCGAGCGAAACATCGAGGGAATGGCAGCGGTGAAGCTGAATGTTCTGCACTGGCACCTTTCCGATGACCAGGGATTCCGGATCGAGAGTCGGCGATTTCCGAAGCTGCACGAGATGGGTTCCGACGGGCTTTACTACACACAGGACGAAATCCGCGAGGTTGTCGCGTACGCGCGCGACCGCGGCATCCGCGTCGTCCCGGAATTTGACATGCCCGGCCACGCCACCAGTTGGTTCGTCGGCTATCCCGAAATCGCCAGCCAGCCAGGGCCTTATACCATTGAACGCAAGTTGAAAATCTGTGATCCCGCGATGGATCCCACCCGAGAGGAAGTGTTTTCGTTCCTGGATTCCTTCATTGCGGAAATGGCCCAGCTCTTTCCGGACGAGTACTTCCACATCGGTGGTGACGAGGTTAACGGCAAAGCCTGGAATGAGAATGCGGACATTCAGGAGTTCATGCGCCAGCACGGCATGAAGGATCATCGTGACCTTCAGGCCTATTTCAACCAGCGCTTGCTGCCCATCATCCAGAAGTATGGAAGAAAAATGGTAGGCTGGGATGAAATCCTCCATCCTGGACTTCCCAAGGATATCGTGGTGCAATCCTGGCGAGGCCAGCAGTCATTGGCTGACGCGGCGCGGCGTGGCTACATGGGAATTCTTTCCACGGGATACTACCTCGACTTGATGCAGCCGGCCTCGCTCCATTACGGTGTCGATCCCCTGGGCGACGGCGCCGCCGGCCTTTCCAAATCCGAGCAAGACCGGATTCTGGGTGGCGAAGCCTGTGTTTGGACAGAGAACATCGATGCGGAAAATATCGATGCAGCGGATTGGCCCCGGACGGCCGCCATCGCCGAACGCCTCTGGTCAGCCTCCGACGTTAAGAACGTGGACTCCATGTATCGACGTTTGGCGGTGGAAAGCCGTCAACTGGAATGGCTCGATTTGAAACACCGCACCATCTCGCGGAAGATGCTGGAACGGGAGGTGGACGGCGCGGACAACACGCCGCTGGAACGGCTCGACGAAGTTCTGGCGCCGCTCAACTGCGACATACGACGGCGAGTGCACCACTACACTTCTCTCACTCCGCTTAACCGCCTGGTTGATGCGACACCGCCGGAAAGCGACCGCGCGCGCGAGTTCGCCGGCCTAGTCGAACATTGGACAGCCAATAAGCAACAGATCCGCGCGCAACTGTCGCTTTGGAAGGAGAACCACGCGAAGGTAGTTCCCGTGTTGCAGGGCTCGGCCTTGCTTCAAGAGGCTTTGCCCTTGGCGGATGATGTATCCGCTGTCGCGACAGCCGGAATCGAGGCGCTGGATTATCTCGAAAGCGGAAAGCGCGCTCCAAAGGCCTGGGTAACGCAGCAGACTGCTTTGCTGGATCGCGCCGGCAAACCTGAAGCAGAACTGTGGATCATGATCGTGCCTCCGGTTCGCAAACTGGTTGAAGCCGCTCAGGCAGAAAAGTGAGGCGCGGACAATTCCTAAACCTAAATTCTGAAGAAGATCTTATGCTGATACAGCCAGTAACAGAGATACCACATCACCAGGAAGATGCAGAACGATTGGGCTACAGGAGCAAAGGGCCCGATAAAGCGGAAGCCGCGCGTGAACGTCCCCACCACATCGTTGATCCAGTCGGTCATGATCATGTGGACGGAATAGACGAAGATGGAGTTCATTCCTAAGACGAGTAAGGGAAAGACCAGACGCCGAAAACCCATTATTTCCACCAACCAATAGAAAAAGAGCAGAATCAAGAGGACACAGCCGCCGCTTACCAGAGTGAAGGATTCCGTCCAAATCCGCTTGACCATGGGATTAACCGGAGTCAGGGCAAAGCCGAGCAGGAAACACAGCGCCGCTCCACCCGCGAGTACTTTCACGTTATAAGCGTGGCTTCGCCTCTTCATCATCAGTAATCCGCACCAGACGCCGAGCAAATTCGTCACCGTGCTGCTGATCCAGTTGATACTCACGTAGTATCCCTCGGCGTTATGGTGCAGAATTGCCCGGTCAATCCTCATCCCAATATTGTCCTGCATCGAGAAAGGTCCATTGGCGCCGGGGAGGGCCACGAACAGTCCCCAGTGTACAGCCAGGAAGACCACGGCGGC
>Ga0181527_1001965_pt1 | contig 20083 bp, 18 predicted proteins | sample PEATcosm2014_Bin_30_FD_119762 | JGI IMG/M metagenome (GOLD analysis project Ga0181527, IMG submission 119762) | Peatland microbial communities from MTU Mesocosm Facility, Houghton, MI, USA - PEATcosm2014_Bin06_60_metaG | ecosystem: Environmental > Terrestrial > Soil > Wetlands > Peat | place...
ACCGGCACTATCGACCGGTCCGCGAGGAGCTCGCTGCACTGGCGCCGGGGAGGGTCCTCCCGTTTGCACCCGGTAATTCCAGGAAACGCGGCCCGGAGTTGAGCCGAGGGGTCAAAGCCTCGGTGAGCGCCGCGGTGGAGCGCCGAGAGGCGAGCGCGCCCGCGCAAGGCGCGCTGCCGTGCTCCGCTGAGCACGGCCAAAGGTTGGTGCGCCTGTCGGCGCTCCGCCTTCCCTCGATCTTTTCGGGGGAGGCGAATGGGAAGGGCTTACCTTGGAGTGGCTTGGCAAAATTCGGGCGCGGCAGCGTCGCGAGAGCGATTTGCCATGTCGCCCGGCTGTCGCGAGGCAGGAAAGGTCTACGCCATCAGCCTCGAATGCCGGCCGGCGCTGCGCTCGATGGCGCTCGCGAGGTATTCCGGCGATTGCGCGCCGGTGACGATGACGCTGCCGCCGAAGACGAAGCAGGGCACGCCGTCGATGCCGGCTTCCTTGGCGCCGCTGGCGTCGCTTTCGATGCGATCGACGTCGGCGTCGCTGGCGAGCAGCCGCCGCACCAGGTCGCCGTCCATGCCGCAATCGACCGCGGCCTGGATCAGCACTTTGGGGTCGCTCAGATCGCCGCCTTCGGCGAAGTAGAGATCCATCAGCCGCTGCTTGACGCGGCCCGGATCGGTAGCGCTGCGCGACCACAGGATCAGTCGGTGGCAGTCGAGCGTATTGGGCTGGCGGCTCATCTTATTGGGATCATAGACCAGGCCTTCCATGGCGGCGGCAGCCGTAACCCGCTCGGCGATCACGGCGTAGCGTTCGGGCGAGCCGAATTTGGTCTCCAGATAGGTCTGCCGGTCGATGCCTTCGCGCGGGATCCAGGGATTGAGGAAATAGGGGCGCCAGTTGATGACGACATCGATATCGGTGGTGAGCGCGACGGCGGCCTCGAGTCGGCGCTTGCCGATATAGCACCACGGGCAGACCACATCGGACACCACGTCGATATGCACGGAACCGCGCGCTTCGGGGACATCGTCTTCCATGACAGTGACCTTGGCAAAGACCTTCGATTCGATTGCGCTGAACCTAGCGCATCGGGCGGGGCCGGGGAATCGGCCGCGCTTCGCCACCGGGATATGGCGAGCGCGTCACTTCCCGGCAACCTCGCCGACCACCCGGGCGACGAGGGAATCGACATTATCCGTCGGCTTCAAGGTCGCCAGCGTCACCGCCGCATCGATCCCGCCGCGGTTGCGGTCGGGCGTCAACATGGTGTTCTTGAGCACGCTGGCGATCCGACGCGTCACGACATGGGCGGCGCGCAGATCGGTTTCGGTGAAGACAGCGAAGATCGAGCTGTCGGCTTCGCGGCAGGCGAAATCGACCTGTCGCATCAGCCGGCCGACCAGCCGCGCCGCGTCGAGGCTCGACCGGCGGTCGGTACCCTCGAAGCAAAAGCGCGCGATCGAAAGCCCGATGCCGCGCCGTTCGGCGTCGTCGACCGCGCGGTTGAGGTCGCGCCAGAACGCATCATGGGCAAGCAGCCCGGTATCGGGATCGATCATGCCCTTGGCGTCGAGCGATTTGAGCATGCGCTTGAGCCGTTCGCCGAAGGCGTGGAGCCGCACATAAGGCAGCAGCCGATCGACTGCCCGCTGCGGTCCTTCCGAGACGCGTTCGAGATTGGCAAGCTCCATGGCGTAGGGCTCGATCGTCGTCGGCGGGCCGCCGAGTACGACCACCGGCAGATCGCGGAACCGCACATCGTCGGCGAGTACGGTCAGCAAGGCTTCGACGACACGCGGACCGAAGCCGTCGCCGATCACCAGGCCGTCGATGTCGCGCACATTGAGGGCGCGCGCCGCGTTCTCGACGCTGAGCGCGCCGACCACGCCACAGCGTTCGCCGACCGCGACCGAAAGCTCCGGATAGGTCCGGCCGCGGCCCGCGACGAGCACGCTTGCTTCCTCGAGCGGATCGCGCGTCGGCAATTCCGGCAAAGTCTCGCCGCGCGAGGCGAGCGTGCGCATTCGGCGCAACACCGTACCGTGCAGCGCGCGGATGCGCAGCGCCGCGGTCAGGCGGCGGACGAGCCGCGCCGGCGGCGCGTGCGCGGCCATTGCCAGCGCGTCCGGCAATGCCGGCGCGCCGTCGTCGCGCATGCGGGCGATGACCGGCATATAGAGACCGCCGGCATTGCGGCGGCGTTGGTCGATTACGTCGGCAAGCCGGTCGGCCTGCGCGCGGTCGGGGCAGGGCTCGGCGAGAACGACGGCTTCCGGCTCGACCGAGGCGAGCGCGCTCGCGGCGTCGGCAAAGCTCGCTTCGACGATCGGAAAGGCGCCGCCGGCACGCAACGCGTCGACGACATCCGGCGCCGGGTTGTCGGCAATGACGGCGAACGGACCTTGCAACGCCATGGTGCTACGCGACGCGATGAGTTTTACCGTGACGGGGCGAACAATGCCAAAGTGCTGTTAATGTCCCGTCAACGCGGCGCGCTCCTTTGCGTCCGTGACTGCTCAGGCGACGGCGCGAACCTCGCCCGCCGGCGTTTCGTCCTGACCGGCGAAGGCCCTGGCAACCAGCGGATTGAGGCCGAAGCCGTCGAGCGCGGCGATCATGGCGGCGCTATCGGGAGCCGTGCCGATCAGGCATTGGCCCAGCAGCGGGTCGGGCTTCGCGCCGAGCGTGGCGTCGGTCTCGACGCGCCCGACCTTCTCCTTAAGCCCGCCCAGCGGAAACCGATAGCCGCCGACGCAGACGATGCCGGACGGCGGCGCGGTGACCGCGATGGTCGAAGCCGCGACATCGACTTGGCAGGCATAACCGGTGTCGACCGAGCCGTCGGGCGCGATCTTGAAATGCGGCTGATCGATGCGTTCGATGCCGGGCGGAAAGACATGGGCGGGTACGATCGGACCGCGCAGCGAGAGGGTTGCGGTCTCGGTGGTGCCGAGTTCGACCAGCGTCACCGCGCCGTCGCCATGGCGCGGCGCCGTGACCCGACCGAGCGGAAGCGGACGCGGCCGGCCGTCAGCGCCGCGCCGCGCGGCGACAAAGCCGGCTTCGCCAAACACCGGCACGTCGATCAAAGCGGTGTCGCGGCTCTCCCAATCCGGGCTTTCGGCGAGCCGTTCCGGGTTGCGCCAGGCGGCGAGGATCGTGGCCGGCGCGGCTTGCGCGAACGAGCCGGCTGCAGCGAGGCGGAACGCGACCTGAGCCGGCAGGAGCAATACGCCGCAGCCGTGGTCCTGGCGCTGGCGGGCAAAAATATCGGCGTCGAACGGCTGATGCAGGACCAGCGTGCCGCCGGTCAGAAGCCAGGGCAAGAGCGTGAGGCAGATGCCGGCGAACGAAGCGGGCGCGAGCGTCGAGAGCATGCTCGCATCCGGTTCGAGCCTGCTCTCCAGGACGATGCCCAAGCCGCCGGCCAAAAGTTCGATGTGCCGGCGCGCTACCGGAACCGGACCGTCTTCGCCGACCTCGAAGGTGATGATGGCGAGATGGGCGGCTTTGTTGTCGCGATCGAGCGGCGGAACCGGCTCGATCTGTTCGACCGTGAACAAATCGTCGAGCGCAACGGCGCCGTCGGGCAGCGCGGGGCCGAAACCGCAGACATAACGGATCGAAAACACTTCGGCGGCGACGCGGGTGGCGAACTGACAATGTTCGAAATGGTCGACGCGACGGCAGGTGATGAGCGCCTTGGCGCCGACGCGGGCCAGCGCGACCGCGGCTTCGGCGCGCCGCCACAGCAGCGGCAGCGGCGCCGCGATCAGTCCGGCGCGCAGCACGCCGAGCAGCGTCAAAATGCCTTCCACCGTATGCGGCAGTTGGATGCCGACGATCGAGTCGGTCGAAAGTCCCATGCCGCGCAGCCGCCCGGCTATCGCCGACACCACGCGGTCGGCCTCGGCATAGGTCAGGCGTCGCGGCGCGCCGTCGGTGAAGCTTTCGCGGTTTTGCGGATCGACCAACGCGACCGCGTCGGGCCGTCGCGCCGCGGCGCCGCGGAACAAGGCGTCGACGGTGATGCGGCTATGGCCTTCGGTCTGGCCGGCCGCTGGTGTGGGATCGCCAAGAATCATGCTGTATCAAATCATGGCTTTGTCGTCGTCGTGTCGTCCGCATCATCGCAGCGCCTTGGTCGGCTGGCGCCACCAGGTTTCCGGCAGAAAGCCCGACAAGGATGTCCGCTCCGGATGCCGCAGATCGGCCCAGCGCGCCACCCATTGCTCGGGCAGATAGAACAGCGGAACGACGTAACAGCCGGAGATCAGCACGCGATCGAGCGCGCGCACCGCGGCGACGAAATCACCGCGTTCTCGGGCGCGCAAAATGGCGGCGATCATGGCATCGACCGCGGCGCTCTTGACGCCCATATAGTTGCGCGAACCCTGCTGATCGGCGGCCGCCGAGCCCCAATAAAAGCTTTGCTCGTTGCCCGGCGACAAGGACTGCTCCCAACGATACTCGATCACGTCGAAGTCGAACGAGGCTTGGCGCGCTTGGTATTGCACGGCATCGACCAGGCGCACCTGCGCCGCGATGCCGGCATGCGCCAAACTGTTGGAGAAAGCGAGCGCTAGCCGCTCGTCGTCGCGATCCGTCACCATGATCTCGAAAGAAAACGGCCGGCCGGTCGCGCGCTCCCGCAGCGTCGTTCCCTCGATCGCATAGCCCGCGGCGTTGAACAGCGCGAGCGCCTGGCGCAAATTGGCACGGTCGCGGCCGGAGCCGTCGCTGACCGGCGGCGACCAGGTGCCGTCGAGCACATCGGCGCGCACCGCGTCGGCAAAAGGAGCGAGCAGCGCCCGCTCTTTTCCGTCCGCGGGCCGATGGTAGGCCGACAGCTCGCTGTCGTCGAAGAAGCTCGCGCTGCGGCGGTACAGATTGTAGAAGAAGTTGCGATTGATCCATTCGAAATCGAACAACAGCGAAAGCGCCTGGCGGACCCGGATATCGGCGAACGCCGGCCGGCGCGTGTTGAAGACGAAATCGGAACTGAATTTTGGCAAGCCGTTGACGAAGGATTCCTTGACGACGCGACCGTCGCGGACGGCGGGAAAATCGTAACCGGTCTGCCAGCGTCCGGGATCGGCCTCGCTGCGCACGTCGTAGAGGCCGGCCTTGAAGGCCTCGAAATAGGCATTGGCGTCGCGGTAAAAATCGAAGCGCAATTCGTCGAAATTCCACAAGCCCCGATTGATCGGCAGATCGCGGCCCCAATAGTTCGGATCGCGCTTGAAGGTGACGCTCTTGCCCGCATCGACGGCCGTGACGAGATAGGGACCGCTGCCGATCGGTTTCGCCAAAGTGGTGTTCTCGAAGGTTGCGACATCGATCGCGTGTTTCGGCAAGACCGGCATCAGTCCGAGGATCAGCGGCAATTCGCGATCGCTCGCGTCGGCGAAATCGAAGCGCACGGTTCGGGAATCGAGAATCTCGGCCTTGGCGACTTTGGCGTAATAAGTGCGGTGACTGGGCCTGCCGTGATCGCGCAACAGCTGCCAGGAGAACACGACGTCGTCCGCGGTCACCGGCGCACCATCGGAAAAATGCGCCGCCGGATCGAGACCGAAAGTGACGGTGCTGCGCGCATCGTCGGTCTCGACGGTCCGCGCCAGCAACCCGTAGAGCGTGAACGGCTCGTCGTAGCTGCGCGCCAACAGGCTTTCGATCACGTAACCGCGGATCGGCTGCAAGGCGAGGCCTTGCACGATGAGCGGATTGACGCTGTCGAAGGTGCCGAGCACGCCCTCGACCAGCCGGCCGCCCTGTGGTGCGTCGGGATTGACGTAGGGCAGGGCGGCAAAGCCGTCCGGCAGTGCCGGTGCGCCTTGCATGGCGAGCCCCCGCGCGGCTGCCGCTTCGGCCGCGGGCGAACGGCCGGAGCAGGCGCCGATAAGCATCGCGGCGGCGCATAATGCGACCCGCATTCCGTGGCCGGCTTGGCCGGTGCGTGATTGTGCCATCGGCAGGGAAAAGCTGAATGCGATTCGGTCGACCCGCAGCGAATGTACCACGTCGGCCCCGCAGCGGCCGGCCGGTCGGCCCGATTTCTCGTGGGCTCGCGAACTTCGCGCTCAACTTGGCGCTCAACTTGGCGCTCGACTTGGCGCGCATCTCGGCGATCGTCGTCGATGCGGTCTTTATCTCTTCTCGCAATTGGGCTATTGGGCCGGGCCGGGGTCACGCTGTTGCCGTAATCTGCGTCGATTGACCCTCAAAGAGGGGACCCGCGCAGCGCGGCGACGGATGTCGGGGAATCCCGATATCGGATCATTTGTACACGCTCGCTGAGCCGGGAGACCGAGCCCTATCGGTTCTCCGGTGGCAGCACCAAAGAGGAATTGCATCAATGCACTATGGGAACGCGGCGCCGGCCCGGCCGGCGAGCCGGACGCTCGCTGCCATCGGAACCTTGGCCAAGGGGATGGGTCAGACCGCCGTCCTGACCGTTGCCTTAGGCTTGGCAACCGGCTCGCTCGCGATCGCCCAGCAGGCGGCTCCGGCCGCGCCGGCCGCCACGCCTGCAGCCAAGCCGAAGCCGCCGGCGGCCAAAAAGCCGGCCGCGCCGGCCGCCCAAGCGCAACCCGCGCCCGCCCCGGAACCGCAGCAACAGGCGCCGGCCCAAGCGCAGGGCGAGCAGCAGCCGCCCCAATTGATCTATTCGCCGTGGACCAAGTTCTGCCTCAAGGGCCAGGACGCCGCCGCCAAGCAAGTCTGCTTCACCGGCAAGGACGCCCGGATCGAGTCCGGAATGCCGGTCGTCGCCGCCGTATTGATCGAGCCCGACGGCGAGCCGAAGAAGATTTTGCGCGTCACGCTGCCGCTCGGCATGCAGCTCATCCACGGCACCCGCGTCATCGTCGACCAGAACCAGCCGCTGACCGCGCCTTACGTCATCTGCTTCACCAACGGTTGCATGGCCGACTACGAGGCCACTCCCGACATGGTCGGCAAGATGAAGAAGGGCCAGGCGCTCGCCGTCCAGGCGATCAATTCGACCGGCCAGCCGATCAGCCTGGTGCTGCCGCTGTCCGATTTCGCCAAGGCCTATGACGGTCCGCCGACCGATCCCAAGATCTTCGAGGAACAGCAGAAGAAGCTGCAGGACGAATTGCAGCGGCGCGCCGACGAAGCGCGCAAGAAGCTCGAGCAGCAGCAGGGCCAGCCGCAATCCTCGAACGCACCGGCACCGGCACCGCAGTAATAGGCGGTTATCGAGCCAACTTTTTCCGGGCGCAGCGCAACACGCAGTGGTGCGCTGCCGACCCGGGAAACGCGTCTTTCGTCAGTGCATGCTCGCGGAGCGGGGGCGATAGCCGCCCTTGCCGTCCTTGACGAATACTTCGGCGACTTGCGGATGACGCACCGGTTCGCCGCTTTCGTCGGGCAACAGATTCTGTTCCGACACGTAAGCGACGTATTCGGTTTCGTCGTTCTCGGCGAACAGATGATAGAACGGCTGGTCCTTGTTCGGGCGGATTTCGGCGGGGATCGCCTGATACCATTCCTCGGTGTTGTCGAAAACCGGATCGATGTCGAACACGACGCCGCGGAAGGGATAAAGGCGGTGCCGGACGACCTGGCCGATCTGGTACTTGGCGCTCCGAATCTTGCTCATCGCTGGAGGTGGATTACAGCCTGAGTGCCGCCGCAATGCAACCAGGAGATTGTGGCGGGGATTGTGGCACGGGACGGGCCATTCGCTGGACTGCCGTTCATAGACCGTACCGTTGCGCCATTTGTGGGTCTTTTTCGGCGACCAATCCGGCGAGGTCAACCAGGACCTTGGCTTGCTTCCAGGTCGCGTCGTCCTGCATTTTGCCGTCGATCATCACCGCCCCGCTGCCGTCCGGCATGGCGGCGATGATCTTTTTTGCGAACGCCACCTCGCCGGGGTCCGGAGAAAATACCCGCTTGGCGATCGGTACCTGGCTCGGATGCAGCGTCCAGGCGCCGACGCAGCCCATCAGGAAGGCATTGCGGAACTGCGCCTCGCAGGCCGCGCCGTCGGAAAAGTCGCCGAACGGGCCGTAGAAAGCCTTGATCCCGGCCGACGCGCAAGCGTCGACCATTTTGGCGATCGTATAGTGCCAGAGATCCTGCTGATAGGACGGGCGCGGCGCATCGGCGGCGCCGGCATCGGCCAGAACTTTGTACTCGGGATGGCCGCCGCCGACGCGCGTCGTCTTCATCGCCCGCGAGGCGGCGAGATCGGCCGGACCGAGGCTGATGCCGTGCATGCGCGGCGACGCCACCGCGATCGAGCCGACATTGTCGACGCCCTCGGCGGTTTCCAGGATGGCGTGGATCAGGATCGGCTTCTTGACGCCGTGTTTTGCTTCAAGCTGGGCGAGCAGTTGATCGAGGTAATGGATGTCCCAGGCGCCTTCGACCTTGGGCAGCATGATGACGTCGAGTTTCTGGCCGATGGCCGCGACGATTTCAGTAATGTCGTCGAGCACCCACGGCGAATTGAGCGCGTTGATGCGTGTCCACAGCCCGGTGTCGCCGAAATCGCACGACTTCGCCATGGCGATGAAGCCGGAACGCGCCGCCTCCTTGGCGTCGGCCGGGATCGCGTCCTCGAGATTGCCGAGCACCACGTCGACCTGGGTGACCAGTTCCGGCACCTTGGCGCGGACCTTTTCGATATGCGGGGGCACGAAATGGATCATCCGTTCGAGCCGCAGCGGCAAGTCGCGCAGCGGTGCCGGCGCTCCGATGGCAAGCGGCTTGAAAAAATTGCGCGGCAGTTTCATGGGCAGCCCCAAAATTGGGTTCCTCGACAAACCGTAGGAGAACGCAGGGACCTCGCCAAGCCAAATTTAACGACAGTCTTGCCTAGGAAATGGCACCCTTCGCGCCGAGTAGTGGATATATTCCTTCTCTGGTATTATTTCAAAACCGTGCTCCGGAATCGGATTGAAACCATCTGAGCAAGTCAGGAAAGAGACGCGCAGGCAATGCATTCGAGCCTGGTCGGAAGGCTTCAGCGTCGGGCGCATATGAGATCATTGGCCCGCATGGAGGCACCACCGGTGAGGAGCGCACCCCAGCGCGGGGACAACCATTGCCTCCGATCCCGAAGTCCGCTCGCCCATATACGCTTCGCGCGAAATCGGGGCGCTATATCATTACGTCGCCGGCAAAGTCTGCGAATTCGGTCACGACCTGGTCCAGAGCCTTCAAGAAAAAGTAGGCTCCGGTGTCGCGGACGAATATTTACAAGCGCAGTGTTTTTATCAACTGCCCGTTCGCCCCGGAGTACCAGCCGATATTTCGCGCACTTGTATTTGCCGTCTTCGCTTGTACGTACCGGCCAGGCTGTGCACTCGAAATAAGCGATTCAAGCGAAAACAGGCTCGCGAAGATCGAAGGTATTATCCGAGAATGCATGTTCGGTATCCACGACATTTCGTTCATGGCGATCGATCCCACCACGAAGCTTCCGCGTCTGAACATGTCTTTCGAGCTCGGGCTTTTCGTCGCGGCCAAGAGCTTCGGCACCGGGCGGCAAAAACGTAAGGTCGCACTCATTCTCGATCGCAGCGGATATCGGTACCGCGATGCATTGTCGGATATATCCGGGCAAGACATCTCGTTTCACGAAAGCGATCCGCGGAAAGCGATACGCGAAGTTCGAAATTGGTTGGATACTTGCCAAAGCGGGTCGTATTCCCTACCTGGGGGCGCGCATATCGGTGATCAGTATCAGAGCTTTTGCGAGCATCTGCCGACCGCCTGCGCCGGCATGAAGCTCAGTCCGGATCAGCTTACTTATGCCGACATTTGCCGCGCCATCGAAGCTTGGCTCAAAGATAACGCGTGAGCCTTACACCATCTCGCCGCGCATCAGGCGGGGCTGCGAGGCGACCGGCGCCACGCCTTCGCGCATCAAGGCGCGGCGCAACGGGCCGATGCGGTCGAGCAGATAGAGCGACAGCCCGCGCACGCCATGCGCCGGCATGAAGTCCGTGAGCAGGCTGCGGTTGAGGACGTCGATGGCGATGCTGCGGCTGGTCACATCGGCGCGCCGCGCCGTGTCATAGCGCGCGAGCACGGCCGGGAGGCCGATATCGAGGCCCCGCCGCCGCGCGTCGGCGACGATCTCGGCGATGGTGGCGCCGTCGCGGAGCCCGAGATTGAGGCCCTGCGCGCCGATCGGCGGCACCACATGGGCGGCTTCGCCGACCAGCGCGATCCGCGTCCGCGCAAAGGCCTGCGCGGTTTCGACGCCGAGCGGAAAAATGCCGCGGCCGGGCTCGACGCGCATCTTGCCGAGGAGCGAATGCGCGCGGCGCTCGATCGCCGCCGACAGATCGGCATCGGGAAGGGCGGAGAATTCGGCCGCGTGCTGCGGCGCAAGCACGCAGACGAGGCTCGAGCGCAAGCCGGGCAGGGGAACGAGCGTGCACGGGCCGCTTTCGGTGTGGAACTCGGTCGTGGTGTCGTCGTGCGGCCGATCGTGTGAGAGATTGAGCGTCAGCGCGGTTTGCGGGTAGTTTTGTTGCTGCGTGCCGATGCCGGCCGCCGCGCGGCACAGCGAACGGCGTCCATCGGCGGCGACGACGAGCCGCACCCGCGTTTCACCCTCGGCATGTTTGATGGTGACGCCGGCCGCGTCGCTTGTCACCGCCAGTGCCGGCGATGCGATCCGCGCAAGCTTGAGCTCGTCGGCGCGGGCTTGCAGCGCGGCGACCAGATGCCGGTTCTCGATATTGTAACCGAAGGCCTCGAGCCCGATCTCGGCCGCGGCAAAGAACACTTCGGGCGCGCGAATGAGCCGCTGCGTGTCGTCGACGATGCGGACCTTTTTCAAAGGCGCGGCGTGAGGCAGGCATGCCCGCCACACTTCGAGCGCTTCAAGCGCGGTCACCGAGCTGGACAAAAGCGCCGTAGTGCGGTTATCCGGCGCGGCGAGCGGCGCGATCAGAAGCGTATCGGCGCCTGCCGCGCAGAGCGCGATGGCGGCGATGAGCCCGGCCGGTCCGCCGCCGACCACCGCAACCTCGGCGGTGAATTTGCCGTTCGCGCCGTTCATGCCTCGAGCCGTCCCTCTCAGAACCGATCGCTATTGCCTGATCTATGGTCGTCGATCCGGCAGTGACAGGGTGCCCACGATCCTCGTTTGCCGTGTAGACTTGAGTTCGTTATGCCTGCAACCCCTAAGCTCTTGGAAATGGCACCGATCGAGCCCATCGCCAAGCCGAAAAGCGACCCCGGGCGGTCGCTGACCTCGGCTGCGTTCGCGGTCCACGTCTTCACCGCAAGCGGCGCCGCCTGCGCGCTCCTGGCCCTGACTGCCGCGGTTCGTGCCGACTGGCCGCAAATGTTCGTCTGGCTCGGCATCGCGCTCTTCATCGACGGCGTCGACGGCACTTTCGCGCGGCGGCTCCATGTGGCCGAACTGCTGCCACGCTGGTCGGGTGACGTGCTCGATCTCGTGGTCGATATTCTCACTTACGTGTTCGTGCCGGGCTATGCGCTGGCGACGAGCGGCCTGTTGCCGGCCCCGGTCGCGCTGCCGCTCGGCATCGTCGTCGTCGTTACCGGGTCGCTTTATTTCGCCGACCGGCTGATGAAGACCTCCGATTATTACTTCCGCGGCTTCCCCGCGGTCTGGAATGTGGCGGCGTTTTACTTGTTCCTGCTCAAGCTCACGCCTTGGCTCGCCGCCGTGGCGGTCGCAGCGCTCGCCGTGCTCACTTTCGTGCCGTTTCTTGTCGTGCACCCGGTCCGCATCGCGCATCTGCGCGCGCTGACCACGGCGGCCTTGATCGCCTGGGCGCTGTTGGGAATTTTTGCGGTCGCCAAGAACCTCGACCCTGGCCTTTTGACGGTATCGGCCTTATGCGTTCTGGCGCTCTACTTCATCGCCGTCGGCTTTCTCCGCCGGCATCATCCGTGACATTCCGCGTGCGCTATATTCCAATCTCGGAGCGATCATGCCTCGACCCGTTCTTCTGATCGCCGGCGGCAGCCGCGGGATCGACGCGTCGACGGCGCGGCTTGCCGCCGCGCGTGGCTATGACGTGGCGATCAATTACTTGACCCGCGCGGATGCCGCCGCCGATGTCGCTGCCGCCGTGCAGAAATCCGGGGGCAGAGCGGTCACGATAAAAGGCGACATGGCGAAGGAGGACGACATCCAGCGCGTCTTCGACGAGGCCGCAGCCGCGCTCGGGCCGATCACGCATTTCGTGCACTCTTCCGGCCTTGGCGGCAAGAATTCGCGGCTCGACGCGGCTTCCGCCGCTACCATCCGTGAGGTGATCGACGTCAATCTGTTCGGCGCCGTGATCTGCGCGCGCGAAGCCGTGCGCCGCATGTCGAGGGTGCACGGCGGCAAGGGCGGATCGATCGTGCTGTTGTCGTCGATCGCCTCGCTGACCGGCGGGGCCGGCGAATACGTGTTCTACGCCGCCGCCAAAGGCGGGGTCGACGCGCTCACCAACGGGCTTGCCCGCGAAGTGGCGAAAGAAGGCGTCCGGGTCAACGCGGTGCGGCCGGGTCCGACCGACACCGAGATTCACGAGCCCGGGCGGCTCGCCCGCATCACCCCACTCTTGCCCATGGGCCGTCCGGGGCAGCCGGACGAGATCGCCGAAGCGGTGCTGTTTCTGTTGTCGGACGCCGCGTCATACATTAGCGGTGCCGTTCTCAATGTTTCCGGCGGACGCTGAGGCCGCCTTGTGTTCGACCGTCGGCTGCCTATGATCCCGGCCGAGCTTTCATCCCGCACCCAATTAGAGATCATTCAAAGGAGAGGAAAAATGGTTGCTGCAATCCGTGTGCATAAGGTCGGCGGTCCCGAGGTCCTGACTTTCGACGACATCGAAATCGGTGCGCCGGCACAAGGCCAAATCAAGGTCAAGCAGCACGCCTGCGGGGTCAATTTCATCGACGCCTATTTCCGCATGGGCCTGTATCCATCGCCGGTCGGCCTGCCGTTCGTCGCCGGCAATGAAGCGGCCGGCGAAGTTGCGGCCGTCGGTCCCGGTGTGAGCGACATCAAGGTCGGCGACCGCGTCGCTTATGTCGTGCCGCTCGGCTGCTACGCGGCGGAACGCCTGGTGCCGGCCGAACGCGTCGTCAAGCTGCCGGCCAATATCAGCTACGAGCAGGCCGCCGCCATGATGCTCAAGGGCATGACGGCGCAATATCTGTTGCGCCGCACCTTCAAGGTCGAGAAGGGCATGAACGTGCTGATGCACGCCGCGGCCGGCGGCGTCGGTCTCATCCTGTGCCAATGGGCCAATTATCTCGGCGCCAATGTCATCGGCACGGTGGGATCGAAGGACAAGGCGGACCTCGCCAAGGCCAATGGCTGTCACCACACCATCTTGTACCGCGACGAGGATTTCGTCGCCCGCGTCAAGGACATCACCGGCGGCAAATTATGCGACGTGGTCTATGACGGCATCGGCAAGACCACCTTTCCGGCCTCCCTCGATTGCCTGCGCCCGCTCGGCATGTTCGTCAGCTTCGGCAGCGCGTCGGGCCAGATCGAGGCCTTCAATATTAATATCCTGCAAGCCAAGGGCTCGCTGTTCGCCACGCGCCCGACGCTCAATCACTATGCCGCCAAACGCGAGGATCTCGTCGCCATCGCCAACGATCTGTTCGACGTCGTCGGCAAAGGCGGGGTCAAGATTCCAGTCAATCAGAAATACGCGCTGCGCGACGCGCAACAGGCGCACCGCGATCTGGAAGGGCGCGCCACGACCGGCTCGTCGATTCTCATCCCGTAACTCTTGGTCATCGAGGCGCGCGGCCGTTGGCCGCGCGCCCGGCCTCCGTAGTCGCAGAATTCGGTTGCCACAGCCCACGCCCGGAATGACGGCGTCACACTGAACAAGCGCGGATATTGGATGTCCGAAACGAAAACCTGGGGCTACGGGGCGACGTTGGGCTGGGGCGTATTGGCTTTCCTCGCCGGGCAATTCGTCGGTTTCGGGCTGCTCATGCTGCTGCACTCGGGCAGCTGGAATTCGATACTGGAAACCCCGTTCGACGGCGTTCTGGTGACGCTGTTCATCGCGATTTCGAATCCGGTCACGATCGGCGTGCTCGTCCTCGCCGTGCGGCTTGTGCGGGCCAATCCAGCGGAATACCTGGCCCTTCACTGGACGCAGAAACGCTATGTGACGGTCGGGTTCGGCTGGCTGGTCGCCATTATCGCCGCCACCGATGCAGCGCTTTATCTCAGCGGACGCGCACTCGTCACGCCGTTCCAGCTCCAGTCCTACACTACGGCCATGGCGGAAGGCTGGCTTCCCGCCATGCTGGTCGCGGCTATCGTGGTGGCGCCGGCGGGCGAGGAGATCATGTTCCGCGGCTTTTTGTTCCGCGGCTGGACGCGTTCGGATCGCTCGGCCTGGCCGGCGATCGTCGCGATCTCGCTAATCTGGGCGATGCTGCATATCCAATATGACTGGACCGGCATCTTGCAGATCTTCGTCATCGGTCTGTTCTTGGGCTGGGTGCGCTGGCGCAGCGGATCGACGCTGCTGACGTTCTTGCTGCACGCACTGTTCAACGTGGAAGGCTCGCTCGAAACGCTCCTCCAAGTGCATTTTTTTCCGAAATAAGCGCCCTTCTTCGGCAATAGACGCGCGACGCGAGCTGCCGTTACTGACCGAAAATACGGTCGAGCGCGGCGGCGGTATCGCCGGATGCGCGGCCCGACCGCGTGTCCGGCGAGGCGTTTTGGCGCGGCAGGCCGATGACGGGTTCGACAAAACGCGCGATGCTGGCGACCGTGTCATCGAGTGGCACGGCCGAGCCGGGCGTTTCGTCGACGATGACCGCAAGCACCCTCATGCCGCGCTGGTACAGCGCGTCGAGCGCGGTCAGCGTGTGACTGATGGTGCCGAGATAGGAGCCCGTGACCAGGATCAGCGGCAATTGCAGCGCCATCATCACGTCGAGCACGGTGCGCTCGGCGTCGAGCGGCACCATCACGCCGCCGACGCCTTCGATAATGAGGATGTCGCGACGCCGGTCGACGGCATTTTGGCAGAAGGCCGCCACGGCATCGACGTCGATGCTGAGGTTTTCGCGTGCGGCCGCGAGGTCGGGCGAAAGCGGGGCGCGGAACCGCCACGGCGAAATCCGATCGATCTCCTCAGGCGTCACCGGCAGGCCGAGCGCCTGAAGGAGGAGCACGGGATCGCTGGCGGCCGCTTGCGCCGGATCGAAGCCGCTCACCACCGGTTTGATGGCGTCCACCACACGGCCCATCCGGCGCAAGTGCCGGATCAGCGAACAAGCGACGAAGGTTTTACCGACATTCGTCCCGGTCGCGGTGATGAAGATCGCGGTCACGGATCAATGCCCTGTGACTCATTGCCTTGGGACGCGCTCACGGACGATTTCCGCGAGCCGCGCGATGTCGGCGTCGTCGTGCTGCGCGGTGAAAGCGAAGCGCAGCCGCGCCGTCCCCGCCGGAACTGTCGGCGGTCTGATCGCGACGACGAGATAGCCTTCGTCGCGCAGCAGGTCGGATGCCGCCAGCGCCGCATCGGTTTCACCGACAATGACCGGGACGATCGGGCTCTGCGCCTCCGGCAATTTCAGCGCCCGTGTAAAAAGCCGCGCCTTGCGCAGCGGCTCTGCGGCATAGGCCTGATCGCGCCCGATCAGGTCGAGGGCTGCGCTCGATGCGGCGACGACGGCCGGCGGCAAGCCGGTCGAATAGATGAAGGTACGGGCCCGCGTGCGCATGAGATCGATCACGGCCTGCGAGGCGCACAAATAGCCGCCATAGGCGCCGACAGCCTTCGACAGCGTACCGATCTGCAACGGCACCTCGGCGGCGCCGTTGCCGTCGGCGAAGCTCGAGCCGCGTCCGCCGCCGACGACGCCGAAGCCATGCGCGTCATCGGACAGGAGCCAGGCGTCGAACCCTCGCGCAAGCTCCGCCAATGCGCCAAGCGGAGCGAGATCGCCGTCCATGGAGAACACGCCGTCGGTCGCGATCAGCGCGCGCTTCATGCTCCCGCGATGCGCCGTCAACAGCGCTTCGGCGTGCGCAACATCGGCATGGCGATACAGCCGAATGGCGGCGCCGGAGAGTTTCGCACCGGCCTGGATGCAGGCATGCGACAATTCATCCACCAAGATCAGATCGTCGGGTCCGACCAAGGCCGGAATGACCCCGGTATTGGCGAGATAGCCCGAGCCGAAGACGCAGGCCGCCGCGGTCCCCTTGAGGCACGCCAACCGGCTTTCCAGCCCGGCGTAGAGCGGATGGTTTCCGGTCACGAGCCGCGACGCGCCGGCGCCGACGCCGTAGCGCGCCGTGGCCTCGAGCGCGGCCGCGACAATGTCGGGATGCTGGCTCAGATTGAGGTAATCGTTGCATGAGAACGAGAGCAGGCGGCGGCCGTCGCGCTCGGCCCAGATCCCGGTGCGCATTGTGACCGCGGGCGTGCGCCGCAGCCTGGCCCGTTCCAGCGAGGCGAGCTTTTCGCCGGCAAATTCGTCGAGCGAATGCATCGCTTTTCCCAAAAAACGTGACCTCGGCGGAGCCCGCAGGCACAATACGGCCTCTTGGTATCCATGAAAGCGCCGAATGTCAGGTAATGCCAGCGGAAACAAGGGCGATCTCGCGCCGCCGGATTGGTTTGCCAGCGGCCTTGCCCATATCTGGCTGCCCTATGCGCAGATGAAGACCGCGGCGCCGCCGCTTGCGGTTACGGCCACGCGCGGCAGCCGCATCGTGCTTGCCGACGGCCGCGAATTGATCGACGGCATCGCCTCGTGGTGGACCGCCTGCCACGGCTACAACCATCCGCACATCCGCGCCGCGGTCGAGCGCCAGCTTGCCGAAATGCCGCATGTGATGTTCGGCGGCATGGTTCACGAGCCGGCGCTCACGCTTGCCAGTCGGCTCGCGGCGATGCTCGCGCCCAGCGGGCTCGACCGGGTGTTTTTCAGCGATTCCGGTTCGGTCGCCGTCGAAGTCGCGCTGAAAATGGCGGTGCAATATTGGATCAACCGGGGCGTTCGCGGCCGCTACCGCATCGTCGCTTTCACCGGCGGCTATCACGGCGACACCACCGGCGCCATGGCCGTTTCCGACCCGGAAGACAGCATGCATGCCACTTTCAGCGGGCTGTTGCCGGAGCAGATCGTGGTCGATCTGCCGCTCGACGAGGAAAGCGCCGCGGCGCTCGAAACGACGCTCGCCAGGCACGCCGCGGAGGCTGCGGCAATGATCGTCGAGCCCTTGGTGCAAGGGGCCGGCGGCATGCGTTTTCATGACGCCAGAGTGCTCAAGACCCTACGAACGCTGGCCGATCGTTACGAGCTGTTGTTGATCTTCGATGAGATATTCACCGGCTTCGGCCGGACGGGCGCGATGTTCGCCTGCGGGGATGCAGGCGCGATGCCGGATATCGTGACGCTCTCCAAGGCGTTGACCGGCGGCACGCTGCCGCTCGCCGCTACGATCGCACGCCAAAAGGTGTTCGAGGCGTTCTGGTCGGACGATCCCAGGAAGGCCCTGATGCACGGGCCGACCTTCATGGCGAACCCGCTCGCTTGCGCCGCGGCCAATGCCTCGCTCGATCTGTTCGAGCGCGAACCCCGCCTCGATCAGGTCGCCAAGATCTCGGCTGCCTTGCGCGATGGTCTCGAACCATGCCGCAAACTGCCCGGCGTCAAGGACGTTCGGGTCAAAGGCGCCATCGGCGTGGTCGAGCTCGACCGCAACGAAAATCTCGACGCCTTACGGCAACGCTTTATCGCCGAAGGCGTTTTCATCCGGCCATTCGGCAACGTGGTCTATCTGACGCCGGCCTTCACCATCGGCGACGATGAGCTTGTCCGGTTGATCGATGCGGTGAACACGGTGCTCGGTCAGTTGCCCAAAGAGCGCACCGGTAGCGTCGTCAGCGTCATTTGATGGTCATCGGTTTGCGCTCAACCTGCCACAGCTCCCATTTGCTCCAGGCACCGCGCCGCTGGAAACGTGAGGCGGGAACGGGATAGTGCCGTGACGAAGTCCAAAGGCGATGCCAACCGCGCATCCGAACCGGCCGGTCAGGGGTCGGCCACGGCTGGTGACAAGGCGAGAGACACCCAGGATTTCGTTGCCACGGCCGCGACGATCGGGGTGGTCGTCGCAGGTGTGGCCTTGTTCGAGGTGGCGCTGATCCCAGGCTTGGTGATCGGCGGTGCCGCCGTCCTGGCGCCCAAGTATCTGCCCAAGTATCTGCCCAAGTATCTGCCCAAATATCTGCCCAAGCTGCGTCCGCGGCTGCAACCGATGTTCAACGCAACCGCCCGCCGGCCGATCGAGCCCGCGGTGCCGGAGCGGCCGGACTTGAAGCTGCCGCCGGCCGCCCCTGCGGGGCTCGGGATTGAACAGGCCTTGGCCAAGACCATCACCTTTCAGACCATCGTGACGACGCTCGACTTCACGTCGAATTACGTGGTGATCGGCGAACTCAACACCGCGGCGGGACTGTCGGCCTTCGCCCTGGTTGTCCGCCCCTTGTTCTATCTGGTCCACGAAACGGCCTGGAATTATTTCGGCGATTCCGTCACGCGCGACGCCGGTCAGTGGGGACCCGCTGTCGAGCTGCCGGTGGTCCTGCCGCTGCCGCCGGACGCAACGGCGCCGCCGATCGGTCCAGGACGGTTTACGATCAATCGGGCGGTGGCCAAGACGATCACCTATCGGACCGTCGCCACGGCAGTGGACTTCACCGCGACCTATGTGGTGGTCGGCGAACTCGCCACGGCGGTGGCGCTGTCGGCCTTCGGCTTCGTGGTCGGCCCATTTGTTTATCTCGGCCACGAGATGGCCTGGGACTATTACGGCTCGTGTAGAGCGCGCGGCCTCGACCCGCCGACGCCAAAAAACCTCACGATGGCGTCAGCTTGACGCGAGGCCCCGTCAAATAATCGGCTTGCCGCGAACGTCGATTGCCTTCTCGATCTTGATCAAGGCGCCGATGCCGGTATCGGCGCCGACATGGGTCTGCTCGCGCGGCAACAGTTTGGCAAAAATCGCATCGCGCAGGGGGCCGCTCTCGTGCAGTTCGACAGTGCCGAAGAAACGCAAGAAGCCGCTCTCCAGCACGCCGTCACGCTGCGCCTTGAAGTTCGCGTACATCACGCAGACGCGGCTGTCGTGCGCCAGGTTTTCCAGCGCCGTACGTTTAGAGCGCTCCCACCAGGCCAGGTGCGTGTCGTCGAACACGATCATGCTGCCCTTGGGGGAGATGTTGGGCCCCGCCGGCCCATAGGTGGCGACCAGGCAAGGATAGCCATCGTCCCAGGCATTGCGGATCAGGGTCTTGATGGTGTCGGAGAGCGGCATGGCGATGACCTGCAAATTTCGGATTTTCGGGAGCGACTATTCTACACGGCGACCGAGCCGCAAGCGAAGCGGGCGGACTTCTCCGCCCTAGTAGCCGACCACGGTGCCGTGAAGATCATAGGCGTCGGCGCGGTCGATCCTGACGGTCGCGATCTCGCCGACACGCAGCGGCCGGTGGCTGGCGACATGGACGGTGCCGTCGATCTGCGGCGCGTCGCCTTTGCTGCGGCCCTTGGCGCTCTTCGATTTGGCGTCGACCTCGTCGATGATGACGCGCTCGCGGCTGCCGACCTTGCGCTTGAGCCGCTTCTGGGAAATCTCCTGCTGGCGCGCCATGAAGCGGTGCCAGCGTTCCTCCTTGACCGCATCTGGCACGGCCGCGCCAAGACCGTTCGCCGTGGCGCCTTCGACCGGCTCGTAGCGGAAGCAGCCGACGCGATCGAGCTGCGCCTCGCCGAGCCAATCGAGCAGCAGCGCGAAATCCTCCTCGGTCTCGCCGGGAAAGCCGACGATGAAGGTCGAGCGGATGGTCAGGCTCGGGCAGGTTTCGCGCCACCGCGCGACGCGCTGCAAGGTCTCTTCCTGCGCCGCCGGACGACGCATGCGTTTGAGCGCCGTCGAGGTCGCGTGCTGGAACGGCACGTCGAGATAGGGCAGCCCCTTCCCGTCCGCCATCAGCCCGATCCCCTCGTCAACATGCGGGTAGGGGTAGACGTAATGCCACCGGACCCAGACGCCGAGCTC
>Ga0181527_1001967_pt1 | contig 20055 bp, 17 predicted proteins | sample PEATcosm2014_Bin_30_FD_119762 | JGI IMG/M metagenome (GOLD analysis project Ga0181527, IMG submission 119762) | Peatland microbial communities from MTU Mesocosm Facility, Houghton, MI, USA - PEATcosm2014_Bin06_60_metaG | ecosystem: Environmental > Terrestrial > Soil > Wetlands > Peat | place...
ATAGTTCATGAGCTGCTCAGGGGCTGAGAAACCAGCATCAACCTGCAGCACTCAGGAAGTCTTCGGCGCCTCCCCTGCAGCATGGGGGAGAGTCTACGCCAACGCGCTTTGGCGGGGGTCGCGATTCGGCGAGAAGGCCAAACTTGGAGGGTCGCCTAGTTCACCGCGAACCGCCGGTCAGCACGCGCCCTCGTCACAGATCAGCAAACTCCGCGACCACTGGCGCGTGATCCGAGGGCGTCTGACCCTTGCGTGCGTCGCGATCGATGACCACGGATCGGCAGCGCGCGGCCATCGCTTCGGTGCACAGGATGTGATCGATGCGCAGCCCCCGATCCTTGGGAAAGCTGAGCTGGCGGTAGTCCCACCAAGTGTACTGACCCGGCTCAGGATGAAGCTGGCGGAACGCGTCCACCAGGCCCCAGCGACGGATCTCGGCCAAGGCGGCCCGCTCGTCGGGATGGCACATCACCCGATCGCGCCAAGCATCGGGATCGTGAACGTCCCGGTCCTCCGGCGCGACATTGAGATCGCCGCAAAGGACCAGCGACTGGCTGGCGTCGGCGTTTCTCGCAAGCCAGTCTCGCCAGCGCTGCAGCCATGCGAGCTTGTACGCGAACTTGTCCGTCCCCACCGCCTGCCCGTTGGGCACGTAGAGACTGCCCACGCGAACCGCGCCCACACGAACCATGAGAAAGCGAGCCTGCGCATCCTCGACCCCATCGCCGAAGCCCCGCACGATGTCGGCAAGCGGCTGGCGCGCCAGCACGGCCACGCCGTTGTAGGTCTTCTGGCCGTGCGCTGCCACCCGATAGCCCAGTGACTCCAGTTCCAGCAGGGGAAACTCCTTGTCTTCGACCTTGGTTTCCTGCAGGCAAAGCACCTCGGGCGCCCGCGCGGCCAGCCACGCGCGCAGCCGCTCCATGCGCGCGCGAATGGAGTTGACGTTCCAGGTTGCGATCTTCATGCTCAACTTGGGATAGCAAGAAAAGAAGGCGCCGTGAAGATCTACACAGGATGCGATCATGCGGGCTTCGCCCTGCGCAACAGGCTGGTCGAGCGAATGCGCAACCAGGGCCACGAGGTGGTGGATTTCGGCACCAATTCGGAAGCCGCGTGCGACTACCCAGAATTCGCCGCCCTGGTGGCCAATGCCGTACACAGCGATGTCGGGTCGGTCGGGGTGCTGGTGTGTGCCACCGGGCATGGCACCGCCATCGCGGCGGGGAAGGTGCGCGGCATCCGGGCTTTTGCCCCCACCAGCGTCGAGGCCGCGCGCCTTTCGCGTTTCGACAACAACACCAACGTGCTCTGCCTCGGCGGCCGCCTTCTGGCGGAAAGCGATGCCTGCGAGATCGTCGACACATGGCTGTCCACCGGCTTCGCCGGCGGCCGCCACGGTCGTCGCATCGCCAAGATCTCGGCCATGGAGACCGCAGCAGCCCTCAACTTTCTCGTCGAGAGCGAGCAACTTCGTCTGGCTGCCAGGGGCATTCCGGCCAGCATCTGGGCCAAAGATCCCGCCACCTTTGTACCCACTGCGATCTCCGCCCAAGGATCCAGCGACAACCTCGGCTGGCTCGACGCCCCTCGCGACATGGAAGGTGAACTGCCGAGTATCACAGCCTTTGCAGACGAGGTTCGCAAGGCGGGATTCCGGCGTGCCGTGCTGCTGGGCATGGGGGGCAGCGCGCTGCCTGCCGAAGTACTGGCGCGAGTGTTTGGGCCGGTTGTGGGCTGGCTCAACGTGTTCATTCTCGACTGTACCGATCCAGCCGCCGTGCTGGCGGTCGAAAACTCGCTCGACCTCGATCGCACGCTGTTCCTGGTCGCTTCCAAGTCTGGCAGCACCCCCGAGGTGTGTGCGTTCGAGCGGTACTTCTGGACCAAGCTGTTGCAGCACTGGGGCGGCGACGCCGGTCGGGCTGGCCAGCACTTCGCAGCCATCACCGACGTCGACACCGATCTCGCCAAGCGAGCCTCGGCCAACCATTACCGTCGTCTGTTCAGCAACCCGCCCGACATCAGCAGCCGCTTCTCCGCGCTGGCCGGCTTTGGTCTGGTCCCGGCGGCCCTGATGGGCGTCGACCTGGGCCGGCTGGTGGCGCGCGGTAAGGGTATGGCCGCGGCCTGCCGGGAGCCGACGCAGAACCCCGGTCTGACGCTCGGAACGCTCATGGGCGCGCTGGCCGCCATCGGCCGCGACAAGCTGACCTTGTTCCTGTCGCCCGAGCTGGCGCCGCTGGGCGCGTGGATCGAGCAGCTCGTCGCTGGCGCAACCGGCAAGCAAGGACGCGGTATCGTGCCGGTGGAGGGCGAGCCGCCTTTCGCGCCGTCGGGCTACCGTTCGGATCGCTTCTTTGTCGTGCTGCGGTTGCGCGGTGGAGCGCCGGCTCTGCAGCCCGAACAACTGGAAGCCATCATTACCGCCGGGCATCCGGTCTACGAGATCGATCTGGGCGACAAATACGACCTGGGCGCCGAGTTCTTTCGCTGGGAGTTCGCCACTGCCGTCGCGGCCAGCCTGCTCGAAGTCAATCCTTTTGACGAGCCCGAAGCCGTCGACTCGAGGCAAGCCCTCACCCGCTTGCTCGATGGCTATCGCCAGACGGGCAAGCTGCCCGTCGCGGCCAGCGTGGTGGATGCTGCCGACGCAGCCATCGTGAAGCACCTGGCAGCGGCCAAGCCCGGTGACTACCTCGCCATAGGCGCCTACTTCCAGCCCACCCCTGAGCGTGATGTCTTGCTGGGTACCATCCGAACGCTATGTGGTGAGCGGCTTCGTCTTGCGACCACCGCGGGCTACGGACCGCGCTGTCTCTATGCCGCCGGGCAACTCCACAAAGGCGGCGCGGGCAACGGCGTGTTCCTGCAACTGTGCTCGTCGGTCACGGCCGACTTGCCCGTTGCCGACGAGCCGTTCACCTTCGGCGTTCTGCGCGACGCCCAGTGCCTGTGCGATCTGGAAGCGTTGCAGGCGCATGGCCGCCGCGTGCTACGGGTTGATCTCGGTCCCAATCCCGACGCCGGGCTGGCCCAGCTTGCGCAGACCTTGAGATCTCTCGGCCAGTAGCGCCGTCCACGGCTATGGTCCCCATCATCGATTCGCACTGCCACATGGATTTCGACCACTTCGCCGAAGATGTGCCTGCGGTCTTGGACCGGGCCCGCCAGGCTGGCCTGATCGCGATGATCTGCGTCGGCTCCGGCTCGGATCTGGCGACGGCACAGCGGGCCGTTGAGCTGGCCGCCCGAGAGCCGGACGTATTCGCGGCGGTTGGAATCCATCCCCATCACGCGGACAAGATCGAAGATGACTGGTGGCCCGTGCTCGACAAGCTGGCCCGCGTCCCGCGAGTGGTCGGTGTTGGCGAAACTGGGCTCGACTACTTCTATGATTGCGCGCCACGCGACAAGCAGGCCGATGTCTTCCGGGGTTTCCTTGCGCTCAGCCGGTCGGCCCGCCGGCCCTTCATCTGCCACGTGCGCGATGCCCATGAGGATGCGCTCGCCATCCTGCGCGCGGAGTCGCTGGGCGAAGCTGGCGGCGTGGTGCACTGCTTTTCCGGCAAGCTAGACCATGCGCGTGGCTACCTCGATCTCGGACTGGACCTTTCCTTCTCGGGGATCCTGACTTTCAAGAACGCGGATGAGATCCGCCGTGTGGCTGTCTATGCGCCGCTGGGCTCGATCCTGGTAGAAACCGACGCGCCCTATCTGGCGCCCAGACCGCACCCCGCAAAGCGCAACGAGCCCGCCTTGGTGGTCAAGACATTGGAGACGCTCGCCTCGATTCGCGGGATCCCGTTTTCTCGCGCGGCCGAGGCCACCACCCAGAACGCGCAACGGCGGTTTGCCTTGCCGGATGCCGTGGCCCAGGCGGGCGGGAGCATCCTGGCACCGCCTTCCGGTTGACGGGGTTTCCCATGCCGATCCGGTTGACCGCCTGAGCGCGGGGGCTGATACTCGATTTCCCGTGGCAACGAGCGACCCTTCTCCGTCTCTGGTGCGACTTCACCTGCGCTACCCCGATGTGGACACGTTCGTGGCGCGCTTTGCGCCCAACGTGACCCGCGGTGGAATTTTCCTGGCCAGCCGCAAACCGCGGCCCGTGGGTGAGGTTGTCCGTTTTGAGGTTTCGCTGGCGCAGGGACCTCCCCTCTTGTGGGGTTCAGGTCGCGTGACTTGGGTGCGCGAATTCAATCCAGCGGAGCCGCACCGAGCCCATGGAATGGGCGTGCAATTCACGTTCGTCGATCCCGGATGCCAGCCTCTGCTTGAGCGGCTGCTGGAGAAGAAGACCACCTCACGGCCCAGCCCCTCAAGTGGCGTGCCCATCGTCGTGCCCCGGCAGCCAAGCGGAGAGTCGCCGGCCGCGCGAGGTACGGTGACATCACCCAGCCCCGACGACGTGGACCAATGGGCAGACGACGCATCGGTGCGACGGGCATCGGATCGCGCCCGCATGCTGGCAGGCGGCGCCGAGGAGATAGAGTCCCTCTTGCAGCGAGCCCCCGACGAGCCTGTGACGCTGGAGCAAGCCCTAGCCGAATTGCCCCGCCTCATCTCGAATCGGCGCACGACCGCAGCGATGAGCGTCGCGGATGAAACCAACGGGACCAAAGAGGGGTCGACGTAGTCAGCGAGTTCCTCGTAGCCGAGCGAAAATCCGCTTGGGCAACTCCCACAGCTCGTCCGCGCCGGGCAGGCGCAGCAGCTTCAGGCCAAGACCGTAGCTGACGAATCCTGCGCCGATGGTGGCAAAGAGCAGAAAGGCGTGGGCCAGACGCCGAGTTCCCCAGGGCCACGCGATACCAGCGTGGGCGAGTAACCAAGAACTGCCCCACCAGGCCGCTGCCGCGACGGCCGCAAGTGCGACGTTGCAAAGGACCATCCGGAGAGCTTCATACCAGCGACCCGGACGCGATGCGCGGCCGATAACTTGGCCGAAGCAGAGCCGCAGGACCGCCAGATTGACCAGCGCTCCGATAGTGGTGCCCAGGGCCAGCCCGGCCGCCCCCAGCCGACGGTAGGTGAGCCCGTTGAACAGGAGATTGGCCACCACCGACACCATCGAAGCGACCATGGGGATGCGAGGCCGGTCAACCGTGAAGAACGCCGGCGACAGAACCTTCACCAAGCTGTAGGGCAACACCCCCAGCATGTACGCCTGCACGATGGGCACGGTGGCCGCAGTGTTGGCCGCCACGAACTTGCCACCCTGAAAGAGCAACTCGACGACCGGCCTGGCCAGGACGATGAGCCCCACCGCGCTGGGCAAGGCCAGCAACCACACGCCCCGCGCTCCCTCGGCCACGCGCGCCTGCAACGCCTCGCGATCCCCGCGGGCCGCTTCCTGCGAAGCGCGTGCCGTGGTCACGGTGGCCAGCGCCACACCAAAAAGCCCGACTGGCAGATAGAACAGGCGAAACGCGTTCTGCAAGTAGGTGAGCGGCCCCGACCCCAGGGCTGCGGCGAACTGCGTGTTGACAAAGATGTTGATCTGCACCGCAGCCAGGCCGACCGTGGCCGGCCCCATCAGACGCACGATTCGGATCACGTCGGAGTCGTGCCACAGCCCGACCAAAGTCGGCCGAACGCGGTAGCCCATCCGCCACAGGCTGGGCAGTTGCACCACCGCCTGCACCAGGCCCGAGGCGGCGGTTCCCGCGCTCCACACGATCATGCCGCTGCGATCAGCCGGGTGCACGATGAGCAGAGCCATGCCGCACAGGATGCTGGTCACGTTGAACATGGCCGGCGCATAGGCGGGGGCAAGGTAGTGGTGCTGGGCATTCAACATGCCCATCCACACGGCGCTGACGCTGACCATGGCCAGGATTGGCATCATGATCTGCGCCAGCAGACCGCCCAGAGCGACCTGGGCCGCGTTGCCGCCAAAGCCGCGCGAGATGAGCGACACCAGGTCGTCGGCAAACACGATTCCGGCCAGGGTCAGTCCCCCCGTGACGGCCAGCACACCGCCCAGAACCAGATTGCCGAGTCTGAAGGCGCGTTCTCGTCCGCCCTTGTTCAGCGCATCGGAGAAAGTCGGGACGAACGCGCTCGACAGCGCGCCCTCGGCGAAGAGATCGCGCAGCAGGTTGGGGATGCGAAACGCCGCCACGTAGGCGTCGGTCAGCCCGCTGACACCAAATACTCGCGCAAAGAGGGAATCGCGCACGACGCCCAGCACCCGCGACACAAGGATTGCCACGCTCACATTGGCCGAAGAACGAAGTGCGCTGGACACGCTGCTGCTCTGTGCACGACGTTAGCCGTCCCCAGGGCCAACGTCCATTTCGTTGAAGTCGCCGAGGCGACCGTCGGCCGCCCATTCCACACATCGTGCAGCAGAGCGCAGGTCGCCCCTACGTCCGCCGGCCGTTGCGCAACGAAAGCCGAGCTGTGTCGACGGCGTTCGCATCGACAACCAACGCCAGGCCGAGCTGCTCACGCAGTTCGAGGTGCTGGGTCGTCACACTCCAGCGCGCCAGGCCCAGGATGGCCTCCTCTGGTCGTTCCCGACGCGCGCGCGCCTCCTTCACCAGCTCGCGCGCGGCGGCCACCACGTCACCGCAGGCGAGCAACCCAGCCCGGTTTGCGTTCTCCTCGGCCGCGGCGGCCCATGCGCATAAATCGATGGAAGCCGGGTCGCTCACCAACTGCTCGACCGCCGAGTTCATCGATATCCACTGCGACTGGGGCAAAGCCTTGTGCAGGAAAGCGACGTACTTGCGCACGGCAACCGCATCCGTGCCCGGCAGGTCGAACTCGGGCCGCAACAGCTTGATCGCCGCAGCCAGGATGATGCGCAACTCGGCCTGTGTCGGCACCACCTGCGGCCACAGCAGAAAATGATCAGCACGCAGACCTACCAGTCTCTTCGCGAGGCGGAAAGCCAGTTCGCGATCGGTCCGACCCGATACCAGTCCTGGCCCGAGGACGAACGCCGGAACCACCTGGTTGCCCTCCAGCAGGATCACCAGATCGATCTCGTCTGGCGCGGTCGGCGGAACATAGACCGCGGGCAAGGGCACACCGATGAGTCGGCTGACATATGCCAGAATTTGTGACACCGAGGAGTTGTCACGGGCCAGATCGACTCGCTGACTCACGTCGAGCCCGAAGGCCTGCGCCGGCTTGGCCCGCGACATCGCGACGCCCCCGCTCACGGCGGCCAGTACCTGGGAGATGCGCCGGTCCTGCCGTGGGCTGCACACCCAGCCCTGCCACAGGCCCTCGCTCAATACGGCTTGAGCCAAGGGCACGCCCGGCAACGCGTGCTGGCCGTACAGCGCCTTCTCCTGGGCATTCGCCTTCATCAGGCCGCACAACGCTGCGCAGGCACAGAAGGCGCGATCGTAGCGTCGGTGCTCGCTGTACAGTCGGGCCAAGGCCCGGATCTGCTTGGCGGCTCCCTCGGCATCACTGGCTGCCGCCAGAAGCTGCTCCCGCACCTTGACCGCCCCGGCAAACCCTTCCGCTCCCTGGGCCTCATAGACCTCAACTAACGCCTCGCGCTGGCTTTGATCGTCTGGCGCCAGCGACACGCAGACTTCGTAGGCCGCCGCCGCGGCCGCCATGTCCGCCTGGCGAACCCGGGAGATCTCGGCCAAGCCGCGCCACAGGGCCAACAGCAAGGAGCGCTTGTCGGCCGGCGGGGAAGCGCCCAGACGCTTGATCATGTGCCGGTAGGCGCGCGCCAACTCACCCCAGTCTTGCCGCTTGGTGAGGATGCGCTCGATGCGCTCGAAGCTGCGGCGATCGTCCGGATCCTCGTCGAGGGCCTGATTGTAGAGTGCGACGGCCTCGACCGGGGATTCCAACTCGTAGTTCAGGATGTTGGCCATCGCAACCAGGTAGCGGGCCTTGTCCTTGCCCGACTCGCACGCCACCAGCTGCTCCAGCACATCCACGGCGCGCGTCCACTCTTCTTCGAGCGTGTAGATTTCCATCAGCTCGTGCAGCGTTTCCGGATCATGGGGACGCAGCTCGATCGCTTGCAGGTAGGTCTCGCGGGCGGCCCGCTGATCGTTCAACTCCTCACGTTGAAGCTGGCCGATGCGGCACAGAATCTCGAAGCGCTCGTCGGGTGACGCGGCCCCCGCGAGCAGCACACGTTGCTGCTCGATGAGCGCGGCAGCATCGGCCGGTCCCCGCCCCACCATCTTCGAGTTGGCCTCGGCCAGCGCCTCGCGCAACTCGGGCAGATCGGGCGCCAACTCGATGGCCTTCATGAACTCCGCCGCGGCCGCGCCGGCGTCCCCCAGTTCCATGTGGGCTTGGCCCAGCGCCAGCAGGTGCTCGGCGCGATCGACCGCGGTCAGCTTGGCTTCGCTCTGGGCGAGAACCAAGGGCACCGTAGTGCGGACGTCCTGCCACCACCCCTGGGCCTGCGCGAGTTGCGACCAGCACAGCAGGGTTGGCAGATACCCGGGCTCGGCCACGTATGCGCGCCGGTAGTTGACCCGCGCCCGTTCGACGTCGCCGGTCATCTGAGCTGACCAGCCCGCCCGCTGCCAGAGCCGCGCCCTGGGTTCAAGTGTCTGTTCGGCCGCCTCGGCCAGTGTCTCCAGCAACGGCAACGCCCGAGCCCAATCCTTGCGGCCCCACGCGATGTCAGCCGTCGCGGCAGTGGCTTGAGGATGGCCGGGGGAGAACTCCAGCACACGACCGTACTGTTCCGCAGCCCCATCCAGGTCGTCGAGCCGGTTGCGATAGATCTCCGCGGCTTCAAACGCAAACTGCACGCGCGCCAGCGGATCGGACGTGTTGGCTGAGGCAGAGGCCAGATAGGCCGCCGCGCGGGACCAGTCGCCACGCTGGCCGTGCAGTGCGATCAGTGAACGCAACGCCGCGGGGTTGGCGGGATCGGCCGCTATGGCCGCTTCCAGCGAATGCCCTGCCGCCGCGGTGTCGTCCAGCTCACGCTGGTACCACCCTGCCATGGCAACCAGGATGTCGGCACGCTTGGGCTCCGGCGCAATCTCGGCCGCCAAGCTATTGCACTCGGCCAGCAAGTCCTGCCAGCGGTTGTGGGTGGTGGCCACGCGCGCCAGATCGTCGGCCAGTTCCTGGTTAGAGGGATCCTCCTGAAACGCGGCCAGCAGGGTGATGAACGCGCGATCCGGATCGGCGAGATTGGTTTCGAAGATCTGTGCGGCGCGCCTCAGGTGGCCCGCGCGCTCGGCAGCATCCTCGGTACTCTCGGTACGCTCGATCAGCAGGCCGGCCAGGTCCTCCCAGCGCTCCTCGCGCACGTAGCTGTGCTCGAGCCGATGGAACTCATCGGCTCGACTTGCGTCCTCTGGCATTTCATCATCGAGCGCGTCGCTGCGCATGTCGCCTCCCTGCGAAACGCGACTAAGCGAGACCCTGGCGATAGATGCGAGAGACTATTCGCGCCGGTGGGCAAGGTCAAACACTGTTGTTGGCAGGCCGGGGGCTTTGCCGCCGTGCCCGCCCAGCCGTGTCAGAATTCGGCGCCTACTTGATCCCGAGATTCCGGCGAATTCTGCCCGCCGGCTCCTCGAAGTCCGGCACGAACCCTTTCCCGGTGACCAGCTCATAGAGGGCGATGTAGCGACGGGCCGCCTCGCAACGGACCTCGTCGGCAAGTGGTGGCGGCGGTCCGTCACCGCGGTAGCCCTGATCGGCCAGCACGCGACGCAGATACTCCTTGTCCAGCCCGCGCGGCTCGTCGCCCCGATCGAAGCGAGCCTGGTAGTCGTCGGCGTACCAGTAGCGCGAACTGTCGGGGGTGTGGACCCGTCGATGAAGCACAGGCTTCCGTCGCGCCGCCGGCCGATCTCGTACTTGGTGTCGACCAAAATGAGTCCGCGCTGGGCCGCAAGGCTCTGGCCGAAGGCGAAGATGCGCGCGCACATCTCGGCCGCGCGGTCGAAGTCGTCGGCTGACAGCACGGCCGAGGCCAGGATCTCCTCGCGCGACACCGACTGGTCGTGGCCGCCCTTGGCCGCCTTGGTGGATGGCGTGAGGATGGGCTTGTCCAGCTTCTGGTTCTTGCGCATGCCATCCGGGAGCTTGTGGCCACAGAACAGGCGCCCGCCCCGCTCGTAGTGGTACCAGATGGAGGTGGTGGTCACGCCGGTCAGATAGGCGCGCATGACGAACTCGACCGGGAGAAGTTCGCACTCGGCCGCCACCATGACCGTCGGGTCAGGCACCGACAGCACGTGATTGGACGCGATCTGCCTGGTGGACTCGAACCAGTAAGCCGCGATCTGGTTGAGCACCTGGCCCTTGAACGGGATGGTACCCAGTACGACGTCGAAGGCACTGATCCGGTCTGTCACCACGATGGTGCGCCGCCCGTCCTTGCTGTAGCAGTCGCGGACCTTGCCGACGTACTTTTCGCCCAGTTCGGGGAAGTCGGTCTTCTCCAGGGTCTTGGCAAGCTGTGCTCGAATCAGTTCATTGGAAACCATGGCGTTCCTCCCTCGGCTGCTAAACGTCTAGGTCTCTCAGCGCGCGATCGATGATGACACTACCCCAGCGCAGGTGGTGCTTGATATCGAACGCCTCATCCAGATCGGCGACGGTCAGCTTGGCAGCAATCTCCGGATCAGCGCTCACACGCTCGCGGAAGCTGGGCGCGCATCCCGGCGGCTGCCCCAGCGTGGCCGAGACAGCCAGAGCGTGCTTCTGCACCAACTCGTAGGCCGTCTGGCGCGCCAGACCCTTGCGCACGAGAGCCAGCATCACGCCCTCACTGAAAAAAAGTCCGCCGGTCAGCTCCAGATTGTGCTGCATGCGTTCCGCATTGACCACCAATCCGTCGATCAAGCTGGCAGCCCGTCGCACCATGAAATCCGCGATGCCCGTGGCGTCGGGGCCAATCACCCGCTCCACCGACGAATGTGAGATGTCGCGTTCGTGCCAGAGAGCCACGTCCTCCAAAGCTGCGCCGGCATAGGCACGCAGCACGCGCGCCAGCCCGCACAGGTTCTCGGAAAGAATCGGATTCTTTTTGTGGGGCATTGCGGACGAGCCCTTCTGTCCCTTGCCAAAGGCTTCCATGGCCTCGCCGACCTCGGTCCGCTGCCAGTGCCGAACCGTGAGCGCCATGCGCTCGACCGCCGTGCCCAGCCGGGCCAGGGCCATGAAGTAGCCGGCGTGGCGATCGCGCGCCACGACCTGGGTGGGAACGACCTCCGGGTGCAGACCCAGGGCGCCCAGCGCACGAATCTCGATCTCCGGGTCCAGGGTCGCATAGGTGCCGACCGCTCCGGCTAGCTTGCCGGCCGAGATCTCCTCGCGCGCCACCACCAACGCGCGTCGCGCGCGGCTGACCTCGCTGAAGAAGCCGGCGAACACCAGTCCCGCCGTGATGGGCTCGGCGTGGATGCCGTGCGAGCGACCGATCATCAGCGTATTGCGATGCTGTTCCGCCTTGCGCGCCAGCGCCTGCATGAGCTGGTCGACGCCGATCACGATTTCATCAGCCGCCTGGCGCAGCAGGATGGCCAGGGACGCATCCAGCACGTCGGAGGACGTCATCCCCAGGTGGAGCCATCGCGCCGGCTCGCCCGCCAACTCCTCAACGTGGGTGAGGAACGCGATGACGTCGTGCTTGGTCCGCTCCTCGATTTCCAGAATTTGTTTGGCATTCAGCTTGCCAGCGGCCTTCTGGCGAACGCTCTCGGCCGTTCCCGCGGGAACGCGGCCCGCGGCTTCCATGGCCTCGCAGGCCGCCAGCTCAACCCGCAGCCAGGTCTCGTAGCGGTGGGCATCAGACCACAGTTCAGCCAGTGCGGGTCGGGTGTAGCGTTCAATCATGGTGCGGTGCCGTGCAGAGCGTGTCCTTCTAGCGGATCAGCACAAACGATTCAACGAACTGCTGGAATTCGGCGTGGCCGAGTGCGGTGTAGATGACAGGGGTTTCGTCAGGATTCCACACGTCATTGACGACTCGCAACCCGCGCACCTTCAGGTTCCCATAGGCGCACGGCCGCCGGGCTGTCACATAAGCGTTGCATCCGAACCGCATCTACGTGAATGCGGGCTCGGAAGGCGGCTCCCGAGCCGGTTTCCTCGCGCGACTCACGTAGACGGCTACTCCTTTCGTAGCACGCTAGGTGGATGGCTCTGCGCCGCGCGTCTTCAATGTCATCTCCTCGGCAAAGGCGATGAGCAGGTAGAGATTGGGAACCTGATTTGGGATGACCTTCTTCCAAGAGATGCCACGCCCGCCTCCCAGCATCGCTTGGGCAGTGCCCACGATGCGGTCCAAGACACGAGCAATAGGTTCGACAGGGAGACGCGCAGCGCTCGGGGCTCGGCTTCCGGCCCTCTTGCCGTCAGCGTCACCGCTCCTGTCACCCACACCGCCCCCGCCACCGCAGGACGCTCTCCTATCGCAACCCGATCCGAATCGCGCCAAGGCCCACCATGATGGCCAGCGTCCCCACGGTCACGAACACCATGGCCCGGACCGTGGCTCCGTTGAAATAGCGCTGCATCCCACGTTCGCGCGCGCTCCGAGGCCGAGCCAGCGCCTGAGCCACACCGCTCAGGATCAGAATGGCACCGCTTATCGCGAAGAACTTCAGTCCGGCCTGCGCAGGGTTCATGCTTGCGCCTCGACCAGATGGCGATAGAGCACCATCAGCCGCCGGGTCATGGTGCCAGGCTTGCCATCACCCAGCGCCAGCCCATCGACCCGGCAGACAGGCAACACGCTGCGAACCGAGCTGGTCAAGAAAGCCTCGTCTGCCCGCCGGAACTCGTCGGGACTCATGAACGGAACCTCCTGACACGAGATACCATTCGTGCGCGCCAGCGCCAGGATCTTCCCGCGGGTCACGCCATCCAGAATCCCAACCTCGAGCGCTGGCGTGCGAAGTTGGCCGGCGACGACCGCGAACACGTTGCTCGTCGCTCCTTCAGCCACGCTCCCGCTGGCCGCGCAAAGGATGGCCTCGTGGACCGAGGGACGTCGCCGGCGGGCCTCGCCCATGGCCAGCACGTTGTTCAGGTAGTTGCCCGACTTGACCGCTGGATCGATAGCCCGCGGCGAGTTTCTCGTCACCGACACGATCTCGACCTCGGCGCCCTGCTCATACACCTCTGGCGACGGTGCGCCCAACGGCTGGACGATGACCACCAGGCGCGGCTGACTGGCCGCGGCAGGATCGAGATCCACGATTCCGCTTCCCCGCGTCACCGTGATTCTCACGCGCGATTCGGGATTCTCCGCCGCAGCCAGTGTCTCGCGCACCGCCCGCTCGATCTCGTCACGCGGGGGAAGCTGCAGGAACAGCCGCTCCGCGGAGCGGGCCAGGCGGTCCAGGTGGTCGTCGAGAAAGACCAGCCGTCCACGATTCGTGCCCACAGTTTCATACACGCTGTCGCCGAAAAGAAAGCCCCTGTCGAAGACCGGCACGGCAGCTTCTTCGGGCGGATGGGGCCGGCCGTTGATGTGAATACGGATTGACATCCGGAAAACGCGAAAGCTAGTACAATCATAGTAAGCAAGCCACCATCAGTTACAGACCCCTTCAGGAGGGGGTATGCATTGAACATTCTGCGTGTCCGCTGCAGAAGTGCTGAGGAGTTTCGCAGTTTCTACAATACTGATCATCCCGAAGGCGGGATCTTCTGTCCGACAACCAAGCACCTCGTGCCGGATGACGAGGTGGTGGTCGAGATCATCTGCAAGGCCCTGCCCAACCGGGTCTTCATACGCGGCTCAGTGGTGTCCTGGCGGCCCGCCCTGCCCCGGCTGCGGGTGCGGGCCGGTGCCTTGGTCAAGTTCGCGACCGAAGAAGGGGCCAAGCGCGATTTCGTGCTCCAGACCCTGGACGGACAGCGCAAGCCCGGTCCACGTCGACGGCATACGCGAATTCCCATAGGCTTGCCGGTCAAGCTTCGCCTCGCCAGCGATCCCGAGCCAGCAGACGCCGACCTGCGCGAGATCAGCACCAACGGCGCGCTGCTTTGTGCGAAAGCGGTCCCGTCGCTGGGCACCGATGTCGTCCTCGACATTGTCCCACCTGGCGGCGTGGCCCCCATGGCCATTTCCGGCCGCGTAATCTACCACGCGGGTCCGGGCCAGATCGGTATCCGATTCGTATTTCGCGAGGGTGGAGGTTCGCGCCGCTTGCGTGAGCTGGTACGTCGATTCAGAAGTTCATGATCATGGGAACCCTGAAAGGGTTCCCATACCTCGAACAGCAGCTGCCATTCATATCTGGACATGCGGAGCGCTCGACTTCGCAGCACGGCTCACAGAAATTCCTGTTACTGTCGATAGGGAGATAGCCTGTAATATCAAACTGCCCATGAGCCCTTCCCTTTCCGCAGACATGAAACGCAACAACCAGATCTCGGCGGGCACGCTGGTCGGCGGTCGCTTCCAGATCCAGAGCTTCTTGGGTGAAGAAGGCGGCAGTGAACTCTACCAAGCCCAAGATTCCCAGGGTGGCGCCGCGGTAGCCTTGCGTGTCTTCAGCGCGACGGAAATGACACGAACCGTTGTGGAAACTGACCTGGGCAAGGCTGCTCAGGTGTCACACAAGAACCTGGCGACGCTGGTTGCCTGGGGTCTTGAAGGTGATCGCATCTACGTCGCTACCGAAGCTACCGACGGCCCCAGTCTGCGACAGATCTTGGACGCCAAACGCCGCGAAGGAAGCGTGATTGGCCTGACTCATGCCCATGTCCTGCTGGGGCACGTGGGCAACGCCCTGGATAGGGTGCATTCGACCCTGGTCCATGGCGGCGTCAATCCCTCGGCCATCCGGGTCACGTCTGCCGGACGGGTCAAACTGACCGACTTGGGCCTTTCGCGTGCGTTGCCTGCGCTGGCGCGGCGAGGTGGGGCTGACTTCAACTCGCAGGGCGTCTACCTCGCGCCCGAGGTGGCGGCGGGTGAGGAGCTTTCGCCTTCGGCGGACGTGTACTCGCTTGCGGCGATCTTGTACGAGATGCTCACCGGTCATGCCCCGGCCTCGCCGCTGTGGCCGCCCAGTCAGGTGAACTCGGCGGTTCCGCCCGCGGTGGATGCGGTGGTGGCGCGCGGCATGGCGCCGCTGTCGGAGACACGTTTCTCCAGGCCCAAGGAACTGCTGGACGCGCTCGGGGCGGTTCTCGCCAGCATGGCAGGAGGCGTGCAGCCAGCGGCCGTGCAGCCGAAGGCACCCTCGGCCCGGCTGAGCATGGGCAAGTCCTTCAGTGTCGCGGATGCCGTGCGTCTGACCGAGGAGTACGAGCGCTGGCTCATCCAGAAGGACAAGCTCGATTACGGCCCGTTCTCCCTGGCCCAGGTCATGGCCCAGATGGAAAAGGGCATCTTCAACGGCGACGACATCATCGTCGACGTCGACTCGGGCGACCGGCAGAAGATTCGCGAGAATCCGCAGCTGGTCGAGTTCACGCGCCTCACCGAACGCCGGCTCGAAGCCCAGCGACGGGCGCAGGCCGAGCAGGCGCACGAGCACGTGGAGCGCAAGAAGGGCCGCTGGACGATCTTCATCATCGGCTCGGCGGTGGTGGCGCTTGCCGCGGGCCTGGCCTGGTTCATCCACCAGCGCGTGGCCGCCAAGGATGACGTACTGGCCTCACGCGTGAGCGAAGCCGACGTGGATGCCTTCCTCAAGGACGTCAAGATCTCGTTTCCGGAACACCGGCGGGCGGGCGGCGCCAGGCACGGTGGGCCCGGCGGCGGCGTGGCCGGTCGCGCAGAGGACTTCAACAACAGCATGGACCTGGGCGATGTGACCCAGGGGGGTGGCGACGCCATTCTCGACGAGGGCACGATCGACCGAGTCATGCACGCCAACTACCGCCGGCTGGTTCCCTGCATCATGGGCAAGGGCGTGCCGACCATCGAGGTCGACTTCGTGGTTCAGCCCACCGGACGGGTCAAGGCGGTGCGGGTCAACGGCCAGGGCAAGGGACCGCTTCCCATGTGCATCTTGAATCAGATGCAGTCCTTCGGCTTTCCTGCCTACAAGGGCAAGAACACCATCGCGAACTGGTCGATGTCGATCCGCTGATAGCTGTAGCCAAACGGCGCGCGGCTACTTGGCGAAGCCTGCGAGGCGTTCCTTGCCGGGCTTCGCCGCCAGCACGCGCAGGCCCAGGATGAGGTCGTAGCTGAACCAGAAGTGGTCATCCTTGGCCGTGTGCAGGCACAGAACCTTGTCACGCAGCTCGACCCGGACGACCTTGTTCAGCGGCATCACGTCGCCGGGTGCGGCCACCAGGAAAGTCGCCTCGCGCTCCTCAGAAATCGCGAAGGCATCTTGACTGGCCGAAAGGCCCTCGGCCGAAAGCGCAACGATGATGGTGTCCTTGGTCATGGCTAGAGTCTACAACGAGCGCAGCCCTTCCAGGGTGCGCGCGATGGCGTCAGGCAGATCGCCCGCCATGAGATTGTGTGAACCCAGCGTCCGGATGGCGGTCTCCGCCGATTCGCCGTGCACGAACACGCCCGCGCAGGCCGCGTCGGGCGCCGCCAGCCCTTGCCCCAGCAAGGACGCGATGACCCCGGTAAGGACGTCGCCGCTGCCAGCGGTGCCCAGGGCCGGATTGGCAGTCGGGTTGATGTGGGCCGTTCCGTCGGGACGTGCAATCACCGTGCGCGCGCCCTTCAAGACCACCACGGCACGCGATCGCTCGGCTAGCCGGCGCGCGTGGCCCAACCGGTCCTTGCTGATTTCCCCGACGGGCAGCCCGCAGACGCGCGCCATCTCGCCGGGGTGAGGGGTCAGAACGCGGGCGGCGCGGGCCGAAGTCGCCAATGCAGCCGCGTCCTCGCCCAGCAGATTCAAGGCATCGGCGTCAACCACCAGGGGGATGGGCAACTCCCCCACCAGCCGGCGCACCATGGCCGCCATGCCCGGCCCGGTGGGAATGCCCGGTCCCAAAGCCGCCGCCTTCATTCGGCCTGCCAGGGCCAGAATGCGCGCATAGCTCGCCCCATCGGCGTCGTCGCCGTCTGCGTACACAGCTGTCATCTCGGCCACGACCTTGGCATCGAGCGCCGTCTGACCGGCTCTAGTCGTGGCCATGGTGGCGAGGCCCGCGCCGGTGCGCAGAGCCGCCCGCGCCGCCAGCAGGGCTGCGCCGGTCTTGCCAGCCGACCCGGCGATGATCAGGACGTGACCGGCCGTGCCCTTGTGGGCTCCCGGACCAGGTCGGGGCAACATTCGCGCGACGTCTGCGCGTTCCAGCCGGTAACAAAGCGGCCCCTCGGCCCTGGCAGCTTCCAGCGCCGCATCGGGCGGCACGCCCAAATCCACGACCTCGACCCGCCCGACCGGCGCATCGGGATCCAGAACCAAGCCGAGCTTGCGGCAACCCATGGTCGCTGTCACATGGGCCAAGACCGCGCCCCCGCGCACGACGCCTGTGTCCGCGTCCAGCCCCGAGGGGATGTCGACCGCGACGCGTAGGGTGTCGACCGCGTTCATGGCGCGAATGGCAGCCGCGGCCGGACCGATCACGTCGGAACGCAGCCCGGTGCCAAACACCGCATCAACGATCACGTCAGCCCCGGCTAGATACGCGCGCCATGTGGTGGCGTCCTCTTCGAACGAAGCATCGCGCACCAGCGCACCGGGCAGGGCCTCGAATACGCGGGCAAAGACCGCCGCGTCGCCAGCCATCTTCTCGCGCGGCATGGCCAGGAAAACCTGCACCTGAGCGCCCCGGTCGAGGAGGTGACGAGCCACCACGAACCCATCGCCACCGTTCTGGCCGGCGCCGCACACCACGCGCACGTCCAGGTCAGACAGGTGGGATTTCTCCCGGGCAATAATCTCCGCCACTCCGCGACCCGCGTTCTCCATCAGGACCAAGCCCGGCAACCCGAGCTTGTCTATGGCGGCGCGGTCGACCGCTTTCATCTGGGCTGCAGAAAGGACCAGCGCCATGAAAACCCCTACTCAGCATTCCTCGCGCCGGCCGCGATGGCCACGCGCATGTCGCCCACGGCGCGTTCCATGCCGACCAGCACCGCGCGCGCGATGATGCTGTGACCGATGTTCAGCTCCTCCAAGAAAGGCAAAGCCGCTACAGGACCGACGTTGCCGTAGTCGAGGCCGTGCCCCGCAGCCAGGCGCAACCCGGCATCCGCCACCGCCCGTCCCGCCTTCTCCAGCCGGGCCAGCTCGCGGCGTGCGGCTGCGCTGCCGGAAGCGGCATGGCAGTAGTCACCCGTGTGCAACTCGGCGCAGGTGGCGCCCAGATCGGCGCTGGCCCGCGCCGCGTCCTCCTCGGGATCGATGAACAGGCTGACGCCGATGCCGGCGTCGCGCAAGGTGCGCACGGCGCGGCCAATGACCGCCCCCTGCCCGCGTAGATCCAGCCCGCCTTCCGTGGTCCGCTCCTGCCGCTTCTCGGGCACCAGCGTGCAGAAGTCGGGTTTGATCTCCAGGGCAATGTCCACGATCGACGGCACCGCGGCCATTTCCAGATTGAGCACGCCGCGCACCGTCTGGCGCAACAGGCGCACGTCGCGGTCCTGGATGTGGCGCCGGTCCTCGCGCAGGTGCGCGGTGATGCCGTCGGCGCCCGCCAGCTCGCACAGGCCGGCGGCCAGCACCGGGTCAGGATAGATGGTGTCGCGCTGCTGGCGCAGCGTCGCGACGTGGTCGACGTTGACGTGCAAGCGAATCATTGGGCCAGCGCCTTCTGCATGGTGGCCACGATCTCCTCGGCGTAGGCGCGGATGGTGGCCTCGTCGGTGCCCTCGATCATCACGCGCGCCTTGGACTCCGTGCCCGAGTAGCGCACCAGAACGCGACCGTCCTGTCCCAGGGCGTTCTCCACCCGGTGGATGACCGTCTCGACGGCGGTCAGCTCTTGCAGCGGTGTCTTGCGCGCGACCGGGAAGTTGATGAGGACCTGCGGGTAGCGGGTCATGATGGTGGCCAGTTCGGAAAGTGGCCGTTCTTCCTGGGCCATGACCGACAGGATCTGCAAGGCCGCCAGCAGGCCGTCGCCCGTCGTCGCTTCTTCGAGAAAGACGATGTGCCCCGATTGCTCGCCGCCGAAGATGAAGCCCTTCTCACGCATGGCTTCGACCACATAGCGGTCGCCCACCGAGGCGCGCAGCAGCTTGCCGTTGCGCGCGGCCAGTGCCCGCTCCAGCCCCAGGTTCGACATGGCCGTGGCCACCACGGTGTTCCCCGGCAGCGCCCCGCGCGCCAGCAGCCGCGTGCCCAGGATGGCCATGATCTGGTCGCCGTCGACGATCTCCCCGCGCTCGTCAGTGAGGATCACGCGGTCTGCGTCCCCGTCCAGCGCGACCCCGATCGCGGCGCGCGTGCGGCGCACCTCGGCCGCCACTTTCTCGGGGTGCAAGGCACCGCAGCCGTCGTTGATGTTGCGCCCGTTCGGTTCAGCGGACAGCACGGTCAAGTCGGCTCCCAGCTCTCCGAACACCTGCGGCGCCACCGTATACGCGGCGCCATTGGCGCAGTCGACGACCACGCGCACGCCGTCGAGGGTGCGCGCCTTGGGGAAACTGTGCTTGAGAAACTGCACGTAGCGTCCTTCGGCGTCGTCGATGCGGATGGCCTTGCCAATCTTGGGCTCGGGGCCGGGCGTGAGCGGCTCCGGGTCGGCCATGCGCCGCTCGATGTCCGCCTCCACGTCATCGGGCAGCTTGAACCCGTCGGAGGCGAAGATCTTGATGCCGTTGTCCTGGTAGGGATTGTGCGAGGCGCTGATCACCACGCCTGCGTCGGCCCGCATGCTGGACGTGATGAACGCGATGGCCGGAGTGGGCAAGGGCCCCACCAGCATGACGTCGGCACCGGCCGAGACGATCCCGGCTTCCAGCGCGCTTTCGATCATGTAGCCGGAGAGGCGGGTGTCCTTGCCGATGACGACCCGGCAACGCCGGCCGCCCCTGCGAAACCGTTCCGCCACCGCACGCCCGAGGGCAAGCGCAATCTCCGCCGTCATCGGGTACTGGTTCGCGACACCGCGGATGCCATCGGTGCCGAAAAGTCTACGGGCCTCGTCTGTCTTGCTCATGCGAAGGATTGCATTCTAGTACCGCCTCTCGAAAATGCGTAG
>Ga0181527_1001968_pt1 | contig 20048 bp, 10 predicted proteins | sample PEATcosm2014_Bin_30_FD_119762 | JGI IMG/M metagenome (GOLD analysis project Ga0181527, IMG submission 119762) | Peatland microbial communities from MTU Mesocosm Facility, Houghton, MI, USA - PEATcosm2014_Bin06_60_metaG | ecosystem: Environmental > Terrestrial > Soil > Wetlands > Peat | place...
CACACGCCGCCGAGAAGAAGTCCGATGGCACCTCCGACGAGGCTGCTATCCGGGCCGCCGTTGACTCTTACGTTGCCGCCTACAACCGTGGCGACGCCAAAGCAGTCGCCGCGCATTGGAGCGACTCCGGCGAGTGGATCAGCCCTTCGGGCCAGCGGTTCCAGGGAAAGCAGGCCATCGAAAAGGAGATGCAGACCCTGCTGGCCGAGAATAAGGGCGTGCGCATCGAAGTGATGCACCCGTCCATCCGCATCGTATCGCCCGACGTAGCCATTGAGGAAGGCACGGTTCGTGTCATTCGTCCTGCGGAACCGCCGCGCGACTCCACTTACATCGCGGTGCACGTGAAGAAGGCTGGCCAATGGAAGCTGGATACGGTTCGCGAGACCGACGTCCCCGAGACGCCCCCGGCAACTTCACCCTTGCAGGATCTGGCATGGCTGGTCGGCGAGTGGATCGACGAGAGCCCCGATGCGACGGCTGAGGCCACCGTGACCTGGACAAAGCACAAGACTTTCCTGCACTATGCGTTCAAGGTGTCGGTGCCCGGCATGGATGATCTCGAAGGCTCCCAAGTCATCGGTTGGGACCCGGCGGCGGGCACGATCCGCTCCTGGATGTTCGATTCCGACGGCGGATTCGGCGAAGGCACGTGGTCGAAGAAGGACGATCACTGGCGCGTCAAGTTCAGCCAGGTTCTACCCGATGGCCGCAAGGCATCGGCTACGAACATCTACACGCTCGTGGACGGCAACACCTTTACCTGGAAATCCATCGGCCGGAAACTGGACGCAGAGTTCCTGCCTAACATCGAGGAAGTGAAGATGGTTCGCAAGACGGCCGGCGACGCGGTGCAGGCGGCGGGCAAAGCCGCCGAAAAACCGCTGCGGCAAGGGGCAAAGAAGTAAGGATGCTCTGCCTGCGATTTGCCGGAAGAAGACTCAACACTCCGATAAGCTAGGTGACCTCATGAGAAAGTCCACGATTCTACTGGTCGGCGCGGCGATTGCTGCGTCGCTCTTGGCAGCGGACGGTTTTACACGCGGTGGCGGAGGGGGCGGTGGCGCACGTGCCGGCGGCGGTGGTGGCGCACGTGCCGGCGGCGGGTTCTCCGGGGCGGCGTCACGCCCTGCCGCCAGCCCTTCGTTCAATCGCAGCCCTTCCATGAGCCGGGCTACACCCGCGCCGGCGATGAATCGCCCTGCGCAGCGTCCGGCCGAGAGTCGTCCCGCCCAATCGGCGCCAGGCCCGCGACCCGCGGCCGGAGGAGGTCAGGGGCTTGCAGGTAATCGCCCTGCGCAGCTTCCGGCCGCGCGTCCGAGTACCGGCCTGCCGGCTGCCCCCGGCTGGACGGCCCATGAGTTGCCGCAGTCCTACCAGCGGCCCAGCCAGGGCCAGCTCAGCAGCTTCCTCAACCTGCCGGCCGAGTCGGGACGTGGGCAAATCGCGGCTCCCGCGCCGCCGCGCCCCGCACAGTTGCCCGCCAGCGGCGCGAGTCTTGGCAGGACTGTCACAGGGCCGGGTGGCGGCCAGATCGCCGGCGGCGGCGTGGGCGGCAGCCGAACGGGGCCGGGCGGGGCCACCGTCGCCGCGGGCCGCGCCGCCGTTAAGGTCACCGGGCCCGGCGGCAACACGTACACCAAAGTCGCCGGCGGCGCGGCGATCCGCGGCCCGGGAGGCCATACCGTGGTCGCCGGCCGCGGTGCCTCTTTCGTCAACGGCCAGTTCGTCGGCGGCAGGGCCTGGACTGCCGTCAACGGCAACTTTACCCGCTGGGGCTGCTTTACCCCGGGCTGGTACGGCCGCTACCCCGGTGCATGGTGGCCGGGCAAGTGGGCGCTTGCCGCCACGGCCTGGAACCTGGCGGCCTGGGCCACCGCCGGCAGCTACTGCGGCTGCACCGGCGCAGGAATCTACTACGACTACGGCGGAAACGTGATCTACGAGGGCGATACCGTCTACTACGGCGATCAGCCGGTCGCGACGGCCGAGCAGTATTACGCCCAGGCCGGTCAAATCGCCGCTTCCGCGCAAGAGTCCCAGGACGAGGAGTGGCTGCCCCTGGGTGTGTTCGCCGTGGTCGCCGAGCCCACGCAGACGCAGACCGACAAGGTCCTGCAACTTGCCTTGAACAAGGAAGGCGTTATTCGCGGCAACCTGCAGGACGATCTCACCGACAAGGTCATGCCGGTCATCGGCGCCGTGGACAAAAAGACCCAGCGCGCGGCGTGGAAGCTCGAGGGCAACGACCGCGTGGTCGCCGAGACGGGCCTTTACAACCTGACCAATGACGAAGTGCCCATCCTCGTCCATTTCGGTCCCGACCGCCAGGAGCCCCGGACGCTGATCCGTCTGAAGCAACCTGAAGAACAGGGACAGCAACTGTAGCGGCCCGGTTGCTACTCGCTCACCCTGTTGTTTCGCTGCGCTTCCATCAGCCGCTGTTGGTCCTGGGGGGTGAGCGTCGGCCGGTCGATTGTCAGCGTCAGCTTGTTCAGCTTGCCGGTAAACCGGAAGGGCACCTGGTAATCCTTGTCGTCCACCGGCGTGCCGGTGTCGGCGCCGACGTCGAAGTTCTCGTCCCACTGCAGGATCAGCGGGATGGTGCGCTCCATCTTCTGGCTTGCGACCTGCTTGCCATCGACCTTGAGGACACCCGTTCCGCTGCGACCGATGCCGCTTATGTTGTTGAACGCGAGTGTGGCAATGCCCAACCCGTCATACTTGAAGTCGAACTCCAGCGTGTGTTTGCCGGGCGACAGCGGCTCGGGCCCTTCCCAGCGGACCCGCTTGAGGTCCACCAGGTTCCAGAGGAACACGGGCTTGCCCTTCAGCAGATAGAAGCCGTAGCCGCCGAAGCGGCCGCCCTGCGTTACAAGCATTCCTTCCGCGCCGCCTGCCGGGATTTCCACCTCGGCCTTGAAGTTGTACGACGCATTGAGGATGCTCGGCGCGTCGCCGTTCGGCGTGCCCGTAAGCTCGCCGGAATAAGTGAACACGCTGCGGCCGGCCGTGATGCTGGGGCGCGGCACGACGAGCCGGGTGGCCACCGACGCATCCAGCGGCAGGACCTGGTACTTCCCCGCCTCGACCCAGAACAGGTCTTGCAACTGCTTGAGCTTTGCCGGGTTCTCGGCGGCGACGTCCGCGGCCTGTGTCCAATCCTTGGTCAGGTCGTAGAGTTCCCACTTCGCGGCGTTGGCCGGATCCTGGTTGACCGGCGAGAACACGACCCACGGCGGGCGCAGCACCTTGGTGCTGGCGATCCAGCCGTCGTGATAGATCGCATGGTCGCCCATCATCTCGAAATACTGCGTATGGTGCGTCGACGGCGCGTCGGCGTTGGCCTTATCGAACGTGTAGACCATGCTCACGCCCTCGATCGGGCTCTGCGGAATGCCGTCGACCACCTCGGGCTGACGAATCCCGGCGGCCTCGAGGATCGTCGGCACGACGTCGATCACGTGATGGAACTGGTTGCGGATGCCGCCCCTGTCCTTGATGACCTTCGGCCACGAGATCGCCATTCCCTGCCGCGTGCCGCCGAAGTGCGATGCGATCTGCTTGGTCCAGGAAAACGGCGTGTCGAACGCCCACGACCAGGGCACGGCCATGTGGTTGTAGGTCCGGTCCGAACCCCACACGTCGTAGAAGTACTTGAGTTGGTCGGCGACCGGAACCTCGACGCCGTTGAACATCGCCACCTCGTTCGGCGTGCCGACCAGCGTACCCTCGGCGCTCGAGCCGTTGTCGCCGCTGATGTAGATGATCAGCGTGTTGTCGAGCTTGCCCATGTCCTCGACCGCCTGGATCACGCGGCCGATCTCGTGGTCGGTGTAGGCGAGATACGCGGCATAAACGTCCACCTGGCGAATGAACATCTTCTTTTCGTCGGGCGTGAGCGCGTCCCACTTCTTCAACAGGTCGCCGGGCCACGGGGTGAGCTTGGCGTCCTGCGGGATCACGCCCAGTTTCTTCTGATTGGCGAAGATCTGTTCGCGCAGCTCGTTCCAGCCCTTGTCGAACAGGTGCATGGCACTGATCTTTTCGATCCATTCCGGCGTCGCGTGATGCGGCGCGTGCGTTCCGCCGGGCACGTAATGCACGAAGAATGGCTGGTCCGGCGCGAGCGTGTGGATGCGGTTCATGTACGCGATGGCGTCGTCCGCTTGGGCGGTGGTGAGGTTCCAGCCCGGATTGCCCAGGAACGGGTAGATCTGCGTCGTGTTGCGGAAGAGGTTGGGCTGCCACTGGCTGGTGTCGCCGCCGACGAAGCCGTAGAAATACTCGAAGCCCATGCCGATCGGCCACTGGTCGAAGGGGCCGTCCTGGCTGGCCTGGAAGGTCGGCGTGTTGTGCTCCTTGCCGAACCACGACGTGCGGTAGCCGTTGTCCTTCAGGATCCGGCCGATGGTCGCCTTGTCGCGCGTGATGATCGAGTCGTAGCCCGGATAGCCCGTCGACTGCTCCGAGACCACGCCGAAGCCCACCGAATGATGATTGCGCCCGGTGATCAGCGCCGCGCGCGTCGGCGAGCAGAGGGCGCAGGAGTGGAACTGCGTGTAGCGCAGGCCGTGGTTGGCGATGCGGTCGAGGGCCGGCGTCGGGATCACGCCGCCGAAGGTGCTCGGCGCGCCGAAGCCGACGTCGTCAGTCATGATCAAGAGCACGTTCGGTGCGCCCTTGGGCGGCACCACGCGCGGCGGCCACCAGGGCTTGGACTGTGCGGCATTGCGCGCGATCTTGCCGCCGAATTTCGCAGGCGGCGGCGGGAGTTGCTGCCCGCCAATGGTCGTGGTGGCGCCCGGCGAACCGGGCACACCCGTGATCGTCGGCGCCGACGCGGACGCCACATCCTGGGCACCCGCCGGCGCATCCGGCTTCGAGGCATCCGGCTGGGCGGGCGAGGATTGCTCGGTCTTTGCAGCGTCCGCCTTCAGGCTCGCCGCCCGGAGCGCGGGTTTCGCCTTGTCGCCCGGCTTCTGATCACCGGCCCTTTCGGCACAACCCGGGACGCCGACAAAGGCCGCCAGCAGTGCCACCGCCATTAGCGATACCAGTATCTTCCGCATGTTTACACACTCCTGTCTTGACGCCAAACGGATCAGACAATCCATCGCCCGGGTTCGACGAACCTCCAGAACACCGGGCCGCGGAACAGCGCGGCGCGCACAACAAAGGGATTTTACGCCGCCCGCAAATAGCCCGTCGGTGGCCCCATCACACCACTTGTGTTGGGGGCTGGGAGGGCGTTGGGATAGCAGACCCGGAAGGGTTTCTACTGCTTCATCTTGCGGGCATGAGGGAGGCGCTTGAGGGCCTCAACCACGTTGTCAGGCACGGGCGTGTCGGGGAGGGGATCGAGTTTCTCGCCCTGCTTGTCGGCAACGGGCTTGCCGTGCTTGCTTTCCAGCGTGGAGAAGACGGCGGCAAGCTCCCGGGCATCGCCTTCCGCCAGGAAGTACGCGTTGTGCAACTTGCCCCAGTTGCCGTCCCCCGCTGCCCGCGTGAGGCACTTCATCTTGCCCGTGCCGGGGCCAAGCCAAAGCCGATACAGGGCCAGTTTGGGCGCGGCACAGTCCTTGCCGGTGAAGTTCTCCAGGAAAGAACTGAGGCCGCCGCCAATGGTCGCCACGCTCTGCTTGCCACCGTGGGGGCTGGCAATGGTGGCACTGTGCAGCCATTTCTCCCGGCCGCGGTCGTAGAAGTAGTACCGAGTGTCGGTAGTGCCGGGATCGCTGCCGGGCTGTTTCTGCACGAAGAACTGAAAGGTTTCAGCGAGCTTCCACGGCCACACCATGTGGGTGTGGCTGCCGGTCCCCTCGCCGCCGAAGCGGTTGAAGACGGTCTGAGGATCGGCCTGGGTGACCCGGGGGCGGAGCGTGGGGGACGTGTCCCAGATGGAAAAAATCGTGCGGCGCTCTTTTTCGCTGTTGTGCTGGATGCCGCAGTAGCCGCCCGCCGGCTCGCCTGGATGCCAGTTCGCCCCGCAATAATAGATGCCGGGATGCGTCGCCAGGACCGTGATCTCGCCATACAGGCAGGTGGCCTCACGCTGCCCTTCCAGGTTCCACCAGAGATGCTGGGCCTGCGCATGCCCGCACAGCAGCACGACGCTCCCAACGGCGACGAATAGTCTCACTTGATCCACTCCACGCGTCCGCTGTCCAGGTTGTAGCCGGCGCCGACAATCTTGAGTTTCCCGGCCTTGACCCGATCCGGGAGGATGGGCGCTGCATTTTGCAGTCGCTTGACGACCTCCCGCACGTTGGCGCGCACCGCATTTTCTACGGGATCGCCCGGCTGGCCCTTGACTTTCTCAACAGCGGGCCGGATCGCGTCCACAACGGCGCGGACGTGCCCGTGCGCCTCGCCGCCAGACACGGCTGCGGACACCGCCCCGCAGCGATTGTGACCGAGCACGACGACCAGCGGTGTGCCGAAATGCTCGACGGCATACTCGATACTGCCCAGGCCGACATCATCGACCACATTCCCCGCCGCACGGACTACGAAGATGTCGCCCAACCCCTGGTCGAAGACGATTTCCGGCCCGACGCGGGAGTCCGAGCAGCACACGATGATTGCGAAGGGTTGCTGGCCCTTGGCGACCTCGGCACGCCGCTCGGCCTGTTGATGGCCATGGATCGCCTTGCCTTCGGCGAAGCGTTGATTGCCATCCTTCAGCCACCGCATCGCCTCATCGGCAGTAATGTTGGCCGGATCGGCTCCCCAGGCCGAGGCTACCATCAAGGGGCACAGCATAAACGCGGCACACGCCGGGAGCGTTCGAAGAGTTCTTGTCATTGGTTTTTCTCCTTGAGTACCCGGATGTGAGCGTCAGCGACCTATCCCCGCGCGGCGGGGAGGAAGAACAGGAGGATCCAGGGGGCCGTGAGCGTCCCGGCCAGCAGATAGAGTAGCAGCAGGGCCAGGGTCGCCGCCGCACTCGGGGGCCGGACGTGCATCTTCTCCCAGACGCGGAAGACAACGCCGGCCACGCCCTTGCCGGTCTTCACGCCCGGAAACCGGGACTGCACCTGCTCCACGATTTCGCGGAAGACCGGCCTGGGGATCGGTCCGTCCATCGGCGGCATCTGCTCGCCGAGCTGCCTGCCGACGCGCTGGGCGATGGTGTTCGCCTTGAACGTGGGCCTGACTATCAGCAGGAGCCAGACGCCGAGAAACAAGAAGAACCTCGCGTCCCGGGTCGCGCCGTAGGCAATCATCGCGGTTGCCGCCAGGAGTTGGAAGACGCCTTCCAGGTAGCGGTTGCGGGAGAACAGGACCTGGTTCAACAGCCGCCCCCCGTCCAGCGGAAAGACCGGCAGCAGGTTGAACCCGTTGATCAGCCCCAACAGCAGCGACGCCTGGATCAGGGGGAGCCGATGCTCGCGAGTGAGGCCGGGCACGCATGCCGCCCCGAACAGCACGACTGCCAGGCACAATCCCGGCAGCGGACCCAGCAGGGTGACTATCGCCTCCTGGTAGCTCTTGACCGTGGTCTTCTGTCCGGAAACGGCTGCGCCGAACAGCGGGATGAAGAACATCCGCACGTTGCGGTAGCCGAAGATCCGCATCCCCACGTAGTGCCCCAGCTCATGAAAGAACAGGACGCCCACCAGCATCACGGTGAAGGCGACGGGGTTGTTCCGCATGCCCAACCCGACGAACAGTAACAGGGAAACGGCCAGGATAACCAGGGTCTGGACCCAATTGCCCCTGGGGTTGGGGATCTTCTCCAGTTCCCCGAGGACCGACGCCTCCGATGGCGCGGCCGCCACTATCGGCTTATGGGAGACCGCGAGCCACAGTGCGCCCCCGATTGCAACTATCGGCCCCAGGAAGACGAAGAACATGAGCCAAAGCACGTCCTCCTCGGGCACGCCATTGGTCATCGCAATCACGTAGGCTGCCACAGCCAGCACGCAAGAAGCCATGCCGGCAAGAATAAGCGACCAGCCAACCCGAGCCCTTCGCTTCCGAGCGGTGGGGCATTCCGGAGGCAGGGATATCATCGGCGCGGGAAGGGCCTCCCGACTGTCGTCGGCATTCGCTTCCTCGCTCAATGAAGCTCCGCAATACGGGCAATAGGCAAGAGTCTGTGCACGTTCCGGCAACCGTCTCTCGCACTCGGAGCAGGCCCACTCCGATTTCTCCCCCTCTCGGGGGCATGCGAGCGACGAAGCGGCCGCCGAAGCTGTGGTTTCGCTTGAGCCGCCTTGATTACGGGAAGCCTCAGCACCACCGTCTTCCGCATCCGTCTCCTCAGCAAATGACGCCCCGCAATACGGGCAGAAGGCGAAAGTGCCTCCATCTTCCGGCAACGGTTTGTTGCACTCGGAACAACTCCATTGTTCGTCTGTCGGGGTCATGGTTTGCTCGCTCCGGCACTCCCGCCTCGAACAGTTCCGGCGAGTGGGGGGACGCGCCCCCAAGCACCAAGCCTTGCTCCGTACTGTAAGGGTGCGAAAACGGGCTGTCAATTACTTGCCAGGCTGGCCGGGCTGGTCCGGCTGAAGCTGAGCCAGTATTGGATACAAAAAGAAACCCTTGCAAGTCATTCATTTGCAAGGGTTTAAGAAGTGGAGCGGAGGAGGGTCGAACTCCCGACCTCGACAGTGCGATTGTCGCGCTCTCCCAACTGAGCTACCGCCCCAGGTTCCGACGGAGCCGCCATGACTGGGGGCATCCTGCCGGTGTTCCCGTCGGCACCGCCGCGGCCCGCAGCACGCTAACGGTGGCCGTGCCACGCAGTCAAGACATGCATTCTATGTTCCGGCCGCCGTTGTGTCAAAAGGGGTTGCCGCCAGCGTTGCCGACAGTATTGCGTCTTGGGAGCTGCCCTTTCCCGGAACTGCCCGCCCCGCGAGTTGCGGCACACGGGGCGCAACCACCGAATCTTTATTCGACTGCACAGCAATCCCGCGTCATTGCCATTTCGCGGCGGCCCTGGCCAGCAGGTCCAGCGTCTGGGGGGCGAGGCCGGAGATGGCCACCGCGCGATGAGGGACGCTGGCCCGCGCTGTGGCGTTTCTTGACGGGAGGCAGGCGATGAGAAGTAGGGCCTTGTCCGTCGCCTCGCCGGAGGCGGTGGTGTGCAAGGCCGCGACTTGGGGCGTCGAAGCCACTGCCGGCTGGCCGCCAGATTGGTCCGCCACTGCCGCGTTGGAATTCGGCACCGTGGCAGCCGGCCCCCCGGAAGGCAGAAGACCACCCACGACCATGTTTCCCATGGTGCCTGACCCGGCGGAGGGCCACCCAGAAAGCGGCCGGGGGAGGGCGGAAGCCCAGTCAGACGATAGCGGGCGGACGATAGACGCGGGGACTGAGGCGGGACGCGGATCAGCGGAGGCCGGGTGCCATGCCCACGCTTGCGTGGGCATGTGAGGCCCCGCCGTGACTCCCGGGTCCGCCGCAACTGCCGGAGCCACCGCGACTGCCGGGGCCACCGCAACTGCCGGGTCCGCCACAACCGCTGGGGCCGCCGCGGCGGTTGGGGCCAATGCTTGGAGTTCACTAAATCCCGGGCTGCCGAGCACGACACTGCCGCCTGAACTGATGCACAGAAGCCCACCGGACGGCACAGCCTGGGGGCCGAGCACCACGAGCGTACCGGACTGGACTGCCGTGGCACCGCCGTAGTTATTGGTGCCGGAGAGGGTCACGGTGCCGGCCCCGGTGATGGTCACGCCGCCGGGCCCTGCCATTGCGCCGCCAAGCGACAGGTTGTTGCCGTTGGAGTCGATCGTGGCGCCGCCGGCAGCGGCGGTGATGGGTGCAGTTGTGGTGAAGGCGCCACTGGCCTGGAGAATTCCCCCGTCGAGGTTGAGGCCCACCGCGTCGGCCGCCGAGTGGATGCCCGGCACTGTGAGCATGCCGCCGTCCACAACGCTCACGCTGCCGGCGGAGTCGAGCACCAGCGGGCTGTTGACCGTAAGCCAGCCGCCCGAGCCGACCGTGACTTCGATGTCGGGGGCCTCCAGGGAATCCATATTTTGGACGGAATTGACCGTAATCACCTGCGGTGTGACGGTCAACGTCCCGCTGGCGAAAGTGAAGTTGTAATTCTGGGCGGCCAGCGTCCCTTGCGCGACCGTGATCGTATAGTTGCCCACCGGGCTGGCCGCCGTGTCGCCGCTGGCCAGGTCGGGACTGCCGGTGACCCCGCTCGTATTCAGCGTCTCGCCGTTGACGAAGCCGCTGAAACTAGCGGTCAAAGGCGGGTCGGCCGCGTCGTAGGCCCGCGTCTGGTCATCTGCGGTTACGGTCAGCGTGGCCGGGCTGATGGTGAACGTCAGGGGGGCGCTTTGCGCCGGGGCATAATCGCCGATGCCGGCGAAAAACGCCACGACCGTATACGTGCCAGCGGCCGAGGGCGGTGTGGCCGAGCCGTTGCCGCTGGGGCTCGTGCCGGGGTAATAGGTCAGCGTCGGCGCGTCGGCCCCGAGACTTCCCGCCGGGATAATGTTGCCGTCCGTGCCGTCCACCGTGGCCGTTGCCGGGAAGGCCTGGCCGGTGTACGTGCCGCCGAGGTCCGTCGCGGTAAGAGTTGGCGTGACCAGGCCGATCGTGAACGTCACGGGCGTGCTTTGGGCCGATGCGTAATCGCCGCTGCCGGCGAAAGACGCCACGACCGTGTAGGTGCCGGCGGCCGTCGGCACGCCGTCCAGCGCGCTGCCGCCGGCGGTCGTGCCGGCGTAGTAGGCCAGCGTCGGGGTCACGCCCTCGAGGCTCGACGCCGGGGTCGTGTCCACCCCGCTGACGACCCCTGCCACGCTGGCAGTGGCGGGGAAGGACTGGCCGGTGTACGTGCCGCCGAGGTCCGTCGCGGTAACAGTTGGCGTGGCCGGGCCGATCGTGAACGTCACGGGCGTGCTTTGCGCCGATGCGTAATCACCGCTGCCGGCGAAAGACGCCACGACCGTGTAGCTGCCGGCGGCCGTCGGCACGCCGTTCATCGCGGTGCCGCCGGCCGTCGTGCCGGCGTAGTAGGCCAGCGTCGGGGTCACGCCCTCGAGGCTCGGCGCCGGGGTGGAATCCAGACCGGCAACAACGCCTGCCACGCGGGCAGTGGCCGGGAAGGGCCGGCCGGTGTAAGTGCCGCCGAGGTCCGTCACGGTGACGGTCGGCGTGGCCTGGCCGGTCGCCGCGGCGAGGTCGGGAACAAGCCTGTCGGCCACGGGGCTCCCACGGCCGGTGACCAGATCGTAGCCGGCGACGGCCGTGTATCCGCCGTTGCTGCCGCCGACGACGTCGTGGAAATCGGCGGCGGGCAAGGCGGCCAGCTTGAGAAGCGTCTGCGAGGGGCCGTCCAGGGTGCCCAAGTCCTGCGACACGCGCAGTTGGTCGGCGATGGCCACCAGTCCGGCCCAGCAGGGCGCACCCAGGCTGGTGCCGCCGATGGAAACCCAAGGCGCGGAGGGGAAATCGGTGGAATCGCAGATGGCCACGCCGGGGGTGGTATCGGCGTCGAAGGCCACGTCGGGAATCTGCCGCTCGCCCGAGTTCGGGCTCTGTACCCAGTACTGATAGTCGGGCTCGGTTTCAACGTAGCTCTGGCCGCCGCCGCCCTCGTTCCAAGCCCTTTCGCTCTTGTAGGAGGAGTCGGCGTTGAGGGTCAGGCTGGTTCCGCCCACGGCCACGACGTTGGGCGAATAGGCCGGGTACTCGCCCGGCGAGCCCAGGTCGCCCGTCGAGGCCACGAAGGTCACGCCCTGGTGGTTACCGGGCGTCGTGAAGTACGAGTCGTACCCAATCTCGCTGTAGAATTCGCTGCCGCCCCAGCTCATCGAGACCACGGAGACCCCGGGGAGATTGCGGGCCGTATCGACCGCCATCGCGATCAAGTCCGAGTAAGACGCCGTCTGGGCCTCGATCAACACGAGGTTGGCCATGGGTGCCACGGCATGGGCCCACTCCACGTCCAACGCCTCCTCCTCCGACCAGATCTTGTTGGTGGCCGTGGGCAACTGGTCGGTGCCCCCATACTCGTCGAGTTTCTCGAACGTAGGCTGGTCGCTGCCGTTGACGCCGGGCAGACCAAACTGGCTGCTGAACGTCTGCAGGTCGGTCAGGATGGTCGGATCGTCGTAGGCGTCGATGATGGCGATCGTCTGGCCGCTGCCATCGCCAACCAAGGAGCCCAACTTGATCGAGCTGATGCCATAGGCCGTGCGGATTTGCAGGGGAGTGAACCAGCTCAACGATGGCGACGAGGACCCGCTTGGATCGAGCACGATGTGCTGGGTTGCCACGCTGGCATCCAGCAGCGTGCGGCTTTCCAACGGCTCCAGCCGCAGGCTTCTGGGCGCCGCCCGCACCCTGGACCTTGGTCGCTTGAACCACGGCATGGGTTCGTTCCTGGGTGGCCAATCAAGTTGCACAGCTACGGAAGTTCCTGGCAGACGCGGAGCCCCCCTGGCTGGGGCTGGGCCGGAACTCTCTAAATCAAGGAAGCTTATCTGAAAACTCTTCCCACCTGATTATATCCGGAACGCGCGGTTTTGACACGTTTCGCAAGTTAGAGTTCGGCGAATTCTTCGGGGTGTAATCGGCCTTACGGCGTCGAATTGACAAGATAACGATGTTCTGGTAGTTTAGGGGCTTTGGACTCGCCCGCTTCCGTGAACTTGCGCAGGCGGTCCGGACGCGTGGCCTCCGCAGAAATCGCCCCGCCGCGGGCGGCCAACGGTGCAGGTATGCCTCAATCTGCCGAACAGCTCTACCAGCGCGTCTGCCGGCACGGGGCTCAAACCGCGATGCTCTCTTCGATCGGATCGCTGCTGGAATGGGACGAGCGGACGAAAATGCCCGAGGCCGCCGGTCCGTATCGGGCCGAACAGACCGCGCTGGTTTCCGGCCTGGTCCACCAGCGGTGGACCGACCCGCAACTAGTGGCCGAGTTGTCGGAGCTGGCGGAGGGGCCGTTGGCGGCCGATCCCGCAAGCGACGCGGCGGTTACCATCCGCCGGCTCAAACGGCACGTCGACAAGCAGGTGAGACTTCCGCAAGCACTCGTCGAGGAGTTGGTGCGGACCTCAGTCCTGGGCCAGCAGGCGTGGGAGCGGGCTCGGCAGCAGAAGGACTTCAAGCTGTTCCAGCCGCTGTTGCAGAAGACCATCGAGTTGAAGCGGCGACAGGCCGAGGCCCTCGGCTACCCCGACGTGCCCTACGACGCCCTGCTGGACGACTTCGAGCCGGACGAGCGGACGGCCAACGTCGGCCGGGTGCTGGCCGGGCTCCGCGAGAAGTTGCTGCCGCTGGTGGCCGCTGTCCGCCAGGCCCCCCGGCGGCCGAACCCGGCCCTCCTGAAGCGAGAGTTTCCGCTGGCCGCGCAGGAGGCACTTGGGCTGGAGGCGGCGCGGGCCATCGGCTTCGACTTCCGTCGCGGCCGGCTCGACGTGACGACCCACCCGTTCTGTAGCACGCTCGGTCCCCACGACTGCCGCATCACCACCCGCTACGACGAGCACTTCTTCAACGCCGCCTTTTTCGGCATCCTGCACGAGGCGGGCCACGGGCTGTACGAGCAAGGCCTGCCGCCCGAGGCGTTCGGCCTGCCCTTGGGCGAGGCCGTCTCGCTGGGCATCCACGAGTCGCAGTCGCGACTGTGGGAGAATTTTGTCGGCCGCAGCCGGGCGTTTTGGGAGTTCTTGTACCCGGCGGCCCGGCGGCGCTTCCCGGCCGCGCTGGGCGACGTCCCGCTGGACGACTTCTACTTCGCCGCCAACGACGTGCGGCCGTCGCTCGTGCGGATCGAGGCCGACGAGGCCACCTATAACCTCCACATCCTCATCCGCTTCGAGCTGGAGCAGGCCCTGCTGGACGACCGGCTGCGGGTGGGCGACCTGCCGGGCGCGTGGAACGAGAGGTACCAGCAGGACCTCGGCATACGGCCGGCGGACGACGTCGAAGGCGTGCTCCAGGATGTCCACTGGAGCGCGGGGCTGGTGGGGTACTTTCCCACGTACACGCTGGGCAATTTGTACGCCGCCCAGTTCTTCGCGGAGGCGGATGCCCAGTTGGGGGGGCTGGACGCCCAATTCGCTCAAGGCCGCTTCCAGCCCCTCCGCGAGTGGCTCCGCGAGAACATCCACCGCCACGGGCGGCGATATACCGCCGCCGAGTTGGTCCAGCGGGTGACCGGCCGCCCGCTGGGCCCCGAGCCGCTCGTGGCCTACCTGCGGGCGAAACTCGCCCCGCTGTATGGATTAGCTTTTCGGTCCGTTGCGAGTTAGACTGAAAAGACGTTTTCTGTGTCGGCGAACACGGGAACGTCTGCCCGATGCTTTTTCCTTGTCGGCAAACACTGGGAGGTCTCGTCCATGTCCTTCACGTCTAGTTGTCCCCGCTGCCAGAAGCAGGTGACGGTGCCCAACGAGGCCGCAGCCGAGAGCATCGTCCGCTGTCCGCTGTGCAGTGCCGAGTATCCGCTGAGCGAGTCGCTGGCCATGGTGCCGCCAGCGTTGATCATCGTCGGCGCGGCGGCGGTACCTGCTTTGCAGGCGGCCGGCGCGGGGGTTCCGGGCGCGGTTGCGGGGCCATCGGCCGCAGTGCCGGGCGAGGTGGCCGGCGAGGCAGCCCTCGCCGAACCGTCCGCCCCACGCGAGCCTTGGGACCTGGTCGAGGAAGAGGCCGTCGGCGGCGACGGCAAAGGCGTCGCACTTGCCCCAGAGGAAGAGGGCGGGTTGGAAGGCATCGAGAAGGAGGTCGATTTTGCCGCCCTTACGGGCCGGGTTCCGCCGGCCGCCCCCGCCGAGGGCGCAGTGCCCGCCCCGACCCCAAAGAAACGCAGGCCAAAGCGGGAATTCAGCCCCGTGGGACGTTTGATCGGCATTGTGGTCGGCGGCCTGCTCTCACTGCCCTTCGTGTACCTGATCGGCTCGTATTTCAAGGCGGACATCGACAACCACCCGAAATATGGGCTGCACCTCTTCCACAATCCGCCCAACACCCAAGAGGAAGTCGAAGGCACGGAATTGCCGCAAGCGCCGTCCGCGGGCAAGCAGGAGCCGAGGGCGAAGGCCGCACCGGCCGCGGAGACTGCGAAGCCGCCCGCGGCTGCGAAGCCACCAGCGGCTGAGACCCCGCAGGGCGGCAAGCCGGCGCCGGCGGCCGGGCCCGGCCCCAAGGGCCCGGCAAAAACCCCACCGTCCAAGACAGTCGCCAAGGCGAAAGCCGGCAGCGAGGAGCCGCCCGACCTCCCGGAAAAGATCGACCTCGAGGCCGAGCCCAAGGACCCGCTGGCCTTCCCGAAGGAGAAGCTCGACCCGTTCCTCCCGCCGGCAACGGCATTTCAGCCGGTGCGGGTAGGCCCGGCGAAGAAGGGGTTGGAGCCCGAGGCCAAGGCCGAGCCGGCAGCAAAGCCGGAGCCGCCGGCTAAACCGGAGGCAAAGGCCGAACCGGAGGCGCGGGTCGAGGACGAATTTGTCAGCGTGGCCCCCGCGAGCGCGCCCGAGCCCGTCCGCCCGCGCGGGGCCCCAGTTTACGCGGCGGCCGATTTGGCCCAGGCCCTGAAGGATGCCCGTGCCGCCTATGACGCTCCGCAGGGCAAGATCAGCGACGAGGCGTACGAGAAGCTGCGGCGGTTGGCCGAGGTTGCCACGCTCGGCGAATTTTACAAAACTGACGATCTCCGGGCGACCCTCAGGCTCCTGGAGCAAGTCGCCGCCTCGCCGCCTGCCCTCCAGCGGGTGACCGAGGCGGCCAAGAAGGTCTTGGAAGACCCCGGCAAGGCCCGGGGCGGAATCCTCCTGGCCGGCACGGTGGCGAAGGTGGCGGAGAAGAACGGGCTCTACGGCGTTGCCCTCAAGACGGATGCCGCATCCGGGACTGTGATGCTCCTGAGGGGCTTCGGCGTCGCGGTCAAGGAGAACGACCGGCTCATCGTGGCCGGCAGCATCGTTCACGAGCCGGCCAAGAACGTCGCCGGATACACGGGCAGCCAGCAGTACGTGATCTGGCTGGGCGTGTGGTGCTCGGTGCCGTAGCCTCGTGATTTCCACTTGCGTAAAAGACTGTTAGAGTCTATAATTCACAGTCGATATTGAGACTGAGTATCAATCTGAAATCCCCCTCCCACGGTGGATCGGCATAACGCCCACCATGCACCATCCCCGCTCCATCCCCCTGGAAGAACTCCAGGCCGGCCAACGGGCTCGCATCAGCCGCATCGCCGGACACCCCGATCACGTCCATCGCCTCGAGGAGTTCGGGCTCCGCGGCGGAACGCGCATCGAGATGTTCCGCCCCGGCAACCCCTGCATCCTCCGCGTGGGCGGCAACAAGGTCTGCCTCCGCGCCGATGAGCTGCTGGAGGTCCAAGTCCTGCTCCTGCCACCGGGAGAGTGATGGTTGCCCAAGACACCTCGACCTCGCGCATCACCCTGATCGGCAACCCGAACACGGGCAAATCGACGCTCTTCGCCGCCCTGGTGGGCGTCCGCCAGCATGTGGCCAACTACCCCGGGGTGACAGTCGAGAAGAAGACCGGCTGGATGACCTGCGGTGACCGCCGCTGCGAGGTGATCGACCTGCCGGGCCTGTATAGCCTCGCCGCCCGATCCCGGGACGAGATGGTCGCGGTGGACGTGCTCTTGGGGCGTCAGGATGGCGAGGGCCCCCCGGACGCCGTGCTGGCGATCGTCGATGCCTGCAATCTCCAGCGGAACTTCTACCTCCTGAGCCAGGTTCTGGAGATGGGACTCCCGGCGGTTCTGGCCGTCAACATGAGCGATCTGGCCGCGGGCCGCGGGATCGTCCTGGACATCGAGGGGCTCGCCGAGCGGCTCGGCGTGGGCGTGGTGGCCGTGCAGGCGAACCGGGGCGTTGGCGTCGCCAAGCTCAAAACGGCATTGGCCGAGGCGATTCGTCAAGGTCCCCTCCGGCCGCCGGACCTCTGGCCCGCTGCCTTTGAGCAGGAAGTCACCCGATTGGAAAAGACCCTGGCCGCGGGGAATGCGAAGCCGCAAGCGACCGGTGCTGGGCCGCAAACGGCGTTGCCCCGCTGTCTCATCCGCCGGCTGCTGTTGGACACCGACGGCTACGTCCAGCGGGCTCTGTTGCCGGATGCCGATGGTCGCGTGGCCAGGGAGTTGCAGGCCGGCCGGGAGCGGCTGGCGGAGGCCGGCTGCCCGGCGCCGGCCGTGGAGACGGCGGCCCGCTACGAGTGGGCCCGATCGGTCCTCGAAGGCGTTCTGGCCGAGCCCGGCCGCTACCGCGTAACGGCCACGGACCGCATCGACCGCTGGCTGACGCACCGACTATGGGGCACGCTGGTCTTCGCCTCGGTGATGTTCCTGGTCTTCCAGGCGGTATTCGTGGGGGCGCAGCCGGCGAAGCGCGGGATCGACTGGGCCACCGGCAGGCTGGCCGCCTGGATCACCGCCTCGATGCCGGAGGGGGCCCTGCGGAGTCTGCTGGCCGAGGGCGTGGTCGGCGGGGTGGGCAGCGTGCTGGCCTTCCTGCCGCAAATCCTGGTCCTCTTTTTCTTTATCGCGCTCTTGGAAGACTGCGGTTACATGGCCCGGGCCGCCTACCTGATGGACCGGCTCATGTCGCGGGTGGGCCTGAGCGGCCGCTCGTTCATCCCCATGCTCTCGTCGTTTGCCTGCGCGGTGCCGGGGATCATGGCGGCGCGGGTGATCGCCAACGAGCGGGACCGGCTGACGACGATCGCGGTGATGCCGCTATTGACCTGTTCGGCGCGGCTGCCTATCTACGCCCTGCTGATCGCCGCATTCATTCCGGGGACGAGTTGGCTGGGAGGTCTGGTGGGTCTCCAGGGGCTCGTGCTGGCCGCCCTCTACGCCCTGGGGATCGTCACGGCGGTGGCGGCGGCCCTGGTGCTGAAGCGGACCATCCTGCGGGGCCAAACGCCGCCGTTCCTCTTGGAGCTGCCCAGCTACAAGTGGCCGTCGGCCCCCACCGTGGCCCACCGGGTGGCCGAGCGGGGCTGGATCTTCCTCCATACCGCCGGCACACTGATCCTGGCGGTGGCGGTCGTGGTGTGGGCGGCCGCTTACTACCCGCACGACCGGCGGGCTGTCGGGCCGCTGCTGGGCCAGCAGGAAGAATTGCGATCTCGGCTCGCGGGGTTCGGGCCCGAGGATCCCCGCCGCCAGGGGGGGCTCGAAGAGCTGGCCCGCCTCCAGAACCAGATTGCGGCCGTCTACCAGCGAAACAGTTTCCTGGGCCGGCTCGGGCGGACCATCGAGCCGGTCGTCAAACCCCTCGGCTGGGACTGGCGGATCGGCTGCTCCGTGCTGGCCTCGCTGCCTGCCCGAGAGATCGTGGTCGCCACGCTTGGCGTGGTCTACGGCCTGGGAAAAGACGACGGCATCGAGTCGGCCCAGGCTGCGGGCCGCTTGCAAGCGCGGCTCCAGGCGGCAACGTGGGAAGGGACCGACCGGCCCGTGTTCACCCTGCCCGTGGCCCTGTCATTGTTGGTGTTTTACGCGCTGTGCATGCAATGTGCGGCGACGTTGGCCGTGATCCGCCGCGAGACCAACAGTTGGCGCTGGCCGATCTTCGTGTTCGGCTACATGACGGTCCTGGCCTACGTCGCTGCGCTACTGACCTATCAAGCCGGGTCCTATTGGACCGGCTGAGCGGGGCGAGCAACATGGCCCTTTGGCAGGACATCGTGGTGCTGGGACTGCTGCTGGCGGCCGTGTCGTGCCTCGTGCTGCGACTCTGGCGGACGGCTGACGCCGGCAGCGGCCGTCTGTGCAGCCGCTGCCGCGGATGTTACGATCCACCCGCTGGTGGGGATGGTTGCAAGGACGGCGAGAACTCGGTACGATGACCGGACTCTTTAACGTTTAGCGGGTGGGCCGGGCACCGGGCGCAGCCTGGTCGGCCGCGGGAGCCCGGTGCCCGGCCCGCCCGCTAAACGTGTCGAAAGCACGACGCAGCACTTCGGAGCACGGACGAACATGGCCACGGTTGGACGCATTGAGGCGGCACACTCATCGGGCCGGGTGACCTCGGAACTGCTCGATCGGCTGCCGCCGCAGAGCCCTGAGGCGGAGCGTGCGGTTCTGGGCAGCATCCTGCTGGACCCGCAGATGTGCGACGAAGTAATCCTCATAGTCCGGCCCGACGACTTCTGCTCGGCGGCCAACGAGAAGCTGTTCCGGCACCTGTTGGCGCTGCACGACGAGGGCAAGCGGATCGACATCACGCTGCTGGTCGAGCGGCTGAAGCAGGAGGGCGATTTCGAGGCCGTCGGCGGAGCGGCCTACCTGGCGGAAGTCGCCCAGTCGGTCCCCTACGCCGCGAACGCGACCTTCTACGCCGAGATCGTCCGCAATAAGGCGACGCTGCGGGAGTTGATCCACGCCAGCACCGAGATCATCCGCGACGCCTGGGACCCCACGATCGATCCCCGCGAGTTGATGAACCAGGCCGAGGAGAAGGTGTTCAGCGTCCACGACCGCCGCAGCTCCGACCAAGTGATCGACATCCATAACCTGCTGGTCGAGGCGTTCGAGCGGATCGACGCCCGGCTGGAGCGGCGGGAAGGGGCCGGCACGCCCACCGGCTTTCGGGACCTGGACGCCTTGACCGGCGGGTTGCACAATTCGGAGTTGGTGGTCCTGGCCGCCCGGCCGAGCATGGGCAAGACCGCACTGGCCGCCAACATCGCCGAGAACGTGACCATCGAGGCCAACGTGCCGGTGCTCTTCGTGAGCCTTGAGATGGCCCGGCTCGAGCTGGCCCAGCGGCTGTTGTGCTCGCAGGGCCGCATCGACGGCCACAAGTTCCGCAGCGGATTCCTTTCGGGCGAGGATCGCAAGAAGCTGGTCGAGGCCTCGGCCCGGCTGAGCCGCGCCCCGCTGTTCATCGACGACAGCCCGAGCCGCACGGTCCCTGAGGTCGCCGCCTGCGCCCGGCGGCTTAAGCGCCGCGAGAAGATCGGGCTGGTGGTGATCGACTACCTGCAATTGATCCAGCCCGACGACCCCCGCGACCAGCGGCAGGAGCAGGTGGCCAAGATGGCCCGGCGCCTCAAGGGCCTGGCCCGCGAACTGAAAATCCCCGTC
>Ga0181527_1001969_pt1 | contig 20040 bp, 10 predicted proteins | sample PEATcosm2014_Bin_30_FD_119762 | JGI IMG/M metagenome (GOLD analysis project Ga0181527, IMG submission 119762) | Peatland microbial communities from MTU Mesocosm Facility, Houghton, MI, USA - PEATcosm2014_Bin06_60_metaG | ecosystem: Environmental > Terrestrial > Soil > Wetlands > Peat | place...
GAAGCCATCGCCGCCGAAGTGCGCCGTTTCCTGCATGAGGAGTGGGGCATTACGCATGCCACCCTCGAAGCCGAAACCAACGGTTGTGGCCGGGAAGAACTCCTGGGCGACTGGAAATGACATGGATCTCCCGGATCGCGATCCATCGGCGCTGAACGGTGACCGTGGGGGTTCTGTTTCTCTCCCGCGTCTGCTGGTTGCATTTCTCAAAATCGGCAGCATCGGTTTCGGAGGAGGCATGGCCGTAATCGCGCTCATGGAACAAGAGTTCGTGCGAAGGCGCCGCCTGATCCCCCTCGATCAATTCGTCCACGGCGTGGGACTGGGACAGGTCCTGGGTTCGTTCGCCGTGAATGTGGCGATCTTCATCGGCTACCGTCTGTTCGGTATCGCCGGCGCGCTGCTTTCGGCGGGCGCATTCCTGGTCCCATCGATCACTCTCGTCATCATCTTGTCGGATCTTTACTTCCGCTACCACGCCGTGCCTGCTTTGCAGAGCGCCGTGGCGGGGCTTGCTCCGGTTGTGATTGCCTTGATTCTGGATGCCGGCTGGTCGATTGCCCGCAACGTGCTGCGCTCATGGCCGGCTATGTTGATCGCCATGGGCGCACTGGCGGCGGGAGTGGTCCAGTGGAACGCGGCCTGGGTGCTGGTCGCGGCGGGAGCCGCGGGCTTTCTGCTGCCCGCGAGATTGACCGCGCCACGACAGCCGCCCCGGCCTGGAAAGGCGGCCGGCGGCCGGGCGCTGAACTTGATGCCATTCGCATTCTTCGGCGCGGGGCAATTGTCGATTCTGATCGCCACTTTCTTCAAGATTGGTCTGGTCTTTTTTGGCGGCGGATTTGTGCTCGTGCCCGTTCTCCACAACCGGCTGGTCACCCAACTCGGCTGGTTGAAGCCGCAAGAGTTCCTCGATGGCGTTGCGATCAGCAATCTGACTCCGGGGCCGATCGCCGTTCTTGCCACTTTCGCCGGATTTCACCAGGCCGGCACAACCGGCGCCCTGGCGGCTACGGTTGCGCTGTTCGCCCCCGGCATCGTGTTGATGCTGGCCATCAGTCGTCAATACGCGCGCTTCCGGGATGACCATCGTGCCCAGCGCTTTCTGGCGGGAGTCAATCCGGCGGTTGTGGGTCTCATCCTGAGCGCGGCTCTGGTGTTGGGGCGAAGCGCCCTGGTCTCATGGCACGGGTACGCCCTTTTCGCTCTCTCGTTCTGCCTGCTCGCCGGCTTGCGTTGGCATCCCGCGTTCATCCTGGCCATCGGTGCGGCGGCGGGATATTTCGGACTGCTCCCATGATTGCGCTAGCTAGCGGCGCACGGCGTTGCTGAGCGTCCGGTAGGGCTTGCCGACTTCCTGCGCGTCTACCACGGCCACCGCCGCCACGTGCACGATGTCGTTGACTTCCGAGCCGCGCTGTAATACGTGCACGGGTTTCGAGAGGCCCGTGAGCAGCGGCCCGATACACTCGGCGCCGCCGATGCGTTGCAGCAGCTTGTAGGCGATGTTGCCGGCTTCGAGGTTGGGGAAGATCAGCACGTTGGCGCCGCCCTTGAGCGTGCTGAACGGGTAGGTCTCCTCGAGGATCTGCGGGGCCACCGCGGTATCGGCCTGCATTTCGCCATCGATCATGAGGCCGGGGGCGCGCTGCCGCACCAGGTTCACGGCGTGGCGGACTTTCTCGGCCAGCGGATGGCGCGTGCTGCCGAAATTCGAGAAGGACAACATGGCCACGCGCGGCTGCTGGTTAAAGCGGAGCGCCTTTTCCGCCGCCTGGATGGCGATTTCGGCCAGGTCTTCGGCACTCGGCTCGATGTTGACCGTGGCATCGGCCAGGAAATAAAGGTCCCCCTTGGGCGTGATGAGCGCGTAGACGCCAGCCACGATCCGCATCTCCGGCCGCATTTCGATTACTTGAAGCGCGGGCCGGATGGTATCGGGGTAGTGGGTGGTGAGGCCGCCGACCAGCGCATCGGCATCGTTGAGCCGCACCATCACGCTGCCGAACGTGACGGGGTTGAGGATGAGTTGCCCGGCCTCGGTGCGGGTGACGCCTTTGCGCTGGCGCAGGCCGAAAAACTCTTCGGTGTACTCGTCCAGCCGCGGGAATTTCGCCGGCTCGACGATCTGCGCGCCTTCCAGGTGCAGATGCAGCTCCTCCACCTTCGCGCGGATCGTGTCTTCGCGGCCGAGCAGGATGGGGAGCGCGATCTTCTCGTCGAGCAGGATCTGGCAGGCGCGCAGGATCTTGCCCTCTTCGCCTTCCGTGAAGACGACGCGCCGAGGCTGCCTCTGCGCCTTGTTGATCATGTTGCGCACGACTCCGTAGGCCTTGCCGAGGCGGCGCTCGAGCGCTTCGCGGTACTGGGCGATGTCGACGGGCACTCGTGCCACGCCGGTATCCATCGCGGCCTGCGCCACCGCGGAGGCTTCCCAAATGAGCACGCGCGGATCGAAGGGTTTGGGGATGATGTACTGGCGCCCGAATTCGAGGCGCTCCACGTCGTAGGCGCGCAGCACGGAATCGGGCACGTCTTCCTTGGCCAGGGAAGCCAGCGCGCGGGTGGCGGCCAGCTTCATTTCATCGTTGATGGTGGTGGCGCGCACGTCCAGCGCGCCGCGGAAAATGAAGGGAAACCCTAGCACGTTGTTTACCTGGTTGGGGCAATCGGAGCGGCCGGTGGCCACGATGGCATCGGGGCGCGTGGCCACCGCGACTTCGTAAGCGATTTCGGGGTCCGGGTTGGCCAGCGCGAAGATGATCGGGTCGGGCGCCATGCCGAGGATCATCTCGGGCGTGACGCAACCGCCGACGGAGAGTCCGAAAAAGACATCCGCGCCAACCAGGGCCTCCCCCAGCGTGCGCGCCTCGGTCCTGGCGGCGAAGCGCGCCATGTACGGGTTCATGCCTTCGGTACGGCCCTCGTAGACCACGCCCTGGATGTCGCACATGACGATGTTCTCGTGCCGTACGCCCAGCCTGACGTGGTGCGCGGCGCAGGCGATGGCTGCGGCGCCGGCCCCGCTGAACACCACTCTCACGTCGCCAATCTTCTTGCCTACGATTTCCAGCGCATTCAGCAGGCCCGCGCCCGAGATGATGGCAGTGCCGTGCTGATCGTCGTGGAAGACCGGGATCTTCATGGTTTTCCGCAACTCCTCCTCGATATAGAAGCACTCCGGCGCCTTGATGTCCTCCAGGTTGATGGCGCCGAAGGTGGGCTCGATCATCTGGCAGGTGCGGACAATCTCTTTAGGATCTTCGCTGGCCAGCTCGATATCGAAGACGTCGATATCGGCGAAGCGCTTGAACAGAACTCCCTTCCCTTCCATCACGGGTTTGCCGGCCAGGGCGCCGATGTTACCGAGGCCCAGCACCGCCGTGCCGTTGCTCACCACCCCCACCAGGTTGCCTTTGGCGGTGTACTTATAGGCGAGGGTTGGGTCGCGCTCGATCTCCAGGCACGGAACGGCCACGCCGGGCGTATAGGCAAGGCTCAGATCGCGCTGTGTCTGGCAGGGTTTGGTCGGGGTAACCGACACTTTCCCCGCCGGAGATGCGGAATGGTATTCGAGGGCATCTTCAGGACGAATGGTCATAAAGCGCTACCTTTCACGACCGTTGTATCACGTGGCGCGCCGATGCCGCCGCCAGCGCTTTCGCCACCGCCAGATCGGACGCGAACTTGGCCGGGATTTGAAGGTCCGACAGCCGCGTCAACATGGCGCAGGCGCGTTCGAGAACTTCGAGGGGAACTTCCGCGGCTTCGCGCTCGGCGGCGCCGGTGAAGAACCGCCGGTCCTCCTCAAACGCGCCGCTGTCCAGTTTCGCGAGCCGCGTCAACATGGCGCCCAGCGCCGCCGCCATGGCCGCCGCGCGACGCCATGGCGCCGGCGATGCGGTTCTCCAACACCAGCTCGGGGCTGAAATTCTCGATGCGCAGGAAATATTCGGCCGACATTTCCAGCGCCTTCCTGGGAATCAGGCCCACGATCTCGCTTCCCACCACGGACACGCCATGGCGCTCGGCTGCCCGGCTCACGGCTTCGAAAACCACGTGCATGGGCGTCTGCTCAAAATCCGTCAGGTTCATGGAAACCTGCGCCAGGTTTCGCGAGGCCAGCGCTACCCCGATGGCTTTTACGCAGCGCAGACCGCCGGAGGAGAAACGAATGGTCTTGGCAATCTTCTTGGCGATGCGCACATCGGCGGTGCCCAGGTTGATGTTATAAGCGATCAGGAATTTGCGCGCGCCCACCACGATGGCGCCGGCGGTCGGGTGGCAAACCGCCTCGCCCACGTCCGGATGGCGCTCGGGCGCCGTCCCCATCTCTTCGAGCAGCGCCTCGAATTGGCCGCGGCGTATGTTTTCGAGGTTCACACGCCCGGGCCGCCGGGCCGCCGCTTCGTAAAAGTAGACGGGAATCTTCAGCTTGTTCCAGATCTCGTGGCCCACGCGCTCGGCGAGCTTGACGCAATCCTTCAGCGTCACACCCTCGATGGGGATAAACGGCACCACGTCCGCCGCCCCTATGCGCGGGTGCACGCCCTCATGCCTGGTCAGGTCTATGAGCGACGCCGCTTTTTCAACCGCGCGGAAGGCGGCATCGGCCACCGCTGCGGGCGGCCCGACGAAGGTCAGGACCGAGCGGTTATGATCGGCGTCCGATCCGCGATCCAGCAGGACCACTTCCGGAACCGAGACGATGGCCTGGACGATCGCATCCATCTTGGCCGCATCGCGCCCTTCGGAAAAATTGGGAACACATTCAACCAGTTGTCTCATCACTCTGTTTGTTCAATCGGCCGTTTGAGCTTGTACAAGACCGCTCCCTGCCGGTCGCGGCTCGGTGTGCGGCGGCGTGGCTCGCTCGGAGCCGCGACCGTAGCATGCCCATTCTCTCACGGCTTCCAAGACTCATACTAGAACTCCGAAAAGGCCCACACATCAAATCTACCTTGTCGGCTCGAGCGGCGGCGTGAATACGATCGCTGCCAGTTGGGTAACGAGGGCAGTCGCGCCAGGGTATATACTGGCATTTCGGACTAGAAGAGGTGATTTTCCCATGTCATTCTCACGACGCAATTTCCTGATCGCCGCGGGCGCCGCGGTCGCAGCCCGCGGGGTCCTCCCGGCCGCGGCACAACAACAGCCGCCCAGGCCCAACCGCGATCTGTGGACGGGTCCGGATCAACCCTACCCCTACTACACCGCCCGGTCCACGGTGGCGCTGGTCAAGGGGGAGAGCAGCCGGCGCAAGAACATCACCGACGCGCTGGTGGCCATCGACGATCAGATCCTGCCCGTCCTGAAAACCAGGAAATACGTGGTCCTCAAGCCCAATTGCGTCAGCACCGTCGCGCTCGGAACCACCAATCCCGAGGCGCTCATGGGCATCCTCGACTACCTCGCGCCCCGCTTCAAGGGGCCGGTGGTCATCGCCGAATCCTGCGGCAATGCGCTGGCCAACTTCGAGGCTCTCGGCTATCAGAAGATTGTCGAACAGCATCGCAGCCAGAACGTGAGCCTGGTGGACCTGAATATAGAGGCGAAATACCAAGTGCTCCCGGTCTTCGATTACGATGCGCACGTCGTCCCGGTGCGCCTGGCGGCGCGGCTGCAGGACCCGGACGCCTACATCATCTGCTGCTCGGTCATGAAGACGCACAACGCCCAGTTGGTCACCATGTCGGTGAAGAACATGGTCCTGGGCGCCCCGCTCTCGGCGGCTCCCAAGGTGACGCCGCGCTGGAGCGACAAGCGCAAGTACCACGTCGGCATCCGCATGATGCAGGTCAACATGATGCTGACGGCGCAAAAGCTGAAGCCTTTCTGGGGCGCGGCGGTGATCGATGCGTTCGAAGGCATGGAGGGCAACGGCCCGCACGCCGGAACGCCGGTGCCGCACCGTATTGCCATCGCCTCCACCGACTACATCGCCGCCGACCGCGTGGGTGTAGAAGCCATGGGGGTCGATCCCACATGGGTTGGCAGCCTGGTGTATTGTTCCCAGGCGGGTCTGGGCCAATACGACCTGAACAAGATCGATATTCGTGGCGTGAAAATCGCCGATGTGAAGCGAACCTATAAGCTGAGCATCGACGCCGATCGCGAAAAGCAGTGGATGGGGCCGATGGAAGAACTCCCCGTCAAGCTGGGCTGAGCACGCCCCTCACTCATACCTCAGCGCCACCACCGGGTCCAACAACGCCGCGCGCCGCGCCGGCAACCAGGCCGCGACACCCGCCGCCACCACCATGGCTATACCCGCGGCGGCGATGGTAGCCGGGTCCGCCGGTTCCACTCCGAACAACCCCGCGCGGGTCAAGGTCGCCACTGCCAGCGCCGCGGGAACGCCGATCGCCATGCCCAGTGCGACCAGCACCAGAGCGCCCCGCAGCACCAGCCAGCCCACCTGCGCCCCGGTTGCGCCTACCGCCATCCGCACGCCGAATTCGCTGGTGCGGCGCGCCACCGCGTAAGCGAACACTCCGTAGATCCCGATGCACGCCAGCGCCAGAGTGATCGCGCTGAAGAAAGTCGACAGGAACGCGAAGGTGCGCTCGCGGAAGAGGTTGCGGTGGATCTGCTCACTCTGCGTGCGGATCTGCGCCACGGGCAGCGTGGAGTCGACCGCCGCCACCGCGTGCCGCACGGCGTTCGAAAGAGAAAGGGCATCCCCGGCCGCGCGGACCTCGAAGGTTACTAGCCCCAGGCGGCTGGGGTACTGCGCATAAGAGAGGTAGATGGTGGGCTCAATCTTACTGCGGATATCGTGAATTCTGGCATCCGCCGACACACCCACAATGCGAACGGGCTTGGTGAACTTGTCCCCGAAGGCGAACTCGCGCCCCACCGGATTGCCGGTGAAATACTTCTTCGCCAGGGTCTGGTTGACGACGGCGACTTTGGCGGAGCCTTCATCGTCGGAGGCGGAAAGGTCGCGGCCCAGCAGGATCGGGGTGCCCATGATGGTGAGGAATTGGTCTCCGGCAACAACGTATAGAGGACCGCTGTCCTTGGGCGGAGGCGTGTAACCCGGCACGGTGATGCTCTGCGATGACATCCATCCGGCCAGCGGCGGGATGCTCGAAAACGTGGCCGACCGGACGCCGGAGATGGCGGCGACCCCGTCGTGAATTCGCCGGTAGAGATCCACGAGGCGTTGCTCTTTGTACCCGCTGCGGCTGGGGTCCACGGAAAACAGCAGCAGCTTGGCGGTACGAAAGCCCAACGATACGTTGCCGAGGTTGGCCAGGGTTCGCGCGAAGAGGCCAGCCTCAAAGACCAGGACAAACGCCAGGGCGATCTGAACCACCACCAGGCTCTTGGCCAGGCGCTGCCGCAGGGAACCCGCGCCGGCACCGCCCTGCCGGAGGCACACAGCCGGGTGCACGGCGGTGGAGCGCCACGCGGGCAGGACGCCGAACAGCAGTGCCGTCGCCAGCGAAAGCCCCATGGCGAAGGCCATCACCGCGGCGTCCGGCTTCAGATCGAGGGCCCACTCGTAGGCCTCCATCAGAAGCCCGGTGAGCAACACTGTGCCGAGGCGCGCCAGGAGGAACCCGAGCAGGCCGCCGGCCAAAGCCAGCACCAGGCTTTCGGTGAACAGATGCCGGACGATGCGCATTCTACTTGCGCCCAATGACAGCCGTACCGCCAGCTCGCGGGCCCGCGCCCCGCCGCGCGCCAGCAGCAGGTTCGCCACATTGGCGCAGGCCACCAGCAGCATGAGGCCCACCATGGCAAACAGCGCCACCAGCGACCGGGACATCTCGGTGTTGAGAATATCGAGTCCCGTGCGGCCGTCGAGCAGAACCGACTTGGGAGTGTCCACCGGCTTCTTGACCTGTGCCCCGTAGGCGGCGGCAACCTGGGCCAGCACGACGTCGAGCGCGGCGCGTACCTCTCGATCCCGCTTGCCCGGCGCCACGCGTCCGATGATCTGAATCCACCAGGTGTCAGGTTTGTCAAAACGGTAGAAGTCGGACAGTTCATGGGCACGCGCGAGCGGAATGTATACATCCGCCGGCTCGGTCTGCCTCAGGCCGACGATATCCGGGGGAAGAACGCCGATTACGGTGTAGGAAACCTGCTGGATGGTGACGGACGATCCGACGGCCGATCGATCGCTGCCGAAAAGACGCTGCGCCATTCGCCAGCTCAGCAGGACTGTGGGTGGTGCGGCGAGCGAATCGGCGTCCGCGGTGAATGCGCGGCCCACGGCCGGCTGAGTTTCCAGCACGTCGAAGAAATTGGCGCTCACAAGCTGCGCAGCGGTCTGCCAGGCCTGGGTCTTGGTGACAACATTGGTGCCAACCTGCGAAAAGCCGGCCACGGAAGAAAAGCCCGTGTGGCCTTTCTGGATCGCCTGGAACGCATCCCATGAGAAAGAGCCGCCGGTGCGCATACCGTTCACTTCGGTCATGTAACCGCTGAAAGAATGCGCCGGCACGTTTTCTCCGCCGGCCCAGTTGAGGATGCGAAGCTGCTGCGGGTCGCGCACCGGCAGCGAGCGCAGAAACATGGCGTAAAAGACGGTGAAGACCGAAGTGCTGGCGCCGATCCCTATGGCGAGGGAAAGCACCGCGACAATCGCAAAACCGGGTGATCGCCGAATCGCGCGGACCACGTGACGAACATCCTGTCCGAGCCGTTCCAGCCATGTCCAGCCCCACGCCTGGCGCACGTCTTCCTGAATCAGCGCGGTGTTGCCCAAGGTCCGCCTGGCGCCATAGCGAGCCGCTTCCGGCGTCAGACCTTTCGCCTGCTGCTCTTCAGCCTCGAGGTCGAGGTGGTCGCGCAGTTCACGCTCGAGGTCCAATTCCCGCTTCCGTCGCCGATTCATTTCACGCTCCTTCCGCGGGCCACATCACCCGCCTAATCGCGCGCGCCAGTTGCTTCCATCTGGACCTTTCCGCGACAAGCTGTTTTCGCCCCGCCGGCGTCAGCCTGTAGTACTTGAACTGGCGGTTGCGGTCCTTCGCCGTTTGCCATTTGGCCACCACCCAGCCCCGGCGCTCCAGCCGGTGCAGAGCCGGATAGAGGGATCCGTGCTCCAGTTGCAGCACGTCATCGGTGGTCTGTTGGATGTGCCTGGCGATCTGGTGTCCGTGAGCGGGCCCGAACAGCAGCGTCCGCAGAATCAGCATGTCCAAGGTGCCTTGCAGCAGATCGAGGCGCTTCTCCATGGTAGTCATTCTACCATCGGGACCACAGTAGCGCCGGCGATCGTGTCGCCGGTGTTTCTTCGGACGGGCCTCAACCCAAACCCACCGGCGACGAGATCGCCGGCGCTACAGAAGCTCCACGTTCGTCAAGGTGACGATCGTGCCCGGCGGCACGGCGACCTCGCCGGTGGCCGCCATCGGCTCCACGGCATTCTCCTGCTGCGGGCTGACGACTTCCCTATACCGGAACGGCGCTCCGGGCCACGTCACCGTGACTCTTTGCGCGGCTGCGGACCGGTTCAGCATCACCAGCGTTCGCGCGCCCGCGTTTCCGCTGAATGCCGTCGCCAGAAGCTGCGGGTTGGAACTGGCCGCCTGCACGCGCGTCATGCCATCGCGGATTCGCCGGGAGTACGCCCCAAACACGCGTAATTGATGGCTGGTTGCGGCCGGCACTAAGCCGTGTTCGGTGTCGGGCGCCATCAGCGTGCGCGTCCACCCGTACGAGGGCTGCACCACGTTGAGCAGCGTCCAGCAGTACAGGATGCCGCAAGCGTCCAACGTGGTCAGTACCTTGTGATAGAGCTGCCCCATGGCGAATGCCGTGCGGTATGAGCGGGTTTGAAAGGTCCCATTGTTGACACAAAGCTCGGCCGCCAGAAACGGTTTCCCGCCAATGGCCTCCTTCATCTCGCGCAGCAGCGCGTCGAAGCCGTCGGGGTCGTAAAAGAAATTCTGGTAGTCGTACATGTTCGACGTGGCGTAGTCGATGGCTTTCCACACCGCGTCCTTCTCGCGAAACGCTTTCACCGCGGCAATGCCGCCGGAGACAAACGGCGGATTGTGCATGTGGATCTTCACCGCGCCGAACCCCGCCCGATCCAGCGCCTGGCGCAGAGCCAGCGTCATCTGCTGCCACACCTCGGGCGGCTGCTGCACCTCGTTCTGGATGCCCACGATCTCCGGCGCCGAGCCGGTCTTCTCGCGCGAGACCTGGCAATAGCGAACCATGGCCTTGGCGTACGCCGCCAGGTCGGGAAGCTCGGTGAGCTTTCCGGCGCTGTCGCGCAGCCTGGCCCACACGGGCAATTCCCAGAATTCGAAAATCACTTTTCCGCCCAGCCGCCGCACCCGGCGCATGTAATCGAAGTCGCTGGTTTCGCAATTCGGGAAGTTGTCGCCGTAGTAGTGTGGGGAGGCGTCCGAAGGCCGGTCCCAATTCGTCATTTCCGGGTTCAGGAGGGCGCCGGTGGGGTATTCGCGGTGCAGCAGGAGGTTGTACTCCGCCAGCTTGCGCCACCAGACGCGCTGGCCTTCCGGGCTGAGCTCGGCGTAAGCCGGCGGAGTGGTGGTCCCGCCAAAACCCAGCATCTGCTGGAAGCGGGCGGAAGCGTCCACGCGCACCGTGGCGGACTCGATTGCCGGCGGCAACAGCCGCCCGCGAACCGCGCCGTCCTCGCCCGAATACGCCAGTTGGTGCCGGTTGACATCCAGCGTGCAATGCGCGACCAGGGCTTCCTTGCCATTCAGCGCCACGCGAACCGACAGCCGGTGATCGAGCACCACGGCGATGGCGCGCAGGTCGCCGGTATATTCCACGCTGGCTTCATCCCAGAGTCCTTCCGGGTGCCGCGCAGGTCTCTCTTGGACGGGCGGCACTTTGCTCAGCCCCGGCGAGTCGTAGTATCGCTGCGCGAGACGGAGTCTGCCCGCTCCCACTTCCACCGTGATCCCGCCCATCGGGCCGGTGAAGATCCAGCGCAACTGGCTCTTCTCTCCCTTCCACTCGTCGATCGCCAGCGTGCGCTCGAACAGTGCGGGCAACCATTCCGAAAAGTACTTCCGCGGCGGCCCAGGCACGTTCCAGCGCTGGCGCGGCGACAGCGCGCCGGTTAACGCAAACCCGTCGCCCGCCGTGGATGGCCCATTCCAGGCCGGTAGAACCAGTTTCTGCGAATTTGCCGGGCCGGCTTGACCGGCCGCCTGGGCCAATGCCGGCGTGGAAAGCATGGCCGTTTGAAAGGCCCGTCGCGAGATCTTCATGGTGCAATCCTACCAGGATTGCGGGACGCCCGGCCCCCTGCCCCCGGCCCCCGGCCCCCGCCTCAGGCCGGCACCAGTTCTTCGATCGCTTGGCGGAGATCGTCGGGGCGAATCGGCTTGGACAGGTAGCCATCCATTCCGGCGGCCAGGCACTTTTCCCGGTCCCCCTTCATGGCGTGCGCCGTCATCGCCAGAATCGGCACGCGCTTGAGCGTCGTTTCCTCCGCCTTGCGAATGGAAGTGGCGGCTTCGTAACCGTCCATCTCCGGCATCTGCACGTCCAGGATCACCAGGTCGATGTCCGCGCCTTCGAGAGCTTCCAGAGCACGCCTGCCGTTGTCCACCACCACCACCGTGTGACCCTCTTTCTCCAGCAGCCGGACCGCCAGCTTCTGATTGACGGGATTGTCTTCAGCCACCAAAATATGCAGGCTGCGACGCCGTTCCCGCTGGCTATGGCGGGTCAGCAATGGACGCGCTTGTATGTCACCCGGAGCACGGCCCAACGTGGCGCGAATGACGGCCTTCAATTCCACTCCGCGGACGGGCTTCGTCAGATACGCGGCTATGCTTAAGGTTCGGCACCGGGCGGCATCGCCACGCTGCCCCGCGGAAGTCGCCATGATGACGGCCACGCTCCCGAAATCCGCGGATTCTCTGATTCGCTCCACCAGTTGGAAGCCGTCCATATCCGGCATGGTGGAATCCGTCAGCACCACGCGGAACGAGGACCCGGCATCGCATGCCTCCCGCAGGCGGGCGAGCGCCGCCGCGGCGCTTTCCACCACCTCCGGCTGCATCCCCCAGCGGCGGAGCGTCTCCTCGAAAACCCTCCGGTTGGTGGAATTGTCGTCTACCACAAGCACCGGAATACCGGTCAGACTAACTTGCTCCTCGCCGGCCGGAAGCTCCGCCTTTCCTGCACCGCACCGGATGGTGAAATGGAACTGGGTCCCGCGGCCGACTTCGCTCTCCAGCCAGATGCGGCCTCCCATCATGGCCACCAACTTGGCCGAGATGGTCAGTCCCAGTCCCGTGCCGCCATATCGCCGCGTGGTGGAACCGTCCGCCTGCGTGAACGCTTCAAACACCAGCTCGCGCTTCTCCGCGGGAATGCCAATGCCGGAATCCCGGACCGTGAAGCGCAACATGATGGAATCCGGATCGTGGGACTCAGCCTCCGCCTCGACGCGTACTTCCAGGGCAACCTCGCCGCAGTCGGTAAAGCGGACCGCGTTGCCCATCAGGTTCATCACGATTTCGTTCAGCCTGGTCGGATCTCCCGCAATCCTCTCCGGAACATCCGGCGCCACCTCGCAGATCAACTCCAATCCCTTTTCGAAGGCCGGTTTGGCGAATATCCTGACGGTGGTCTCCAGACTGTCGCGCAGATCGAATTCAATGGATTCCAGATCCAGCTTTCCCGCCTCGATCTTGGAGAAATCCAGAATGTCGTTGAGCACCGTCAGCAGGGACTGGGCGGAAAACCGCGCCATGTTGAGATACTCGCGCTGCTCCGCGTCGAGATTGGTGTCCAGTGCCAGGTCGGTCATGCCCAGGATGCCATTCATGGGAGTTCGGATTTCGTGGCTCATATTGGCGAGAAACTCGCTCTTGGCGCGGTTGGCTGCCAGTGCCGACTCTTCGGCGCGCTGCCGAACCTCGATTTCCTGGCGCAATTCGGCCGTGCGTTCCTCGACACGCTCCGCCAGTCTGTGCTCGCTCCGGCGCAGGTCGCGCACACGGATTTTGTAGTAGCCGACCCCCGCCGCGGACGCGGCCAGCAGGCACAGCGCGGCGAACCAGAACGTCTGGTAGAAGCGCGGCCTGGCCTTCAGAGAAAACGAGGCGCCGCTCTCATTCCAGGCGCTATCCATGTTGCGCGCCATCACGCGGAACCGGTACCTGCCGGGTGGAACGTTGGTGTAGTAAGCGGCGCGCCGGTTGCCCGCTTCCACCCAGTCCGCATCGAAGCCTTCCAGCTTGTAACGGAATTGGGTGAACTCCGGAAAGAGAAAGGTGAGGGCGGTGTAGTGGAATTCCAGATTGCTACCGGCGCGGACCCACCCACCGGCGCTAACCTGCTTCTGCCGGCCGTCGGTTACGCTTTCGATCAGCACCGGCGGGGCGGGCCGATTGACGGTCAACCGCGCCAGGTCGATCTCCATCACACCGCTGTAGGTGGCAAAGTACAGCTTGTTGCCCCGGCCTTGCCAGGCCGACGGCGTCACCCCGAAGGAAAACTCGCTGCCGGCTCGCATCCCATCCGCCACGCCGAAGCTTCGTGGTTCCACGGCGCGCGTGCGCCCTTCGGCGACGGCATCCAGGTCCGCCCGCGCAACCCGCAGCATCTCGCGGCTCGCGATCCAGAAATAGCCGGCGTCGTCTTCCACAATCCAGCCCAAGCCAGTCTCCGGCATGCCTTGGGACTGGGTGAAAGGCGTCAGATGCGTCCCGGCGATGCGGTTGAGACCGGACATGGTCAGCGCCCACAAGTGTCCGGCGGCGTCGGCGTGCATGCTGAGCACAGTCTGGCGCCCTCCGGGCCGGGCCAGCACGGGACCGAATTGTCCGTCCTCGAACCGCTGCACTCCCAGCGAGGTTCCCACCCAAATGGCTCCGTCCGCGCCCTCGTCCATGGCTGTAACCGGCACGGCGGCCAAGCCCTCTTTCTTGCCGAAGACCGCCACCGAGTCGCCCTGAAACCGGATGAGGCTATCCCCCGAGCCGGCCCACACCGTGCCATCCCGTTGCTCAAACAGCAGACGAATGGGACGCTCAAACCTCCATTCGCGCTGCGGCCGGCCTTTCGGCTCCCCGCGAAACTTCCGCAGGACGCCCTCTTCGGAAGCGGCCCACAGGTTGTCGTGGCGGTCGCGGATCACGGGCCACATCAAGTTGCGCGAGGTCCCGTCCGGCGAGCCGTATACCTCCACTTCTCCCGAGGCCCGTAGGCGGGCGATGCCGGCCGTAGTGCCAAGCCAGATGTCTCCGGAGAGGTCCTGCTGGAGGGAACGGATACTGTCGCTCGGAAGCCCTTCGCGCATGGTGCGCATGGTCACGCGATATTCTTTGAAGCGGTCGACCCCGCCGCCGGCGGTTCCCATCCACAGGCTGCCTTCGTGGTCTTCATAGAGGCATCGAATGACCTGGTTGGAGAGCCCGTCGCGGGTCTGATAGGAGCTGAACTTCCCCTCGGCGAACCGGCTGACCCCGGCGCCATCCGTGCCGATCCACAGCGCGCCGTCGCGGTCTGTAAGCAGCGCCAGGATGCCGGTTGGCGTAAAACCGTCGTGTTGGCCGTAGGTGCGGAAGCGCCCTTGGCGATACTCGATCAACCCCCCGGTATGCGTGCCGATCCACAGCCCGCCCCCGGCGCCCGCCGCCAATCCCCAGATCGAGTCGTCGGGCAGCCCGTCCCGGGTTGTGAACACGCGTTCCACGCCGCCTTCGAACCGGTGCAGCCCGTTGTTGGCGCCCACCCACACAGTACCCGCCGGGGACTCCAGCAAGACGTGCACGTTGGCTTCCCATCCACCCGTGAAGATGGAGGCGTTCCGGCCCCCATCGAGCCGCGCCAGGCCTCCGTCGCTGCCGATCCACAACACGCCCCGCGAATCCATCAGCAGCGCACGGATACTGGCCTTGGCCAGTCCTGGGTCTCCCATCTTCTCAAAGCCGCCATTACGGTAACGCAGCAGCCCGCTCGACCCCGTGCCTATCCACAACGATCCGTCCGGCGCCGCCTGCAAAGAGATCATCATGGCTTGCTTCAAAAGCGGTGTATTCGAGCCGCTGAATACCATGAAATTGACGCCATCGAAACGAGCCAGTCCGTCGACGGTCGCAAACCAGAGGTACCCGTCGGCGGTCTGCGCGATGGCGCGGACGGAGTCGTGCGGCAAACCGTTCGAGCTTGTCCAGACATCATGGCCGAATTGTGTGAGAGCCAGCTTGGGATCCAGGCCCCAGGCGGGGAAACACAACACGCCTATAGCCAACAGGCTGATCGGACGCAGCGTCACAATACTCATATCGGCCGCGCCAAGCCAAACCTTGATAGGGAACATTCCCGCCGGCGAACGTCACCGCCATGACTCGCCCCCCCGTGCACGGCAAGCGGATTCCGGATATAAAGGTTGTGGAGTCCATGGCCGCCTCATCTTCTTCCCATAGCCGCCGGTCGCGATGGCTTCACGTCGCGTGGCTGGTGCTGGCGATCATGTTCGCGGCAGCCACGGTGCTCTACACCTGGTTCTGGATGGTCGCGGTCGGGATCGAACAACCCCCTGCGGTCGAACTCGGTCTGGATTTCTCGTACCAGCCGTCTGAGCGCGCCAATGTCGTGACCAACGTATGGGCCGGCGGTCCGGCGGAAAGGGCGGGATTGAGGGTCGGGGACAAGGTCGTCGCCTTCGACGGCCGCCCGGTTGAGGGCCAGACAGATCAAGAGAGAGTCTGGAAGCTTCATGATCCTGGGGATTCGGTTCGTCTGACCGTTCTGCGTGCGGGCCAAACCGCTCCACTCGAGTTAACCGGTGTTTTCGGGCGCAATTCGGCGCTGGGCGCGGCTCTTGGCAGTCTGCGGCAAGCCGCCGGCCAACTCGTACGGAAATCGCTTGTGCTGGCTTTCGCGGCCGTCGGACTCGTCATTCTGTTGCTGCGGCCGCAGGACCGCAACGTGTGGCTGCTGGCCTGCTTTTTCGCCGGCATCATTGCGTCGGTCGGAAAGCCGGCGGGCTTCCAAGCGCTGCCGGAGCCACTGCGGCCTTGGATGGAGCTGTACAACGGGCTCTTCCTCGGCATGGTGGGGGCCTCGTTTTACTTCCTGTGCGCGGCGTTCCCGGCCCGCTCTCCGATTGACCGGCGGCTCCCCTGGCTCAAATGGGTTGCGGTGCTCCTCGGATTGATGGTGGCTGGCGAAACGAATCTGCGCGGTGTTTCGCCGCCCGCTGCTACTTTTTCGAGATTTCTGAGTCCCCAAACCACCGGACGGATAACCACCGGGATAGTGCTCGCGTTTCTGGGACTCGGTCTGGTGTCGTTGGCCGGCAACTTTTTCTTTGCGGGCCAACCGGAATCGCGGCGCAAGATCCGCGTGATCTTCTGGGGCACCGTGGCCGGCCTCGGACCTCCGCTAATCCGGGCGGGTATCGAGAACTACACCAGTTTCCGGTCGCCGGACTGGCTCGACATGATCCTCAATGCCCTCCTGCTGCTGGTGCCGGCTTCGTTCGCCTACGCCGTTTTCAAGCAGCGCGTGCTGGATATCCCCGTTCTGCTGCGGCGCAGCGCGCGCTACGTGCTGGTGCAGCGCGGCTTCCTGTTCCTGCTGTGTTTCGTCAGCTTCGGGTTGACGCTGTTGTTCGCGGCGTCGCTGGTGCATCTGCCGCTGGGAATCGGAATCGGCCAGTCCGCGAGCACCGCGCTGGGCGCGGTGTTCGGCACGGCGCTGATGTGGGGCGGATCGCGCGTTCACACCCGGGTGAGCGGGAGCATCGACCGCGCGTTCTTTCGCAGCGCCTACGACGTCCGGGTCATCCTGGAGAACCTGGCGGAAACGTCTCGCACGGCCACCAACCGCGAGGCGCTGGCGCACCTCCTTCTCGACCAGCTCAACGCCGCGCTCCAACCGGTATCCCTGGTGGTCTATCTGGCGACCCATGACGACGAGTTGGGCGCTGTCGCGGGAGTGGCGCCGCCCGATCTTCAGATCATTCGATGCACGTCGCCGCTGCTCGTCGAACTGGCCCGCCAGGGCGAGCCGTGGGAACTGCCGCCGGCTGGTCTCGAGAGCGACCCCGCGACCGCCGTGCTGGCGCCGCTCCATTCCGGCTGCCTGGTTCCCATTCTGGGCCGCGATGGCCGCCTGGTGGGACTGCTGGCCCTCGGCCCGCGCCTGTCCGAAGAGCCCTACTCCGGCGAAGACAAGCGTCTGCTGGCTTCCGTAGCCAGCCAGGCTGGCATGGCGCTGGATAATTTCCGCCTGGCCGAAAACATCGCGGAGAAGCTCGAAGCCGAGCGCCGCACCACGCGGGAAATGGAGATCGCCAAAGAGGTTCAGACCAGACTCCTCCCCCAGACCGCGCCGGTATTGCGGACGCTCGAATGCGCCGGGCGGTGTCTCCAGGCCGCGCGCGTCGGCGGAGATTACTACGACTTCCTCGAACTGGGCCGCGAGAAGGTAGGACTGGTGCTGGCCGATGTCTCCGGCAAAGGCGTGCACGCCGCGCTGCTGGTGGCGAATCTGCAGGCGCATTTGCGTAGTCTCAGCCGGACCGTGCGCGGCGCGACGGGACTGGTCGAGACCCTCCAACAGGTGAACCGGATTCTGTGGAGGTCCACCGCCGCCGAACACTATGCCACCCTTTTTGTCGGCGTCTACGACGATTCCACGCGCCGTCTGACCTATGTGAATTGCGGCCACACCCCGCCCATGTGGTTGCGCGCGGACGGAAGCGTGGACCGGTTGGAAGCCACGGCCACGGTGATCGGGTTGTTCGAGACGTGGGAGTGCGGGGCGCGCGAGATTCAGATGGGTCCCGCGGATCTTCTGGCGATCTTCAGCGATGGTGTCACGGAGGCCATGCTGGGTGAGGAGGAATTCGGCGAATCCCGATTCCTCGATGAGTTGCGCCGGACGCGCCGGCTTCCGCTGGAAGAGGTGGTCACCGCCGTTTTCACCGCCGTGCAACAGTTCAGCGCCGGCAACCAGTCCGACGACCTGACGCTGGTCGTCGCCCGATGTCTTTAGAGCCGCGACCGTTAGGGAGCGTGAAAAAATCGGTTGACCGACGAAAGTGCCTGTCCCACCTTGATGCGCAAGGGCTTGCGTGGTCGTGGGGCAGGTGCTTTCGCCCGATGCCACTTAAATAAGCCGCTGCGGTGTCCAGAATAAATCGTGGGGCGGTCCGCCCCACGAATTCGGCAGCATTACAGTTCCCAGCGGTCTGCGGCGCACCGTGGAGCAGGCGTTTCGATCGGGATAGGGGGAAGGATCGCTCCTCCGCCCCTCCCACACCACCGTACGTACGGGTCCGTATACGGCGGTTCGATTGGTTATGCTATCGACCTCCGACCAATGACGGAAGTCCAAACGAGGCGAGAGAGGCATTTGACAAGGCTCGGTCCAGAGCCGGGCTCTGGCTCACGCGCCACGGGCCGCATCGGGCACCGGCGGTTTTGGCCGCCAATTCCCTGCTCACGCCCCGCCGGACCAGTTCCGCATACCGCTTGCGGCCTGTCTTCCACTGTCGCCAAAAAGCGCATCGTACACGCCTTCTGACCCACGAATCCAAGTGCTTCAGCACCGCGGGCGTTTCGCAGAAGCCGAAATAGCCGCGCCAACCCCTTACATACCGGGCCAGTTCCGCCATCACCTGCTCCATGCTATTCCCCCTGCTTTTATGCGTGATCTCCCGTACCCGCTCTCGGAATCGGTCTATCGCTTTCGGCGCGATCTTGCGCTTCAGCTCCTTCCCGCCCGTAAAGCTGAATCCCAGAAACTTCCGCTCCTGCGGTTTCCCCACCGCACTCTTCGACTCGTTCACCTTGAGCTTCAGCTTTTCCGTGATGAATCGCTTCACGCTCTCCATCACCCGCTGCCCCGCCCGCTCGCTGCGCACGTAGATATTGCTGTCGTCCGCATACCTAACGAATCGGTGGCCGCGCCGCTCCAACTCCCGGTCGAGTTCGTCCAGCACGAGGTTACTCAGCAGCGGCGAAAGCGGTCCGCCTTGCGGCGTCCCCTCCACGCTCGGGCTCACCAGCCCGTTCTCCATCACCCCCGCATTCAAGATTGCCCGGATGAGTTTCAACAGCCGCTTGTCTCCTACCCGTTTGGCGACCGCTCCCATCAGTTTGTCGTGGTTGACTCGATCGAAGAACTTCTCTAAATCGAAATCAACGCACCAGCCGTAGCCTGCGGCGATATACTGCTGCGCCTGTGCCACCGCCTGGTGGGCCGACCGCTCCGGTCGAAAACCGTAGCTGTGTTCGGAAAACGTCGGGTCCCACTGCTTCTGTAGAACCTGCTGTACCGCCTGCTGGACAAACCGGTCCAGCACTGTCGGGATGCCCAGCTTGCGCACCCCCCCATCCGGCTTTGGGATCTCCACCCGCTTCACCGGTTTCGGCTCGTAGGTCCCACTCAACAGTTGTTCCCGGATCGCTGGCCAGTGCTGTCCCAGGTACTCCGGTAATTCATCCACGGTCATCCCGTCGATCCCCGGACTCCCTTGGTTGGCTCGGACCCGTTTCATCGCTTCTCTCCGGTTCTCTCGCTCACATACTTCCTCCATCACTCGCTGGTTTCCAGCCGGGTCCTCGGTTTCTCTCCTCACCCTGGGCGCTTCGGCCCCTTCCCTCTCGCCCAGAGGAGCTTCACTCCCCCCTGCGAACGGAAAGGCCAGTTGTTCCTGGTTTTTCTGCCGCTCTTCACTCATGAGATTCGAGCCCTATGAACCACTCCAATCGTTCGGGCCTTCGCTCCGTCCCCGGAGCTACTATGCCCTCTGCTGACTTCTGCCCTGCGGTCAGGTCGCCTCTCGGCTCCCTCAGTCGTGTCGCCACGACACAGAACAGACCTCATGGGGTATTTCCAGCCGCCTTCCGCGCGCAATCGCCGGATCTACACGTTCCGTTTTTGATGAATATGGACTTCGCCGAGCAGGGCTGGCTCGTCCAACGTTGGCGCCTCATATTGCGGATTCCGGCGAAGCCGATCACTCATTCCGAACTGATGGCGATCACTGTTCCGAGTGATGCCGATCGCCGTCGGAGCGAAGCGACGCTGGGCTGTTCTTATCATGCAGGAGTGATCGAC
>Ga0181527_1001971_pt1 | contig 20018 bp, 14 predicted proteins | sample PEATcosm2014_Bin_30_FD_119762 | JGI IMG/M metagenome (GOLD analysis project Ga0181527, IMG submission 119762) | Peatland microbial communities from MTU Mesocosm Facility, Houghton, MI, USA - PEATcosm2014_Bin06_60_metaG | ecosystem: Environmental > Terrestrial > Soil > Wetlands > Peat | place...
CTTGGCCGCCTTGGACTCGACTCGGCGGCCGGTTTCCTGCCCGAACAGAACCTGATCAGGGCGAGATGGACGATCGCGCGCGTCGGAGCTGGCCACCTGGCCGGTTCTGACTCACGCTCCTAGACGTAGCTTGTTCGAGGCTGAGTAGTGGTGGCTCGTCTCGGGAGTGACTTGTGGCTGCCCGGCGTGGGTCGCACGGAGATTGCTGCGGCCGTCGAGCCCTCCTCTTGATCATTCGATGCATTGACTGAATCAGCCCCCAACTGTCATGACCAACGTTTGCGGCAGTACCAGGCTCTCCGTTACGACCTCACATCGAGCTACTTCTAGACGGTCGCCATCGGACGTAGGGTCTTTCCCTCCCTCGTCTTCGGCTACAGCCGCGATCACCGGGGCGACCGGCCGCAGATCATGATCGGCCTGCTCGTGACCTCCGACGGCATCCCGATCGCCCATCACGTCTTCTCGGACAACACGGCCGATGTCTTGATACCTCCGGGCGTGACGGAGTACCTGAAGTCATGCTTCGTCGTCGGCCAGATCGCCCTTGTCGCGGACCGGGGCCTCATCTCAGGAGACAACCTGGCCCTGGTCGTCGCGCACGGCTTCGACCACGTGCTGGCCACTCGCCTTCACCACGACGGCGTTAGAGCCGTGCTCGAGATGGCGAACGTGCCGAGTTCGTCGTGAGAAGCGGTCCCCGAGGCGCTGACCTTGTGTGCCGATCTCACCCATCAGGATCGGCGCTTTGTGGTCGTGTTCTCTCCCGTGCGCTGTTTCCGGGACCGGTATCGTCACCTCGCCCTGTGCGCCCGCATCGAAGACGGACTCATCGCCATCGAAGAGAGAGTTCGGGCGGGAAAGCTCGCCGACCCGGCCAACACCGGCGCCGCGGCCGACCGTGTCCTTTCCTCCTCGCCGGTCGGGTGCTGCTTTGCCGTCACGATCCGGAAGGGCTTCTTATCCTGGGACTTCGACCAAGAAGCGCGCAGATACGACGAGGGGCACCTGTGCGGGCGCTTTGTCATCACGGCATCGCTGACGACTTCGCAGGCCTCTGCCGCGCAGGCGCTGCGCTACTACGAGCCTGCAGTCAGTCGAACGTCGCTTCAGGGTGATGGAGGACTGCTTGTCGCTGCGGCCGATGTTCAACTGGACCAAGGCCCGGGTGCGCGGACACGTGGCACTCTGCGTGCTGGCGGCCACCATCGAGGCCGTCATGGCACAAGTCCTCGTGACGCGAAGCTGGCCGATCCAGTCCTGGCCTTGCAGTCGATGACGCCAAGGCGGGCCGTTTCGGTGTTGAAAGAGGTCCGGTTACAGCACATCTCCGCCCACGACAAGCAGATCAAGCTCGTGAACCGGCAGTGCCCTCCAGGCCAAGGTGCTCCGGGCCCTTGCCGTCGACACCTCAACCTGGTCCGAGGCCGAAATCGGCTGAGCTGGGCGAACAGGCCCCGCGTAGGGGGAACACGTATCGTCCGCGACCCCATCTACCTGGGACGACAGGAAACTCGCGCCAAACTCCGGCCCGCGAAGCAGAAGGTCTTTCAGTCCGGGACTTTAGGCCCTACGCACGGTCACGAATCGAGCGCAACATCAAGGTGAGCACAAATGGAGGGGAGTGACCCACGGAAGACACCCGTTGTTCGAATCGCGGAGGCGCGTTATGTCGGCGTTCGTGACTGCCAGTCGTGTGGACACCGGGCAAGATTCACTGCCCGTTGTTGGTGACGACGGCTTTTTCGGTGTCCGTTTCGAGTCGATCGGCGGGCTCGGTGCCCACCTCGCCGGTCGGATCCTCGCCGAAGCCTGTGTTTTGGGGCAGGGCTTCAATGGCGCGCACTTCTCCTCGTACGGCTCAGAGAAGAAGGGCACGCCGGTAAAGTCGTTCGTCCGTATCTGCCCGGGTGATCGGGAGGTGCGGACGAGTAGCCCGATCGAGAGCCCCCAGGTGGTTGCTGTCTTCCACGAAGCCCTGGTGGGCTCACTCGACGTTGCCGCCGGCTTGCCCGCGACAGGCACCCTGATCATGAACAGTCGTAAGACTCCGGAGGAGATTCGGGACCTGCTCGGTCTGAGCTCCGGAACGGTAGCTGTGGTCGACGCCCTCGGCATCGCGCTCGAGGAGAAGACGCGCATAAACACCGCCATGCTCGGCGCCGTCGCCCGCGCATGTCCCTTCCTCGACCCCGAGGCGATAAAGAATTCGATCCGTCAGAGCCTGTCGGCCCGGTACGCCTCCTTGGTGGAAGCCAACCTTCGCACCTTTGACCGCGGCTATAGCGAACTGCGGAGCATCACTTGGCCTGCCGCTCCTGGCGACACCGGGCGGCCGGTACAGCGGGCCGCGCCTGCATTCGGCTACCTCGACGCGACGATCGGCGGTGCGATCCTCGACGCGGGCAACAGCATCCGCAAGAACCTGACCACGTCGCGGCAGGGCTTCCTGCCCGATTACGACCCGGCCACGTGCGTGCACTGCGGGATCTGCGACATCGTCTGTCCCGATCTCTGTTTCGCCTGGTCTAACGACCCCGACAACGAGCCCGCAGTGCGCCTGCTCGGCATCGATTACCACTATTGCAAGGGCTGCTTGAAGTGCGTTGACGCCTGCCCGACGGGCTCGCTCACCGAGATTCGCGAAGAAGACGGCTGGGCGGAGGAGCATCGAGTCCCGCTCTTCGCCTGGCTCGAGACCAAGAAGGGAGCTGCGTGATGGTCGTCGCAACGCCCACACTGGAGCCGATTACCGGGTCCCGCCAGGTTGTCGGGTTTCGCACCGGCAACGAGATGGCTGCGATCTCCGCTAAGCAGATCAACTTCCACCTGATGGGGTACTTCCCGATCACCCCCTCGACAGAGGTAGCCGAACTGGTTGACGAGATGAAGGCCGCCGGCGAGCACGACATCGTGATGGTGGCCGCCGACGGCGAGCACTCAGCAGGTGGGATCTGCTTCGGGGCCGCGGCGGGAGGCGGCCGCGTCTTCAACGCGACGAGCGCGCAGGGCCTGCTGTTCCAGCTCGAGGAGCTACCTGTGCAATCGGGGTCGCGCTATCCGATGCTGCTCGACCTCGCGACCCGGACGGTGAGCGGGCCGCTTGACATCCGTGGCGATCACTCGGACGTGTACTTCGCCTTGAACGCGGGCTGGCTGATCTTCATGGCTCGCGACCCACAGGCCGTCTACGACCTAAACCTCATCGCCTTGCGTGTCGCCGAGCGGGCTGACGTCCGCCTACCGGCGATCGTGGCTTTCGACGGCTTCTTCACGAGCCACCAAAAGCGCCGAGTCTTCACCTTTGCGGAGGACTTCACGGTTCAGGAGTGGCTGGGCCCCGTGGCCGAGCCGGTGAAGGCACTCGACCCGCGGCATCCCGTGACGATCGGTCCGTACATGAACGACCCCGATCTGATCAACAACAAGTACCAGCTCGAGCGGGCCATGGACGCCGCGATGGCTGCGATCCCGGAGGTTGTCGCTGAGTACGAGGCCTTGAGCGGCCGGCGCTACGACCCGGTCGACCTCTATCGCATGGAGGACGCCGAGGTCGCCGTTCTCCTGATCAACTCGGCGGCGCAGACCGCAAAGGACGTGGTCGACCGGCTTCGCTCCCAGGGAATCCGAGCCGGTGTGCTCAGCCCCAACCTGATCCGGCCCTTCCCCGCAGACACCATCCGTGACGCCCTGCGAGGCGTAAAGGCGGTTCTCATCGGAGAGCGCGCCAGCTCCTACGGAGCACACGGCGCCAACATCACTCACGAGGTGAAGTCCGCTCTCAAGGACGACCCAGAGAACCACACCCTCTGCCTGAGCCGCGTCTACGGTCTCGGTGGCCGTGATTTCTATGCGGAGGACGCCGAGGCGTTCTTCCGCCTCACGCTGCAAGCGGTCGAGAGTGGCACCGTCGACGTGCCGTTTGACTACTACGGCGTGGAACCGGGCGATCCCGAGAAGTCTCGGCCACTGAACGGCACGCCGCCGCTCACTCGCGAGGAGGTGACGAGCGGGCTGCTCCAGATAAGGCCACGCCCAGACGGCAGGCTGGATGTGGAAGCACCGCCCTATTGGGAGCTCGCGACCAAGCCCAAGCGAGTCACCCCGGGCCACGGCGCCTGCCCCGGCTGTGGCATATTTCCGGCGCTCGACCAGTTCCTGCGTGGTATCGAGGGCGACGTCGTCGTGCTGTACCAGACAGGCTGCGCGATGGTCGTCAGCACCGGTTACCCATTCACGTCACACCGGGTCACGTACCTGCACAACCTGTTCCAGAACGGCGCAGCCGCGCTGAGTGGACTCGTCGAGGTGTTCCACGAGCGGGTACGCCGCGGTGAGCTGCCCGCTGACACGGACATCACGTTCCTGATGGTCACCGGGGACGGCGGCATGGACATCGGCATGGGTGCGGCTATCGGTGCCGCACTTCGCGTGCACGGGATGATCATGATCGAGTACGACAACCAGGGTTACATGAACACGGGCAGCCAGCTCAGCTACTCGACGCCCCTCGGACACATGACATCGACAAGTCATGTCGGTCCCGGAGAGCAGGGCAAGGCCTTCCACCACAAGGACACCCCGCAGATCATGGCGGCGACCAACATCCCGTACGTCTTCACGGGCGTGGAGGGCTATCCGGACGATCTCGTCGCCAAGGCGGCGAAGGCCCAGTGGTACTCGCATCACGTGGGCACGGTCTACGGCAAGGTGCTGATCACCTGCCCACTCAATTGGAAGGTCGAGGACCGCGTAGGCGTCGAGATTTCACAGGCGGCAGTGGACTCCTGCTTCTTCCCTCTCTACGAGATCGAGCGCGGCGTCACTCACATCACCTACGACCCGGAGCCCATCGGGCGGCGGACGCCCGTCGCCGATTGGCTGAAGCTGATGGGGAAGACGAAGCACCTCTGCCAGGCTGGCAACGAGGCGACGCTCGCCGCGATTGAGGCCGAGATCCAGCGTCGCTGGCTGCGGCTCAAGGCGATGAATGACAACCCTCTCCTCTGAAAATGGATGGCTATGGACACGACTGCACGGATCATCGAAAAGCAAGATTTGACGGGGATAACCAAGCTGTTCGTCGTGCACGCTCCGCTCGTAGCGCGAAACGCTGCTCCCGGCCAGTTCATTATTCTCCGAGTCACCGAGACTGGTGAACGGATCCCCATCAGTCTCACGGACTTCGACCGGGACACCGGGACGGTCACGATCGTCGTCCAGCAGGTCGGTCGTACGAGCGCTCTCGTCAACGCTTTGGACCTGGGTGACGATTTCCTGGACTTCGTCGGTCCGCTCGGTGACCCAGTGCCACTTCCCGAGGACGGTCACGCAGTGCTCATCGGCGGTGGGTTCGGTACGGGCGCGCTGTTCCCGTTGGCGCGCGAGCTGCGCAAGCGAGGCGTGAGGGTTTCGTCCATCATCGGCGCTCGGACACGCTCCCTGTTGATCCTCACTGAAATGCTGTCAAGGCAGAGCGACGAGTTGCACGTGTGCACCGACGACGGCTCAGTCGGCTACCACGGCTTCGTTACCGGCCGCTTGGAGGAGCTCATGGACGCCGGAGCGGGATTCACGCACTGTTTCGCTGTCGGCCCGATGCCGATGATGCGCGCCGTCGCGACCACTACGCAAAAGCGCGGCCTGCCCGCCATGGTCTCGCTCGATCCGCTCATGGTCGACGGGACGGGCATGTGCGGCGGTTGTCGCGTGAGTGTTGGCGGCAAGTCGCTCTTTGCCTGCGTGGACGGCCCCTTCTTCGACGCGCACCAAGTCGACTTCGACGTGGCGGACGATCGTTTGAGGATCTACAGGGAGCAGGAAAAGGTTGCCTGTGAGCTGACAGGACTGGAGAGGTAGGCGACATGCCCATCGTGTATCCACACAAGACGGAGATGCCCGTCCGAGACCCTCAAGCGCGGCGACGGAGTTGGGACGAGGTCGCCGAGGGCTACACGGTGGAGCGCGCGATCGCCGAGGCCCGTCGCTGTCTCAACTGCCAGGACCCCGTCTGCGAGCTTGGGTGCCCTGTCAACGTGCCGATACGGGAATTCGTACGCTGCGTCGCCATAGGGGACTTTGACGGAGCCGCCAGCGCGATCCGCCGGCGCAACCTGCTACCGGCGATCTGCGGACGCGTGTGTCCGGTCGAGCATCAGTGCGAGGCCCGCTGCGTCCTGTTTCCCCACCAGGATCCTGTGGGAATTGGCCGGTTGGAGCGGTTTGCTGCCGACTGGGTCCGTGAGCACGGCAACGGTGGCGAGAGCGCTGCACAGCGGGTGTGGCGGGAACAGAAGGTTGCGATCGTCGGATCCGGTCCGGCTGGACTCACAGTAGCCAGCGACCTCGCTCAGCTCGGCTACCCGGTCTCGATCTTCGAGGCTCTGCACGCCTTCGGCGGCGTGCTCCGTTACGGGATTCCTCAGTATCGTCTGCCGAAGGAGATCGTCGACGAAGACGTCGAGCACCTCAAGGCGCTCGGCGTGGAGTTCGTGCGCGACGTGATCATCGGCAAAACCGTCACCATCGACCAGCTCTTCGACGAGCTCGGTTACTCGGCCATATTCGTAGGTACAGGTGCTGGTTCGCCCATTTTCATGAACATTCCCGGGGAGAACCTGAAGGGCATCTACTCGGCCAACGAGTTTCTGACGCGTGTCAACCTGATGAAGGCGTACGCGTTCCCCGAGTACGACACGCCCGTCTACAGGCCGAGGCGAGCCGCAGTGATCGGTGCCGGCGACACCGCGATGGATGCAGTGCGGTGCTCGATCCGCCTCGGCGCAGAAGAGGGCCACATCGTATACCGCCGTTCGGAGAACGAGAAAGGTGCACGAGCAGAGGATTTCGAGCGGGCGCGCGATGAGGGCGTGATCTTCGACTGGCTCACGCTTCCCCAGCGTTACCTTGGTGACGAGAACAACTGGGTACGGGGCCTCGAGTGCATTCGCACCGAGCTCGGTGAACCCGATGAATCGGGTCGCCGCCGCCCGGTTCCCGTGCCGGGTTCAGAGTTCGTTATAGAGGCCGACCTCGTCGTCATAGCCCTCGGCACGAACCCGAACCCACTCGTGCCGCATTCGACCCACGGTCTCGATGTCGACTCTCACGGATGCATCATCGCCGACCCGGAAACGGGTGCCACGAGCCGCGAGGGCCTGTTCGCCGGTGGCGACATCGTGACCGGCGCCGCCACCGTGATCCTGGCAATGGGGGCAGGCCGCAAGGCCGCGACCGCCATCCATGAATACCTGCAAGAACAACACACAGAGAAAGTAGCGGCGCGAGGCGAAGCTGCCCAGGCTCAGGTCCAGACAAGCGACGATGCCGTGGCTTCTCGACTGGATGTCTCATTCGCCGAACATGAGGTCGAGGAACGCCACCGAGGCTACGGGGACGGGACCGTATGGGCACGCGACTACGCAACTGCCAATGAGCTGCGCGGCTTCGTGGAGAGCTTCCGACGCCGAACCGATAGCGCCTCGGAGATAGTCAAGAACGGGCTAGAGCACATGAGCGTTGAAGGCTCCTCCGACTTCGAAGGTCCGTACTGGGAAGGATTCCTCGAAGGAGCCGAAGAGGTGTTCATAGAGGGGACCGGCAGTTGAACACCTGAAGCTCCCTGTTTGTCAGCCTTCTACTCCATACCACGAACCTTCCTTCCGGTAGGGTGGCGATGGCCCTGCGCACCGAGTTCGCCTCGGCGGGTCCGGCCGTTGCGACAGGCTCAGAGAAACCAAAGGGTCACCGGGTTCGGCCCACATACCGGCGATGCTGTCATGATTCCTCCATGTCAATAGAGTTCGGGCGCACTGCGGAGGACTATGCACGCCACCGGGCAGGCCTTCCGCCGTCGCTGTTCGAGCGACTCAGCACCTTTGGCGTCGGACTCCGCAGCCAAGATCTTGGACGCGTCCACAACGGGTCGTCCTGCTGCCTCCAGAGACGCTCAGCCCGCTCCCCGGACACGGACTACGCTCCGTCGGTCTTGCGGTACACCGAGACGTGTCGCGCGCTTGCCGAGTCGAAGCTCCGCCGGTCGTAGTCGCCGAACCTTTCAGTCAGCTGCAGCCCTGCCACGAGCGCCATCGCATCGAGCTCTGCGGGCCAGGCGTAGCGGAGGACGACTGGATACAACCGGACTCCGCCCTCCCACAACACGACGTGGCTGGCGGTTATGGTCTGCGAGACGGGATCGTGTCGCGATACGTCGAGCATCACCGAGTCGGTGTCGACTTTCATGACGCTCGTCGCCTGGTTGTTCCGAAACCGCCCGAGGTCCGGGACGAACGCCTCCATGACGAACACCCCGTGATCCTCAAGGTGGTTTGAGACGTTCCCCAGGCAGCGGATCTGCTCGGCTTGGCTCGGCAGTGCGAAGAAGGTCGTGAACGGGACGTAGATCAGCGCGAACTTGCCCTCCACGTCGACATCGGCGAAGTCGCCCATCGTGACCGGGATCCCGTCACCGCCTGGCTTGGTTCGGAGCTTGCCCACCATCTCCTCGGACACGTCGATTCCCGAGACGTCGACACCCCTCGCAGCGAGCGGGAGCGCTACTCGTCCGGTGCCGATTCCGAGCTCAAGAGCGCGCCCACCGTTGGCGAGCTGAGCGAGCAGCTCGACAGCGGCGGACGGGTCCATCTGGTTGAGGTACAAGTCGTCATAGACATCTGCGATGCGGTCGCCGTAGGTCGAGGGTCGATAGCTCACCCCGCAAGTGAACCACGAGCTCTGCCCCAGCACCAGGACCTGGCCGATCTGCACGTCGTCGCGTCCATGGCCGCGCCTGACCCCGCCGCCCTCCTCAGGCTCGGCAGAGCGGACCCGTAGTCGTCGATACGCTCTTCGATTCGGGGTCGTTCCGGCGCCGTATCCGCACAGACGGACCGAGATCTCACGGCCCGCCGTGAGTGGCAAGAGGCCGCTCGCGGTCGCCGGAGCGAGGTGGGGCTCGCGTCGGAGGACCGACGGCGAGAATCTCCGACTTGTAGCAGGACGTCCGCGGTGGGTGAATACCCACGTTGGGAGAACGGGATACGGACTCAATCCGCAGGAAGGTCGCTAAGACGAAGGGAGGCAATGTGCAGGAAGCAGAGTTCACGCTCCATCTTCGTGATCAGTGTCACACCAACGAAGATCCAGGTCGATGGGTTCGGGTGACGTTCTCGGCGAGTACAGGTGGGTTGCCCCAACGGCGCCTCGTCCCTCTCCCCTGACCTCGCGCCCTGGACCTCCACCCCGGTCTGTCTTCCTCCCTCTGTGCCCGTCGGTCGCCGGTCGACCAGGCGAATACCGTCGAGCTTCCGGCCGCAGATCCTATGAGGAAGTTAAGTCTAAGTGGGTTCGTGATCCCTCTTGGGAGACCACTTGGGTGACTACTTCGTTAGCTTCTCGAGGGTCGCGCAGCTGCCTGCAACCACATCGCGCACAGCTACGCCGTTCAGTAGCTCACGGTACGGCCGGAGGAACTGCGGATCCGACCAGTCCCACACCCGCGACGGCCTGCTATCGACCGGCACCGGGTTGGCGCTCCAGCAGAACCCGCCACGGAGCACCCCTCCGGTGGCATTGACGAACCCGCCCCAGCAGAGGAGGGCGAGCATCATCGCTGCCACGGCAACACGGGCGACCCCGGAAACGGCACGAGTCGCTGCACTGCTCTGCTTCAACAAGAAGGACAAGGCTGGAGCGGAGAGTACCGTCAGGAAGGGCAGCGTGTCGATCATGAGACGGGGTCCATACGTGGCACCGCCAGTCGACTCGTAGGCCGAGATCGTCAACCAGTGACCGACGACTGCGACGCACATGAGCACGTCAATGTCTGTCAACCGCCGGGCTCGGATGCGAGCTGCGACGCCAAAGCCGGCGAGAAACACGATCGGGTCGTATATGAGCAGTCCCCGCGACGGCGAGATCAAGTTCATGAACAACGAGTTCCAGAATGTGAACGGGCCCAGTTGTTCCAAACGGCTCGGAACGTAGTACGGCGGAAGCGCCTGCCCGTACTGGTTGAGCGACACGGCTACGAAGGGAACCGCACACACGGCAATACCCACGAGCACGAAGGGAAGAGCCGTCCGCTTTCGCCACACCAGCCAGCCAACGACCAGCACGACAATGATCGCGTTCGTCGGCCTTGTGAGAAAGGCCATAGCGAGAAAGACGCCGAGCAGGAAGGGCCACACGCGGCTCTTGTCGATCCTTTGAATCGCGAGCAACACCGCCGCGAGGAAGAGCATCGAAGTCGTCTGTTGCCAGAGAGCTCGCGATCCCACCGACCAGGCGCTCGTGCAGAAGGCGAAGACCAAAGCAGCGAGCACGGCGACCGACGGGCGACTCCACGGAGAATCCAGCGCGCTCACAATCCGCCTGATCATGACAGCTGTGATCGCGACGAGGAGACTTGCAGTCGCGACCTCCAGTGGCCAGGTCCGGTTCGGGCTGCTGATTGAAAGCAGGGCTGGGTTGTGCCCGGTAAGAGAGTAGAGAACATCGGCCGGGATCGCGAACAGCATCGTGGGCCAAGGGAAGAAAGGCAGAATGTGGCCGGCGTGCTTGACCATGTCGTAGTGGTTTGTGAGCTCGGTCACCCGCGGGTACTGCTCGAGATGAAGGTTCAAGTGGTGGAGGAACTGCCAAGCGGTGACGACCGAGAGCCGTGAGTCGCCTGTCTGGGGTGTGGGGCTGAGTGACTGCACGACAAACACAACCGCCGCGATCATCAGGTCCCAGCGCCAGAGCCCGTGCTGTCGTGGGGATGGCCTTTGGTGGCGGCGGCGACCGCGCGATTCGTCCACCTGCGCCGCGTCGATTACATCACCAGACTTGGCCGCCTCGACATGGGTGTCGATCTCGGACTGCTCCATGCTGGCATCAACCTAGCAGTTGATCTCGATGTGGCCACGTCCGACAGTTCCCGCACGATTGCAAGGGAAAGCCGGGTGGCCGCTGGCAGGCTTGCCGTCCCCGACAACCGGCCGGCGTCCTCAGCCGGCCGTCGACGGCGTAGGTGTCAGCCCGGCCGGCCACAGCCCCCTGCCCCTGGCCTTCACCACGGTGCGGCGTTCGGTGAAGAACCGCGTCAGCTCCCGCAGCCGGGTACCTGCCCTGAGTCGCGCCGTTCGTGGTCGGCCTTGACCGCCGCACAGGCTGCCTCATGACCGTCAGGCTGGTTCGAGCGCGCCCGCTGCCGTGGCTTGGACCTCAACCAAGCCTGCCGTGCTCAGAGCGCCCAGCCACCTCGCCCGGACGACGGAAGCTGAGAACAGGCCTTGACGAGTGCGTCTGTTCTTGGAGGATCCTCGCGATCGCTACGAATGCTGGCACGGTGGCCCCAATCACCCATTGGCAAAGGGAATGGAGTCACGGCGTTGTGGACAGATCGTCAGACAGGAAATCGACTGGTACCGTGCCACGGGAGGCGATACCGCTGTCAAGGTCCATCGAGTGGTACCGGCCATGTCGTCGACTCAGCAACTGAACCCGTCTGCGTCGGTGCCGAGCATCTGGCGAAATGTGCGCCGCCCGCGAACGAACCGCTGTCTGCCCCGGTGCACCGCCGGTAGAACGCGGCCGTCGCTATGATCATCGCTGTGCACGCCCGACGATTGTCCTTCCTCGTCGGCGCTGTCGCCCTCGTGGTCGTGCTCGTTGTGACCCTCGTGTCCCTGGGTGTCGGCACCAACAACTCGACGACGCGGAGCGGCAAGTCGACCAGCACCACTACGTCCGGCTCGACCAAGACGAAGCCCGCAGGGGCCCAGCCCAACCCGGCGCACAGCCACACGTTTCTCGGCCCCTACGGGGTCGAGGCGTCGTGGGTGATCGCCGAGAACAAGCTGCCGGGCACGACGGACTGGCAGATCCGGGACGAGCCGAGTAGGGGCTCGATCGCGGGTTTCTCGAACAAAACGTATGCCGCGGCAGGCAACCACGTGACCCTGTATGTGAGCAGCACGGCTCCGCGCTTTCACGTAGAGGCCTACCGGATGGGCTACTACGGGGGAAAGGGAGGCCGCCTCGTCTGGAGATCGGCTGAGGTGACAGGGCGCGACCAGCCGAACTGCCCGCTGACGCCGGGGGTCAACATGGTGGCATGCGACAACTGGAAGCCATCGCTCAGGTTTCGGGTTACCTCGGCCTTCCTCCCCGGCGAGTACCTCTTGAAGCTCGTCGGCAGCGACAGCGCCCAAAGCTACGTCCTGTTGACGGTGTGGGACCCCTCGAGCCACGCGGCCTACCTGTTCAAGGGGGACGTGTACACCGAGGAGGCCTGGAACACCTACGGCGGCTACGACTTCTACCAGGGGCTCGGGAACTGCGCGCCCACATACCCGGTGTGCAACCGGGCGCGAGTCGTCTCGTTCGACCGGCCCATAGCCACCGGAGACGGTGCCTCCGACTTCCTCGGCAATGAGTACCCGCTGTTGAGCCTCATGGAAGCACATGGCCTCGACGTCACTTACGCCGACGACATCACCGTGGAGCAGCACCCCTCTATTCTCCTACAGCATCGGGCGCTGCTTTCGCTCGGCCACGACGAGTGCTGGTCCCTCGCCGAGCGCCTCGCCGCCGACCGGGCGCAGGACCACGGCGTGAACATGATCTTCTTCGGGGCGAGCGCCGTGCTTCGCCACGTGCGCCTACAGGCGTCGCCGTTCGGGCCCGACCGCGAGCTGGTCGACTACCGCGACTCCAGCGAGGACCCGCTCAACGGCAAGGGGAACCCACTCGAGGTCACCGGCAACACCTGGTTCAACCCGCCGACGGACTGGCCAGAGAGCGGCTTCACCGGCGAGATGTACGCCGGCTTCCTCGAACCCGACTCTCCAAGCGCGCCGTTCGTCGTCGAGGATGCGAACGCCTGGATCTTCAAGGGAACAGGGCTGCACGACGGCTCCGCGGTTCCGGGTGTCATCAATACCGACTTCGACCATGTGGCCCCGTCATGGCCCATGCCATCTGATCTTCAGGTGCTCGGTCACTCGCCGATCCCGTTGTCCGAGGTGCAGACGGACCTTGGGCAGTGGGGGACGTACACGTACTCGGACGCGACGTACTACACGACTGCTTCCAGCAAGGCCGGGGTCTTCGATAGCGGCAACAACAACTGGATCTTCTCCCTGCGCCCTTGTCCGGCGAGCGCGGTCATGTGCTCGGCAGGGGTCATGCAGAAGATCACGGGCAACCTACTCTGGCTTTTCGGCCAGGGCCCGGCCGGCCGCCTCGTTCCGTCGGTGACAAACTGGCGCCAGGTGGTCCCCGCCGGCTCGTGAATTAGGCCGGGGTTACTTGCCGGGTCTCGTCAGCAAACACCGCCATACAGTGCGTGATGTGATGGCTCGGCAAAGAGCGCTGTCACCGGGTGACTTCGTTGCAACGTCGACGCAGCGATCGCTGCCGCACCATAGGCCCGGTTCCAAGGCGACGGTCCGGGAGCACCGAGCCAGACGCCTGTCCATGCAGGTCCTAGCGGCGGGATCGAGCTTCTGGAGTCCGACTGAGCTCAGAGCGGTTCAGGTCTGCGAGCTCAGTCGGTCGCAGCGCCGGCAGCGCCATCGTCGTGGTGTCTGGCCGGAACGGGGAGGGCTGCGCCGTCGGCACTTCGCTCTGTCGCCTCCTCCAGGATGGCAGTTGTCGCGGTGGCGCCGAATCTCGTGACTCCGATGGCGACGAACTCGAGCAGCCGGTCCAGCGTGCGAACTCCGCCTGCGGCTTTGATCTGTACTTTCGGAGACGTGGCCTCGACCATGAGCAGCAGATCGTGCGCCGTCGCACCTCCGGGAGCAAAGCCGGTCGAGGTCTTGATGAACTCGGCGCCGGCACGTTCGCTGAGCCGGCTGCCCTCGACGATCTGCTCGTCGCTTAGATAGGCGTTCTCGAGGATCACCTTGGCCAGGCCGTGCGCTGAGTGGGTGGCCTGGACGATCTGGGCGATCTCATCCTCAACATAGTCGTGCTTCCCGCCGCGCAGTGCCCCGATGTTGATGACCATGTCGATTTCGCGTGCGCCGTCATAGAGCGCTTGGCGGGTCTCGAAGAGCTTGCTCTCCGTCGTAGAGTGCCCGTGCGGGAAGCCCACGACCGTCCCGACGGCCACACTCGTGCCCGCGAGCAGGCGGGCGGCAAATGCAACGTCGGCCGGTCTCACGCACACCGACCACGTGCCGTGTTGGGCGGCGAGCGCGCAACCGCGGCGAACATCGTCATCGGTGAGCTCGGGGCGCAGAAGCGAGTGATCGATGAGCGCTGCAATTTCGCGCACCGTTAACTGGGTCGGGATGACCCTGGCAAAGGTGCTCATTGGAGCGGGCCCTTTCACGTGAAGCAACTCACACACCTCAGCTCAGAAGAACTGCGACTCGGTCATATACAGTAGCCGGGCCGCCGCATGATTGTTCAACATCGCTCATTGACGCGACCGCGTGTGTCGGGGGGTCGAAAGACGCGAAAACGGGCTCTTCGCGTCGGAGCAGGGAGATTCAGTCGAGACCGGTCGCAGCCGGGTCCGCCTCACGCCCCTCGCAGACGGAGGGCGGATTCCGAGTCTTCGGTGCACACGGCATCGACGCCTCTGGCGCAAGCGTCGGTCAGCTCACCGTCTGTCTTCGCGTCTCCCGAGCAATCCTCGGTCGTGGAGTCGTCCGATATCGATTTTCGAAAGCAGGACGCTTTGGATGTGCACGGCGTCGAACCGGCCCCCGATCGCTGTCTCTGTGACGATCTGCTCGTACAGATGATCGTTCATCCACGGGCAGTGCTCCGGTGAAAAGAGTCCGAAGCGAGCTGTGGCCAGCTCCAAGCGGAGCCGCGCGAGGACGACGAGATGGGAGCCGGTGAACTCCACCCGCTCGACGACGTTGCTGACTACCGTCACCGAACCCCAGAGATAGGTGTAGGCGGCCCTGGCGTTGATGGTGCCGTTGTTGACGATCGTGGCACCGTTCGAAACTACTTGTCGATCACGCTGCGCAAGCCACTCTAGGCGTGCGCTGAGAAATGCTCGATGATCATCCGAATGCCCGACCCATTACGGTTGGATCCTTCGCCCACCGCCCAGCAGTCCTTCGCTAACGGACAGGCCACGCCGCTGAGCATCTGAAAGCCATACAACGGACTGGGGCTTGTTTCCCTCAACCAACGGGACCCGTTCCACCCCTCGGTGAGCACCAGCGCCTCGTCCTCCCCCCAGCCGCGTGAGCCGACCGCCTGGCACGCGGTCAGAGCGGCACATGCGACCGCCTCGAGCTCGGGGTAATTGGCGGCGCCTCCCAGCGGGCTGCGGACGAAGGTGAACGAGTTCCCGTTCCAGCGCTCGACGAGGGGGCGGATCGGAATGATGCCGGAGCCTTTCGTCACGGTCTGGCCGACGGCCCAGCAACTCGTGGGAGTATTCCCCGGCCGACAGTCGACGCCCTCTAGAGAGCCGCCGCCCGGGAGCTCGCCGGCAACTGCGACGCGCGACCAGGCGTGGCCATTCCACCGCTCGGCCAGGACCTGGCCTGCACCATGCTTTGGCGTAGCGAAGCCAACCATCAGACAATCCTCTTCGGTCGCGCAGGCCACCCCCTTCACTTGGACGAACGACGCCGAAAGCGGTACCGAACTGACGTAATGCCAGGCACCGCCGACGAGCCGGAACGCAATGGCGCTGCGGGAGTCGCTCGACGATCCGACCGCCCAGCACTCGCCGTCGGAGGATTCACAGGTCACCGCGGACAGCTCCCCCTGCGGCGCCGGCGTGTCGACGACCGTCCAGCCAGTGTGAGCGCTGTAGTGCTCGAGGAGGTTCCCCGGATGCGAGCCGCTGCGCATGCCGACGGCCCAGCAGTTCGTGGCCGACAGGCAGCTGACTCCGGAGAGCTCGTCCAGCGTGCCCCGTTGAGCGGGGGCTGCAGGAACCGGCGTCCAGTGATCGGTGACGTAGTGCTCGATGAGGGCAGGTCCGGAGTCCGACGAGGACGACTTGAAGCGATTGCCGACGGCCCAACAGTCGGTGGCGATTGGGCAGGTCACCGCGACGAGCGAAGTGATCGACGCGCTGGGCACGCTTGGCGTGCTGGCCGACCAGGCCGGCCCGGCCTCTGGGCGAACGGGACCGGCGACCGCCGGAGCCGACAACAAGAGTCCTCCGCCGAGAAGGCTGGCGGAGACGAGGGCAAGGGCACGAAAACACGACGTGATATGCATGCTGTCAAACATAGAGTTACGGCAGGAGTCCTCCAAGTGCCTCTTGTCGCGCGGTTCGGACGTGCCTGGCGCTTGATCGGGCACAAAGGCGGGTTGGGCTCAACAGACGGCCGCTTCACTAGGCTCCCCAACCTCACGTGGGTTTGCCCCACGGCGCCACGTCTCTGTCTTGTGACCCGCCTCCGAGCGCGCCGGCGACGGGCCATGGCAAGGGGCGCGCTTGAGCTTCTGCAGTCGGGTCAAAGAGGCTCAGGTCGACGCCGGAAGCCGCGCTGACTGCTCCGAACGGCTATCGCCTCTTTGTCCACCAGCGGGGTGTCTCGCGACCCTCTTTGCACGTCAGGCCGGCGACTGCTGTTCGCGTGTGCCCGCCGATGTGACAAAGCGGGCGGATCTTCCGGCGCCCCAGGCAGCGTCGTTCGACGAACAACTCGTCGTCACCTGATGACGGTGAGGGTCTCCCCGGCCGAGGTCGAGCTCCCGAGGTTCGTGCTTCCCCGTAGGCGGCGGCGCAGCAGCAGGCGCCCGCCCGTGAGCTTCCTGGCCGAGAGCGTGCACGGTCTCCCCTGCCCGACGAGAGCTCGACCTTGAACAGCGCTGTCGTGGACTGCCTCACCATCCGCGGCGCGTGCGCCGGAGTCTGAGCGCCGGAGTCGACGGTCGCTCAGGGCCCGGCGCCGAGTTGGCTCCTCGTCCAAGCCGAGTCGAGCGCAAGCCATCGAACATGGGGTCGCCTCCTGCTAGGTGCGAACCCCCTGCGCGGTCGCCGGTGAGGCGACGCCACGGAGTCAACCGACCTTCACGATCGGCACTCGGTGCGAATCGACCCTCGTCACGATCGTCACTCCCTCCGCGCACTTCGCCTCGCTGGCAACCTCCGCGTGCCGGTGAAGATCCGGCCTGCAGCGGTCCCCGCACGGGGCTCGGCTAAGCGGCCGAAGGTCCTGGCCTGCGGCCGGATGGCTGCAGAGCGTCCTCCAGTGGCCGCGGGACAGGTCCGGCTCGATGAAGCTCAGACGCGCTTGTCGGTCGCCGAGTCGGCCAGACCGTCGAAGTACCGGTCGAGCACCTGCCCGAATGCCGGTTCGCCGGGCGCAGCCCGCAGGAACAAGGTCATTGACGAGCGCAGCTTCTGCGCGTCGATGCCACCAAAGATCTGCTCCGCGGTCCCAGCCTGGGTCTCCAGAACGATGCCCGCGCATTCGATCAGCCGCGCGCCCAGCACGGGATGGCGAAGATACGCCTTCGCCTCCTCCAGCGACGAGATCGCGAATCTTCTCGACATCGGGCTTTGCCCGAGGCCGGCGATCTGCGGAAAGACGAACCACATCCAGTGGCCTGTCTTGTGGCCGCGTCGCAACGACTCGACGGCGTGGTCGTAGATGCCTTCGTTCTGCGCGGCAACGAAACGCTCGAGGTTGTACGGGTCGTCCATCGTCAGCTCCTGTTTCTAGGCGATCAGAGCGAGGACGTGGTCGCGCCCGATTGTCCTTGCAGCCAGGCGCTCCCCGTTGGCGCGCCGTGCGAGGGCGCCCTCGGCGATCATGAAGCGACCAACCCGATGAGCGGCTCGCAGCACGTGCCGGTCGGCGCGGCGGCTCCTGAGGACCCGGGCACACGACTCCGATCCCCGAGCTCGGAGCCGCTCGAAGCCCTCACGTCGATTTCGGGCTGAAGTTCCCCTCGGCGTCTCAGCAGTGTCCGGCCACAACCTGGTCTTTCGCGTCGGCGAAAGGCCGAAGTACTGATGTGATGAAGGAGCGCTTGACCGCTCTCGCGTGACAGTCCCGGGTGGTGCGGGCCGGCGCCTACCCCCGAAGGGGAACAATGGGAGTGACGACTGCGTACGTCGTGTACGAGTGCCCGGCTTGCGAGGAGCGGTTCGTCGACGAGCGGCGCTGCCCGGACTGCAACGTCTTTTGCCGCAGGCTCGGCCCGGGTGGGTGCTGCCCGTCGTGCGGCGAGATCGTTCTCGCCGACGACCTAGCGAGGGCTGATGGGCAAAAGTGAGGTCCGCCTCCGCGGTGAGGGACCGAGTGCTGAGACACTCGGGGCTCCACAACCAACACCCTCACGACGGAGGAAGACCCCAATGGAACAACAACGAGAGTATGTCGGTATCGACCTACACCGGCGCCGGAGCGTGATCGTCCGGCGCAGCGCCGCGGGCGAGACCCTCGAGGTGACCAAGGTCGACAACGACGATCTGCTCGCGTTCGAACGAGCAGTCATGGCCGCCGGCGAGCACCCCGAGGTTGTCCTTGAAGCGTGCTACGGGTGGGTGCGCCACGAGGCGCCACATGACCGGGTGGGAGGAAGAGCCCCACCTGTGGCCTGTCGCAGCAGGCCGCTGAAGCTGGAGGCAGCCTGACCTCGGAGACGAGAGGAAGGGCGGGAGCAGCCTCCACAACGCCGGGACGGGCTGGCACTACCAGACAGCTCGGGCCCGGCAAGCAAGACGGAGAGGTGTACGTATGCAGGAACTAGTGGTGGAACCCCCTCAAGAAGTCAGGACCGGCTGGAAATCTGGTGGATGGCCGGGATGGCAGTGCGCTGCGACTCCCTACATCCGGGAGGGACAGCCTCGATGCCGAGGGTGCGTCGGGGGCCACGGTGACGTGCTGCGGGATAGCCGTGGACAAGCCTGCAGGGGAAAAGCTGGGCACCGATCCCGTCAACCGGTCTGTGGTGAACGTGGGAACCGTCGTCTCGGCGCCAACCTGCCGGCCAACCGGGTCGGCGGCGGCAAGGCACGTCGTCTGCTGATGGCGAGAGGGCGGGGCGGAGGGTCCGTAGTAGTCCGAGGTCGGGAAAGCCGGCCACATGGCGAAGGGACCCAGCGAGCTTGCAGTAGTTGGACTGGAAGATCAGGAGGACGCTGGTGAACACCGACGCTCCGTGGCCCGATCTCTATGAGGCCGAGCAACGGGTACTGAAGATCCAGACGAAGCTGCACCAATGGGCGATCGACGACCCTCATCGTCGGTTCGACGACCTGTTCAATCTCGTCGCCGATCCCGCGTTCCTAGTCGTGGCGTGGGCTCGGGTGCGGGGCAATCGAGGGGCACGGTCAGCTGGAGTAGATGGAGTTGCACCATGTTCCATCGTCCTTAGCGAAGCGGCGTACTTGTCCGGTCTGCGAGATGATCTCAAGGCCCGGCGCTTCGCGCCACTGCCCGTGCGCGAGAAGCTTATCCCGAAAAAGGGCGGGAAGCTTCGCGGGCTCGGCATCCCGACTGCTCGGGATCGCTGCGTCCAGGCCAGCCTAAAGCTGGTCCTCGAGCCGATCTTCGAGGCGGACTTCAAGCCGTGCAGTTACGGCTTCCGACCGAGGAGACGGGCACAGGATGCCATCGAAGAGATCTTCTTCTACACGACGCACTACTACGAGTGGGTCCTGGAAGGAGATATCAAATCGTGCTTCGACGAGATCTCGCATTCGGCCCTTTTGGACCGAGTGCGGTGCCGGATCGGAGACAGGCGCATCCTCGCCTTGGTGAAGGCGTTCCTCAAGGCCGGTGTCCTCGGTGAGGACCAGGTGGAAAGGGACACGGTCACCGGCACCCCCCAAGGTGGCATCCTCTCCCCGCTGCTGGCGAACATCGCCCTGTCGGTGCTCGACGAGCACTTCATGGGGCAGTGGGAGTCCTGGGGCGGCCAAAACGGCCGCAGCCGACGGCGTGCCAAGGGCCTCGCCAACTACCGCATCATCAGGTATGCGGACGACTTCGTCGTCTTGTTGACCGGGACCAAGGAGCACGCCGAAGCACTGCGGGAAGAGGTCGCAGCGGTGCTTTCTCCGATGGGCCTTCGCCTCTCGGAGGAAA
>Ga0181527_1001972_pt1 | contig 20010 bp, 19 predicted proteins | sample PEATcosm2014_Bin_30_FD_119762 | JGI IMG/M metagenome (GOLD analysis project Ga0181527, IMG submission 119762) | Peatland microbial communities from MTU Mesocosm Facility, Houghton, MI, USA - PEATcosm2014_Bin06_60_metaG | ecosystem: Environmental > Terrestrial > Soil > Wetlands > Peat | place...
ACGGAGGGCAATCGGCTTCAGGCAGCTCGGATCCTGGGGATCAGCCGGAAGACCCTGTGGAAAAAGCTCAAGCAACTCGGAGTCTCCTGGCCACTTGATGCTACCGAAAGGTAACACTGCCATCTCGGCTGTTACCTTTTGGTAACGTCATCTGTCTCACTACTGTCCGGCTAAGGTCGATCACCGATTCAGCAACGGCTGGAAAGACAGAGAGTTACGCGCCACAATGCTTGGTATCGACTTGAATTTGCTCGTAGACTCTGGCCAGGCGTCCCGCGCTTCGGCGGGGCAGAAAGGACTGGCCAATGTATACGGGCCGCCCCGTGTTCACGCAGGTCATGGATTTACTCCCGCGGCGCACGTTGGCGCGGTGCGTGGCGCGCTCCCCCGGCCGTCGCCGGCTCCGGACGTTCACCTGGTACGATCAGCTCCTCTGCATGGCCTTCGCCCAACTGACGTATCGCGAGAGTCTGCGCGACATCGAGACGTGCCGGCGCGCGCTCCAGCCGAAGCTCTACCACGCGGGCCTGCGGGGCCGGGTGGCGCGGAGTCCCCTCGCCGATGCGAACGAGACGCGCGACTGGCGGATCGCCGCCGACTTCGCCCAGACCTTGATCCACCGGGCGCGCCAGTTGTCCTGCGACGACCCGTTCGCGGTCGACCTCGCGCAGACGGCGGACGCGTTCGATGCGACGACGATCAATCTCTGCCTCGCGCTGTTCCCCTGGGCCCGCTGCCGGCGGACCCAAGCGGCCGTGCAGTTGCCCACCCTGCTCGACCTGTGGGCCCAACTCCCGACTTTCGTGGCCAGCACCGACGGCAGGGCTGCCGATGTGACGCTCCTCGATGCGCTGCTGTTCGAGCCGGGGCCCTTCTCCGTCCTGGACCGCGGCGATACCAACTTCGCCCGACTCTACACCATCACCCAGAGCCTGGCCTTCGTCGTGATCCGCGGCAAACGCGGGCTCGACTACGCGCGCCGGGTCGCGCGGCCGATTGACCAGCCCCCCGGGCTGCGCAGCGACCAGACGATCGTCCCCTGCGGGCCCAAGACAGCCACGCTGGACCCCGTCCCGCTACGGCGCATCACCTACGGCGATCGCGAGACGGGGCAGCGGTTCGTGTTCTTGACCAACAACTTCACGCTGACCCCGCTGTAGATCGCCCCACGGTACAAGTGTCGGTGGCAGATCGAGCTCTTCTTCCAGTGGATCAAGCCGCACCGACGCATCCAGGCCTTCTACGGGACCTCCGAGAACGCGGTGAAGACCCAGAGCTGGATCACGATCAGCGTCTACGTGCTGGCCGCGATCCTCAAGCAGGAATTCCAACTCCCCCGGAGCCTCAGCGAAATCCTCCAAATTCTAAGCCTCACCCTCTTCGAGCGGGTGCCGCTTTCCCAAGTAGTTACGGCGTTCCCAGTGCAAGATTCAATGGACGACCCGTGCAACCAGTTGTCGTTATTCGATCTTTAGCCGGACAGGTGTGTTCACGGATAGGCTCTTACTAATGGGAGCGCTTTATAGATGACATTTATCTGCGGCGCGGCCGTACGTTCCAACGAGCCAAGTCGTAGGCGTCCAGTGTCATCTATTATCCGCTCCTGGTAATATTCTCTTGACAAAGATATCTCCTGAAACATACATTGTCATCGACAATATGTAGTCAGGTTGTCGACAAATGCCACAGAGCCAGCAAACCAAGAAATATAAAGCATATGAAGCTATTAAGGCCATGATTCTTTTACATCATGCCAGGCCGGAAGACCCGTTTACAGAGTTGTCCCTGAGTCAAGCTTTAGAAATGGGAAGAACGCCGATCAGAGAGGCTTTGAATCTACTGGAGAAAGATGGTCTGATTTACTTGATTCCCAACAAAGGGTTCATTTTAAAGAGAATATCTTCCGATGATCTGATTCGACTTTACCAAGTTCGCGAGGTGCTAGACGGATTGGCCGCTAAGCACGCCGCACCAGGAATAGACATTTCTGAATTAGACAGAATTGAAAACAAATATCTCCATGGGAGGCAACCCGATTGGGAATCTGCCCGTCAACTCAGTTGTGAATTGCATCCGCTGATATACAGGTCGTGCGGCAACTCGTACCTGGTCGAGGTTTACGAAAGCTTAAGATTAAGGATTGATTTGGGTATGAATTCCTTGTGGCAATTGTGGATAGGGTCAGGCTCTACGGATTTGATGGAAAGACGCAACCGAGAACATGCCGAGATCATCCAGTACTTGAAAGACAGAGACAGTGAAGGTGCCGAAAGAATGAGCAGAGAACACATATCGAACGTGATAAAGGATATCCTTTACCTAATTGCGGGTCAGCGCATGGGATGACCTGTCGCGAGCTTGCTCCGGAAAAGCAGACCTCCACCCAGGTGGAAGGAGGAGGGCATGACGAACCAATTGGAATTCGTCAGGGTAAAGAACTTCATAGACGGCGAATGGGTGGCGGAGTCCGGGGCAGAGTATGTTCCCCTTTTCAATCCATCTACGGGCGAACAAATCGGCGAGGTTCCGCTGTCGTCTAAGGAAACGTCGCAGGCTGCCGTGAACTCTGCTCACAAAGCGTATGACTCCTGGCGCAGGCTTCCGACATCGAAGAGGGTCAACTACCTCTTCAGGCTGCGCTCTGCGATGGAGGAGCACGCTGAAGAACTCGCCTTTTCCATTGCTATCGACCAGGCGAAACACATCAGTGAAGCCAGGGGAGAGGTGTCCCGGGTACTAGAGATAATTGAAACGGCCTGCGGCATCCCGACCCTGATCCAGGGAGAGACGTTAGAAGGAGTTGGGTCCAATATCACTGCACGGGTCATTCGCCAGCCTCTGGGTGTGTTTGGCGGCATTGCGCCCTTTAATTTCCCGGCCCTTGTTTTCGGCTGGTTTGTTCCCTTCGCCATAGGGGCTGGCAATACCTTTCTTTTCAAGCCATCTCCCGAATCGCCGTTCTTCATGCAGAAAATGGGCGATATTCTGAACGAGATCGGCCTGCCCAGAGGTGTGGTCAACATCGTCAACGGAGATCATGCTGTTCCCGAGGGTTGGTACGACCACCCGAAGATCGCAGGTGTTTGCTTGGTGGGGTCAACGCCTACCGCAAAGAAAGTTGCCGAACGCTGCGGGAAAGCTGGTAAGCGAAGCATGCTTCTCGGAGGGGCGAAGAACTATCTGGTTGCCATGGAAGACGCCCAGATGGATGTGTTTATCGAGAATTACCTCAACTCCTGTTACGGGTCTGCGGGTCAGCGCTGCCTGGCGGGCTCCATTGTGGCTGCTGTGCCAGCGATACACGATCGATTGGTTGAAAGAATAGTTGAAGCCTCGAAGAAAGTGACCGTGGGAGACGCCATGGATCCTGGCGTCTACATGGGACCCGTCATCTCGGCACAAGCAAAGAAGAGGGTGGAGCACTATATCGAGATCGGCATTAACGAAGGTGCGAACCTAGTTCTGGATGGACGCAACCCAAGAGTGCCGGAGAAGAACAAGAACGGGTACTTTGTGGGGCCCACTGTATTCACTGACGTTACGCCGGATATGACCATCGCGAAGGAAGAGATCTTTGGTCCGGTGGTATCCGTAATGAAAATTAGAGATATTGATGTCGCGCTAGAATTGATCCGGAACCAGGAGAATGGTAACGGCGCCTGTCTCTTTACGCAGAATTTGTATTACACAGAGAAGTTCATCTCCGAGGCAAACGTCGGCATGGTGGGGATCAACGTTGGTATTTGTGCTCCGCATCCCTACGTGCCTTTCGGGGGCATTAAGGATTCGCTCTTGGGAACGAACAAGGTGCAGGGCAAGGGAGGGATCGACTTCTTCACCCAGGACAAAATCGCCACCATTCGGTTCTCGTCACCAAGCGGGGCCTTTCTGGACAGGGGGGAGGGGGAGAAAGAGGGTGGAAAGGTCGCCGAGCCTCAGGCGGTGAGAAGCTGTGTGGGACGGTAGTAGAGAGTAGGAACTATGCGGCCGCACTCCGGGTCTTAGCTTCACCTTCGGGGCTAAATCGGGAAGTGGGCAACGCGGCTTGGGATTTGAACTGATTTGAACCATTCAGCCACGACGGAGAGGGGAAAAATGTTTTCATTCTTTAATACGGTTAGCAGAGTTGTGTATGGCTTTGGCTGCCTGGAGGAACTGGAGCGAGAAATCAAGCGTCTCCACGGATCCAGGGTACTGGTAATCACCGATCCGGGAATCAAGGCTGCCGGGCTTCTCGATCCGGTCGCAAGGGTTCTCGATCAGGCCCAACTTTCTTTTCATGTTTTTGCCGACGTCGAACCGGATCCCAGCATCGAGGTCGTCACCAGGAGTGTGGAGACCGCAAAAGCCTTTCAGCCGAACGTGATCCTTGGCATTGGTGGGGGGAGTTCTCTCGATATCTCCAAAACCACCTCGGTTCTGCTGACGAATCCGGGGTCAGTGTATGACTACTTGGGTATGGATCTGGTTCCCGCGCCGGGTGTTCCCTTGATTTTGATCCCCACCACGGCAGGCACCGGTAGCGAAGTAACGTCCATAAGTGTTCTTTCCGACAGCCGGGATAATGTGAAAAAGGCGGTGGTCAGCCAGCACCTCTTTGCCCGTTGCGTCATGCTGGATCCGCAACTGACGCTGGGGTTGCCTCCTCATATCACAGCCAGGACCGGGATGGATGCGCTGGTCCATGCCATCGAATCGTTTACTGGCGTCAGGGCGACCGTCTTTACTGACACACTGAATCTTCAGGCCATTCGAATGATTGCCAAGAACCTTCGAAAGGCGTATGCCAACGGAGATGACCGCCAGGCGCGCGAGAATATGCTCTATGCGAGTTGCATTGCGGGTATGGCCTTTTCTAACACCCAGAACGGGCTGGACCATGCCATTGCGCTGGCTATTGGCGGCCGTTTTCATCTGCCGCATGGCCTTCTCACCGCTTTCATTTGCCCGTGGGTAATGGAATACAATCTGCTGGCCGCTCCCGAGAAATTCAAAGAGATTGCCCGAGCTTTCGGGGAAAACCCGGACGGGATGCCGGATATCGAAGGCGCCCGGCTTGCCGTTAAGTCAGTCAAGAACCTGCTGGATGACCTGGGCATTTCCTATAAACTCGGCACCTATAATGTGCCGCTGGATGCAATTCCGTCTTTGGCAAAGGCCACCATGGGAGCCACACGGCTGATCAGTAACAATCCCAGAAAGCCAAGCGAACAGGACGTAGAGATGGTTCTGCAATCGAATTACTAGCACCTGTAGGGAGCGCATATGTCAACAGCGGAGTGCTGTATTTTGTCGCCTCATGAGCAGCGAGTGCTCGAAGAACAACAAGGAATTCAAAGTTATGTCGGACGAGAACGAGTTTATGCGATCCTCAACTCATTCAAAGCCACGCGTCCGACGATTGACGTGGAAAGGGCCGCGCTTTTTACCGAGTCCATGCGCCAGACCGAGGGCGAGCACCTTACTCTTCGCTGGGCCAAGGCGCTAAAGCATATCGCGGAACATATCACGGTCTATATAGATGACCACCAACTGCTTGTCGGACGATCCGGCTGTGCGGGGCGCTACGGTATTCTTTATCCGGAACTGGATGGCGACTTCCTGGACTTGGCAGTTGAACAGTTGCCAAGCCGGACGGAATCGCCCTTTAGCATTTCTGAGAAGGATGCCAGGACGGTCATTGAAAAGATCGCTCCCTACTGGAAGGGTAAGACGTTTCACGAAGACCTGACTAAGGCTTTGCCGAAGGACACGGCAAAATTGACTTGTAATCCGCAGAATCCTCTGCAATCCAGGTTCATAGTAAATGAGACCGCGTCTTTCCGTTCGGCCTTGCAATGGGTACATGACTACGACAAGGTGTTGACACGAGGTTTCAAGGCCATCCGGGCGGAGGCAAAGGCCAAGCTTGACGCCCTGGATCCCCTAAGTCCCGTCGATAACCGGGAGAAAGCACCGTTTCTGCAGGGCATCATCATCCTGTGCGATGCGATTGTTCTCTGGGCTAACCGTCACGCCGATCTGGCAGCGGACATGGCGGCCCGGCAAACCGATCCAAAACGGCGCCAGGAACTGCAGCTTATTGCAGAATATTGCCGCTGGGTGCCGGAGAATCCGGCCCGCACCTTCCATGAGGCGATGCAGTCCCAATGGTTCACCCAGATGTTCTCCCGCATTGAACAGAAAACGGGCACCATTATTTCCAACGGCCGCATGGACCAATATCTGTTTCCTTACTATTCGAAAGACATTGCGGAAGGCCGTCTTACAGAGGAAAAGGCCACGGAACTCCTGGAATGCATGTGGGTGGCCATGGCGCAGTTTATCGACCTCTATATCTCGCCGGCCGGTGGCGCCATCAATGAAGGATATGCTCATTGGGAAGCGGTAACCGTGGGCGGTCAGAACCCCGACGGAACGGATGCGACCAATGACTTGTCTTATATTTTCCTGAAGTCGAAACGGGAATTTCCGTTGAACTATCCGGACCTCGCCGCCCGAATGCATTCGCGGGTGCCGCAACGCTACTTCCATGAAGTGGCCGAAACCATCAAAGAAGGTTCCGGTTTCCCGAAGCTCATCAACGACGAGGAAGTCATTCCGTTGCTGCTCGCCAAGGGGGCCGGTTTTGAAGAAGCCAATGATTATGCGGTTTCCGGTTGCACCGAAGCCCGTATGCCCAACCGGGATACCTATACCAGCCCTTGTGCCTACATCAATTTCGCTGCGGCTTTGGAAATGGTGTTACGTAACGGCAGAATGAAGATATACGGCGATGAGGCAATCGGACTCGAAACCGGCGATCCGCGCAACTTTACAACCTGGGATGAGTTTTGGAACGCTTATTGCGTACAGCAGACGAATTTCCTGAAGCACGCCTTTATCCAGCAGCACATCATTATTCGTTCCCGCCCCAATCATTTCGCTACTCCTCTCGGCTCCGCTTTGCACGACCTTTGCATGAAGACCTGCAAGGACCTGCACACTCCGGTGATCGAGGGCGGCATCGACATGGGTTATTTCGAGTTTATCGGGTACGGTACCGTCATCGACTCGCTGGCTGCCGTGAAGAAGCTGGTGTTTGAAACGAAAAGGCTGTCCATGGCGGAGTTGATCGCAGCTTTAGGTTGCGATTTTGCAGGCAAGGAATACGTCAGACAGCTACTGCTGCATGCTCCGCGTTACGGCAATAACGACCCGTATGCGGACGCCATTGGCAAGGCCTTGGATCTGGAAGCTCTCAAATTCGCCAAGAAGTATTCGGCTGAGCTGGGGGTACACCTCGATCTGAGATTCGTGCCCTTCACTTCGCATGTGCCGTTCGGCAAAGTCGTCAGTGCTACGCCCAACGGCCGCAAGGCATATACGCCGCTGGCCGACGGGTCGTCGGCATCGCAGGGGGCAGACGTGCATGGCCCTACGGCGGTTCTGCTCTCCAACTACGCGACCAAGAACTATAACTACCGCGAGCGGGCGTCCCGCCTGCTCAACGTCAAACTCAGTCCGTCCTGTGTCGCTGGGGAGGAAGGAACGCAAAAACTCGTTTCCTTCCTCCGGACGTGGATCGATCTGAAGCTGTGGCATGTACAGTTCAACATTATTAATAGGGAAACGCTGTTGGCCGCTCAGAAAGATCCGGACAAGTACCGCAGCCTGCTGGTGCGGGTGGCCGGCTACAGCGCTTATTTTGTCGACCTGTCGCCCGATCTTCAAGACGACATCATCCGTCGAACGGATCACGGAACGTTTAAGGGGACCTTTACCTAAGAGTCCTGCCCTGCGGCGGGACTCTACTTTATTCTGGCAGGTGCTATGCGCGCAAGCGTTCGTTTTGATCAAACGCGATACGGGTACGTGTTTAACATTCAACGATATACGCTTCATGATGGACCGGGAATTCGTACTATGGTGTTCCTGAATGGCTGTCCCCTGCGGTGCCGATGGTGCAACAATCCGGAATCCCAACATTCCCGGCCAGACTTGGCTCTGAATTTGAATAAATGTATCGGGACGCGCGAGTGCGGTCTTTGCGTCAAGGTTTGCTCCATGGGCGCGATTACTCCGGCTGAAGATGGCAAGATCAAGATTAAGCGCCAGTCCTGCGACATGTGTTTTGCCTGTACCGCGGACTGCCCTAGCGAAGCGCTACATGCCTTTGGGGCCCTTCGAAGCGTCGACGAAATAATGGAAGCGGTGGAAGCAGACAGCGTGTTTTTCGAGCGGTCGGGCGGAGGCATGACGCTCAGCGGCGGCGAGCCGCTGCTGCAGGGCGAATTTGCTATCGCGCTCTTGCGTGGAGCGAAGCAGAGGAAAATCGATACCGCCATAGAAACCTGCGGGCACGTGGACTGGCAAGTCTTAAGAGAGGCCGCCGGGCACTGCAATACCGTTTTCTTTGACATCAAGTGCATAGACGCGGCCAAGCATATGGAATTCACAGGCGTAGACAACGCCTTGATTGTGAGCAATCTGCGCGGTTTAGTGGCGGCGTTCCCGCAGCTTCCCATAGTGGTCAGAACCCCGTTGATCCCGGGCTTCAATCACTCTGTCGCAGACATTACTCAGGTTATTGAGTTTCTTACGCCATTGCCTGGCGTTAAGTATGAAGTCTTACCGTACCATCGTTTGGGCACGCCGAAATATGACTATCTCGGCCGCGAGTATCTCCTGGGAGATGTCGTGCTCAACCCAGAAACGGAGAAGACAGTTAAGGAGCTGGTGAACGAGTACGCTGCTTCGAGGCGAGGGGTTCAATGAAAGTTATAGATTTTCGCTTCAGGCCGAATACAGCGGAGATTGTCTCGGGAATCACCAACAGCGCCATGTTCAAGAATATGTGCGCCGCCGGTGAGTTCATGAAACCGCAGAGCCTGGCGGAGATTGTGCAGGACCTCAAACAATATCATGTAGTCAAAGCCGTCATCACGGGCCGCGATGGCGAGACAACCTACGGCACGAAATCGAATAACGGCAGTGTGATTGAGTTCGTCCAGAAGTATCCCGACAAATTCATCGGCTTCGCTGGCTTGGATCCGCACAAGGGCATGCGAGCCATCACGGAATTGAAGCGCTTTTTTTATCCTCGGCTTACGGACACCGTTGTTGTCCAAACCGGTCGAGCGGAATTGACGGGTTCATCCGTAGCTTCATTAAACGGGCTATCTCGGAGCCGAACGCATAGTTCCGTACTTTCCGGGGGTCATTTGCGGCGACAAAGCTCAGGTCGCTGCTCGACGACACAACATATCATAAAGGAAAACCCTCTATGGTCAAATTGCCTGTAGCAATCTTAGGGTCCGGCAATATCGGCACGGACCTCATGTACAAGGTACGTCGAAGCGCGCTGCTCGAACTGCAATTGGTCGCCGGTATAGATCCGGCCTCAGAGGGCTTGGCGCGTGCGCGCGAACTCGGTTTCGAAACCTGCACGGATGGGATCGAGGGCGTTCTGCGCAACGGCAAAATTAAGCTGGTGTTTGACGCAACTTCGGCGCGATCTCACCTCGCGCACGCACCGCGCCTCAAGGCAGCGAACATTTTCGCAGTCGATTTGACTCCTGCCGCGGTGGGGCCGGGTGTTATCCCGGTGGTGAATCTCCAAGAATATTCTACGGAATCCAATGTCAATTTGATCTCATGTGGGGCGCAAGCCTCAGTGCCCATCGTGGCTGCCATAAATAAGATCAGTCCTGTCCAGTACGCCGAAACAGTATCCACGATTTCGAGTCGCAGCGCGGGTCCAGGTACCAGACAGAATATTGATGAGTTTACGCGTACCACGGCAAGGAGCGTTCGCGATATCGGTGGAGCGAAAGAATCGAAAAGCATCATCGTTATCAACCCTGCGGAGCCGCCCATTATCATGCGGAACACGATCTATGCTGTGGTTGACCTTCCGGTCGATGAGAAGAAGGTGCGTGACTCGGTTATGGCCATGGCCGAGAAAATCAAATGTTATGTTCCAGGTTTTAAGGTTACGGTCGAGCCGTTCCTGGACGGCGACCATTTTACTGTCTGCAACGAAGTGACCGGTGCCGGCGATTTTCTGGCCTCTTATGCCGGAAACCTCGATATCATCACCGCTGCGGCAATTAACGTTGCCGAGCGCTATGCGGAGACTTTTTGGAAAGGAAGGCAGGCAGCAAATGACTAAGCTCACCGTTGTGGATGTTACGCTTCGCGATGGAAATCACAGCATCCGTCAGCAGTTCACGCCCGAGATAGTTGCCAAGGTAGCGGCAGCCCTCGATGCCGCTGGCGTTGAGATAATCGAAGTTGGTCACGGTGATGGTGTGGGAGGGAGTTCCATTCACGTCGGAAGGACCCCCGTCCCCTACCAGCAGCTGATCTCAGCTGTGGTGTCCTCGGTAAAGAGGGCGAAGGTGGCAATAATGCTGCTACCCGGATTCGGCACGATGGACGACCTCCAACAGGCCTATGATTTGGGTGTCACGGTCGCAAGAGTGGCATGCCATTGCACGGAAGCAGACATCACCGAACAGCACATTCAACTAGCCAGGAAATTAGGTATGTTCACAGTTGGTTACCTGATCTCGTTTGGCATGGCTTCCCCGCAACGCATAGTCGAGGAAGCGAAAAGGATGGAGTCGTACGGCGCACAGTATGTCAATTTGGCGGAATCTCAAGGGTATTTGGTGCCCAGTCAAGTCAGGGAATATGTTTATGCTCTGCGCGAGTCTGTAAACATCCCGGTGGGGTTCCATGGGCACAATAACCTTGGATTGGCGATTGGCAATTCGCTTGCGGCAGTCGAGGCGGGAGCCGCCTATGTGGATGGAAGCCTGAAAGGTCTGGGCGGCGGCGCCGGCAATACCCAAACCGAAACGCTGATCGCAGCGCTGAAGAGGGGGGCATTTCCCACGGAGGTTGACCTCTTCGGCATTTTGGACGCCGCAGCCGTTCTTACGGATGAACTTAAGAAGCATCCCGATTTGGCGAAGATTCCAATGCCTAGTGTCGACAACGATGCCATCATGATGGGCTATGCATGCGTTTACGGCGGATATATCCTGCCTATAAAACGTGCTGCCATGGAATACGGTTGCGACCCGCGGCAGCTCGTGATTCGCCTGGGAGAGCGCAAGGTCGTGGCCACGCAGGAAGACGTGGTTATCGAGGAGGCTAGACGCCTCGCCGGCATTACCTAGGCCGGCTGGAAGCGCTTGGCCTGCGGGTCACCGTAGACCCGCTCCCGCAGGCAGCGTGACTATTTTCGTAGCAGGGGACTATTTGCGAAGAGGAGACCATCGCATGTCGGTGCAAAGTACGGAGATCGGGCTGGGTGCTGATACCATCAAAAAATACGAGTTGGAGCACGTCCTATATCCCTGGGTGGTTCAGAAGGGACTGAGTCCCGTGGTCGTAGACCGAGCGGAAGGCAACTACTTCTACGACTCCTCAGGCAAACAGTATTTGGATTTTTCGTCTCAGTTCGTATTCAGCAACCTTGGGCACGCCGACGAACGCATGGCCGAGGCCATCTCCCGGCAGGTCAGAAGGCTCGAGAGCGCGGCGTCTCCCTTCGCCACCGAGCCCAAGGCCCGCTTGGCGAAGCTGCTGGCCGAGATCACGCCGGGCGACATCGTGAAGTCGTACTTCTCCACGAGCGGCGCCGAGGCCACCGAGGGGGCCATCAAGCTGGCACGCATGGCTACGGGGAGGGAGAAGATCATCTCGCGCTGGGGGGGGTACCACGGCTCCACCTTCGGGGCCATGGCCATCTCGAACGACTACCGGAACTGGGCCTGCGAGCCCTCCATCCCCAGCGTGGTCCACTGCTTGGGCCCGTACTGCTATCGATGCCCCTTTGGGGCGACCTACCCCAGCTGCGACGTGCTCTGCGCCAAGCACGTGGAGGAGGTGGTGCGGTTCGAGGGGAGGGAGAAGCGGGTGGCGGCCTTCATCTCGGAGCCCATCGTGGGGGCCAACGGGATCATCGTTGCCCCAGATGGGTACTGGCAGAGGATCCGGGAGATCTGCGACAAGTACGGGATGCTCCTGATGGTGGACGAGGTGATGACGGGCTTCGGCCGCACGGGGAAGTGGTTCGCCATCGAGCACTGGGACGTGGTGCCCGACGTCATCGCCATGGCCAAGGGGATCACGGCCGGCTACGTCCCCCTGGGAGCCACCAGCATGCGGGAGTGGGTGGCCAAGGCGTTCGAGAGCAAGCAGTGGGTGCACGGCCACACGTACAGCGGGCACACCCTGGCGATGGCCGCGGCGGTGGCGGCCATCGAGATCTACAAGAGCGATGGGCTGATCCAGCGGGCCGCGGAACTGGGCGCGCACCTGATGGAGAGGGCGCAGGAGCTTCAGGAGAAGCACCAAAGCATCGGGGATGTGCGCGGCAAGGGACTCTTCGTGGGGCTGGAGCTGGTCAAGGACCGGAAGACCAAGGAGCCAATCCATGACCCGTGGTTCGAGGGACCGAGGCCGCCCACGGCCAAAATGAGAGTGCTGGGGCAGGCGCTCCAGGAGGGGGTCTATTGCCTGCCGGGCCAGACCAGCGTCATCATGTTGGCCCCGCCCTTGACCATTACCAAGGACGAGATCGACTACGCCATGGACGTCTTTAATAAGGCGCTGGCCATCGCTGATGCGGAGACCTGCGTATGACAAGTAACGCTAACCCGGACACCGGTCGAGTTGAACCCAGCGACCCGGCGATACCTGTTCGAGAGAGCTTCCAACGAAGTGGGGAGTTGACAAGCAGGGGTAACAGAAGGCCTAAAGTTGTTGTGAAGAATCTGACCAAGCGGTTTGGGGAACTGCTTGTTCTCGACAACATTTCCTTTTCAGTAGGCGAGGGAGAGTTTCTCTGCATCGTGGGGCCGACAGGCTGTGGGAAGACTACGTTTCTCAACTGCCTTTCCAAGCTCATCCCCACTACCCAAGGCAATATCTTCATCGACGATGCGGTCGCTGACCCCCGGAAGCACCATATCTCGTTCGTATTCCAGGAACCGACTGCCATGCCGTGGAGGACGGTCGCACAGAATATCGCATTCGGCATGGAACTCAAGCGCTTTCCGACGGACAAGCTCCAGGAACGGCTGAAGTATATCCTGGGGCTGGTCGGTTTATCCGACACGGCCAACCTCTATCCCAATCAGATCTCGGCCAGCATGGTGCAGCGAATCACCGTGGCCCGGGCTTTTGTCGTGGATCCGGATCTGCTCCTGATGGACGAGCCCTACGGCCAGCTGGACATCAAGCTGCGTTACTACCTGGAAGATGAACTCATCAGGTTGTGGCAGACTCTGAAGAGTACAGTAATCTTCGTCACGCACAACATCGAAGAAGCCGTCTATTTGGCCGAGCGAATCTTAGTCCTGAGCAATAAGCCCACTCGGATAAGGGCTGAGGTTGAGGTCGATCTGCCTCGGCCGAGGCGGCTTATTGACCCGAGATTCGTCGAGATCAGGAAGACAGTGACGGAATTGATCCGGTGGTGGTAAGTCCATCCGAGTTGCAGAATTGGGAACGGAAGGAGAGAAGGAAAGCACCTTCACCTTGACAAGAAGGAGGGGCATTATGCACAAAAGCCGAGGAGGGTGAATGGAGGGGGAACATTGCGAGGTCGATGAAACAAGAGGTCAGGTGTCGAGGCGTTTCGGCTATCGCGTCGGCAATTGAAAGCCTGACGAAAGGAGCAAGATGAAGAAGCTAGTGGTGGCAGGAATTTTGGTGTTGACGGCGGCTCTGCTGCTCTCTGCGGTCGGGGTAGCCAAGGCTGCCGAACAGCTCATCACTGTGCCCACCGCCTGGATGCCCGAACACGAGCTCTTCTTCGCCTGGTACGCCAAGGAGAGGGGCTTTGACAAACAAGAAGGTCTAGATCTGAAGCTCCTGTATTTTGAGAGCGGCATGGCCATATCGGAAGCCCTGCCCGCCAAGCAGTGGGTACTTGGCGGCACTGGCGGCGTCCCCCATGTAATTACTGCTCTTCGGTACGGTGCCTACCTGATTGGGATCGGAAACAATGAGTCCTGGTGTAATGCGCTTTTTGTCCGCCCCAACAGCCCGGTTTTGAAGTCGAAGGGTGCGCAAAGCGGGTATCCTGACATCTATGGCAAGGTAGAAGATGTCAAAGGCAAGACATTTCTTGTGACCACAGTGTCCTCGGCGCACTTCGCCATGAGCATGTATTTGCGAGCCTTTGGCTTGAAGGACAGTGATGTGGTTGTCAAACAAATGGACCAAGCTTCCGCAGTCGCGGCATTTGAGTCCGGGGTTGGCGATTTTGCGGCTCTCTGGGCGCCGTATACCTATACCGCTGAAGAAAAGGGTTGGAAAGAGATCGCCAATGTCGATAGCGCCAAGGCGGCGTTGCCCATCACCTTTATCGCGGATAAGGAGTATGCCGACAAGAACCCTGAGGTGGTCGCCAAGTTCTTGCGGGTCATGTTCCGTTCGATTAACAAGCTGAAGGAGGAAGGGGCCACTCCTGAGAACGTACAGCTGTTTCAGAAGATGTACAAAGACTGGGCTGGCATGGAGTATACCGCCGATCAGGCGAAGAAAGACATACAATCGCACCCGGTGTATGAGTTGGCGGACCAACTGAAGATGTTGGACAACTCCAAGGGCGAGAGCGAGGTGCAGCGATGGGAGCGCCTTATCGCCGAATTCCTGCATGCGAACGGCAGGTTGAAAGATGAGGAGCTGGCAAAGGTTGAGAGAATGGACTGGATTACCGGGAAGTTCCTCAAGATGGTTACGACGCCCATTCCGTCTTACAAATAATGCCGGCACCCCGGTAGCTGGCTGAGTTTGCCACCTGGCATTCGGGGACCGAGGCGGAAGGTGCCCCGGTCCCCGGAGCCCGAAGATCGGAAGCCAGGGTGTTGTAAGCCCTTGGGTATAGAAGAGAGGAATGCCACAATGCCGAGAGGGTGTCTGTAACTATGGCCTACGAGGCAGTAAGAGTTAAGACGCCCCTTATTCTTAAAATCCTCCCTGTTGCGAGCATTCTACTCTTTTTTGGAGCATGGGAGTTTACAGTCGATACAGGAATTGTTCCCAGCACCATGCTCGCAGCACCCTCATCGGTTCTCAAGTTATTCATTGCGAAGCTTACCCAGCCCAATCCGGATGGAGCCGTCTTATCAACCCATGCTTGGACGAGCATCAAGGAGGCCGGGATCGGCTACCTGCTCTCCCTGCTGATTGGCCTCCCCCTCGGCCTGCTGATGGGGTGGTTTACCACCATTCGAGGGCTTTTCAGACCGATCTTCGAAATGATCCGCCCCATTCCGCCCGTCGCCTGGATACCGCTGTGCATTTTCTGGTTCGGCATCGGGCTGTGGGGCAAAGTCTTCATCATCTGGATCGGCGCCATCGTCCCGTGCGTTATCAACGCCTGGGTAGGGGTGAGCATGACCAACCCGACGCTGATTCAGATGGCGCGAACCTATGGAGCGACAGACCGGCAGATATTCACCAAGCTCTGCATTCCGTCCGCTCTTCCCATGGTTTTCGGAGCATTGCAGATTGCCCTGGCATACGCCTGGACTAATCTTGTGGCGGCTGAACTGCTCGCCGCCGACTCCGGCCTCGGGTTCCTGATTACCATGGGTCGCCGACTCGGATTACCCGAAATGGTGGTCCTGGGCATGGTGACCGTGGGATTCATCGGTGCCGTGATTGGCGTTGTAATCGACGTAGTAGAGAAACGACTCCTGGCCGGGATAAGGAGGTAAGACAGTTGAGTGTAAGCACCCTTGCCGACGAAATACGGAGGCCAGTTGAAGAAAGAGCCCCCATCACCTTACTACGTATACTCAGGAACGAGTACTTTCTCTACGCCGTGTCTTTGGTCCTTTTTCTTTACATTTGGGATTGGGTAGCGAAAGCGCACATTCTCGGCAAGTCTCTGGCCACCCCGCACCAAGTTGTAACGGAATTAGCTCGCTTGATGACTGTGAAACTGGCGGGGAAAAACTTGGTAGGGCATATCTGGGACAGCACGAGAAGGGTTCTGGTTGGGTTTACGATAGCTTCGGTCATTGCGGTACCTCTCGGACTGCTCATGGCATTGAACCGGTACGTCAATGCCATCGTCAAGCCGGTCTTTGACATATTCAAGCCCATGCCGCCCATCGCGTGGATCTCCATAGCGATCCTCTGGTTCGGTATTCAAGAAGGCTCGAAGGTATTCATTATTGTCATCGGCACGTTCGTCCCCTGCCTGCTCAATTCTTATAACGGCGCTCGGCTTATCGATCCGGAACTCTACGATGTGGTGCGCGTGCTTGGAGGGCATCGCCGCCACGAGATCGTCCAGGTTTGCTTTCCCGCCGCCTTTCCGGCGATCTTTGCCGGGCTCCAGGTGTCTCTCAGTGTTGGCTGGACGTGCGTTTTGGCGGCGGAACTGGTGAGCTCCCAGTCGGGATTGGGCTGGATTATCATCCAGGGGATGAGGCTCACCAAGCCTGAACTCGTCATCGGGGGGATGGCTATCATTGCCCTAGTGGCCTGGACTACGAGTTTGTTGGTAACCGGCCTAGAAAAGCTGATCTGCCCCTGGAAGCGTCAGATTGAGGGGCTGTAGTCTTAGGAAAACACTGAAACTGGGGATCCTCAGCGATGGAAGAATGCGGCCGGGCTGGGGTTAAAATCTCTTGTGAGAAGCTTCGCAAGATGTTTATCCAGAAGGGCAAGATTCAGGTCCATGTCCTTGAGGACATTTCGTTTGAGGTATTTCACAACGAGTTTGTGGTCATCCTGGGGCCGGGACAATCCGGCAAGAGCACGCTGCTTCGCATTATTGCCGGTTTGGAGAGGCCCACCGAGGGCCGGGTTCTTCTGGATGGAAAAGAGGTGAAAGGCCCTGGGCCAGACCGAGGTCTGGTCTTCCAGAGCTACATGCTTTTCCCTTGGCGGACGGTCATGGGCAACGTGGAGATGGGCCCAAAGCTCAGGGGAATTCCGAAAGATGAAAGGCGCAAGGTTGGAGCGCATTACATCAATCTGGTGAGGCTCGACGGCTTTGAGAAACACTATCCCCATCAGTTGAGCGGGGGGATGAAACAGCGGGTGGGTATTGCTCGAGCGTACGCGAATAATCCCGATGTTATGCTCCTCGATGAGCCCTTCGGCCAGCTCGACGCCCAAACCCGCTACTTCATGGAGAAGGAGATCATCCGAATCTGGGAAACTGAGAAACGGACGGTTTTGTTCGTGACCAACAATATCGATGAAGCGGTATACCTAGGTGATCGGATCATCACCCTGGAAGGGAAGCTGCCCGGCCGGATGAAATCAACGTACACGGTTAATCTTCCCCGTCCACGTGAACATACCGACGCGGCTTTCCTGGAGCTGCGGGAAACAATTATCGAGGAAAGCCAGTTGTCTCTGTAACAGATATCAGTTCCTCACTGGTCGAACGAAAGGGAAGCGCGAACTCGCTTACACGAGGTCGTCCACCACTCTAAGGGCAGGCGGTAGCTCCTCGCCCGGCTTCCCTGATATTGGCGGTAAACAAAGCAGCCGCTGCCCAGGGGTTTAGAGGGATCTATCCGCAGGTTAGGATATCCGACGCACACAGGTCTCCCAACAGGCGGGAGTTACCTTGTCAGAAAAGGAGGCGGATGTGATTCAGTTCTTAGTGCACGAGCGGTCCGACAATGTGGGGGTGGCAACGGTAGACATCAAGGCCGGAGAGGTCGCGAAGGGGTTGTTCATGGACACGCAGGCGCCGGTGAAGGTGAGAGCCCTCACGGCGATCCCGCTCGGCCACAAGGTTGGGCTGCGGGACCTCAAGATGGGAGACACGGTGATCAAGTACGGGCACGACATCGGCCGGGTGACGGCTACCATCCAGGTGGGCGAGCACGTCCACATCCACAATCTCAGGACGAAGAGGTGGTAGCGATGAACACGCCAAAGATCCTGGGGTATCGCCGCGAGAACGGCCGGGTGGGGGTGCGGAATCACGTGGTGATTCTGCCGCTGGATGACCTGTCCAATGCCGCCTGCGAGGCCGTGGCCAACAACATCAAGGGGACCCTGGCCATCCCCCACCCCTACGGGTGGCTGCAGTTTGGGGAGGACCTGGCGCTCTTCTTCCGGACCATCATCGGCGCGGGGGCAAACCCCAACGTGGCGGCCGTGGTGGTGATCGGCATCGAGCCGGAGTGGACGGAGCGCGTGGTCTCAGGCATCGCGCAGACGGGAAAACCCGTGAAGGGGTTCGCCATCGAGCGCCATGGGGACCTCCAGACCATCGCCGAGGCCTCCCGTCAGGCCAAGGAATATCTGCAGCGCGCCTCGGAGCTGCAGCGGACCGAGTGCTCTCTGGACGAACTCTACATCTCCGTCAAGTGCGGCGAATCAGACACCACCTCCGGGCTGGCGTCCAATCCCACGGTGGGCAATGCCATCGACAAGCTCGTCGCGATGGGCGCCACCACCAGTTTCGGCGAGACCTCCGAGATCACCGGCGCGGAGCTGGTATGCAAGGAGCGGGCGGCGACGCCCGCGGTGGGCGAGGCCTTCATGAAGGCGTGGACAGCGTACAACGATCTCATTGTGAGTCACAAGACCGACGACCTCTCCGGCAGCCAGCCCACCCAGGGGAATATCCGGGGGGGCTTGACCACCATTGAGGAAAAGGCCTTTGGGAATCTGCAGAAGATCGGGAAGCAGGCACGCTACGTGGGCGTGCTCAAGCCGGCCGAGGCGCCGCGGGGCAAGGGCTTGTGGTTCATGGACACCTCGTCGGCGGCGGCCGAGGCGGTGACCCTGTGGGCGGCCTCCGGGGCGGTGGTGCACCTCTTCCCTACCGGACAGGGCAACGTCATTGGGAATCCCATCCTGCCGGTGATCAAGCTCTCGGCCAACCCGATCACGTGCCAGACCATGAGCGAGCACATCGATCTGGACGTGTCGGCCATCCTCCGGGGCGAGATGACCTTGGATCAGGCCGGGGACAAGCTCCTTGATCTTATCGTGCGGACCGCCAACGGGCGCCTCACGGCCGCCGAGGCTCTCGGCCACCGGGAGTTCGTGCTGACGAAGTTATTCATCAGTGCATAACACTACTGTCCGGTTGAGGTTCTAGATAAACGCTCCAACCTGTGTGCTGGCAAGTAGTTACAGGATCACATGACTGTTTTCGACTTCAGATCTCTCGTAGCCTTCGGCCACTATTGCGACGAAAATGGCGGCGACATTCGAGGGCATAACCGTCGATCTCAGCGTCAATCCGAGATGGCCTGGGGGAGACGTGCAGGTCGCTCAAATCGTCCAGGCGAATGGCATGTCCGCCAAGGTCATTGGCGATGGCAGAGTCAGGATCGTGACTGACTTGGGGCTCCTCGCCGAGGCCGCTACGGAGGATGCAGATCTTTTGTTTAAGGGGGAGGAACAAGAACTGCAAAACAAGTACGGGATCAGTGGAAAAGAGGTCATCTACTATTGGTGGACAGCCTTCGATGGTCTGGTCAGACGATATGTCCAGGAGAATCGGCCTGCCGAAGCCGACTTCGCAAGTTTTATGACCACCAGCGTTCTTGAGCCCTCTTACAACTTCGCAGGCATCAAGTCAAAAAGCATTTCCGAAAATGTTGGGATCTTGGTTTTGCTGCTGGTCTTCTACATTCTTTATACTCTTTGGCTTGGCTTTTCCGTCATGTACCTCTTTGAAGGGATCGGCATTCGGACAACGAAGCCGGCGGAAAAGAAGGAGGCTTAGCTATCCCAGGCTGTCCAGTACTTGCGAGTGTGCTTGCGTGCATTCGGGGTTCCCGGCTCGCATTATCCTGCACCCAGCACTAACCTGACTTCCGCACAATGCCTCTCTCGCGAGAATAATCGGGGTAGTCTCGAAATAGGGGGCAGTGGGATGTCTGATACCCCGAATGTTTGGCGCACGGCACGGGGTCGGCGGAGATGCTTCCCAGGACGAGAACAAGAGGGCCGGCGATGGTGTTCAGGGCGCAGTGGACAGCAGACGATCAATCCCTCGGCACGGTGCGGGCG